>Ga0268299_1000333_pt1 | contig 161023 bp, 153 predicted proteins | sample NOBtaG_FD_193484 | JGI IMG/M metagenome (GOLD analysis project Ga0268299, IMG submission 193484) | Activated sludge microbial communities from bioreactor in Nijmegen, Gelderland, Netherland - NOB reactor | ecosystem: Engineered > Bioreactor > Aerobic > Activated sludge | place: Netherlands... | reverse complement strand
GCTTGTCGAAATCGCCGAGGTTCTTCTCGGTGGTGGTGCCTTCCTGCACGCACACGGTGGCGCCCTTCAGCTCCTTGGCGCTGGAGATGCCGAGATCCTTGCGGACCATGAAGCCCTGGCCGTCATAGTAATTGACGGCGCGGAAATCGAGGCCCAGCTGGCTGTCGCGCGACAGGGTCCAGGTGGTGTTGCGCGACAGCAGGTCCACTTCGCCGGATTGCAGCGCGGTGAAACGCTGCTCGGCATTCAGAGGCTTGTACTCGACGGCGTTGGCGTCGCCGAGCACGGCGGCGGCGACGGCCTTGCACAGGTCGATGTCGAGGCCGGCCCATACGCCCTGATCGTTCGGGGCGGCGAAGCCGGTCAGGCCGGTATTCACGCCGCACTTCACCTTGCCCGCCGCCTTGACGCTCTCCAGCGTCGAGGCTGCATGCGCCGCGGTCGACATCCCCGCCAAGAGTGCGACGCTGGCAACGATGTATTTGATGCTCTTCATTGATGCAGTCCTTCCCTGTGGTGGCTCTTCTTTTTTGCCGCCGCTTGTGCCGCGAAATGGCGGCAATTTAGGGCGTAACTGCCCTTTTACACATTCCGGCCGGATGCTACAAGCGTCTTACCCGCGTCGAGTGTGGAATAACCATCTGGGAAATCAGGGGCATGTCTGAGCCGGGCGCCAAGGACCGTACCATCGCCGCGCATGCGGGCAACCACCCGCACGAGCACCAGGGGGTCGTTAACCCTCCGGTCTATCGCGCCTCGACGGTGCTGTTCCCGACCGTCCAGGAGTTGCGCGAGCGCTATGGGCGCAAATACGAAGCCATCACCTATGGTCGCGACGGCACCCAGACGCATCGCGCCCTCGCGGAGGCCTTCACCACGCTGGAGGGCTCGGAACGCGCGTTGGTGCTGCCCTCCGGCGTGGCGGCAGTCGCCACCGCGCTGCTCGGCAGCCTCAATCCCGGCGACCACCTCCTGATGGTCGACACGGCCTACGAGCCGACGCGCGAGATCTGCGAGGGCTTCCTCCGCCGCATCGGCGTCGAGACCACGTATTACGACCCGATGCTGGGCGCCGGCGTCGCCACGCTGATCCGGCCGAACACCAAGGCCATCTACATGGAAAGCCCCGGCTCCCTCACCTTCGAGATTCAGGATATTCCAGCGATCGTCGCGGCGGCGAAGCAGGCCGGCTGCCGCACCATCCTGGACAACACCTGGGCCACGCCCCTGTTCTTCAAGCCGCCGCGCTTCGGGATCGACCTTGTCGTCTATTCCGCGTCGAAATATATCGGCGGCCACTCCGATCTCATGATGGGGATCCTCACCTTTCCCGCGGCGCTGCACAAGACGCTGGGCAAGCTGGCGCACGGCTATCTCGGCCACGCCAGTTCGGCCGACGACGCCTATGCCGCCCTGCGCGGCCTGCGCACGTTGCATGCGCGGCTGGCGCAGCATCAGGCGACGGGGCTTGCCCTCGCGCGTTGGCTGGCCGTGCAGCCCGAGGTCGAGCAGGTGCTGCATCCCGCCTTGCCCGGCACACCGGGGCACGAATTCTGGCAGCGCGACTTCAGCGGCGCGTCGGGCCTCTTCGGATTCGTCTTGAAGCCCGTCGCCATGGAACGCGTCGACGCGATGTTGAACGGCATGAAGCTTTTCGGCATGGGCTATAGCTGGGGCGGGTATGAGAGCCTGATGATCCGGGCCGATCTGAAATCCAGCCGCACGGCGAAACCCTGGCATGCCGTCGGGCGCACCTTGCGAATCAGCGCCGGGCTGGAAGATCCCGACGATCTGATCGCGGATCTCGCCGCCGGCCTGGCCCGGCTGCACGGCAACTGAGGACGAATATGAGCAGGACCCACGCCGCCCCAGCGGAAGCCATCGCGGCGATCGCCTTTGACGCCAACGGCCTGGTGCCCGCCATCGCCCAGCAGCACGACACCGGCGAGGTGCTGATGATGGCCTGGATGAACCGCGAGGCGGTTGCCGAGACGCTGGAGACGGGGCGCGTCTGCTACTGGTCGCGCTCGCGCGGCAATCTGTGGCGCAAGGGCGAAACCTCCGGCCAGACACAGCGCCTGGTCGAGCTGCGCATCGACTGCGACAACGACTGCCTCCTCCTGCTGGTCGACCAAGCCGGCGTCGCCTGCCACACCGGCCGGCGGTCCTGCTTCTTCACCGCGATCCGCGAGGGCGAGCGCAAGGTGATTGCCGACGTGATCGTCGCGCCCGAGACGCTCTACCGCTCATGACCAGCCTGGCCGATTGCCGGGCGATGGATGCCCAGGATCCGCTTGCCGCGCTGCGCGAGCGTTTCGTGCTGCCCGACGCCATGATCTATCTCGACGGCAATTCGCTGGGCGCGCTGCCGAAGGCGACCGAGGCGCGCGTGCGCGACGTGATCGCCGCGCAATGGGGCAAGGACCTGATCAAGAGCTGGAACCAGCACGACTGGATCGGCCTGCCGCGGCGCGTCGGGGCGAAGATCGCCGCCCTGATCGGCGCCCGGCCGCACGAGGTCGTCGTCGCCGATTCCACCTCGCTCAACGTGTTCAAGGCGTTGCACGCCGCGCTGAGCCTGCGCCCCGGCCGCCGCGTGATCCTGTCGGACGAGGGCAACTTCCCGACCGACCTCTACATGGCGCAGGGCCTGGCCGAACTTCTCGACGACAAGCACGAGCTGATCGTGGTGCCGCCGGAAGGGATCGCGGACGCCCTCAACGACGACGTCGCGGTCCTGATGCTGACCGAGATCGACTACCGCACCGGTCGCAAGCACGACATGAAGGCGCTGACCGCGGCGGCTCATGCGGCGGGCGCGCTGACGATCTGGGACCTCGCGCATTCGGCCGGCGCCTTTCCCGTCGACCTCAACGGCAGCGACGCCGATTTCGCCGTCGGCTGCGGCTACAAGTATCTCAACGGCGGACCGGGTGCGCCGGCCTTCATCTTCATCGCCGAGCGCTGGCAGCAGGCGGCCAGCCAGCCGCTGTTCGGCTGGATGGGCCATGACGCCCCCTTCGCCTTCGACCTCGACTACCGGCCGCGCCAAGGCCCAGGAGAGAGCATCGACCGCTTCCTGGTCGGCACGCCGCCGATCCTCAGCCTGGCGGCGCTGGAAGCCGGGCTGGACCAGTTCGCGGGCGTAGACATGGCGGAAGTCCGGCGCAAATCCATCGCCCTCGGCGACCTCTTCATCGCCCTGGTGGAACAGGAACTGGCCGGCCACGGCCTGACCCTCGCCTCGCCCCGCGACGGCAACCGGCGCGGCAGCCAGGTTTCCTTCCGCCATCCAGAGGGCTACCCGATCATGCAGGCCCTGATCGCCCGCGGCGTGGTGGGCGATTTCCGCGCCCCGGACATCCTGCGCTTCGGCTTTACGCCGCTCTATGTCCGCTACCAGGACGTCTGGGAAGCGGTGCAGCGCCTGCGCGTGGTGATGGTCGAGCAGGACTGGCAGAGGCCGGAATACCGCCGCCGCGCGGCCGTGACCTGAGCGTTGCGATACCCCCTTGATGGGGCTGGATTTTCCCGCCGCGCCAGGGCAACATGCGCGCGACTGAAAGCACAGCGAGCCAGCAATGCGGCCGATTTTCGTGATGGTCAAATGCGCGCCCGGCACGGCCTATGACGTGGCCGCCCAGGCGCTCGATACGATCGAGGAGGTTGGCGAGCTCTATTCGATCTCCGGCCAATACGATCTCCTGGTGAAGTGCAACCTGCCGAGCGATGCCGATGTCGGGCGCTTCGTCACCTCGCGGCTGCAGACGCTGCCCAACGTCAAGGACACGCTCACCATCATCACCTTCAACGCGTTCACCTGAGAGCGCGGCCATCCGGCAACAAACATCGAAGATCAGGTAGAGGGGGTTTGACCATGAACATCCGTAAGCATGCGCTCCTGAGCGCGACCGCCTTGCTGGCGCTGGGCCTCGGCCTTGCCGCCTGCGGCGAGGAGAAGAAGGAAGAACAGGCAGCAGCGCCGGCGGCCGAGCAGCCGGCGGCCCAGCCCGCCGCACCGGCGGCCGAAGCAACGCAGCCTGCGGCGACCGAGACGCAGCAGGCGGCCACCACCGAGGCTGCACCGGCCACAGCCCCCACGGGAGCCGACGTGAAGGTCGGCATCCTGTTCGACATCACCGGTCCGATCGCCAACTTCATCCCGCCGATGATGGATTCGGTGACCCTGGCGACCGACGAGATCAACGCTGGCGGCGGCCTGCTGGGCGGCAAGATGGTGGCCGCGGTGGGCGACACCACCGGCTCGTCCCAGGGCGCGGTCGACGCCGCCACCAAGCTGGTGAACGTCGAGAACGTCGCGGCCATCGTCGGCGCGCTGATGTCCGGCACCACCATTGCCGCGGCCAACAGCGTCATCATCCCGACCGGCGTCGCGCAGATCTCGCCGACCGCCACCTCGCCCGACATGACCGGGCTCGCCGACAACGACTGGGTGTTCCGCGTTGTGCCGTCCGACGCCTATCAGGGCCAGGTCCTGGCGAAGCTGACCATGGACCAGGGCGTGAAGAGCGTGGCGCTCACCTACGCCAACAACGACTACGCGGCGCCACTGGCCAAGGCCTTCGCCGATTCCTACAAGGCGCTCGGCGGCACCATCGCGGCCGAGGTGAAGCACGAGGAGAAGCAGCCCTCCTACACCACCGAACTGGCGACCTTGGCCAAGGACAAACCGGAGGCGCTGGTCATCATCGCCTATGCCGGCGATTCCGGCCTGACGCTGGTCAAGGAGGCGCTGGAGAACGGCCTGTTCAAGCGCTTCATCGGCACCGACGGCCTGCGCGACAATCTGCTGATCGAGAAGATCGGCGCCGACAACCTGAAGGACTCGTTCTTCACCTCGCCCTCCTCGCCAAAGAGCGAGGCGGCCGACAAGTTCGACGCGCTCTACACCAGCAAGTTCCAGACCACCAAGGACAAGATCTTCATCGGCCAGGTCTATGACTCGATCATGCTGGCGGCGCTCGCCATCCAGCAGGCCGGCTCCACCGACCGCGCCAAGGTGCGCGACGCGCTACGCAGCGTCGCCAACGCGCCCGGCGAGCCGGTCGGCCCCGGCGACTGGGCCAAGGCCGTCGAACTGATCAAGGCCGGCAAGGACATCGACTACACCGGCGCCACCGGCTCGATGGAGTTCGACGCCGCCGGCGACGTCGCCGGCGTCATCGGCCACTTCGTCGTCGACGGGACCGGCTACAAGGAAGTCGGCCTGGTCACGCCGTAAGCGATCCGGATTGATAAGCGAAAGGGGCTCGCCGCGGCGGGCCCCTTTTTGTTTTGGCTCGACACTGTCTCACGATCGGAGTGTTACGAAGCCGGCGCCTCGATCTTCAGCACGTCGAGCAGCGCCTTGCCATTGGCGCCGCCGTCGCCTTTCAGGTCGACCTTGATGACGGCGTCGAGCGCGACCGCGTAGGCGGCGAGGCGCCGTTGCAGCGCGCGCTGGTTCGACTGCTCCAGGTCCTTGACCGTCTGGCACATGACCTCGCCGATCAGGATCAGCAGGCCGTAGTCGAACGATCCGCCCATGCCCTGCAGGCCGCGCGCCAGTTCGTGCAGGCGCGCGCGCCAGGCTTCGTCCTCCGGCTGCGGATCGCGCATCAGCGTGAACATGTCGCGCAGGGAATCGTTGACGTGCTTGCGGAACGAGGCGCTGAGCTCCAGCATGGCGATGCTGGCACCGGCTTCCATCTGACGCAGCTGCGCCTGCGGAATCTCGCGCACCTTGTCGCGCAGCGCCTTGCTCATGCGCCCGGCTCCGATGGCTTCGGCTTGCGCCGCTCGAACCCGTCATAGCCGCTGATGCCGACCAGCAGCCGGCGGTCGGGGCCGGTATAGCCTTCCGCCTCGACGAAGGGCCGCTCATCGAGGATGACGCGCGCCAGGCCCTCATAGAGGCGACGGAAGGTGAGCGGCTTCACCAGCGTCCAGTTGATGCCGTTGTTGCGCGCCGCCTGCACATAGTCGCGGTCGACGAAGGCGGAAGTGACCAGGATGGCGATGTCGTTGCGCGGGCCGATCTCGCCGCGCCGGATCTGCCGCACCAGGTCGATGCCGTCCCGCCCCGCCAGGTCCAGGTCGATCATCACGATATCCGGATCGGCGGCCGCCATTTGCGCCCGCGCCGCATCCGGGTCGGCGCAGGTCGCGACGTTGCCCACCCGCATGATGCCGAACAGCCGCTCCATGTAGCTGCGCAGGAAATCGTTGTCGTTGACGACGAGCAGCGAGATGCGGCTGAGGTCGAGCGCCGGCACCTCGCGCGCGAACATGCGCCGGCCGACGGCCGGCCTGGCCGCTGCCGTCGTCGAGCGGACCTCGCTCTGCTGCGTTTTCGCGCGCTTGCCGGACATTGCGGGCAACCCTGAATTGACCGTCCCATGCAATCCGTGGGAATCTTGACCCGGACACGTTAACGCGCGTTTAAGACGCGCCTGGCGGCGTGGCGTCCTCGGCGACGCGCCGCAATTGTGGAAAATCCGCGACATGGCGATTCGTGCAGTCCTGTTCGACGTTTACGGCACCCTGCTCGACGTCCACTCGGCCGTTGCACGGGAAGGCCGGGCGCTGGGCCCACAGGCCGAGGCGGTTTCCCGCCTGTGGCGCCAGAAGCAACTGGAATACACCTGGGTGCAATCCCTGCGCGGCGAATATCGCAGCTTCCGCGCTTTGACCGAGGCGGCGCTCGACTACGCCCTCGCCGCCCACGGCTTCGCCGCCGCCGCACCGCGCGGGGCCCTGCTGCAGGCGTATGAACGGCTCGACGCCTATCCGGAAGCCGCCGGATTGCTGGCGGATCTGCGCCGCAAGGGTATCCGCCTCGCCGCGCTTTCCAACGGAGACCCCGACATGCTGGAGACCGGCCTGCGCGCCGCCGGCCTGCACAATCATCTCGACGCCGTGCTGTCGGTGGCACCCCTCCGGATCTACAAACCGGATCGGCGCGTCTATGAGCTGGGCCGGCAATGGGCAGGCGTCGACAGGGCCGAGATCGCCTTCGTTTCGTCGAATGCCTGGGACGCCGGCGGCGCCGCGGCTTTCGGCTTCCGCACCTTCTGGGTCAATCGCACCGCTTTGCCGCCGGAATACGATCTGCCGAACACCGCCACCATCATCGGCAACCTGCAAGAGCTGGACTTCCTGCCGGCCTAGGCGGGCTTCCGGGCAAAGGTCTCCAGCAGGATTTTCAGGAACCGGCTCGCATCGGCATCGAAGGCGACGTCGGCCTGGGGCGCGCCGCCGCCCCGGAAATGCGTGTCGATCACGGTGCGTCCCACGGTCAGCGCGCCGCTCGTCTCCACCGCGACGTGGTGACGCCGCGTGGTGATGATGGCGGGGTCGATCAGGCTGCCGACGCAGACCGCGTCATGCACCGGCGTGGTGCCGGCCACCGCCATCTTCTGGATCTCGTCATGGACTTCGATGCGGTGGCCGATGAATTCCGCCGCCGCGGCACCCGCCGGCGTGCCCAGCGCGCGCAGCCTCTGGCAATCGGCATAGGAGACCAGCGCGCGATGGGTGGCGTCGAGCGGCACGAGGGTCAGCTTACGGAAGCCGGCGGCGAGCACGATGCCCGCCGCCTCGGGGTCGGCCCAGATGTTGAACTCCGCCGCCGGGGTCACGTTGCCGATTTCGTGCCCGCCGCCCATGATGACGACTTCCGGGATGCGCTCGCCGAGCTTCGGGTCGAGCGTCAGCGCCGCCGCGATGTTGGTCAGCGGCGCCACCGGCACCAGGGTGATCTCCTCGGTTGCGTTGCGGTAGGTCTCGATCAGGAACTCGACCGCACCGGCATCCGCCTTGCGCCGCGCGGTCGGCGGAACGGGCAGGGTCTTGCCGTGGATCTTGCCGGCGAGGTCGTTCTGCGCCCGCGGCACCGGGAAATCGGCGCGCACGAAGGGGCGCGCGGCCCCTTCATAGACCGGGATGTCGCTGCGCGCGATGTGGTCCAGCACGCGCAGCGTGTTGTCGGTGCAGTATTCCACCGGCGCGTTGCCGTTGACCGTGGTGCAGGCGACGAGATCCAGCGCCGGATGCAAAGCGGCCAGCATGATGGCCACCGCATCGTCGGTGCCGGTATCGACGTCGAGGATGAGCTTCTTGCGCATCATGGGCTGAGCTTAGCGCGTTTCGCGCCGCTCGCCCACCAGCCGCGGCGGCTTCTCGGGCAGCAGGCCCTTGCCGAATTTCTGCAGCACGACTTGCAGCAGCAGGCCGATCAGCAGCACGCGGATATAGGAGCTGCGGGTGATCCATTCGGCCGGCAGACGATTGGTCAGCAGCTCGGTCGCCGACCAGATCAGCCAGATCAGCATGGCGCCCAGGATCGCGCCGCGGTTGTTGCCGCTGCCGCCGACAATCAGCATCACCCAGACCAGGAATGTCACCATCAGCGGCTCGATCGCCGTGGTGCCGAGGAACTTGAAGTAATGCGCCGAAAGCGCGCCGGCCAGCGCCATCACCATCGCACCCAGCACGAAGGCCTCGAGGCGGAACTGCGCCACATTCTTGCCGATCGCCGCCGCCGCCACGTCGCTGTCGCGGATGGCGCGCAAGCTCCGGCCCCAGGGCGAGGCCCAGGCCCGCTCCGCCGCCAGATAGACGATGGCCACCAGCACCACGATGAGCCCGAGGAACGCCAGGTTGTTCCAGGGTGCCGGCAGCAATGTCTCGAACGGCCGGGGAATCGCGGCGATGCCGCGTGTGCCGCCGGTCAGCCATTCCTCGTTCTTGATGATGATGCGCAGCACCTCCGCGATGCCGATGCTGGCCATCGCCAGGTAGTCGCCCTGCAAGGTGAGGCAGATGCGGCCGATGACCCAGGCCAGCGCACCCGCCGCCGCCATGGCGACCGGCCAGGCCAAGGCGACCGGCAGGCCGAAGCCACCGAGATGCACGGCGCTGTCGGCCGAGGCCAGGATCGCCGCCACATAGGCGCCGATGGCGAAGAAGGCGGCGATGCCGGCATTGAACAGACCGGCGAAACCCCATTGCAGGTTGAGGCCGAGGCAGAGCAGCGCATAGATGCCGCTCATGGTGCCGAGCGCGATCAGATAGCTGGAGAAGCCGAGCAGGGTCATGGCTCAACTCCTACCCTTGAACAGGCCGGTGGGGCGCCAGATCAGCATGACGACCATGACGGAAAACGCTACGGCCGGCTTATAGCCGGGGTCAACGAACGGCTCGTCGGAGAACCAGCGGTAGGTGGCGAGTTCCTGCGCCAGGCCAATGGCGAGCCCGCCCGCCACCGCGCCATAGGGCCGGCCGATGCCGCCCAGCACCGCCGCGGCGAAGAGCGGCAGCAGCAGATCCCACCCCATGTTCGGATGCACCTTGGTCTGGATGCCGATGAAGACGCCACCGGCGGCCGCGAGGCCCCCGCCGATGATCCAGGTCCAGCGGATCACCTGCTCCACGTTGATGCCGCTGACCCGCGCCAGATCGGCGTCGTCGCTGACCGCGCGCATCGCCTTGCCCAGGCGCGTGCGGGTCAGGAACAGGTGCAGCGCTACGACCAGCGCCGCCGTCACCAGCACGATGGTCACCTGGCGCGGCGCGATCTTCAGCAGTCCGAACTCCATCGGAAAGCGGATGCCGATGTCGTAGGTCTTCACGTCGACGCCCCAGATCAGCTGGATCGCCGAGCGCAGCATCAGCATCACGCCGAAGGAGGCGATGACCGAGACGATGCCCGGCGCGCGCCGGAACGGCTTGTAGAAGGCGCGATCCAGGCCAAGTGCGACGATTGCCGCGCCGATGACCGCGACCGGCAGCGCCGCATAGGGCGACCAGCCCCAGGAGGCGGTGAAGATGATGGCGAGATAGGCGCCGAGGGTCATCATGTCGCCATGAGCGAAATGCGCGAATCGCAGGATGCCGAACAGCAGCGAAATCCCGATAGCGCCGAGCGCGTAGATGCAGCCGACGACCAGGCCCGGCAGCAGATACAGGTTGATGAAATCGCTGAGGGCGGCCACGCTATTCTTCCCTCACACACTTTCCCTTCCCCCCTTGCGGGGGAAGGCAGCGGAGACTTGGCGAGCAGAGCGAGCCTAGGCGAAGCCGGAAGGGGGGTCGCGTCCTGCGGACGCGCATCGCCGGAGGCGATATGAAGTGACGACCTCTTGCGGAAAGACCCGGCGCTGGAACACCCCCCTTCCCACCCTTCCCCCGCCCCGTCGGCGAAGGCCGACATTCGGCGGCCCAGGAGGGAAGGAGCAGACCGAGCAAATGACTCCTGCCGAGTGTCGTTCTCACTGCCCTACCCACCCAGAAAACTCTCAGCCACTTCCCTATTCGCCAGCAGATTCGCCGCCGTGTCGGTGAAGCGGTTGCGGCCCGTCGCCAGGACGTAGCCGGTATGGGCGATGGCAAGGGCCTGTTTGGCGTTCTGCTCCACCAGCAGCACGCCGACGCCGCTCTTGTTCACCGCGATGATGCGGTCGAAGATCTGGTCCATGTAGAGTGGCGAAAGGCCAGCCGTCGGCTCGTCCAGCATCAACAGCTTCGGCTCCAGCATCAAAGCACGCCCCATTGCCACCATCTGGCGCTGGCCACCGGAAAGCTCGCCGGCGGCCTGGGCCAGCTTCTCGCGCAGCGGCGGAAACAGCGTCAGCACCTCCGCGATCCGGCGCGCGATGTTGCCTGGCTTCAGGAAGGCGCCCATCTCCAGATTCTCGCGCACGCTCAGTGACCGGAACACGTTGCGCTCCTGCGGCACATAGGCGATGCCGCGGCCGCAGAGCGTGTCGGCGGGGAGCCGCGTGATCTCCTGCCCCTCGAACAGCACGCGCCCGCCGCGCACCTGGGCGAGACCGAAGATCGCCTTCATCGCCGTAGACTTGCCGGCGCCGTTCGGCCCGACGATGACGGCGATCCGCCCCGCCTCGACCGTCAGGTTTACGCCCTGCAGGATGTCGACCGGTCCGTAGCCGGCGACGAGGTTCTCGACGCTGAGCAGGCTCATGCGCCCGCCCCCCCAACTTGCTTGTGGTGCCGCGCGCCGAGATAGGCCTCGATCACCGCCTCGTTGCGGCGGATCTCCGCCATGCTGCCTTGCGTGAGCACGCGGCCCTCGGCCATCACGATCACCGGCTGACACAGCCGCGCGATCAGATCCATGTCGTGCTCGATGACGAAGAAGGTGTAGCCGTGCTCGCGGTTGAGCCGTTCGATCTCGCCAGCGATCTCCCCCAGCAGCGTGCGGTTGACGCCGGCGCCGAGTTCGTCCAGCAGCACCACCTTCGGCCGGATCATCATGGTGCGGCCGAGCTCCAGCAGCTTCTTCTGCCCGCCGGAAAGGTTGCCGGCATATTCCCGCTCCAGATGCGTCAGGCCCAATTGCGCGAGCACTTCACGCGCCCGATCCCGCAGCGCGCGTTCCTCCGCGACGACCTTGCCCCAGGCGAACCAGGCCTTGAACAGGTTCTCGCCCGATTGGCCGGACGGCACTGCCATCAAATTCTCGATCACCGTCATGCGCGAGAATTCCTGGGCGATCTGGAAGGTACGTGCGAGGCCCTTGTGGAACAACCGATGCGCCGGCCAGCCGGTCACGTCCTCGCCGTCGAGCAGGATCTTACCGCTGTCCGGGGGGCGCAGACCGGCGATGATGTTGAAGAGTGTCGACTTGCCGGCGCCATTCGGGCCGATGAGGCCGGTGACGGACCCCGTCGCCACTTCGAGCGAGCAATCCTCCACGGCATGGATGCCGCCGAAGGATTTGCTGACGTTTTCAACTTTTATCATAAAGAACAACCCTTCCTTCCTTGCGGGGGAAGGCAGCGGAGACTTGGCGAACGCAGTGAGCCTAGTCGCAGCCGGATGGGGGGTCGCGGCCTGCGGCCGCGCGTCGCCGGAGGCGATGGGAAGCGAAGGCTCTTCAGGGATAGACCCGGCGGTGCATCACCCCCCTTCCCCACCTTCCCCCGCAAGGGGGGAAGGCGCCCAGCGAGCGGGGGGCAGCAACCGAGAGACATCACGACGACAGGCAAACTTACACCCGCGCCGCGGGCAGGTAGTTGGCGAATTCGCGCTCCACCGCCTTCGGATCCGCGCCGAGGCCGAAGGCCACGCCGGCGGCCATGTCACCAGGGTAGATCTCATCGGCGCGGGATTTCAGCCCCTGCACGATCGCGTCGGCGATCACGCCAGGCTGCACCTTCGGCACGTTGACGCCCGCCGTCATGTCCGTATCGACCGCGCCGGGCAGCACGCCCATGACATGGGTGCCCTGCGCCTTGAGCTCCGCGCGCAGCGCCTGGGTCAGGCTCCAGAGCGCCGCCTTGGAGGCGCAGAGCGAACCCATCAGCGGCAGGTTCACCAGCGACAGGATCGACAGCATGTTGACGATGGCCCCGCCGCCATTGGCCTTCAGCACCGGCTGGAAGGCGCGGCACATTGCGAGCGTGCCGAAATAATTCACCTCCATCTCGCGCCGGGCGTTGTCGCTGCTCTCGATGGCGAAAAGCGGCGTGTTGAAATTGACGCCGCCGTTGTTGACCAGCAGCGTCACGTCCTTGGCGAGTTTGGCCGCCGCCGCCACCTGATCCGGCTTGGTCACGTCGAGCTCGACCGGCACCAGCTTGTCCGGCGCCTGGGCTACCAGCGCCTTGATGCCGTTCAGCTTGCGCGCGCCGACATAGATCTTCTTCGCGCCCGCCTTCAGCAGCGCCCGCACCGTCTCCGGCCCGATGCCGCGGTTGCACCCCGTGACCAGTGCCACCGCGCCGGTCAGCAGATCCTTGCCCGGCTGGTCGGCGAACCGGCGCAGCCGCGCCTTTGACGCCGTCTGGATGAGGTCCTGGTCATAGGCGAGCACCGCCATCTGGAATCCTTGCCGCCGCCGGTCGGCCGCCATGGTCTCGCCGATGGTGAACAGGCCGCAGCTCTTGCCGGCCTTGTGCGCGGCGGCCTTGACCGCCTGCATCGCCGCTTCGTGCTTCGGCCCGAAATCGGGGAAGGTGCCGAGCGACAGCGACAGGTCGAAGGGCCCGATGAACAGCATGTCGATGCCCGGCACCGCGGCAATCGCCGCCGCATTGGCGACGCCCAGCTCCGTCTCGATCATCGCCGCGACGAAGATCGCGTTATTGGTCTTCGGCACCACGGCCTTCGCGTCGATCACCGAGCGGATCCCGCCGGAGGAGCGCTTGCCGATGGGCGGATATTTCGCCGCCTGGACGATGCGCGCCGCCTGCTCCGCCGTCTCCACCACCGGCACGATGATGCCGAGCGCGCCGCTGTCCAGCGCCGCGCCGATGGCGAAATAGGAATCGTCCTGGGTGCGGATCAGCGGCACGGCCTTTTCGCGCACCACGCCGATGGCCGCTTGCAGCGTGGGGATCGTCCATAGGCCGTGCTGCATATCGAAGACGATGGCGTCCGCGCCCTCTTCCACCATCAGCTCGGCGACGACCGGCGCGCCCAACGTCGTCCACATCGCGCCGACGCAACCGCCGGCGCGCAGCTTGTCCAGGACCGGGTTCTTCATCTGCGTCAGCCCTTGTCGGCGCTCGCGGCCCAGCTTTTCATGATGGTGTTGGAGGGCAGGTTCTCGTCGAGCAGCTTCTTCGCCGTCTCGATTCCGGCGGTCGGCAGCTTGGTCGCGTCGATCAAGCCGATCTGCGCCAGGACCGAGGCCTGATCCCAATAGATGTGCTCGTGATAGAGCTTGTCGCCGCGGAAGCAGACGATGGCGACCAGCGGGATCTCGACGTACTTGCCGGTCGGCGGCACGCCGGGCAGCATCCAGTCGATCTCGCGGTCATGGGTGAAGCAGAACAGCATCTCGTCCACCACGCGGTCGGCGCCGATGGTGCGCGAGATCGGCACCAGCTTGGTGTCGGCCGGATTGGCGTTGACGAAATGGTGCTGGTAGAAGCGCGCCAGTTCCTGCTGTCCCACGCCGCCGGTCATGGTCGGGATATGGTTGACGTAGGGGTTGTCGACCATGGTCTTCATGGTCGCCGCCACGTCGCGGGTGGCGAATTCGTGGTAGCAATGCTGGTCCCACAGCGCCGAGAGATCGTATTTCGGCCCCATCACCTTGCGGAAGAGCGCGATCGAGCGCGAATGCGCCATGTTGGCGGCCGGCTTGTTGTAGTGATCGCCCATGGTGCGGGCGAAGGCGTGGTCCTGGCCCTCGTAGGTATAGATCTCGACGTTCGGCTTGTCGGCGAAGGCTGCCTTGATCTGCTCCTGCGCCTCTTTCGGCACGTATTTGTCCTCGCCGGCGATGTGGAGCACCATCGGGCAGCGGATCTTGTCCTTCTCGTTCAGGCTGCCCTCGATGCCGACGCCGTAATAGCCGACAGCGCAATCGACGCCGGCGCGCGCCGCCGCGAGATATGCGAGCTTGCCGCCCAGGCAATGGCCGAGCACGCCGACCTTGCCGGTGCATTCCGGCCGGCCGCGCAGGGCGCTGACCGTCGAGGTGATGTCCTTGATGCCCGCATTGACATCGAAGTTCTGGAAGAAGCCGAAAGCCTTCTGCCATTCCTCCGGCGAATAGCCCATATCGACCATCGGCTCCATGCGCCAGAAGAGATCGGGCGCCAGCACGACATAGCCCTCGGCGGCGTAGAGATCGGCGGTCTCGCGCACATAGGCGTTGACGCCGAAAATCTCCTGGCACAGCACGATGCCCGGTCCCTTGCCGCTCGCCGGCAACGCCATATAGGCCTTGAAGCGGCCGCCATCCGCCGCCGTGATCTCGATAAAGCTTCCCATCACGCTGCTCCCCAGACGGCCCTTTGCGGGCGTTTCCGGAGCACCCTAGCGGGACCGCGCCGGGCAGTAAACGGGGATTGGGGCCGCCCCCTTGCCCGTCATACCGGCCTTGCGCCGGGATCGACTTATCAGCCGCACTTGCGTCTGCGGGGTGGCTTCCGGCGCTCGCTGCGCTCGGCCGGGATGACGATCGGGAGAAGGGCCGTCACATCTTCATCCGCTCGCCCTTCGGGTCGTAGAACGGCCGCAGGCTGGCTCGCGCCGGGACGGTCTTGTCGGCCACCACGATCTCCCATTTGCCGCCGTCGATCAGCGCCTGGTCGACGCCCGCCTCGTGCTTCACATAGCCCATGCCGATGGCGGCGTTCAGCGTGTAGCTGTAGCCGGCCGAGGTGACGTAGCCGACATTGCGGCCATCCAGGTAGATGGGCTCGTTGTGATAGAGCAGCGGCTGCGGGTCTTGGAGCGCAAACTGAACGAGCCGCTTGGTCAGCTTCTTGCCCTTCTCCGCCGCCACCGCGTCGCGGCCGATGAAGGGAACGGCCTTGTCCATGGCGCAGAGGAAGGCCAGCCCCGATTCATGCGGCGTATCGTCGGGGCTGATGTCATGCCCCCAGTGGCGGTAGGCCTTTTCCAGGCGCAGGAAGTTCATCGCGTGCATGCCGGCGGGCTTCAGGCCGAATTCCTGGCCGGCCTCCAGCAGCAGTTCCAGCGCGCCCGGCGCGTAGTCGGACGGCAGATAGAGCTCCCAGCCCAGCTCGCCAACATAGGAGATGCGGAGCGCCAGCGCCTTGGTCCAGCCGAAATCGATCTCCTTGGCCGCGCCAAACGGGAAACCTTCGTTGGAGAGATCGGCGTTGGTCAGCTTGGCCAGCACCTTGCGGCTGTTTGGCCCCATCAGGCCGAGCACGGCATAGAGGTTGCTGACATCCTCCATCTGCACCTGGGCGCCCGGCGTGAAATGGCGCTTCATGTAATGCCATTCGCGCGGACCCGTCGCCACCGCCGTCACCACCAGGAAGCGCTCCGGCGCCAGCTTGGTGATGGTGAGGTCGGCCTCGATCCGCCCCTTGGCGTTGAGCCATTGCGTGTAGGTCGCCTTGCCCTCGCGCCCCACATTTGCGCAGGACAGGCGCTGCAGCTCGCGCTCGGCATCCTTGCCGGTGACCAGGAACTTGGCGAAGGAGGATTGGTCGAAGAATCCGACATTCTCGCGGATGTTGCGGCACTCGGCCCCGCAATAGTCGAACCAGTTCTGCCGGCCATAGGAGTATTCGTAGACCGGCGCCACGCCCTTCGGCGCGTACCAGTTCGGCCGCTCATAGCCCGCCACCTCGCCGAAGCAGGCGCCGAGCTCCTTGGTCTTGGCATAGAAGGGCGACTTGCGGATGCCGCGCGAGGTCTCGAACTGGCGGAACGGCCAGTGCATGGCATAGAGCAGGCCGAGTGCCTCGGAGACGCGCGGTACCAGGAACGATTTGGTGCTGTGGTGCGGATAGAAGCGGCGGATGTCGACGTCCCACAGATCGAAAGGCGGCTCGCCCTCGGCGATCCAATGCGCCAGGGCCCAGCCGACGCCGCCGCCCGATTGGATACCGATGGAGTTGAAGCCGGCGGCGACGAAGAAGTTCTTCAAGGTCGGCGCCTCGCCCAACACGTAGCGCTGGTCGGCGGTGAAGCTCTCCGGGCCGTTGAAGAACTTGCGGATGCCGACTTTTTGCAATGACGGAACACGGTGCATGGCGCCCTCGAGGATCGGCGCGAAATGGTCGAAATCCTCCGGCAGCTCGTCGAAGCAGAAATCCTCCGGGATGCCCTCGACGCCCCAGGGCTTGGCCTTCGGCTCGAAGGCGCCGAGCAGCAGCTTGCCGGCATCTTCCTTGTAATAGGCGCAGGCATCCATGTCGCGCAGCACCGGCAGGTCGGAGGTCATGCCCTCCATCGGCTCGGTGACGATGTAGAAATGCTCGCAGGCCTGCAGCGGAATGTTGACGCCGACCCGGCGGCCGATCTCACGCGCCCACATGCCGCCGCAATTGACGACATACTCGCAGGCGATGGTGCCCTGGTCGGTCTCCACGCCGGTGACGCTTCCGTCCCTGGTCAGCACCTTGGTGACCTTGGTGTCCTCGAAGATCTTCGCCCCGCCCATGCGCGCGCCGCGCGCCAGCGCCATGGTGGTGTCGGCCGGGTTGCACTTGCCGTCCTTGGGGTAGTAGATCGCGCCGATCACGTCATCGACGTTGAGCAGCGGCCACTTCTTCTTCACCTCCTGCGGCGTGATCTGCTCGGCGATCACGTCGAAGCCGCGCAGCATGGCGGCACCCCGCTGGAATTCCTCCCAGCGCTCCTTGTTGGTGGCGATGGAAAGCGAGCCCGGCTGCACGAAGCCGGTCGCCTGCCCCGTCTCTTTCTCCAAATTGGTATAGAGATCGGTCGTGTATTTCGCGAGGCGCGTCAGGTTCGCCGTGTAGAGCGACGCGCGCACCAGTCCGGCCGCATGCCAGGTCGTGCCGCTGGTCAGCTTCTTGCGCTCCAGCAGCACGACGTCCTTCCAGCCAAGCTTGGCCAGGTGATAGGCGACCGAGCAGCCGGCGATCCCGCCGCCGATGATGACCACGCGGGCCTGGGTTGGAAGTGCCATTCTCTCAGTTCCCCGCTATCTTCTGAATTTCATTGCGCAGGTCCTCCATGCTGACCGACGCGACGTTATCCGCAACGCCAACACAGCATCGAATGCGACGCTCGTCCGGAATCGCCGTGTGGAGCATGAAAAACGCAACATCTTCCGTCGATTCATCCTGATGTGCAGTGGTCACAGCGAATGTCCCATCATCGCGCTCGATCGAAAGCATTACGATGGTTTCGTCGAGCACATCCTCGAACTTGCTCGCGGTCGCACCCCACGTCATGAAAAAACTGCAGCCGACCGACACTAGATCCGTCACCAACTCTTCATACGCGTATGGCGGATCGATCCGATCGGAAACCAGCAGGCACACCGTTGGCATGACCGGCAGGTCGCGGAACGGGAATCTCTCCCCGAGCCGGAAATACCGAAGCTCATACGATCGTTCAGCCGTATCCACGCGAGCCGCTCGCTAAGCCCGCAACCTTGCATTCTCCGGATCGTAGATCGGTTCCTGGCTCACAACCGCCTTGCGGCGCTCGCCGAAGACCTCGATCTCCAGCTTCTCGCCGATCTGCGCCAGGTCGGTGCGCACGTAAGCGAGCGCGATGCTCTTGCCGATCGTATGGCCGTAGCCGCCGGAGGTGACCAGCCCGACCAGTTCCTCGCCGCGATAGACGGGAGCGCAGGCCGGCGCGTCGCAATCCTTGGCCTCGTCCAGGACCAGCGGCACGAAGCGCTCCTTCGGCCCCCTGTTGCGCTCGGCGACCAGCGCCTGCATCCCTTTGAAGCCGGGCTTCTGGAAGTCGATGAAGCGGTCCAGGTTTGCCATCAGCGGCGTGTATTCGTGGGTCATGTCGCCCTTCCAGCCGCGATAGACCTTCTCCAGGCGGAGCGAATCCATCGCATACATGCCAAAATCGCGCATGTCGAAAGGCCTGCCCGCCTCCCACAGCGCGTCATAGATCGGCACCATCTGCTCCATCGGCACGTGCAGCTCCCAGCCGAGCTCGCCGACATAGTTCACGCGCATCGCCAGCATGCGGGCATACCCGATCTCGATCTGCTTCGCCGACAGCCACGGGAACGCCTTGTTGGAGAGGTCGGCCTCGGTGACCTTCGACAGCACCTCGCGCGATTTCGGCCCGGCGATGATGATGGAGCCGTAGCGCGCCGACAGGTTGTCGATCTTGATCGATCCATCCTTCGGCAGGTGCTTTTCCAGCCAGTCGAGGTCGTGCCACTCGGCGGCGGCCGCCGACATCAGGTAGAACTTGTCGTCGCCCAGCCGGGTGATGGTGAACTCGCTGACGATGCCGCCCTTGTCGTTCAGCATGTAGCTCAAGGACATGCGGTTCAGCTTCGGCAGCTTGCCGCAGATCATATTGTTCAGCCAATCGTTGGCGCCCTTGCCCTCGATCACCAGCTTGGTGAAGCCGCCGAGATCGAGGATGCCGACCCGCTCGCGCACCGCCTTGCATTCCTCCGCCACGGCATCATGCCAGTTGGTGCGGCGGAAGCTGGGCTTGCGCGCAGCATCGTCGCCCTTGCGCGGAAACCAGGCCGCGCGCTCCCACCCGCCGCGGGCGCAGAACGAGGCGCCCTTGGCCTTCAGCTTGTCATAGAGCGCCGTGGTCTTCGCCGGGCGCCCGGCGGGCCATTCGTTCGCCGGGAAGGCGATGGCGTATTCGTTCTGGTAGAGCTCGATTGCCTTCTCGACCACGTAGCTTTTGGTCGCGTAATCGGTGTAGCGGCGCGGGTCGAGGGTCCAGAAATCCCATTCCGGCTCGCCATGGGCGATCCATTCCGCCGCGGTCTTCCCCGCCCCGCCCGATTGCGAGATGCCGAAGGAGAAGCAGCAGGCCTGGTAGAAGTTCGGCAGGCCGTGCGCCGGGCCGATATAGGGGTTACCGTCCGGCGAGTACGGGATCGGGCCGTTGATGACGCGCTGCACGCCGACGGTTCCGAGCAGCGGCACGCGCTCGATCGCCTTCTCGATATAGCTCTCGAGGCGGTCCAGCGCGTCGGGCCAGAGCTGATAGGCGAAGTCTTCCGGGATGCCGTCGAGCCAATGCGGCGTCGCCTGCCACTCATAGGGGCCGAGCAGCAGGCCGTGGCGCTCCTGGCGCAGGTAATACGAGGTGTCCGGGTCGCGCAGCAGCGGCAGCTTCTCACTGCGCTTCTCCAGCTCCGGGATCATCTCGGTGACCAGATACTGGTGCGACATTGAGACGATGGGCATGTAGTGCCCGACCATGGCCATGATCTCGCCCGCACGGTAGCCGGCGGCGTTGACCACGATCTCGCAGCGGATGTCGCCCTTGTCGGTCTTCACCAGCCATTCGTCGCCGGCTCGCTGCAAGGCGGTGACGCGGGTGAAGCGCTGGATGCGGCAGCCGAGATCCTTGGCGCCCTTGGCGTAGGCCTGCACCAGCTGGCTGGGGTCGATGTCGCCGTCGAAGGGGTCGTAGAGGCCGCCGATCACGCCATCCATTTCCATGAATGGATATTTGTCCTTGATCTCGTTCGGGCCGATCACCTCGAAGGCGATGCCCTGCGCATGCGCCATCGCCGCGACGTGGCGGTATTCGTCCATGCGGTCCTTGTTGTTGGCGAGGCGGATCGACCCGGTGATGTGATAGTTCATCGGGTAGTCGACCTCGTCGCCGAGGCGCGCGTACAGCTTCGACGAATGGCGCTGCAGCTTGATTACGTTCCACGAGGTGGAGAAGTTCGGCACGTTGCCCGCCGCGTGCCAGGTCGAGCCGGACGAAAGCTCGTTCATCTCCAGCAGCAGGCAGTCTTTCCAGCCCATCTTGGCCAGGTGATAGAGCGTGCTGCACCCGACAGCGCCGCCGCCGATGATGACCACGCGGGCGTGATCGGTCATGAATGTCCCTCCCCGTCTTCTCTTTTGCTCTTCCTACCAGCACTTCTCCCCTTCGTCATTACCGGGCCGCCGCGATAGCGGCGAGACCCGGTAATCCAAGTGCGTCGTCGTGCCGCTGCGGCGGAACCTGGATTGCCGGGTCGAGCCCGGCAATGACGGTGGGAAGGATACTTACTGCTTCGGCCGCATCTGCTCCCGCGGCAGACGCACCGGGAACTTGGCGCGGATGGCGTCGTCCACCGCGTCCGGCACGTGGCGCGGATAGTTGCGGTCGAGGATCAGCTTGGTCTGCTTGATCGCCTTGTCGACGATACTGGTCTGGCCGCGCTCCACCCATTCCTTGGGCGAGGTGCGGTCGCCGACGGTCGGATAGACATAGTCCTTCTGCATCAGGCGCAGGGTCTGCTCGGAGCCGAGATAGTGGCCCGGCCCTTCCAGGCAGGTCTTCTTGATCGTCTCCAGCGACACCGTTTCGTCATTCACCTCGATGCCGCGGATCGTCCGCTGGGTGGCGCCGAGGATGTCGTTGTCGATGATGATGCTTTCCAGGCAATAGCCGAGCAGGCTCGCATGCATGCCGGCGCTCTCATAGATCAGATTGGCACCGGCATTGCCGACCAAAGCGTGGTTGTAGGCCTTCTCGTAGCCGGCCTGGGCGTCGGGGATCTTGGAATCCGTCATGCCCGAGGCGGTGCCGCCGGTCAGGTCGTAGAAGTGGAACATCTGCGCGCACCCCGCGCTGAGCAGAGCCTGTTCCGGCGAGCCGCCCGACATCGCGCCGGTGCGCAGATCGGAGACGAAGGGCCAGGTGCCGAAGATCGCCGGCGCGCCCGGCTGCAGCGCGTTGACATAGATCAGGCCGACAAGGCATTCCGCCACCGCCTGCACGATGGTGCCCGCCAGCGCGGCGGGAGACGTGGCGCCGGCCTGCGCCGCCGAGAGCAGCAGGACAGGCATGCCGCCCTCCACCGCCACTTCGAGGCAGCGGCAGGCGTCCTGGGCGAATTTCAGCGGCGGCACGACGAAGCAATTGGACTGGCTGACGAAGGGCCGCTCGCGCCACTTCGCCTCGCTGCCGGCGATCATGTGCAGCATCTCGAGCGAGGCCTTCAGATGCATGGGATCGACCCAGGAGGCGCCGACATGCTTGCTGGTCCCCATGACGCTGGCGTAGCAGGTGTTGAAATCCATCTCGAACGGATCGGGCAGGTCGCGGCACACCACGGCGCGCTGGAAGAAATGGACATGCTCCATTTCGTCGACGATGCGGGCGATGTCGTAGAGGTCCTTGGTGGTACTCTCTCGGTATTCGCCGGTGATCGGATCGACGATGTTCACCGCGGCACCCGCCGTGCCGAAATAGACCTTCTTGCCCCAGGGCTCCATGTCGTGCTTCGGGTCCTGGCCGACCAGCGGGAACTTGCGCGCCGCCATGGCGACGGTGTCCTCGACCAGGGCGCGCGGAAAGGTCAGGCGGCCGTTCGATTCCAGCCTGGCGCCGGCGCGGGTCATCGCCTCGATGCCGCTCGGGATCGCATCGGCGAAGCCCACCTGTTCCAGCACGTCGAGCGCCGCCTGGTGGATGCGCTGCACGTCGGTGTCCGACATGACCTTGAAATGGCCGCCGCTCATGCCCGGCCAGACCGGGCGTTCATTCATCGCCAGTGGGGCCGCACGCAAGGCCCGGCGCGCCTCGCGCCCGCCCCGGCGCGGCGATTCAGCTTGAACAGCACTCATTTTGAGAAGCCCTCGCAAGGATTGAATTCATGGCATTTTCCCTTGAAAACCGGGCGCCAGCAAGCGAGAGTAATTCATCAATACATGAGCTGATTTCATGAAACGCGATCTTCCACCGCTATCCGCCCTGCGCGCCTTCGAGGCCGCCGCCCGACACCTGAGTTTCCGGTCCGCGGCCGAGGAACTCGGTCTTACCCAATCGGCCATCTCGCATCAGGTGACCGGGCTCGAAGATCACTTCGGCCTGCGCCTGTTCGACCGCGCCGGCCGCCGGGTGGCGCTCAGCGAGGCGGGCCGCATCCTGTTCCCCTTCCTGCGCGACGGCTTCGACCGCATGACCCAGGGCGCCGATCTGTTGCGCCGGGCCCGCATGTCGGAGGATCTCCGGGTGCAGGTCTATGTGACCGTCGCCGTGCGCTGGCTCATCCCGCGTCTGCACCGCTTCCAGAGCGCTAATCCAAATGTCGTGGTGCGCGTGAACACCAGCGTCCTCGACTGGGAGTTCGATCCGGACATCGCCGATCTCGGCATGATCTGCACTGCCGCGCCGGATCGTCCAGGGCTGCACTACGACCATCTGTTCGACGCGTTGTTGTTCCCGGTCTGCACGCCGGCGGTGGCGCAAGGCGGGCTCGGCCTGCGCCAGCCGGTGGACCTGGTGAATCACGCGCTGCTGCAGGTCTATACGACGGCCAATGACTGGCAGCTCTGGCTGGACGCGGCCGGCGTACCGAACCTGAAAGGCCGCGCCGCCGCGCAGTTCGACAGCTACCTGCTCGCCATCGAGGCTGCGCTCGACGGCCAGGGCGTCGCCCTGGCGCCACATTTCATGGTGGCCGAGGATCTGAAGCTCGGTCGCTTGGTCCGGCCCTTCGCGGTCGAAGTGCGCCAGCCCGCGCGCTGGTACCTGGTCTGCCCGACCGATCGCCTGAAGGATCGGCCGATCGAGGCGTTCAGGGCCTGGTTGAAGGAGGAAGTCGGCAAAGATCCGGCGATGATGGCGCCGGCGCCCGGTTGAGGCCGTCGCGCCGGCCGCGCGGCCCTTTCTGGTTGTATCCCAAGCCCGCCGGGCCTAGAGTTTCCATCGGGGAGGCCACCGGATATGACCGGGCTGGTGAACCGCCTCAGAGCGGCAAGCATCAATGCTCGCTACGCCGGCCGGATCTGGAAGCGGCTCGGCGGCGTCTATCCGCGCGAATGCAACATCTGCGGCTATAGCGGCCTGTTCAACGCGCACGGCCTGCCCCCGCGCTTCGACGCCCGATGTCCCGCCTGCGGTTCGCTGGAACGGCATCGCCACCAGGTTCTCTGGATCAGTCGCCTGACGGACGCCGTGCGCGGCAAGCGCGTCCTGCATTTCGCGCCCGAACCGGTCCTGCGCCGATATTACAGGGCCCTGGCGGCGACGTACACGTCGGCGGACATCGCCAAGGGGCGCGCGGACACGACCCTGAACATCGAACGCATCGACCAGCCGGATGAATCCTGGGACGTGGTCATCGCCAATCACGTTCTCGAGCATGTCGACGACAGCAAGGCGCTGGCCGAAATTCACCGCGTTCTGGCGCCCGGCGGAGTGGCGATCCTGTCCTTCCCGATCGCCCTGGGCTTCGCGCAGACCTATGAGAACGCTTCCATCATCTTGAACGCGGACCGCGATCTGCATTTCGGCCAGTGGGACCACGTGCGCTACTACGGCACCGATGCCGCGGACCGCATCGCGGCGGCAGGCTTCGAGGTTTCGAGCTTCACGGCCAGCGAGCCGGACGTCCATCGCCATAGCCTGAGCCGGAACGCGCGCGAATTCCTGGCACGGAAGCCATAGCGCGGCTTCGCCGCCGCCGTGCAACGAGGGGGCACACACCCGCCAGGGTGCCGGGCTGTGACATAAGTGCCGCTGCCCACGGCCCGCGCCCGGTTTCACAGGAATTCAACGCCGCAAAGAGGAATCCTCTGCTATATCCTGCGTCCGCTGATCCCTACCCCCTTGTGCTGACATGGTACACGTTGCCTCCGCCGCGCCCAGATCTGCCGAGTTCAGGGCGGAAATCCAAGGACTGCGCGCCATCGGCGCATTGCTCGTCGCGGTCTTCCATATCTGGGTCGGCAAGGTGTCCGGCGGCGTCGACGTCTTCTTCGTCGTCTCGGGATACCTGATCCTCGGCTCGCTGATGAAGCAGGCCGAGCGGACCGGCGGCATCGACCTCCTCGGCTTCGCCTACCGTTTGAGCAAGCGGCTGCTGCCGGCGGCCCTGTTCGTGGTCGTCGCGATCCTGGCCGCGACCTGGCTTTGGTTGCCGCAGACGCGCTGGGAATTCGTGACCAAGGAGGCCGTCGCTTCCACCCTGTACCTGGAGAACTGGAAGCTCATCCGGCAATCGGTCGACTACCTGGCGCGCGAGGAGCTGCCGAGCCCGTTCCAGCACTACTGGGCCATCTCGATCCAAGGCCAGTTCTACGTCGTCTTCGGCATCGGCCTCGCGGTCTGGCTGCTCGCGGCCCGACGCCTTGGACGCGTGGCGAAGCCGGTCCTGCCGATCGCAATCGTGTTCCTGGGCTCCCTCGCCTATTCGGTCTGGCTGACCGCAACCGACCAGCCGACGGCCTATTTCAGCACCTTCACCCGGCTCTGGGAATTCGCCCTCGGCGGATTGCTCGCCGCAACCCTGCCCGGCCTGAGCTTGAGCCGCTCCGCGCGCCTCGCCCTCGGCTGGATCGGCTTCCTCGCCGTGCTCAGCTGCGGCGCGGCGCTACAGGTCGCCACAGTGTTTCCGGGCTACGCCGCCTTGTGGCCGACGCTCGGCGCCTGCTGCGTCATCGCCGCAGGGCGGCCCGGCAGCCCGTTTGGCGCGGATGCGATCCTGGCGTCGCGGCCGATGGCCTATATCGGCGAGATCTCCTATAGCCTTTATCTCTGGCACTGGCCGGTGCTGATCTTCTACCGCGCCATCTTCAATGAGGTGGAGGTCGGTCTGGGCGGCGGCGCGGTCATCCTGGCGCTGTCGCTGGTGCTGTCGGCCGCAACCCAGCGCCTGGTCGAGCAGCCCTTCATCAATCTGGACCGATCCACGCCCAATCCCTGGCCCTGGCTCTTGAAGGCAGCGAGCGGCGCGGTGCTGACGCTGCTCATCGCCGGCGCCTTCTATGGCTACATCGCCCTAACCAAACGGGCCGAACTGGCCGCGCCGCTCGACCTCTCCACGCATCCGGGCGCGACCGCCTTTCCTCGACTGACGGAGAACGGCGCCCCCATCCGTCCCAGCGCTCTCTCGGTGCGGGACGACAAGCCAGTGGCCTATGATGACGGTTGCCATCAATCGCTCGGTGGCAAGTCCGTGCTGACCTGCGTCTACGGGGACCGGGACGCGTCGGCGACGATCGCGCTGGTCGGCGGCTCTCACGCGCTGATGTGGCTGCCCGCCTTCCAGGGCATCGCGGCCCGGCGGGACCTCAAGATCGTCACCATGACCAAGAGCGGATGCCTATTCAGCCGCGAATACGTGGATGGCCCGGAGGGCTTCGAGGAATCCTGCATCGCGTGGAACGAGCGCGCCTTGGCCAAGCTGCTGGAACTGAAGCCGGATGCCGTGTTCACCACGGCGACCCGCGGCCACGGCGAGGACGAGCGCGTGCCGCAAGGCTATCTCGATTCATGGCGCGCGCTCGGCGCAGCCGGCATCGCAGTGATCGCGATACGCGACACGCCCTGGGTCATGCTGGACGCCGCAGAATGCGTCGAAACCCACGGCGTCGAAGCCACCGCCTGCGCCCGGCGCAGAAGCGACATGCTGGCGGACGACAACCCGGTCGAGGCGATCGCCGATCTACCGCCGAACGTCCACGCCATCGATCTGTCGGACTATTTCTGCACGAACGACAGCTGCCCCCCGGCCGCGGGCAACGTGCTCATCTATTCGGACCGCCATCACATCACCGCGACCTATGCGCGGACGCTGGCCGGGGTCCTGGAGCAGCACATGTCCACGATCTTCGACGGCATGCGCTCCGCCGCTCACTGAACGACCGCCGCGCTCAGGCGATGCAGCTGGGCGGCAGGTCGATGATCACCGTGGTGCCGGCATGCGGTGTGCTGTCGATGCGCAAGGTTCCGCCATGCAGCTCGACGAAGGCGCGCGCCAGCGGCAGGCCCAGGCCGGTGCCGGAATGCTTCCGGTTCATCACGTTCTCGACCTGCCCGAAGACCGACATGGCGGTCGCCACCTCGTTCGCGTCCATGCCGATGCCGTTATCGGCGACCTCGATCTTGGCGCCGCCGAACGCGCCGGCGCCAAGGCGCAGCGTCACCATGCCGCCGCGGGGCGTGAACTTGATGGCGTTGGACAGCAGGTTGAGGACCGCCTGCTTCATCACGCGGCTGTCGATGACAAGTTCGCCGAGGCTTCCCGCGGCCTCCGCCTGCAGGCGCAGGCCGGCATCCCCTGCCAGGCGCTCGACCATGCGGGCGCAATCGCGCACCAGCGGGGCGGGCGCGACGCGCTCGAACAGCAGCTTGAAGTTGCCGGACTCGATCTTGGACAGGTCGAGAATCTCGCCGATCAGGTTGCGCAGATGCTCGCCCGCGCCGTGGATGTCGCGCAGGTATTCCCGCTGTCGCTCCCCGACCTCGCCGCAATAGCCGCGCAGGATCGCCTCGGCCATGCCGAGGATGGCGTTCAGCGGCGTGCGCAGCTCGTGATTCATGTTGGCAAGGAACTGGCTCTTTGCCTCGCTCGCCGCCCGCTCGGAGGAGAGCGCCCGGCGCAGCTCCTCGGCCCGCCGTTCCTCCTGGGTGACGTCGGTGACGGTCATCACCAGGCGGCCGTCGGGCAGCGGCGCCAGCCGCACCTGCAGGATCGATCCCCCTTCGATCTCGAGCTTGACCGCGCCTTCCGCATGGCGCTGGGCCTGGGCGAGCAGCTGCGCCCGGCAATCAGTCTCATCCGCCGCGCCTCGGATAGGGGGAACGTTCCGCTCCACCAGATCGCGCAACGACTGGCCCTTGCGGATGCCGTCCGGACCCACCGCGAACAGCGCCAGGATCCGGTCGTTGAAGGTGATCAGCTTGTGCTGCCGGTCGAACAGGCAGATGCCCTCGCCGACGCTGCGCAGAATGGCGCGGAGCTGCAGGTTGCGCTCCGCCAGCTGCCGCTTCGCCGCCTCCAGCCGCAGCTCGCGCTCGACGCGCTCGCGCACGTCGCGCATGGTGCCGATATAGAGCCGCGCCCCGCCGAGTTCGAGCGGCACCACCCGCAAGTCGACGGCGATGCGCGCGCCCGATTTGCTCACCGCGGTCACCCCGCGGGTGCGGCCGATGATGTGCGACGCGCCGGTCTGCAGGTGCGCGCGGATGTGGTCGTCGTGCCGGGCGGCGTCCTCGCCCGCCATCAGCATCGAGACGTTGCGGCCGATGGTCTCGCCGGCGTTGTAGCCGAGCAGCTGCTCGCTGCCGGGCGAGAAGAACAGGATCGTGCCGCGGGAATCGATCGCCACCACCGCTTCGGACAGGTTGAGCAGCACGGCGCGGAGGAACTGGTCGCGCACCGCCGGGTCGGCATCGGCGCCGAGGCAGAGCGGCGGCGCCCCGTCCGGCGCGGCGGCGCAGGAACAGCCCGACTGGCCGCATCCCGGCCCGGTCCGGCGCCGTTCGATCGGATGCCGCTGCTTGCTGGACAAGGCTGGCTTGGGGCCCGCCATGCGGATTTCCACCTCCCCCTTATCGCGCCGGACGGCTCGGCCGCAGCCTCACCGCCTATTGCGCGCGCACGCGCTCGAAGAAGCGCTCCACGTCGATGCGCAGGCTGCCAGCCTCGCCCTTCAGGGATTCCGCCGCGCCCAGCATGGAATCGGCGGTCGCAGCCGCCGTCTGGCTGACGAGCGATTTGACCTCTGAGGCCACCACCGCGAAGCCCTTGCCCGGCTCGCCGGCGCGCGCCGCCCCGGTCGTCGCATGGAGCGCCAGCAAATCGGTCTGGTTGGCGATGCCGGCAATCAGCCTGACTACGTCGCCGATGCGCTCGGTCGCCTCCGACAGACCGCGGAAGGAGTCCACCGTGCGCTCGCTCTCGCCGACCGCGCGGCGGGCGATGTCGGTGCAGTGCGCGACCTGGTGGCTGATCTCGGAGATCGAGCTGGACAGCTCCTCGGTCGCCGCGGCCTCGGCAAGCCGGCTCTCGCGGAGACGGGCCTCCGAATGAGCATCGTCGTACGCCATCGCAATCCCCTTGTGATTGACGCCTACCGAAACTCTCGCGTGACATGGTGACGCACGCGGGTAAAAATGTCATGAAATACAGAATACGATTCGGTCTATATTTTGATTTTACTTTGCTCGTCTGCCGCGCCCGAATGGTTATGTATGATAAATCTCAAAGGTAAGCCATGTAACCTTCGGTATACTTGATTGCGCTATTCGTTAACGCTATGAAGATATTGCCGTAAATAATTTGTGGGTATCTGTCGGCCGGACCGGGCCGGAACTTGAGGGGGATATCATGACCGTCCGATCCGACCGCACCCTCGGAGTGCGTTGAATGGCGCCCGGCACCGCTGCCGCCTCCCTCCGGGTCCTGCTGGCCAACCGCTCCCGCCTTGATCGCGAGGGGCTGGCGGCACTGATCCGGCAGACCGATCCGACCATCTCGGTGACCGGCGCGGAAACCGCCAACCAGGCCTTCGCCGCGCTGTCGAACGCGGAATGCGGCGATGTCCTGGCGATCTCCGTCACACCCTGCTCCTTCGAGGATCTCGGCCGCATTGGCGACTTCCTGAAGGGCGGCGTGACGGCGCCCGTCGTCCTCATCATGACCAGCGTGGCCCCGGCCACGGCCGCCAGCCTGACCGGCCTTGGCGTGAAGGGCATCGTGCTGAGCTCGGCCTCCGCCGAGGTCCTGGTGGCGGCGATCCGCATGGCGGCCGGCGGCGACACCTACCTGCCGCCGGAGCTGGTCTATAGTCGGGCCCATGCCAATACCGAGGCCGGCGGCGCCCTCGACAATCTGACCCAACGCGAGGTCCAGATCATGGCGCTGCTTGGCGCGGGCCTGTCCAACAAGGAGATCGCCCGCCGCCTCAATGCCAAGGAGGCGACGATCAAGGTCCAGATCCACCGGCTGATGCGCAAGCTGGGGGTCGCCAACCGCACCCAGGCGGCCGTCCTCGCCTCCCGCCACGACCTGATCCAGGCCCAGGTGCTGGAAAACGCCGGCTAGCCCGCGACCGCGCTCGGTCTTGCAAAAACCCCTTTCTTTCCATAGCTTCGCGCTCGATTGCCGGTGGTCGGCGGGGCGTAGCTCAGCCCGGTAGAGTACCTGCTTTGGGAGCAGGGTGTCGCTGGTTCGAATCCAGTCGCCCCGACCAGCCGGCCGGATTTCACCAACCCCACCTGGGACGAGGGCACATGCAGGTTCGCATCTTCAAGCCGGCGCGCAACGCCATGCAATCGGGCAAGGGCAAGACCAAGGAGTGGGTCCTGCAATACGACGTCGCCGTGCGGCGCGAGGCCGACCCCCTGATGGGCTGGACCGCGACCGACAACACGCGCCAGCAGGTCACGCTGAAATTCGACACCAAGGAGGAGGCGATCGCCTATGCCGAGCGCGAGGGCTTCGCCTACACGGTCGAGGAGCCGAAGCCGCACCGCCTTCAGACGCGCGCCTATGCCGACAATTTCCGCTATGATCGTGTCGGCCGCTGGACCCATTGAGCCAGGAAAAACGACCCCGTAGCTCAGCTGGATAGAGCAGCTGCCTTCTAAGCAGCAGGTCGCGTGTTCGAATCACGCCGGGGTCGCCACTTCCGCAGGTAAGGCGCCAGGCATGCATCCCCCCTCAAGCTGTGGAGCAGCTTTCGAAACCGGGGCGGCGGGCCGCGCGATACCGGCCGCGCGATGACGTCTGCGGCGGACGACGGAGTTCCTCGTCCTGCGGCGCGTTACCTGCGCCGCCGCCGCGACCCGGCGCCCCGGCCGCTAAGCAATCGCGACGACCTCGTGATCGGCGCATCTCTGGCAGGACTGCTTCCCGGCGCATGGCTGCTGCCGGAGGCATGCTGGCCGCGCCTCTGCCGCCTGTTGGCCAGGACGCCCGTTGTCGACCGGCGCGCCCTGGCGCGCAACACGGAGGCCATCCGCCACTGCCTTGGCATAGATCCGACGCGGGCACGCGCGATCGCCGTCGAACTCCAGGCGGCGGTCTATGAATTGCGGCTGCAGAACTTGCGGGCCTTGGTCCCCGGCGCCTGGCGGCCGCAGATCACGCTGACCGGCGCCGAGCATCTGGATGCGGCGCTGGCCGCGGGTCGCGGCGCCGTTCTCTGGGTCGGGCATTTCGCCTTCAACAGCAACGTCACCAAGATGGCCCTGGCCGCATGCGGAAAGCCGGTCACGCATATGAGCCGGCCCGAGCATGGCTTCTCCAAGACCCGTCTCGGCGTCGCCCTGCTCAATCCGGTGCGCTGCGCGGCGGAGGATCGCTACCTCGACTCCCGCGTCGTGTTCGACCGGCACAATCCCGCAGCGGCCATGCGGCGGATGCTCCTTGTGCTGGATGAAAACCGCCTGCTGTCGATCACCGCCGGCGCGTGGGAGGGCAATGACCTGGCCGAAGCGGCCTTGCTTGGTGGACGGATCCGCATCGCCCTCGGCGCGCCACGCCTGGCAGCCCGCACCGGCGCTGCGCTGTTGCCCGTGTTCACGATACGCCGGCCGGATGGCGGATTTCGCGTCGCGGTGGAACCTCCGATCGCACTCCGGCCGGGTACGGATCGGCGCGACACGGCGTGCGCCGCGGCCGCGGAGTATTTGAAACGTCACGAACCTTGGATTGCCGCTCATCCGGATCAGTGGCGCGGCTGGAAGGAATGGCGGCCCGCATGAACGACCCCGGGATGCCGCCGGCCGGATTTGCCCTGACCGACACGGCGCGGGCAACCGCGCTCTCCGCACTGGCCGCTTGTGCCGAAAGCGGCGCGCCCTTGCCGGCGCCGGTCGCGCCGATCCTGGAGGCATGGTGCGCCGAATGGACCTCCCGCCCTGCAGCTGCCGGGCTCGTGGCCCGTCCTTGCCCGCTCCCCGCGCCGCTCTGGCATCTGCGGAAAATGTCCGAGCACGCCGCGGAAAGGGTGCGCGCCGCTTTCCATGCGCGCATGCTGGGTCACCTGCTGGCACCGCAGGTGGACGCGCTGCGGCCGGCGGTCACCATCCTCATTCCGGTCTTCAATCGCGCCGCCATGGTGATCGAGGCGGTCGAGAGTTGCCTGGCGCAGGATTGGCGTCCACTGGAGGTTCTCGTCGTGGACGACGGTTCGACAGACGACCCGGCCGCGGCGCTGCGTAATTTCGGCTCAACGGTCCGCGTTCAGCGGCAATCAAATGGTGGCGTGGCCAGCGCGCGCAACGCGGGCATCGCCGCCGCCCGCGGCGACTTCATCCATTTCCTCGACTCGGACAATCTGCTGGAGCCCGATGCGATCTCCGCGAAGCTCGCGGCCTTTCGCGTCGTTGCGGATGCCGAACTGTGCTTTGCAAGACATGTCACCGTGCTGCCAGACGGGTCCGCCGTCGCCGGGCCGCCGCCGGCGGGGAATCAGGATTGCCCCACGACCGATCTGCTCCGGGCCACCGTGCTGCGATATCCTTTCCTGATGTCGAGCGCCATGTTGCCGCGATGGGTGGTCCTGGCGGCCGATCGTTTCGACACTGACCTGCCGCGCACGGAAGATTTCCGCTACTGGTTCCGCCTTGCGCTGCGCGGCGCCAAGGCGGTCGCCGTCGACAAGCCACTGCTGGTGCGGCGGCGTCCGCCGGATTCCCTGCACAGCCGACGGCGGGCCGACAGCGGACCGGACATCGCAATGGCGCTGCGCAGCGCCGTCGACCTGATGCAGCACCCGCAATTCTGGGCGTATGTGCGCACCATGCTGAAACGCGCCCGCAGGAATCAGGACCGCCCGATCGCCGGAACATCCTCCGCGCTGGTCGAGAAGGACGTCGCGACCTTTCGTCGGCATGTCGCGCGCATATGCGCGGAGGCGCCATCCGGCGACCCCACGCCGCTACCGCTGCTGGCCATCCTGCGACATGAGCTGGGGCGGAGCGTGCGCTCTGCTGGGCCGTCCGCGCCGCTCAGCCGGCTGGCGGAAGACCTGGAGCCCCTGCTGACCCGCGCCACCGCCACGGCTCCAGGCCTCGCTCCGGCCGACATCCGTTACTGGCTCGCGCAGTCCGGCGCAGTCGCGAAGCGCGAAAACCTCTGCGCGATCATTTCCGCCCTGGCCCGCGGCATCGACGGCGAGGACGAACTCTGCCGCGCCACCGCCCTGGTCCTGCGTCTGCCGCCGCGACAGCTGAAGCGCTCCGCCGCACTCCGCCATCTGCGCATGCGCCACCGCCTCGGATCGGCGCTTGCGACGGCTTATCTGCGGGCGCGGATTTGGCTGCACGACCGGCTCGGATAGGCCGCAAAGACGCGGTGCGAGGAGTGGATTCGACGCCGGACACGCTCTACGATCAAGCCGATCCGGCCATGCGCGCGACTATGGTTAATACTGGCTGTATACGTTCCGGTAACCGGTCGGCGCGATAGTTGGCAGGAAGAATTGATGTGGAGGTCACTATGCGGGCTTTTGTGCTTTCAGGCTTGGTCGCGGCCGTTGCCGGCCTGTCCGGCTGCTCCCTCGACTACATCGCGCCCGAATTGCTGCCGGATCCCGCACGGCCCAGCGCCGCGCCGCGGGTCGCGGCCTATTACAGCCCGACGGATCATCGCGTGTTCTACGAGAACTCCGAGCGCGTCGAATATCCCGCGCGCTGATCCGGCGCGCATCCGCGACGCAACGGCGGCCCCGTGCCGGGCCGCCGTTTTCATGTCGGCGTCGCGGTTCAATTGCCCAAGCCTGATCCGCCCACCCGAAGCCCATCTCAATCTTCGGCGAGCCCGGCCTTGCGCAGTTCGCGGCCGAGACTTCCGCTCAGCCACAAGGCGTACATGCGCGCATCGCTGACGAGCGACCACAGCGGATAGCGGAAGGTCGCCGGCTTGTTGTGCTCCACGAAGAAGTGCGCGAACCAGGCTGGGCCGTAACCCGCGAACGGGATGGCGATGAGCCAGCCCCAGCCCTGCCCCGCGAGGAACAAGGCGAGGAACACCAGCACCAGCGTGCTGCCGAAAAAGTGCCAGCGCCGCGTCGCCGGCTTGCCATGCTCGCGCAGGTAGAACGGCCAGAACTCCACGTAGCTGCGGATGCGGTCCCCTTCCATCACTATTCGGCGGCCTGCTTGCCAGGACCGGGATGGGTCACGGCGCCATAGCGCGGCGAGGAGACCGTCTCCCCATAGCGCCAGATGGCGCCCGATTGGTATTGCGCCGGGCGCGGCTGCCAGGCCGCACGGCGCTGCACCAGTTCCGCGTCGGACAGCTCGACCTTGATCAGCGCCTGTTCCGCGTCGATCTCGATGATGTCGCCGTCGCGGAGCAGCCCGATCGGGCCGCCCAAAGCTGCCTCGGGCGCCACATGGCCGATGCAGAAGCCGCGCGTGGCGCCGGAGAAACGGCCATCGGTGATGAGGGCCACCTTCTGGCCCATGCCCTGACCGTAGATGGCGGCGGTCAGCGCCAGCATCTCGCGCATGCCCGGCCCGCCTTTCGGCCCCTCGTAGCGGATGACAATGACGTCGCCGGCCTTGTAGGCGCGCTGCTGCACCGCCGCCGCGGCGTCCTCCTCGCGGTCGAAACACAAGGCCGTGCCCCGGAACCTGGTGCTGGCGAGGCCGGCCACCTTCACCACCGCGCCGTCCGGCGCCAGGTTGCCTTTCAGCACCAGCACGCCGCCATTCGGCGCCAGCGGATTGGAGATCGGCCGCACCACGTCCTGGTCGCCGCGGAACTGCACGTCCTTCAGGTTCTCCGCCATGGTCTTGCCGCTGACGGTCAGCGCGTCGCCATGCAGGAAGCCGCCCTCGAGCAGCGCCTTCAGCACTTGGGTGACGCCGCCCGCCTTGTGCAGATCGCTGGCGACATAGCGGCCGCCCGGCTTCAGATCGGCGATGTAGGGCGTGCGCTTCAGCACCTTCTCGATCTCGAAGATGTCGAAGTCGATCCCCGCCTCGTTGGCGATTGCGGGCAAATGCAGCAACCCGTTGGTCGATCCGCCGGTCGCGGCCACCACCGCCGCCGCGTTCTCCAGCGCCTTGCGCGTGACGATGTCGCGCGGCCGCAGGTCGCTTTTCAGCAGCCGCATCACCGCCTCGCCCGAGCGATAGGCGAAGGCCTCGCGCTCGGCGATCACCGCCGGCGGCGAGGACGAGCCCGGTAGCGCCAACCCGATCGCCTCGGAGACGCAGGCCATGGTGTTGGCGGTGAACTGCCCGCCGCAGGCTCCGGCCGAGGGGCAGGCGATCTTCTCCAGCGCGGTCAGTTCCTCGAGCTTCATCTGGCCGGATTGGTACTTGCCGACCGCCTCGTAGACGTCTTGCACGGTGACGTCCTTGCCGTGGAAATTGCCTGGCAGGATCGAGCCGCCATACATGAAGATCGCCGGCACGTTCAGCCGCACCATCGCCATCATCATCGCCGGCAGGGTCTTGTCGCAGCCGGCGATCGCCACCAGTGCATCGTAGCAATGGCCGCGCACCGAGAGCTCGACCGAATCCGCGATGGTCTCGCGGCTGACCAGCGAGGCCTTCATGCCGGAATGGCCCATGGCGATGCCGTCGGTCACGGTGATGGTGACGAATTCGCGCGGCGTGCCGCCTGCCGCGCTCACCCCGCGCTTGGCGATCTCCGCATGCGCCTTCAGCGCCGTGTTGCAAGGTGCGGATTCGTTCCAGCTCGACACCACGCCGACGAAGGGCCTGGCGATGTCCTGCTCGGTCAGGCCCATGGCGTAGTAGAAGGCGCGATGCGGCGCGCGCTCCGGACCCGCCTTCACATGGCGGCTGTCGAGTGACTCGTCTTTCTGGGTCATGGACGCTCCTCCCTGCCGCCACGATAGCGGCGACGGAGGCGCGGTCAATATGGCGGCTACAAATCCCGCAAGCGCAGCAGGGCGATCTTGTGCACCTCGTTGAGCGCGGTGCGGAATTCGGTCTCCGGGCTGTTGTGGATGCGGTGCTCGAAGTTGTGCAGGATCTCTGCCCGCGCCTTGCCTTTCACCGCCAGGATGAAGGGAAAGCCGAACTTCGCCTTGTAGGCGTCGTTGAGCTCGGTGAAGCGGCGGAACTCTTCCGGCGAGCACTTGTCGAGCCCCGCCCCAGCCTGTTCCGAACTGGATTCCGCCGTCAGCTCGCCCCTGACGGCGAGCCGCCCAGCCAGGTCGGGATGCGCGATGAGCAGCGCCAGTTGCCGCTCACGCGGCGCAGCCTCGACGATGGCCGCGAGGTCGCGGTGCAGCGCCTCGATCTCGTCGTGCTCGGGCCGCAGCCCGGCACCCCACAAGGCCGCGGCGATCCAGGGCGAATGCTCGTAGACGTGGCCCTGCAAGGCGATAAAGGCGGCACGGTCCAGGGTCGAAGGCGGCGTCTTAAAGCGCTGGCCCATCTCAATCCACCGCGCTCTCGGCATCGGCCAGCCACTTGGCGATGACCAGGCGCTCCTCCGGCAGCATGCCGGTCTTGTTGCCGACCGGCATGGCCTGGGTCAGCACCACCATGCGCTCGATCTGCGGCGCCATGCGTTGGATCTGGTCGGCGGTGTCGAAGGCGACGCCCTTGGGCGGCGATTTATAGGCCGGGTCCGTTGGATTGGCCGAATGGCAGGCCTGGCAGCGATGCGCCACGATCGCCTGCACGTCGGCAAAGGCGACCGGGCCGATCGCCGCCAGATCGGCGCCGGGCCGATAGCTGGCAAATCCCAGCGCGCCCAGGCCCACCATGCCCGCATAGATCAGAATTGCGGTTTGATGCGAGCCGCTCTTGCCGGCGTTCTTCTGGTTGGCATAGAGCCGCAGCAGGCCGCTGAACAGCAGGATGCCGACGACGATGAGCCAGCTCTGCGCATGTTCGAACATCATCGGGTAATGGTTGCTGATCATCATCAGCACCACCGGCAGGGTCAGGTAGTTGTTGTGCAATGAGCGCTGCTTGGCGCGCTTGCCGAGGGAGGGATCGGGCGCCTCGCCCTTCAGCAGCGCGGCGACCACCTTCTTCTGGTTCGGGATGATGACGAAGAAGACATTGCCGGTCATGATCGTGCCCAGGAACGCGCCGATATGGACGAAGGCCGCGCGGCCGCTGAACACATGGGTGAACCCAAAGGCCGCGATCACCGCCAGCAGGAACACGAGCAAGGCGAGCAATCCGGTCTTGTCCCCGAGCGGCGAGCGGCAGAGCAGATCGTAGACGATCCAGCCCAGCGCCAGCCCGCCGAGGCTGATGCCGATGGCGGCGGCGGGCGTCAATTCCAGGATGCGCGGATCGATCAGCAGATCGTTGGCACCGAGATAGTAGATCACCGCCAGCAGCAGGAAACCGGTCAGCCAGGTGAAATAGGATTCGTATTTGAACCAGTGCAGGTCCGCCGGCATCTCCGCCGGCGCCACCAGGAATTTCTGCGCGTGATAGAAGCCGCCGCCATGCACCATCCAGCTGGAGCCGGCGAGGCCCGCAGGCGTCTTGTCGTCGCGGCGCAGGCTGGCATCGAGCCAGATGAAGTGAAACGAGGTGCCGATCCACATGATGCCGACCATCACATGGGCCCAGCGCAGCCCGAGGCTGATCCAATCGGCGATGATCGGGTTCATGGGCCAAGTCCCCCAACAACCCCCTCCCCCTGAAGGGGGAGGGAGAAAGCACGAGGGCCGAATCTACCCCAAACCACCCTTCCCTCCGATCCCGCTCCCTGCCATTCTCTGCATAATCTTCTTCAAGATTCGCGCGACAATTCATGCCCGACACCCAGGATTTCGCCATTTTCGTGCGCGTCGTCGAGTTGGGCAGCCTGTCGGCCGCCGGGCGCGACATGCGCCTCTCGGCCGCCGTGGTCTCCAACCGCATCGCCCGGCTGGAAAAGGATGTCGGCACCCGGCTGCTGAACCGCACCACGCGCCGGGTCAACCTGACCGAGGAGGGTGCCCGCTATTACGATCATTGCGTCGTCATCCTGAACGAGCTGGAGCAGGCGGAGACCGCCATCACCTCGGCGACCGCCGAGCCGCGCGGGCCGATCAAGGTAACGGCGCCGACGGTCTTCGGCCGGCTGCATGTCGCGCCGCATGTGCCACGCTTCCTGGAGCGCCACCCGCAGATGCAGGTGCGCCTGCACCTGACCGACGCGCTTTCCGATCTGGTGCAGGAGCGCATCGACCTCGCCATCCGCATCGCGGCGCTGACGGATTCGACTTCGATCGTGCGCACCCTGGCGCCCAACCGGCGCTTCATCGTCGCATCGCCGGAATACCTCGCCCGCCACCCGGCGCCCCAGGTGCCGGAAGACCTGCTCGACCACAATTGCCTGCTACTGCGCTTCCCCGGCTCCAAGCAGTTCCGCTGGACCCTGCAGGGGCCGGACGGACCGATCACCTTGCGCGTCTCCGGCAACATGGACAGCAACAGCGGCGAGGCCTTGCGCGACTGGTGCCTCGCCGGCCAGGGCCTGGCGCTGAAATCGCTGTGGGAGATCGTCGACGACCTGAACGACGGCCGCCTGGTGCCGGTGCTGACCGAGTATCCGCCGGTCAGCCACGCCGTCTACGCGCTCTATCCCCACAGCCAGGCCGCCCCGCCAAGGGTGCGCGCCTTCATCGACTTTCTGGCGGAGACCTATGGGTCGAAGCCGGCTTGGGAGAAGAAGCTGAAAATCAAGCTGCGATAGCTTTCCAAAGAGGGCGCCTATGAAGCTGCACCCAATCGGCGGCTGAGCCATGCCAAAGGCCGCCAACCCGTTACTTGTGGCATCGGCGCCCGCTGATACACCCTGCTTCGTCTATGTTCTGGGCAGCCTCGGAAAGGGCGGCTACTGGACCTATGTCGGCTGGACGTTTGATGTCGAGCGCCGCCTGATGCAGCACAACAATGGCACCGGCGCCCGCTCCACGCGCGGCCGGGTCTGGACTCTGATCCATGTCGAGTCCTGTGCGACGCGGCGCGACGCCATGAGCCGGGAGTGGCATTTGAAGCGCGATCGCACATTCCGCAAGCAACTCGCCCGACGCGCAGCGTTGTCGCCGTGACAACCGAGATTGCTTTAGCTGCCGCGATGCGGGAAGCGCTTCAGATCGTCGGCGATCTCCATCCACGGCACCTTCTCGGCATAGTGGACGTGGAAGGTCGGCGCGTAGGCGCTCGGATCCTCCAGGCTGCAGGCGTAGAGGTGTATCTCGCTCGGGTAGCGCTCGTGCTCGAAGGCCATCGGCGTGCCGCAAGTTGGGCAGAAGGAGCGCCGAGCGCCGCGCGATGAGACATATACCTTCGGCGCCTTGCCGGTGTAGCGGAAGGCCGCGTAGGGCACGCCGAACCAGGCCACGACCGGCGCGCCGGTGTTGCGGCGGCAGCTCTCGCAATGGCAGTAGCCGCGCCAGTTCTCCGGCCCGCTGAATTCGTAGGTGACCTCGCCGCACAGGCAGCGCCCCTTCTTCACCGACATGCGTGCCTCCGCGACTGCGGTCAGGACAGGTGCTCGTCGAACGCGATCAGCGCGGCCCGCTTCTCCGCCTCCGGCATGAACGAGGCCGCGAAGCCGTTGCGGGCGATGGCCGCAAGCTGCGCCTCGGAAAGGTCGAGCGCCGCGCCGATTCCGGCGTAGTTCTCGTTCATGTAGCCGCCGAAATAGGCTGGGTCGTCCGAGTTCACGGTGACGAACAGCCCGGCATCGAGCATCCGACGCAAAGGATGCGCCGTCATCTCCCGCACCACGCAGAGCCGCAGGTTGGACAGCGGGCAGACGGTCAGCGCCATCCGGTCCCGCGCCAGGCGCTTGACCAGCTCCGCATCCTCCAGCGCACGGTTGCCGTGATCGATGCGGTCGACGCCCAGCACGTCCAGCGCTTCCCAGACATATTCGGGCGGCCCCTCCTCCCCCGCATGGGCCACCAGCTTGAAGCCCGCCTCCCGCGCGCGCCGGAAGACATTCTTGAACTTGGATGGCGGATGGCCCTTCTCCGAGGAATCGAGCCCGACGCCCACGATCTTGTCCTTGTGCGGCAACGCCTGGTCCAGCGTGCGCTCGGCATCCGCCTCGTCCAGGTGGCGCAGAAAGCACATGATCATGCGCGACTTGAGGCCGAGCGTGTCCTCCGCCACCGCCTGGGCCCGCGCGAGGCCGCCGGTCACCGTGTCGAAGGAAACGCCCCGGCTGGTATGGCCCTGGGGGTCGAAGAAGAACTCGACATAGCGCACGTTCTGCTCCGCCGCCTTGCGGAAATAGGCCATGGCGAGATCGTAGAAGTCCTGCTCCGTCAGCAGCACCGACATCCCCTGGTAATAGAGGTCGAGGAAATCCTGCAGGTTGGAGAACGCGTACGCCCGCCGCAACGCCTCGACGGAGTCATGGGCGAGACGCACGTTGTTCCGTTTGGCCAAAGCGAACATCAGCTCCGGCTCCAGGCTGCCCTCGATATGGATATGCAGTTCGGCCTTGGGGAGCTTGGAGATAATTGCGGCAATGTCGAACATCAAATGCCTCAAAACAAAATCCCCTCCCCCTTCAGGGCTAGGGAGGGGGCAGCCATGGACTCCGAGCGCTGCAACTGCCCCCACCCCAACCCTCCCCCGTTTCGGGGGAGGGGGATTCTCGGCAATCGCGCTCAGCTCGGAATTTGCCCGTCGATGCCGTCGGCGAGCCAGTTCATGCCGGCGATGGCGCCGTCGTCGAGCGCGGTGCCGGCCGGCACCTTCTCGGCGCCGCTCTGGTCCTTGATCGGGCCCTGGAAGATGACGGTCTTGCCGCTGGAGATGTCGGCCTCCGCCGCCTTGCCGGCCGCCTCTGCCTCCGGCGTCATGTTGGCGTAAGGCGCCATCACCAGCATGCCGGAATTGAAACCGCCCCAGGTGTCGGTGCTCTTCCAGGTGCCCTCCATCGCCTCCTTCGTCCGCCGCACGTAGTACGGATTCCAGAAATCGACCGAAGCGGTGAGCTGCGCCTTGGGCGCCAGGCTCGCCATGTCGCTGGCCTGGCCGAAGCCGACCACGCCGCGCTGCTCGCAGACCTGCAGCGGCGCGCCGGAATCGGTGTGCTGCGCGATCACGTCGGCGCCCTGGTCGATCAGCGCCTTGGCCGAATCGCCTTCCTTGCCCGGATCGTACCAGGCATTGACCCAGACGATCTTCATGCGCGCGTTCGGATTGACGCTGCGCATGCCGAGGATGAAGGCGTTCATGCCCATGACGACTTCCGGGATCGGCACCGAGCCGATATAGCCGACGATACCGGACTTCGACAGGTGACCCGCGATGACGCCCTGCACGTAGCGGCCTTCATAGAAGCGGATGTTGTAGGTGGCGACATTGTCCGCGCGCTTGTATCCGGTCGCGTGCTCGAACTTCACATCGGGGAAGCGCTGCGCCACCTTCAAGGTCGGGTTCATGAAGCCGAACGAGGTGGTGAAGATCAGCTTGTTGCCCTTGTTGGCAAGCTCGGCGATGACGCGCTCGGAATCCGGCCCTTCCTTCACGCTCTCGACATAGGTGGTCTTCACCTTGTCGCCGAATTCCGCCTCGATCGCCTTGCGGCCGACGTCGTGGGCGTGGGTCCAGCCGAAATCCTCGACCGGGCCGACATAGATGAATCCGACTCCGAACGGATCGGCGGCGCTGGCGGAGCGGATGATGGTCGGCGCGACGCCGGCCAGCAGACCCGCGCCCAGTATCTTGTTGAACGTCCTGCGTTTCATGACGACAGCCTCCTTGTTGATGGTGTTCGTTGCGATATTTGTTGCAGAGACTCATACGAAAAACCAAGAGAATCTCGGTGACCCGCCCCTCACCCGGCGGCATGGAACGGCCGCCCCAGGCAGGCCGGCGCATTGAGCCGGATTTTCGTGCGGTCGCGCGAGATCAGCACCAGCACCAGGATCGTCGCCACATAGGGCAGCGCCGAAACCAGCTGCGACGGCAGGGCGATGCCGAGCCCCTGCACATAGAGCGAGAGATACATGATGCCGCCGAAGAGATAGGCGCCGACCAGCAGCCAGCCCGGCCGCCAGGTGGCGAACACGACCAGCGCCAGTGCGATCCAGCCGCGCCCGGCGGTCATGTTCTCCGCCCAGGAGGTCGAATAGGCGAGCGACATGTAGGCTCCGGCCAGACCCGCCATCGCGCCGCCGAACAGGGTCGCGAGGTAGCGGATGAGGATGACGGGGTAGCCGATCGCATGCGCCGCGTCGTGGGAATCGCCGATCGCGCGCAGGATCAGGCCGCGATGGCTGCGGCGCAGGAACCAGGCGACGGCGAAGACCGCGGCGATGGAGAGATAGACCAGCGCATCCTGCCCGAACAGGATCGGCCCCAGGAACGGCAGGCCGCTCAGGCCCGGGATATCGAGCTTGGGCAGCGGCGGCACCGCGGTGCCGACATAACCGCTGCCGACCAGCGCGCTCAAACCGGTGCCGAAGATGGTGAGCGCCAGGCCGGTCGCCACCTGGTTGGCGAGGAAGGTCAGCGTCAGGATGCCGAAGATCAGCGCCATGGCCATCCCCGCCAGCATGGCGCACAGCACGCCGAGCGTCGCGCTGCCGGTGTGGACCATCGCCGCGAAGCCGACGATGGCGCCGACCAGCATCATGCCCTCGACGCCCAGATTGAGCACACCGGCTTTCTCGGTCACCAGTTCGCCGGTCGCCGCCAGCAACAGCGGCGTCGAGGCGGTCATCACGCTGAGGATGAAACTGACGACCAGCACCTGATCCATCACGCCCCTCCCGCCGCGCGCCTGGGGAGGCGCAGCCGGTAGAGGATCAGCACGTCGCAGGCCAGCAGGAAGAACAGCAGCACGCCCTGAAAAATACCGGTGACGGCGTTGGGCATGCCGAGATCGATCTGCGCCGTCTCGCCGCCGAGATAGGAGAGCGCCAGGATGAGGCCGCCGAAGATCACGCCGATCGGGTGCAGGCGACCGAGAAAGGCGACGATGATGGCGGTGAAGCCGTAGCCCGGGGAGATCTGCGGCGTCAGCTGGCCGACCGGGCCGGCGACCTCGAACATCCCGGCGACGCCCGCAAGTCCGCCGCCCGTGAGCAGCGACAGCCAGATCAGGCGGTTCTGGCTGAAGCCGGCGAAGCGCGCGGCGCGTGGCGCCTGGCCCAGCACCCGCAGTTGGAAGCCGATCACCGAGCGGGTGAGGACGACCCAGCCGAGAATGCCGGCCAGCAGCGCGACCAGGACGCCGAGATGCACCCGGGTGCCGTCCACGAGGATCGGCGCAGTGGCGTTCATGGAGAACAGCGCCGTCTGCGGAAAGCCGTAGCCCTCGGGATCGCGCCACGGCCCGGTCACCAGATAGATCAGCAGCAGCTGCGCCACATAGGTCAGCATCAGGCTGGTCAGGATCTCGTTGGCGTTCCAATGCGTGCGCAGATAGGCGGGGATGGCCGCCCACACCATGCCGCCGACGCAGCCCAGCACGATCATCGCCGGAATCAGCAGGAGCGCCGGCGCGTCGGGATAGGCCAGCGCCAGGCCGCCGGCGAAGACCGCACCCAGCGTATACTGACCCTCGGCGCCGATGTTCCAGACATTCGCACGGAAGCCGAGCGACAGGCCGACGCCGATCAGGATCAAGGGTGCCGCCTTCACGAACAGCTCCGGCAGGCCGCTGGAACTGACCAGCGGCGCCACCAGGAAGACATAGAGCGATTCCAGCGGGTCCTTGCCCAGGATCGAGAAGATGATCGCGGAGGTGACCACCGTCAGCGCCATCGCCAGCACAGGCGAAGCGTAGGTCCACCACCTGGAATACGCGCCGCGCGGCTCAAGCCGAAGCATGTGATGCCCCCACGTCGCGCAGATGGGTGCCGCCCATCCATTGGCCGATCTGCTCGACGCTCGCCTCGGCCACCGGGATCGTCTGCGACAACCGGCCCTCGGCGATGACGGCGATGCGGTCGCACAGCACGAAGATCTCGTCGAGGTCCTGCGAGATGACCACCACTGCCGCGCCGCCATCGGCAAGGTCGATCAGCGCCTGATGAATGGCCGCGGCGGCGCCCGCATCGACGCCCCAGGTCGGCTGCGAGACGACGAGCACGCTCGGCCCCTGCTTCACCTCGCGGCCGACGATGAATTTCTGCAGGTTGCCGCCGGACAGCGACCGCGCCTCGGCGCCCGACCCGGTGGTGCGCACGTCGAAGCTCTTGATCACGTCCTCGGCGAAGCGGGCGCTACGGCCGGCGTCGATCAGGCCGCGCCACGCCAGGGCCTGGCGCACATAGCCGGACAGGAAGGCGTTCTCGGACAACGACATGTCGCGCACCGCGCCGTGGCCGTTGCGCTCCTCCGGCACGAAGCAGCCGCCGAGTGCGCGCCGCGCGCGCGGGCCCAGCCGGCCCGCCGGGACGTTGTCGATCACCACCGCATCCGACGACTGCGCCAGCATCTCGCCCGACAAGGCCGCCATCAATTCGCTTTGGCCGTTGCCGGCGATGCCGCCAATGCCGAGGATCTCGCCGCCCTTGACCGTGAAGCTGACGCCCTTGAGGTCGGTGCCGAATTGTTGCTCCGATTTCAGGCTCAGCTCCCTCACCGCAAGGCGCGGCGCGCCGTCCCTGCCGCCGCGGCCGTGATGGCTGGCCGCCTTCAACTCGGTGCCGATCATCAGCTCCGCCAGCCGGCGTGCGGTCTCCTGTCGCGGGTCGCAATGGGCCACCACTTTGCCGAGGCGCATGATGGTGGCCCGTTCGCACAAGGCGCGGATCTCTTCCAGCTTGTGGCTGATATAGAGAATGGCACAGCCCTCCCGCGCCAGACGGCGCAGGGTCTCGAACAGCCTCTCGACCTCCTGGGGCGTCAGCACCGAAGTCGGCTCGTCCATGATCAGCAGCTTCGGCTTCTGCAACAGGCAGCGCACGATCTCGATGCGCTGGCGCTCGCCGACCGAGAGGTCGTGCACCGCCTTGTCGGGGTCGAGTTGCAGGCCATAGGCACGGCCGATCTCGCCGATGCGCGCCCGCAGCCCCTTGCGGTCGGCGGCGTCGGTCAGGCCCAGCGCGATGTTCTCGGCCACGGTCAGCGCCTCGAACAGCGAGAAATGCTGGAACACCATGCCGATCCCGAGGCGCCGGGCATGATTCGGGCTCTGCACCGCGATCGGCTGGCCCTGCCAGCGGATTTCGCCCTCATCCGGCTTCAGCACGCCGTAGATGATCTTGACCAGCGTGCTTTTGCCGGCGCCGTTCTCGCCCAGCAGCGCATGGATCTCGCCCGGCTGGATGGCGAGGTCGACATGGTCGTTGGCCAGGCAGCCGGGGAACTGCTTGACGATGCCGGTCAGCTGCAGCAACGGCGTGGCGCCGCCCGCCCCGTCGTTCGATTCCGTCCCCGTGCTCGAATCCGCCTGCCCCGTCATGACCCCCTCTGCTTATGCTGCAGTTTTAGCGGGCACCGCTGCTCAAGTCACCCCGCGCCGCGCATTGCGCCGATTTCCCCCGCGCCGCCGGCCGCCTGCGACAGGGTGAGCAGCTGGGCGGCCGCGGAAACCGCGATCGCCATGGGCTGCTTGCCCGGAATCTGGGCAAGGCCGATCGGGCAGACCAGCCGCTCCAGCGCCAGGGGACCATGACCCAGCGCCTTCAGGCCGCTCACGAATCGCGCCTTTTTGGTGGCGCTGCCGATGAGGCCGAGGAACGCGGCATCGCCTCGCTTCAGCACCCGGTCGCAGATCTCCAGGTCGAGCTGGTGGCTGTGCGTCATCACCAGATAGAGGCAGGCCGGCGGTGCATCTGCCACGGTCTCGGCCAGGCGCGGCTCGACCACCGTGCGCAGTCCGGCCGGAATCGCGGCGGGAAAGCCCTGCGGCCGGCTGTCCAGCCAAGTCAGGTCGAAATCGAGCTCTGCCAGCACGGTCGCCAGCGCCCGTCCGACATGGCCGGCGCCATAGAGCCAGACCGGCCGGGCGGAGCGGCGCACCATCTCGATGACCCGCCAGCCGCCCTCTTGATCCTCGACCCTGCTGGCCTTGCGGATGGGAAGTTCGGCGGTCCAGATCTTCCGCCCGTCCTCATGGGTTGTCAGGGTCACCGGCCGGCCTTGATTGCTGCAGCGCCGCCAGGCTTCGAGCCAGCCGCGATCCGCGCCGGACAAGGGTTCCAGCAGCAGCCGCACCGCCCCGCCGCAGCATTGCCCGATATCGGGACCCAGCGCGTGCTGGGTCAGCATCCGGCGCGCCACCGGCTCGCCCATCAGCCGCCGCGCCGCATCGATGGCCAGCAGCTCCAGCTGGCCGCCGCCGATCGAGCCGACGATATCGTCCACACGCACCAGCATCTTCGCGCCGGCCTCGCGTGGGGTCGACCCCTTGGCCTCGGCCACGGTCACCAGCACCGCGGGAGTTGTTGCCTCGGTCGCAGCGAGGGCGGCGGCGAGCCAGGCTGGTTGCCAGGTCATGCGCGCACCTGCAGGCGCCGCCGGAGATCCTCGACCGCGAACAGGATTCGTTCCGGCGTCGCCGGCGCGTCGAGCGCCGGCATCAGCCGGTAGTCGCCAATGCTGGCGATGGCGTCGGAAATGGCGCGGAACACCGAGATCGCCAGCATCAGCGGCGGTTCGCCCACCGCCTTCGAGCGGTGGATGGTCTCTTCCCGGTTGGGCGCGTTCTCCAGCAGGGCGATACGGAAATCCGCCGGCCGGTCGGAACAGGTCGGGATCTTGTAGGTGCTGGGCGCGTGGGTGCGCAGGCGGCCCTGTCCATCGAAGACCAGCTCCTCGCTGGTCAGCCAGCCCATGCCCTGGATGAATCCGCCTTCGACCTGACCCAGATCGATCGCCGGGTTCAGCGATTTGCCCGCATCGTGCAGGATGTCGACCCGCGTCACCGTGCTCTCGCCGGTCAGCGTGTCGATCAGCACCTCGCTCACCGCGGCGCCATAGGCGAAATAGAGGAACGGCCGGCCGCGCGCCGTCGCGCGATCGTAGTGGATCTTCGGCGTGCGGTAGAAACCGGTCGCCGAGAGCGAGATGCGATCGAGATAGGCCTGCTTCACCAGGTCGGTGAACGGGATCTCCTGGTTGCCGACCCGCACCCGGTTGGGCAGGAAATCGACATCGTCGACGCTCACCTTGTATTTGTCGGCGGCGAAGAGGCTGAGCCGGCGCTTGATCTTCTGCGCCGCCACCTGGGCCGCCATGCCGTTCATGTCGGAGCCCGACGAGGCCGCGGTCGCCGAGGTGTTCGGCACCTTGCCGGTGTTGGTCGGCGTGATCTTCACCCGGTCGAGGTCGATCTGGAACTCCTCGGCCACCACCTGCGCCACCTTGACGAACAGGCCCTGCCCCATCTCCGTGCCGCCGTGATTGAGATGCACCGAGCCGTCGGTATAGACATGCACCAGGGCACCGGCCTGGTTCAGATGCTGGGTGGTGAAGGAGATGCCGAATTTCACCGGCGTGAGGGCGATGCCCTTCTTCAGATACGCATTCTCCGCATTGAAGTGCGTAATCGCCGCGCGGCGGTCGCGATATCCGGCGCTTTCCTCAAGCCGCGTGATCAAGTCCGGCAGGATGTTGTCCTCGATCTCCATGTGATAGGGCGTGACGTTGCGTGGCGCCGCGCCGTAGAGATTGGCCTTGCGCACCTCCAGCGGGTCGAGGCCGCGATGGCGCGCGATCTGGTCCATCACCTCCTCGATCCCCATCATGCCCTGCGGCCCGCCGAAGCCGCGAAAGGCGGTGTTCGACACCGTGTTGGTCTTGCAGCGCTGCGAGCGGATGCGGACCGCATCGAGGTAGTAGCCGTTATCGGCATGGAACATGGCGCGGTCGCAGATGGCGCCGGAGAGATCGGCGGAATAGCCGCAGCGCGCCGCATGCTCGAAGGCGATCCCCAGGATGCGGCCGCGCGCGTCGAAGCCGACCTCGTAGTCGATGCGGAAATCGTGGCGCTTGCCGGTGGCGATCATGTCGTCGTCGCGGTCGAGCCGGCATTTCACCGGCCGCCCCAGCTTGACCGCCGCCAGGGCGGCGATGGCTGCCCATTGCGAGGCCTGCGTCTCCTTGCCGCCGAAGCCGCCGCCCATGCGCCGGCACTCGACCGTCACCGCATTCGCCGGCCGGCCGAGGACGCTGGCGACATTGTGCTGGACTTCGCTGGGGTGCTGGGTCGAGCAGTAGATGGTCACGTCGCCGTCTTCGCCCGGCACCGCCAGCGAGATCTGGCCCTCCAAATAGAAATGCTCCTGCCCGCCGTGATGGAAGGTGCCCCGCAGGCGATGCGGCGCCGCCGCGATCGCCGCCGCGGCATCGTTGCGCTTCATCTCGTGCGGCGGCAGGACGCTGAGATCCTGCTCCAGCGCCCGCTCGACGGTGAGCACCGCCGGCAGCTCTTCGTAGTCGACCTTCGCCAGCCGCGCGGCGCGCCGGGCCGCTTCCTGGCTCTCGGCGATGACGGCGAACAGCACCTGGCCATGGAACTCGATCGTGCCTTCCGCGAAGAGCGGATCGTCGCCGGCATGGATCGGGGAGACGTCGTTGCGGCCCGGAATATCCGCCGCCGTCAGCACCGCGACGATTCCGGGAGCCTGCTCCAGGGCCGAGAGATCGAGATTGCGGATGCGCCCATGCGCGACCGTCGACAATCCCGGCGCCGCGTAGAGCGTGCCCGCGGGCTCCGGCAGGTCGTCGACATAGAGCGCGCTTCCCGTCACATGCTTGCGGGCGCTGTCATGGGCGATGGCGTTGTGCACGCCGCCATGGATCGCATCGCGCGCGGTATTGCCGGCGTCAGGCATGTTCATGCGCCGCCCGGCGTTCGGCCATGACCCCGAGCCGTGCCTGCGGCTCGGTCGTCTCGATGAAGAATTTGCGCAGCAGGTTGGCCGCGACATTCATGCGGTAGCTGGCGCTCGCCCGCATGTCGCCGATCGGCCGATAGTCTCGCGCCAGGGCGCCGCAGGCCGCCTCGATCGCGTCGCGATTCCAGGGCTTGCCAAGGAGCGCCGCCTCGGTCTCCGGCGCCCGCTGCGGCGTGCCCGCCATGCCGCCGAAGCAGATGCGGATCTCCTGCACCCTGCCGGCTTCCAGGGTCAGCACGAAGGCGCCCAGAGCGGCGGAGATGTCCTGATCGAAGCGCTTGGAGATCTTGTAGCAGCGCAGCTGGCGCGCGGGATCGGCGATCGGCACCCGGATGGCGGCGACGAACTCGCCCGGCTGGCGGTCCTGTCGCCCATATTCGAGGAAAAAATCCTCCAGCGGCAGCTCGCGATGACGGTCGCCGCGCCGCAGCACCAGGCGGCTGCCCAGCGCGATCAAGGGCGGCGGGAAATCGCCGATCGGCGAGCCGTTGGCGATGTTGCCGCCGATGGTGCCGGCATTGCGGATCTGCTCCGAGCCGAGGCGCCGCGTCAGCGCCGCCAGGTCGGGATGATGCTCCTCGATGGTGGCGAGCGCTTCGGTGTAGGTGACGGCCGCGCCGATCTCGATCCAGCGCTCGCCGACGCTGATCCGCTTCAGATCGTCGACGTCGCCGATATAGATGATCGTATTCAGCCGCCGCAGCTGCTTGGTGACCCAGAGCCCGACATCGGTGCCGCCGGCAAGGATGGTCGCATCCGGGTGGCGCTCCAGCAACGCGGCCAGCTGCCCTGCGCTGCGCGGCGCGTAGTAGATACTGCCGCCGCCCTCCAGCATCGCCGTCTTGCCTTCGCTCAAGGCCCGCAGCTTGGCGATGGTCTCGCCACGCCGGCGCGCGAAGCGATCGAGGGCGCCGCCATCGCGCATCGTTTGCGCCGCGGCGATGATCGGCCCATAGCCGGTGCAGCGGCAGAGATTGCCCGCCAGCGCGTCGTTGATGCGGTTGCGGTCGATGCGGTCCTGCCCGTGATAGAGCGCGAACAGCGACATCGCGAAACCCGGCGTGCAGAAGCCGCATTGCGAGCCGTGATGCGCGACCAAGGCCTGCTGGCAGGCATGGAGCGCGCCATCCTCGTCCGCCAGGTCCTCGATTGTCAGCAGCTGCTTGCCGTCGAGCGTGCCGATCAGCTGGATGCAGGCATTGACCGCGCGATAAACCAGCTGGCCGTCCTCCAGCGCGCCCAGCACAACGGTACAGGCGCCGCAATCCCCCTCGCCGCAGCCTTCCTTGGTGCCGCAGCGGCGCTCCTGCTGCCTCAGATAGCCGAGCACCGTCATGTTCGGATCGGCATCCGCGACTTCGCGCATCTCATCGCCCAGCAGGAACCGGATCGGGCGCGTGGGCGCGTTCATGGTCACGAGCCCCGATAGGTCGAATAGGCGAAGGGCGAGACCAGCAGCGGCACGTGATAGTGCTGATCCGCCGCGATGCCGAAATGGATCGAGACGATGTCGAGGAAGCGCGGCTCGGGCAGCGCCAGGCCCAGCCGCGCGAAATAATCGCCGGCACCGAAGGTCAGCTCATAGGTCCCGGTGCTGAAATCCGCGCCATCGAGCAGCGGCCGCTCGCACCGCCCATCGGCATTGGTGATGAACTCGCCCAGCTTGCGCCGCGCCCCGCCCGCCTCCAGGCGATAGAGAGCGATGGCCATGCCCTCGGCCGGACGCCCATGCGCGGTATCCAAGACATGCGTGGTCAGCCGTCCCATGGCCCTGCCCCTGGCTCGCAGCGTAGCGCTGCGCTTCCCTTGTGCCGGCCGGCCCGGAGCGTCGAAACCCGGGCCGCCGAGATCGTTGCGACCCCGAAAAGATACCGCGATTCCAATGACCTGGGCGGGCGATTATGCGGAAACCGACCCAAAACACTATCAACGAAGTCTTGAAGGTCCCTCGCCTGCCTGGCCGGTAATCGCATAGTTTCAAACCCTTATGCGCTCGGCCCATTTTCGCCGCTCGGAGAGCGTGCCCGGACGCAAACCGGCTTGCCCGTACCGGGGGCGCGCCGTAAGCGGTAAGCCGCCACCCGAAAGGACCCCCATGAACGCCACCTTCCGCCGCGCCACGCGCGATGATTTGCCGACAATCGTCGCCCTGATCGCCGACGACCAGATCGGCCGCACGCGCGAGGATCTGTCGACGCCGCTGAACGCCGCCTATGTCGAGGCCTTCGCCGCCATCCAGCGCGACGAGAACCAGATCCTCGCGGTGGCGGAGCAGGACGGCGCGGTGATCGGCTGCCTGCAGATCACTTTCATCCCCGGCATCTCCCGCCAGGGCATGTGGCGCGGCAACATCGAATCCGTGCGGGTGGCGAAGGAACTGCGCGGCCAGGGCATCGGCCGCGCCTTCTTCGAATGGGCGATCGCGCAATGCCGCATGCGCGGCTGCAAGCTGGTGCAGCTGACCACCGACAAGCGGCGCAGCGACGCGTCGCGCTTCTACCAGTCGCTCGGCTTCACGCCCAGCCACGAGGGCATGAAGCTCTCGCTCTAGCTATTGCGGACAGCTGGCGGGGTCGGCGCAGGCTTCGGGCGGTGACGGCTGCGGCGCGGATTCCTGCGCGACCGGCTGCGGCGCGGGTTCGGGTTCCGGTGTCTGGGCAGGCGCGGCAAGGGGCGCTGGCTCAGGCAGCGGCGCCGGCATGCTCTCCGGCATCGCGGGCGCTTCCTCAACCGGCGCCATCTCCGGCGCCGTGTCCACCACGGGTACTGTTTCGGGCGCCGCCGGTTCCGCGCTTGGCGCAGCTTCCGGCACCGCGTCCGCGACGGGCAGCTCTGCCGGCGGCGCGCCGCCTTCAGGTTCCTCGACGCCCACCGGTTCGTCCGCCTCCGGCATCAACGGGTCCGGCGGCGCGACGGGCTGCGGCGCGATGCTGGCGCCGGGCGCGCCGGGTCCAAGCACATCCGCGAGGTCGTCCGCCGCCGCGCGGCCGTAGTAGATCTGCGTCAGCGTGATGCTGGGACCATCCTTGTCGGAGCAGACCTTGGTGGCGTTGACGCAGGTGACATAACGCTCCGGCACGAAGCTCTCGCCGCCAAGCCAGGTGTTCACCTTGCGCTCGGCCTTGTCGCCGAAGATGTCGTCGGTCCAGTCGACATCGAGACCGCCGGCATCGGAGCAGGTGCGCGTGCGCCGGTCGCAGGTGACGCCACGCTTCGGTTGGAACAGGAACACCTGCTCGCCGTATTTGCGCACCGCGCGGTTGGCGTCGTGCTCGCTGAAATAGCGCCGGGTCGCGTCGTAGCTGAGGCCGTAGCGGTCGTAGCAGATCTCCCGCGCGCGGTCGCAGGTAATGCCGCGCGCCGGGCGGAACAGGACACCCTGCCCGCCGGAGGTGGCGCCGCCGTAATATCCGCCGCCCCACCCCGCATTGTTGGACGTGATGGGCTGGCCATAGGCGGGCTCGGAATAGACCGGCGCCGGATTGCCGTATTGCGAACAGGCGCCGACGGCCAGAAGACAGGCCAGGGAAAGAGCGCGAAAGGGAGTCATCGAATGGACCGCTGCAGCCAAATATGGCCGGACTCTACCAGCCGGCCCGTTTCGGCCGCGCTTCACATGCGCGCGAGCTTGGCCACCGGGCTGTGCGCTGGATCACTCTCTTTCGCGAGCTCGGCCAGGATCCAGTCGCGGAAGGCGCGGATTTTCGCGGATTTGGCGCGGTCCTCCCGATAGGCCAGCCAATAGCACTGCTCGGTACGATGCACGGTTCCATGCGCCAGGACCAGCCGCCCGTCGGCCAGTTCGTCGGCGAAAAAGGCCGGCGTCAGCAGCGCGATTCCCTGGCCGCCCATCGCGGCCACGCCGAGCATCTGCTGCGTCTGCGCCGTCATCGCCGGGCCGCCCTCGTAGACCGGGTCGGCGATGCCGACATGGGCGAACCAGTCGCGCCAGCAGACATCCTGCCAATCGAGCAGCGGCAGCTTCAGCAGATCCGCGGCATTGCGGATCGGCCCGGCGCGCTTCAGGAAGTCGGGGCTGCACATCGGCACCATTTCCATCGGGAACAGGCGGTCCGCCTTCAGCCCCGGCCACGCGCCCTTGCCGCCGCGGATGGCGATGTCGAATTCGGCCTCGCGCAGATCGTAGGTGCGCCAGGAGGCATCGACGCGCACCGCGATCTGCGGATGCGCCATCTGAAAGCCGCCGAGGCGCGGCACCAGCCAGTTGGTGCAGAAGGTGCTGACCACGGTGAGCGACAGCACGTTGGCGTCGCTCTCCTTGAGCCCGGCGAAGGCGGTGCCGAGGCGCTGGAACGCGTCGGCCACGGCGGGAGCCAGCTTGCGCCCCGCCTCCGACAGTTCGACCCTGCGCGCCTGGCGCAGGAACAGCGGCAGGCCGACCCGGTCCTCCAGCAGTTTCACCTGGTAGGAGATGGCGGCCTGGGTCATGCCCAGTTCCTCGGCCGCCTTGGTGAAGCTGCCGTGGCGGGCGGCGGCCTCGAAGGCGCGGATGGCGGAAAGCGGCGGCAGCTTCGACATGGCGATCCATAAGGTAGCTTAGGGCTCTTCCCCTCAGGATCGGTTTGTTTTCCGGCTTTGTCCAGGCCAGATTCCAAGGCGAGAGCATAAGCCCACTTTGGGCTTAGGAGTATTTCGATGAAACAGAGCCTTGGCATGACCCTGACCACCCCGGCCCCCCGCCCCTGGCTGGTCCGGATCGCCGCGTGGTTCCGGCGCCCCGCGCCGCGCAACGGCCTGATCCGGCCGGACATCATGAGCCGGCAGATGCTGCGCGACATCGGCCTCGCCGAGGACGTGCGCGCCAATCACCTGCTGAACGATGCCTGGCTGCGGCGGTAGCAGCTAGGCGGCGGGCTTTGGCGCTGATTTGGCGGGCGCCCGCCGGCGGCGGCGCGGCTTCGGGGCTTCGCCCTCCGCGCGGGCCGGCGCTTCCGGCTTCAGCCGCACCTTCAGGCGCCGCCCTTCGGACGAATCGATCTCGAAGCCGCCACTCTTGCGCACCAGGTCGCTGAGCTTGGCGCAGCCATAGGAGCGCGGGTCGAAATCCGAGGCGAAATTGGCGAGGCGCTGGCCGAGCTGGCCGAGGCCCACCCAGCCATCCTCGCTGTCCATCTGGGCGATGACCTTCTTCAGGATCGGCACCGCCGCGCTCGGCGCATGCTGGTCGCGCGCCGGCGCCGGCTCGCCCGGTTTCGTGGCGCCCACCAGCAGGTTCTCCGTGTAGATGAAGCGGCGGCAGGCCTGGCGGAAGCTCTCCGGCGTCTTGCGCTCGCCGAAGCCGAACACGTCCAGCCCCTCCTCCCGGATGCGCGCCGCGAGCCGGGTGAAATCGCTGTCCGACGAGACCAGGCAGAAGCCCTCGAACCGTCCGCTATGCATCAGGTCCATCGCGTCGATCACCAGCGCGATGTCGGAGGCGTTCTTGCCGGTGACATAGGCGAATTGCTGATGCGCGATGATGGCGTGCTTGGCGAGGATGTCGGTCCAGCCGCGCAGCGCGGTGCGGGTGAAATCGCCATAGATGCGCCGCACGCTCGCCTCACCCAACTGCGCGATCTCCTCGAACAGTCGGTCGGCGATCTTGGCGGAGGTGTTGTCCGCGTCGATCAGCACCGCGAGGCGCGGCGAGCGGGGTTCAAGGGCCATGAGGGGCGACTCCGAATTGGGTTCGTTCGCCACCAGTATAAGCCCCATCCGCCGCGACACAGCCAGCGGAATGGACGCCGCCCTCACCCCCCCATCGTCATTGCCGGGCTTGACCCGGCAATCCAGGTCTATCGCCGCGCTCGCCACATCGACACTTGGATTGCCGGGTCTCGCCGCTGACGCGGCGGCCCGGCAATGACGGAGAGGGGACGTAAACTGGCGACTGTCTACGCCGCACGCCCACCGCACGGTGCCGCGCGCAACTTGCGTTCGGCCTGTGGCGGATATTTGCCGAGCTTTCCCGCCGGGCGGATCGGCCGCGGCACGAAATTGCCGCCGCAATTCGGGCAGATGCCGGCATAGACCTGCTCGACGCAGGTGGCGCAGAAGGTGCACTCGAAGCTGCAGATGCGCGCCTCCGGGCTCGCCGGGGGCAGATCGCGATCGCAGCATTCACAATTGGGCTTGAGTTGCAGCATCGGGGTTCTCCTTGTTTGCGGACCGCCCCGGTTTACAGGCGCCGCGGCTTGGCATAAATGTCAATATGCCCTCCAATCCTGCCAAACCGGCCAGGCCGCGCCGGATCGCCTTCGTCGCCTTCGACGGCGCGCTGGCGACCGACATCGCCGGGCCGTCCGACGCCTTCGGCATCGTCAACCGGTTGCACGAGGACGAGACGCTGCCGGCGCTCCCTAAGCCGGCCTACGAGATCCGCTACCTGTCACTGCGCGGCGGCCCCATCCGCGCCTCCTCCGGCCTCATCCTCGAAACGGAAGAGCCGAGCGCGAAGCTGCTCGCCGATCTCGACACACTCATCGTCTCCGGCGGCTCCTGGATGCTGGAGACGATCGAAGACAAGGCGCTGGTGCGCTGGATCGCCAAGGCGGCGCCGCGCGCGCGGCGAATCTGCTCGGTCTGCTCCGGCGCCTTCCTGCTGGCCGAGGCCGGGTTGCTCGACGGCCGCAACGCGGTCACGCATTGGGCGATGAGCGACGCGTTCCGCGCGCGCTATCCCAAGGTGAAGCTGGCGCTCGACCCCATTTTCGTCGAGGACGGCAAGATGTGGAGCTCCGCCGGCGTCACTGCCGGCATCGATCTGGCGCTGGCGCTGATCCGCCGCGACCACGGCCCAGAGATAGCGACGCGCGTCGCCAAGCAGATGGTGGTGTTCCTGCAACGCCCCGGCGGCCAGGCGCAATTCAGCGCCGCGCTGCTGGCGCAGGAGACGCAGGCGGCAAAGGACGACCCGCTGTTGGAGATCACCGCCTATATCGCCGCCCACCTCGACCGCGACCTCTCGGTCAATGCGCTGGCCAAGCAAGCCGGCATGTCATCCCGGAGCTTCGCGCGTTTGTTCGCCGGCCGTGCCGACGGCCTCACTCCGGCGAAGCTGGTCGAAGCCACCCGCGTCGAAGCCGCCACCCGCGCGCTCTCGGACTCAAACGCTCCCATCAAGCAGATCGCCGCCCAATGCGGCTTCGGCGACGAGGAACGCATGCGCCGGGCCTTCCTGCGCAAGCTCGGCGTGGCGCCGAGTGGGTATCGGGGGCGGTTTGATTTGGTTGGGGCAACGGGTCAGCGTCGCGACGAATGAAAGTACGGCTCCAAGTATGCGGCGCTGACTGGCACGCTGTTTATCGAGTCGAGCAACGCCATACAAAAATAGCCAAAGTTAGACCTCGAGCGAGACTTCACGATGATCTCTTCGCGAGATGGCTTCTGAGACACCAGCCATCTCTTGTCTGCAATATAGACACCATGAACAAAGCTCTCCGTGGATTTCAGCTGTCCCTCAATCACACTCCGAGCGGATTCAATTGTCGCGAACTCCGAGGAGTACGAGAATACAAATGATCTCGGTGATAGTGAGTCTTCTACATAGCCAGGTGTTGCGACTTGCAGCCCCCGAGGCTTGTCTGCAACTTGGTAAGCTAGATACTTCTTTGTCTGAGCCATTTGCCTAATCTTCGCAATGTCGCGAAGGCACTTGGCGATATCCCTTCTGCGAAGAGTCTTCTTGACCTCTACAACAGCATAGACACATTCAATCGGAAATAGGACGCTAGAGTACTCGCTTAGCAGCTGGCTATTGTAGAACCGATCATAGACTACGATATCTGTTTGGCTTCCATACCGTCCCGTCGAATCAATAACCAAGCCGGTTCCGATCGAGTAGCGATCTGGAAGAACGCGCCTCAGAAAATTCCGCAGAAACTCCTCAAGTAGCTTTCCCTGCTCGCCGCTATGAGGCACAAGCCTGCCAATCTGTTTCTCGGCGGCGCCAAATAGTTCTTCCGCTCTCTCGAAATAGATGTGGTGAGGTAACTCCTCGGCTTTGCGCCGTCGCGTCTGCATCTCTGCCCCCAAAAGGAACGATGCGGAGAAATGGTGCCCGCGGCCGGACTCGAACCGGCACAGCTCTTTCGAGCCGAGGGATTTTAAGTCCCTTGTGTCTACCAATTCCACCACGCGGGCGGGCGTCTCAGGGGTAGCATGAGCGCCGCCGGAGCGGCAATGGCGGTGGGCTTGCACAGTCCCTGCCTCACCCTCGTTCGTCATGGTCGGACTTGGTCCGACCATCCACGAGTTTCGATGGGCGAGACCACACTGTCGCTGGCTGACTCGTGGATGCCAGGGCCAAGCCCTGGCATGACGGTGGAGGGTTTGAAAGAATGCCCTCTACCCCGCCCCCGTCAGCACCGGGAACTTCGCCGCCAGACCGCCGATGATGAACTCGACGGCGATGGAGGCGATGATCAGGCCCATGACGCGGTTGAAGATGGTCATGGCGGTGGCGCTCATATAGGCGCCGGCCTTGGCCGAGAGGCGCAGGGTCACGTAGACGATGATGGCGACCAGGAGGATCACGCCGCTGACCGCCAGCTTGTGCGTCAACGTGGGCAAGGCGCTGGCGTCGACGATGGTGGTGACGATGGCGCCGGGGCCGGCCAGGAGCGGGATGCCGAGCGGCACGATGCCGAGCGAGGTCAAATTGCTCTCCGGCTCGGCGGCGCGTTCGCCGGTCGGCGACCTGGCGCGCATCATCTCCAGCGCGGTCAGCAGCAGCAGGATGCCGCCGGCGATGCGGAAGGATTCGATGGTGATGGCGAAGAGACTGAGCAGCGCCGCGCCAAGATAGGTGAAGATCAGCAGCGTCACCAGCACGGTCAGCGCGGCGACCGTGGAGACATGCGCCTTCTCCACGCCCGAGCGGCCATGCACCATGGCGAGGAAAATCGGCAGGATGGTGAGCGGGTTGATCAGCGCCAGCAGGCCGACCAGCAGCCGCACATATTCGTTCCAGTCGCGCAGGCCCTCGATCATCGCGGCGCTCCCCCTCACCCCGAGGCAGTATCGCCGGCAATCGCCGTCAAGCAAAGAGCCCTCCGGCGGGCCGCGCCGGAGGGCTCGATGGCATCACGCCAGCTTGCGTCAGGCCGCCGGGCTGTAGAGCCGGCTCTGCACGAAGGGCGTCGCCGAGAGGCGGTGCAGCGCCTTGGCCGCCGCCAGCACGGCGAGGTCGATCAGCGGCTCGACCATGATCACCGTCATGTAGGCGGCGCCGAAGGCGCCCACCGAAGCGAGGCTCTCCGCGCCGAAGCCCTGGCCGTAGAAGGCCCAGAAGGCGACCCAGGCGACGATGCCGCCCTGATACGCGGTGGATAGCGCCAGCGCCTGGGCATAGCTCACGTCCTTGTAGGCGAGGCGCGCCGGGATCAGCTTCTTCGCCAGCAGGCTCATGGCGAAGAGCGGCACGATCAGCGTGGTCACGTTCATGCCGTATTGCGGCAGGTCGAAGGGCGCGAAGGACAGGCCCTGGACCAGCAGCCCGAGCGCCAGGCCGAGCGCGGCGGGGCCGGCGCCGAAGATGAGATAGAGGGTCGAGCCGAGGATCAGGTGCACCTCCGAGACGCCGACCGGATGGTGCGGCAGCACTTCGAAGAAGCCGAAGACCAGCGCGGTCGTGGCCAGCGCGCGCAAGGCGAAGGAGGCCACCCCGCCGTCTTTTCGAATGGTGTCGGACGCCAACTTGCCCACGAGGCCGAAGGAAGCCGCGGCGGTGCCGTAGCTCAAGGCGATCTTGGCCCCGTCGACGAGGCCCGGTTCGATATGCATGGTTTTCCCCTTCCCGCACCCACCGTGCGGAAATGCGTTGCGACTGGCGCCCGGATGGGCGCCGGCTCTGTGATGGCAGGTCTCCTGGCTCGCGGTGGAATTCGGCACCCGCCTTCCCGGCCTGCAGATCAGGCCAGTGGCATTCGGGTGTCGGCCGCTGACAGTTGCGGGGGCAGCCACGGCTTAGGCCCCGATTGGGTCGTCCGCACCGTGTTCCCTATTAATCCCCTGGACTCCATCCGTCGGGGAACCGATCACGGGGGAGAGGATGGCCGAGCGGCGCGGATGGGGTCAAGTCGGCGAACGCCGCGCATTTCCGCGCAGGCGACAAGGGGCGGGCGCCACGCGCCATCCAAGCCTCATCGTCACCCCGGCCTTGCGCCGGGGTCCATTGCTACGCCGCGCGATCCAACCAGTTCACATGGGCTCTCTCGGCGTCATGCCAGGGCTTGGCCCTGGCATCCACGAGTTTGCCCGGAACAGCGTGGTCTCGCTCATCGAAACTCGTGGATGGCAAGGCCAAGCCTTGCCATGACGAGGAGAGAGCGCGGGCGCCAACAGCTGCCCGTGCGACGGCGCGGTGGATCCCGGCGCAAGGCCGGGATGACGAACGAGGGGAACGTGCTCTACTTCACCCGCCCGTCATCCGCGGCAGCACGAACACCTCGCTGTCCGGCTTCAGCGGCTGGAGCCAGCCGTCGCGGAACATCACGCCGTCGATGGCGAAGGAGACGCCGCGGTCGAGCTGCGGCTTGAGGCCGGGGTATTCGCGGCCGAGCTTGTCGATCAGCTCGCGCACATTCGCCGCGTCGACCTGCAATTCGGCGCGGCCGCCGGTATGGGGCTTCAAGGAGCCCCATACCACGACCTTGACCATTACTTGCCCTTCGCCTGCGCCTCGAGCGCCGCCAGGATCCGCGGCGGCGACATGGGCAGGCTGGTCAGCCGCACGCCGGCGGCGGCGGAGACCGAGTTGGCGATGGCGGCGAGCGGCGGGACGATCGACGTCTCGCCGACGCCGCGCACGCCGTACGGATGGCCCGGATTGGGAATTTCCAGGATCACCGTGTCGATCATCGGCAGATCGGAGCAGACCGGGATGCGGTAATCGAGGAAGCCCGCATTCTGCAGCCTGCCGTCCTTGCCGTAGATGTATTCCTCGTTCAGCGCCCAGCCGATGCCCTGGGCCGCACCGCCCTGGAACTGGCCCTCGACATAGGCGGGATGAACGGCTTTGCCCGCGTCCTGCAGGACCGTGTAGCGCACGATCCTGGTGAAGCCGGTCTCCGGGTCAACCTCGCTGTCGACGATGTGCGTGGCGAAGGAGACGCCCGCGCCATCGGCGCTGTACTCATGGTGGCCCGCGATAGGCCCGCCGGTGGCGCCCGCCTGGGCGGCGATGTCGGCCAGCGACAGCGGCGGGAAGTCGCCGGCATTCGGGCCGGCCGGCTTGGCATAGCCCTTCTCCCAGGTCACCGCGTCCTCCGGGATGCCCCAGATCTGCGCGGCGCGGGCGCAGAGCTTCTTGATCGCGGCGCGGGCGGCGTGGATCGTCGCCATGCCGGTCGAGAAGGTGACGCGGCTGCCGTCGGTCACGTCGTTGTAGCCGAGCGACGAGGTGTCGGCGACGATCGCCCGCACCTTGTCATAGGGAATGCCCAGCTCCTCCGCCGCCATCAGGCACATGGAGGCGCGCGAGCCGCCGATATCCGGCGTGCCGACCGAGAGCGTCACCGTGCCGTCGACGGTCACGTTCAAGGTCACGCAGGTCTGGCCGCCGAAATTGAACCAGAAGCCGCAGGCCATGCCGCGGCCCTGGTTCTTGCCGAGAGGTGCCGTGAAATGCGGATGCTTCTTGGCCTCCTGCAGGGTCGCCAGCAGGCCGATCGGGCCGAAGGTCGGGCCGTAGCTCGACTTGGTGCCCTCGCGTGCCGCATTCTTGATGCGGAAGTCGATGGGCGCCATGCCCAGCTTGTTGGCGATCTCCTCCATCACGCTCTCGACCGCGAAGGCCGCCATCGGCGCGCCCGGCGCGCGATAGGCCGCCTGCTTCGGACGGTTGGTCACCACGTCATAGGCGACGGTCTTCACGTTCTCGAGGTCGTAGCAAGCGAAGGAGGTCATCGCGCCGAATTCCGCCGGCGAGCCGGGGAAGGCGCCGCCCTGGTAGCGGAAGGTGCCTTCGGCGGCGGTGATGCGGCCATCCTTCTTCACGCCGACCTTGATGTCGATCGAGGTGCTGGAGGTCGGGCCCGAGGCCTTGAACACCTCCTCGCGGGTCATCACCACCTTGACCGGGCGGTTGGCCTTGCGCGACAGCGCGAGGGCCACCGGCTCGATGAACACCGTCGTCTTGCCGCCAAAGCCGCCGCCGATCTCGGAGGCGGTGACGCGCAGCTTGGAGATGTCCATGCCGAGCAGGCGCGCGCAGGTGTCGCGCACCATGAAATGGCCCTGGGTGCAGACCCACAGCTCGCCCTGCCCGTCCGGGCCGACATTGGCGAGGCAGGCATGCGGCTCGATATAGCCCTGGTGCGTCGCCTCGGTCTTGAAGGTGCGCTCGACGATCAGGTCGGCCTGCTTGAATCCGGCCTCGACGTCGCCATGGCCGAACTCGTAGCGGCGCACGACGTTGGAAGGCTTCTTCGGCTTCGGCTCGACGCCGTCGGTGAAGATGTGGCTGTGCAGCACGGGTGCCCCCGGCTTCATCGCCTCGTCGACGTCGGTCACGTGCGGCAGCACCTCGTAGTCGACCTTGATCAGCTTCAGCGCCTTGCGCGCCGTGGCGGCATCGACCGCGGCGACGGCCGCCACCGCGTGGCCCTCATAGAGCGCCTTGTCGCGCGCCATGATGTTGATCCAGATGTCGCGCAACCCGGCATCGCCCTTGGTGTGGTCGGGCAGGTCGTCGCGGGTGATGACCGCCTTCACGCCGGCCAACTTCTCCGCCTTGCTGGTGTCGATCTTCCTGATCTTCGCGTGGGCGTGGGGCGAGCGCAGGACGCGGCCCACCAGCATGCCGGGTGCCACCGCGTCGGCGCCGAACTTGGCGCGGCCGGTCACCTTGTCGATGCCGTCCGGGCGCAGCGGGCGGGTGCCGACGACGTCGAACTTGCGCTTGTCGGGTGCGTTGTCGAGAGGCATGGCTCAGGCCCTCCGCTTCGTCTTGCGCATATCCTGCGCGGTGTCGAGGACCGCCCGCACGATCTTGTCGTAACCGGTGCAGCGGCAGAGATTGCCGGCGAGGCCGAAGCGCACTTCGGTCTCGGTCGGGTTCGGATTCTTGTCGAGCAGCGCCTTGGCGGCGATCAGGAAGCCCGGCGTGCAGATTCCGCATTGCAGCGCCGCGTGGTCGAGGAACTTCTGCTGCAGCGGGTGCAGCTCCTCGCCCTTGGCCATGCCCTCGATGGTGCCGATCTCATGCCCGTCGGCCTCGGCGCCCAGCACCAGGCAGGAGCAGGTCAGGCGGCCGTCCAGCGTGATCGAGCAGGCGCCGCAATCGCCGGTGCTGCAGCCTTCCTTGGCGCCGGTCAGGCCGAGCCGGTTGCGCAGCACGTCGAGAAGGGTTTCCTCGGCGTCGCAGACATACTCGACCACGTCGCCGTTGATCTTGGTCTTCACTTTCACCGAACTCATCTTACTTGCCTCCCGCCCGCTTGCGCGCGATCTGCGCGGCGCGGCGCGCCAGCACGCCCGCCACCTTGATTCGGAAATCGCGCGTGCCGCGCTTGTCGTCGATCGGCTTGCAGGCCGCCGAGCAGGCCTTCGCCAGATTGTCCAAAGCCGCCTTGTCCATCTTGGTGCCGATCAGCGCCTTGGCCGCTTCCGGCACCAGCAGCACCGTCGGCGCCACCGCGCCGAGGGCAACGCGCGCCGCCGTGCAAACACCCTTGGCATCGAGCGTCACGCTGACGCCGACGCCGACCACGGCGATGTCCATCTCGGTGCGCGGGATGAAGCGCAGATAGGCATCGCCCGAACGCGCGGCGCGCTTCGGCAGGCTGATGCTCTCGATGATCTCGCCCTTCTTGAGCGACGTGCGGCCGGGACCGGCCGGCACCTGTTCGACCGGGATCGAACGCTTGCCCTTGGGGCCGACGATGTTGGCCTTGGCGCCCGCCGCGACCAGCGCCGGAACGCTGTCGGCGGCCGGCGAGGCGTTGCACAGGTTGCCGGTCACGGTGCAGCGGCCCTGCACCTGCTTGGAGCCGATCAGGTTCGCCGCCTCGACCACGCCCGGCCACGCCTTCTTCAGCTTGGCGTTCTCGCCCAGCTCGGCGCAGGTCACGGCCGAGCCGATCTTGAAGCCGCCGCCGGCGCTCTGCACCGCGCGCGTCGCGGCGATCTGCTTGATGTCGACGACCAGGTCCGGCTCGATGAAGCCGGTGCGCAGGCGGACCAGAAGGTCGGTGCCGCCGGCCAGCACATAGGCGCTGCCTTTTTCCTTGGCGAGCAGCGTCGCCGCTTCCTTCATCGTCGAAGGGCGTTCATATCTCACGGCAAGTTCCCCATTTCATAGGACATTGATCAGCTCTCCCAAACCCGGATCATGCGTATCACGCCGGCAAGCCCGGCGACAATGGCGCAAGGCCGCGCGATTGTCTCGAATGCGACCTAAGTGAGCTTCGCCAAGGCGTCTGCCGGCGCCGGTTCGGGCGGCTCGCCCTCGATAGGTTCGGCGCCCAGGCCGCGGATAACGCCGCGCAATTCCTCCGCCGCGGCGCGGATGGCGGCGGCATCGGTGCCGCGCAGCACGAAGCTGGCGCCGAAACGACCCTGGCGGAAGAACGGATAAGAGCCAATCTCCAGCTGCCGATAACGGTCCTGCAGCGCGCCCAGCCCCTTGGCGATGACGCCCTCGCCGACGAAGGCCGAAACCGTCGCCGACAGCATCTTGTCGCCGACCTTCAGCCGGCCTTTCAGCCCGTCGAACATGGCGCGGCAGATGGCGGGCACCCCGGCCAGGACGAAGACGTTGCCGATCTGGAACCCTGGCGCGGTGGAGATCGGGTTGTCGACGATCGCGGCCCCTTCCGGCAGATGCGCCATCCTGAGGCGCGCCTCGGTCAAATTCGCTTCGCCGTAGTGATCGGTCAGCAGCTTCACCGCGCGCGGATCCTTGATGAGCCGCACGCCGAACGCCCGGGCGACGCATTCGGCGGTGATGTCGTCATGGGTCGGCCCGATGCCGCCGGTGGTGAACACGTAATCATGGGCGGCACGCAGCTCGTTCACCGCCTTGATGATCGCCTCCGGCACGTCGGCAACCACGCGCGCCTCGGTGAGCCGGATGCCGATCGCATTCAGCTCGGTGGCGAGGTAGTTCAGATTCGCATCCTTCGTCCGGCCCGAGAGAATCTCGTTGCCGATGACGAGGACGGAAGCGGTGACGATGGCGGGCTCAGGCATGGCGCAATCACTCGCTGCGATCCCCTCCCCCGAAACAGGGGAGGGTTAGGGAGGGGGCAGCCGCGGTTCCAACGGAGATAGCCATCGCTCGCTGCCCCCACCCCGACCCTCCCCCCTTCGGATGGAGGGAGTTTTCTGTGCGACTCACCCGCATCTCAATCCGCCGGCGTATAGCCCAGCTGGCGCATGCAATCGGCGACGATGTCGCTGGTGCGCTTGCCGGAACGCTGGCGGGACATGTTCTGCGACAATTCCGTGTCGACGGCGCCCTGCCCCGGATCGCCCATCGTGGCGGAGGTGTCGGTGTCGATCTTCTCGTCGGCGCTCTGCTGCGCCCAGGCGATCTCCTTGCAGGTGGCGAGGTCGGCCTGCGCCTCGTCCGCGGTCATGCCGGGTTTGGTCCAGGAACTGGTCTCGGAGAACAGCGAGCAGCCGGCCAGCGAGAGGGCCAAGACCGCCAAAGCAAGCAAACGCATCTGGAAAGTTCCAATCGGTCCGATGTGGCGGCCAGCTTGCCGGGAACGAGGCGAAGTTGCAACATGCGGCCGCCCGCTCCTTTGTCGCATTTCCATGCAGTATTCCACGCCCCTCATCCCCGCGCGCCTGGTGCGGCGCTACAAGCGCTTCCTCGCCGACATGGTGCTCGAAGACGGGACGGAAATCACCGCGCATTGCGCCAATCCGGGCGCGATGCTGGCCTTGGCCGAGCCGGGGCGGCGCTGCTGGCTCAGCCACGATCCCAACCCGAAGCGGAAGCTCAGCCATTCCTGGGAGCTGGAGGAGACGCCGACCGGCTGCGTCGGCATCAACACCGCACGGGCCAATGCCGTCGTCGCCGAGGCGCTGGCGCAGGGTGCCATCCCGGAGCTGGCGCGCTGGCCGCAGATCCGGCGCGAGGCGGCGGACGGCGCCGGGTCGCGGCTGGATTTCCACCTGACAGCCCCCGACGGCAGCCGGTGCTGGCTGGAGGTGAAGAGCGTCACCCTCAGCCGCAGTCCCGGCCTCGCGGAATGGCCGGACGCCCGCAGCGCCCGCGGCCTGCGGCACCTGGAGTCGCTCTCGGCACTGGCTGGCGCCGGCGCGGGCGCCGCCCTGCTCTTCCTGGTCCAGCGGCCGGATTGCACCACCTTCCAGGTCGCCGCCGACATCGATCCCGCCTATGCCCGCGCGCTGGCCGCGATCCGGACCCAGCCGGAGGGGGCCAAGCCCTTGATTCTGGTCTATGATTGCAATGTATCGCCGGCTGGGATCGAATTCCGGCGCAGCTTGGCTATAATCCCTTAATCGTCGCGGCCGCAGCATGGCTGCCCCGCGTCAGGCTGCCGCTGCTTGCGCCGGGGCGGCATCAACCGTATCTATCCGGCAAGGAGACACCGGCAATGCGCGAGATTCCAGGCCTGGAAATGCAGAAGAAAGACGTCAGCGACGACTGGGACTACGAAGATCGCAAGATCAAGCTCCACGACGCGGCGGCTTTCGAAGCCATGCGCAAGGCCGGCAAGCTGGCCGCCGAGACGCTCGATTTCATCACCCCGCATGTCGTGCCGGGCGTGACCACGGACGAGCTCGACCGCCTCTGCCATTCCTTCATCACCGGCGCCGGCGCCATTCCCGCGCCGCTGAACTATCGCGGCTTCCCGCGCTCGATCTGCACCTCGATCAACCACGTTGTCTGCCACGGCATCCCGGGGCCGAAGAAGCTGCTCGACGGCGACATCGTCAACATCGACGTGACCGTCATCGTCGACGGCTGGCACGGCGACACCAGCCGCATGTACCTGGTCGGCAAGGTCGGCGTGGCGGCACAGCGCCTGGTCGAGCTCACCTATGACTGCATGATGCGCGGCATCGAGAAGGTGAAGCCGGGCGTGCGCCTCGGCGAGATCGGCCACACCATCCAGACGCTCGCCGAGAAGCACCGCTATTCCGTGGTGCGCGATTTCTGCGGCCACGGCATCGGCCGGGTGTTCCACGACGCGCCCTCGGTGCTGCATTTCGGCCGCCCGGGCGCCGGGCCGGTGCTGAAGCCCGGCATGTTCTTCACCGTCGAGCCGATGATCAATGCCGGCCGCTACGAGGTGAAGATCCTCGACGACGGCTGGACCGCCGTCACCCGCGACAAGAAGCTCTCGGCCCAGTTCGAGCACACCATCGCCGTGACCGAGGACGGCTTCGAGATCTTCACTCTGTCGCCCAAAGGCTGGGACCGCCCGCCCTATTCCGCGTGACGCCATGGCCGAGGCCGAGGCGGACAAGCCGCATCATCTCGGTCATCGCGAAAGGCTGCGGGAGCGATTCCTCTCCGGCGGCCCCGACGCGCTCCCCGATTACGAGCTGCTGGAACTGCTGCTGACGCTGGCCAAGCCGCGGGTCGATTGCAAGCCGCTGGCCAAGGACCTCCTGAAGCGCTTCGGCAGCCTGCCGGCCCTCCTCGCCGCCGATGCCAATTCCTTGCGTGATATCGACGGCGTCGGCGACAGCACGGTGACCGCGCTGAAAATCGTCCAGGCCATGGCCCAGCGCATGCTGAAGCGCGACGTGCTCGACAAGCCGGTGCTGGATTCCTGGAACAAGGTGCTCGATTACTGCCATTCGGTGATGGCGCAGGAACGCGCCGAGCAGCTGCGTCTCTTTTTCCTCGACGGCCGCAACGCCCTCATCGCCGACGAGGTGCAGAGCAAGGGCACCGTCAACCACACGCCGCTCTACGTGCGCGAGGTGGTGAAGCGCGCGCTGGAGCTCGGCGCTTCCGCCCTCATCCTGGCGCACAACCACCCGACCGGCGACCCCTCGCCCTCGCGCGACGACATCGCGCTCACGCGCGAGGTGAAGAACGCGCTGAACACCGTCGGCGTCGCGTTGCATGACCACATCATCATCGGGCGCAAGGGGCATTCCTCGCTGCGCTCGATGAACGTCATCGACGGGTGGAGGTAAGAGCATGGGCGGGCCGGCAACGGAACTGGCGGCGGTGCATCTGCCCGGCATCTGGGGCGCACTGCGGCCACTCGACACCAAACGCGATGCAGCCCGCGTCTATGCCGCGACTCACGGCGCGGAGATTGGACCAACCTGGCAGGAGATGAAGGTCGGCCCCTTTGCTGACGAAGCTGCGTTCGCAGAGCATGTGGAGGAACTGGTGGCCGATCCATACCGCGCCTTCTTCGCGGTCGTCGGGCCTGATGACCTGGCCCATGGCTGGCTCTGCCTGATGGAGGCGAGCGCGGCGCACAGGTCAATCGAGATTGGCTACGTCCTCTACGCCCCCGAGATCCAGCGCACGACCCTGGCGACCGAGGCCTTCTACCTGGCCATGGCGCATATCTTTGACGATCTCGGCTATCGGCGGCTGGAGTGGACCTGCACTGCCCAGAATGCGCGATCACGCCGCGCCGCCGACCGGCTGGGGTTCATGTTCGAGGGCGTGATGCGCTGTAAACTGATCCTGAAAGGCATCGTCCGCGATATCGCGATGTATTCCATGCTGGCCGAGGAGTGGCCGGAGCAGCGGCGCGCGATGCGCGAATGGCTCGCCCCCGCCAACTTCGAAAACGGCGTGCAGCGTCGCCCTCTGGCCCTCCGCCGATAGGACGTCCGAATTCAGTTCTTCCGGCTTATGGGGATCGCCATGTCCCTTGTACCATGGCGAAGGCTCCTGCGATCTCCTATGTTTGGCCCTGCACTCAACCGCCCCAAGGAACACGATGTCCGACCGCATGCCCGTCCTGTTCGTCTCGCACGGCGCCCCCACTTTGCCCTTCGACGAGGTGCCGGCGCGGCGCTATCTGATCGAGCTGGCGCGCAAGGTGCCGAAGCCGAAGGCGATCCTGTGCGTCTCCGCCCATTGGGAGGCGCCGGTGCCAAGCCTCACCTCCGGCACCAGACTGGAGACGATCCACGATTTCTACGGCTTCCCCAAGGCGCTCTACGAGCTGACTTATGACGCGCCGGGCGCGCCGGAACTGGCCGAGCGCACGGCGGCGCTGCTGCGCGACGCCGGCTACACCCCGCACCTCGACCCCGAGCGCGGCCGCGATCACGGCTGCTGGGTGCCGCTGATGCTGGCCTGGCCCGCCGCCGAGATCCCGGTCATCCAGCTTTCGCTCCTGCGTGGCAAGTCGACCCATGCCCATATTGCCCTGGGCGAGGCCATCGCGCCCCTGCGCGACGAGGGCATTCTCATCCTCGGCTCGGGCGGCGCGGTCCATAACCTGCGCCAGGTGTCGTGGGAGGGCGGCCGGACGCCGCGCTGGGCGGAGGATTTCCAGGCCTGGATGGACCAGCAGCTCGCCGCCGGCAATGTCGATGCGCTGGTCTCCTACCGCGCCCAGATCGATTCCGCGCAAATGGCGCACCCGACCGAGGATCACCTGATGCCGCTTTACGTCGCGCTCGGCGCCGGCCTCGCCGACCGCAGCGCCGAGAAGCTGCACGGCAGCTACACCCATGGCAGCCTGAGCCTCGCCAGCTACGGCTGGGGGATGTAGCCGGGACACACCGCGCGGAGCTTCCGCACCCGGGCGGGTTGCGAAATCCGCTCCGCGTCCCACATCCGGAAGGCTGCTTCGGAGTGGAGAGGTGAGAATGGACAAGCCAGCAACTCAACGACGGCGCCTGCTGCGATTGCTTGTTGGCGGCGCGCTGGCGGCTCCGGTCGCCGCGCTCGCCGGCTGCGCGCAAGGCACGCCACGGCGGCGGCGCGGCACTGGCGGCAGCACCGCCGGCGAGAAATCGGGCGGCAGCGGCGGTCGAAGCTAGCCGAGAGCCGGCTTACGCGGCGATCTCAGGCAGCCCATGGCGCCGGCGCGCCATGTTGCACTCCTCGTCGCCCGGCTGGCAGGCGCGGCAGACGTCGGGGCGGACGTCATAGATCGCGCAGGCGGTCGATTTGCCGATCTCGCCGGTGAGGGCGGCGCAACGGTCGCCGGCCCAGCGCATGCCGGAGCCGTTCGCCGCGACCAGCGCTTCGGGAATGCGCGCGATCGCTGCATCGTCCTCGAGGCTGAAGCGCGGCCAATCGGGCGCATAGGCACAGCAGGCGCCGCAGCTCCGGCATGGCGATCCCTGCTCCGCGGCGCCGATCGCGGGCTCCATGGGGCGAAGCGCGCCGGCTACTTCCGCGCCTTGCGCGCGGCATAGCGGGCGTCGCGCGCGGCCTTCTGCTTGGCGGCCAGTGCGACGGCATCCGCGGCGTCCTGTTCGGCCTTGCGGGCGGCTTCGAGGCGCGCCTGCTCGGCCTGCTCCGCCGCTTCGGCGGCCGCACGCTCCTGGGCTGCACGCTTTGCCGCCGCCTTCTCGACCTGGCGGGCGTCGCGTGCTGCGGCGGCCGCTTCGCGCGCGGCACGCTGGGCCGGATCCTCGGCATTGGCGCGGGCCAGGGCCCGCTGCTGCATCGCCTTGCGGGCTTCGGCGGCAGAGTTCAGCCGCTCGTCGAAATCACGTCCTTTGAAGGTCTTCATGTAACTCCGGTTGGTTGATTGCGGGCCGGCAAGCATTGCCGAACGCCCGAGCGGAAAGAGCCGGCCTCGGGGCCGGCTCTTGGCAATTCATGCCAGCGAGGAAGCCTAGGCCGCCTGGGTGCTGGCAACGCCTTTGGTCTTCAACAGTTCCTGCAGTTCGCCCGACTGGAACATCTCGCGCACGATGTCGCAGCCGCCGACGAACTCGCCCTTCACATAGAGCTGCGGCACGGTCGGCCAGGAGGCGAAATCCTTGATGCCCTGGCGCAGGCCCGGATCGGCCAGCACGTCGATGCCCTTGAACTTCACGCCCATGTGGCTCAGCACCTGGACCACCGCGGCGGAGAAGCCGCATTGCGGGAAGACCGGCGTGCCCTTCATGTAGAGCACGACGTCGTTGCTGGTGATGTCGTCGCGGATGCGGTCGAAGACCGGGTTGTCGCTCATGTCTGCTTCTCCTCGGGCCCGGCCGTCGCGCGGGCGGAATATCTCTCTACCGCATATGGCGGCAATCGCCGGGGCTGTCAATTGCCAGGGATGTCGCTCCATCCGCGCCGGCGCCGCAGGATCGCCGGTTCCGGCAGGAAATACAGCAACAACCCCAGCCAGATGGCCCCGAACGACACCGCATGGGCCGAAGTGAACGGCTCGCCGAAGACGAAGACCGCCAAGACCACTTGGCAGGTGGGGTTAAGGTATTGCATCAGGCCGAGCGTCGCGAGCTTGAGCCGGTTCGCCGCCATCGCATAAAGCAGCAGCGGCACCGAGGTGAGCGGCCCCGCCGCCATCATTGCCAGCTTCTGCCCCGCCGTGCCGGCGGCGAAGGCATCGACGCCCTGGCCGATCTGGACGCTCCAGAAGACCAGCGCCGGCGGCATCAGGACCAGGGTATCGACGAACAACCCGGCGGGCGCCGACAGCATCAGCGTCTTCTTGCCCAGGCCATAGAGCCCGAAGGTCAGCGCCAGCGAGAGCGCGATCCACGGCAGCCGCCCGGAGGCGAAGGTGAGCCACGCGACGCCCAGCGCCACCACCACGATCGCCGCCACCTGCAACGGCTTCAGCCGCTCGCGCAGAAAAATGGCGCCCAGCACCACATTCAGCAGCGGGCAGATGAAGTAGCCGAGCCCCGCCTCCAGCGCGTGACCGTTGACGACGGCCCAGATGAAGACCAGCCAGTTGACGGCCAGGCACAAAGCCGTCGCCACCGCCATGATCGCGCGCCGCCGCTGGCGCAGCAGCGTGCCGAGTTCCCTGCGGATGGAGGGCAGCAGCAGTGCGGGGAGCAGGATGACGAAGGACCAGACGAGCCGGTGCATCATGATCTGCGGCGCCGGCACGAAATCCAGCGCCTTCAGATACAGCGGCAACCCGCCCCACAGCAGGTAAGCGCCCGCGGCGGCGGCGAGGCCGGCGGATTGGTCGTTTTGCTTTCCCTTCAAAATTCTCCCTTCCCCCCTTGCGGGGGAAGGCAGCGGAGACTTGGCGAGCGCAGTGACCCCCGGGTCGATAGAGCCCGGGGGCGGATGGGGGGTCGCGCGCCCACAGGCGCGCATCGCCGGAGGCGATACTCACCGAAAGCTCCTGGCGGACATACCCGGCGCTGCAACACCCCCCTTCCCACCCTTCCCCCGCAAGGGGGGAAGGAGCAGAGCGAGCAGGTCATCGCGATCGTGCGAGCTCGGTTGTGCCTTACTTCGGCGCCGAGGTCTGCAGGGCCAGGGCGTGGAGCTGGTCGCCCATGCGGCCGCGCAAGGCGGCGTAGACCATCTGGTGCTGCTGCACACGGGACTTGCCGACGAAGGCCGAGGAGATCACCTGGGCCGCATAATGATCGCCGTCGCCGCGCAGATCCTCGATCGTCACCTGGGCGTCGGGCAGGGCTTCCTTGATCAGCTGCGCGATCTCGCTTGCTTCCATCGCCATGATTCAGCCCGCCTTCATCAGATTGGGGAAAAACGCTTCATGCGCCGACTTGAGATCGGCCACCGATATGGTTCCGGCGCCGGCGACGCTCAAGCCCGCGCCACCGGTCTCGCCCAGCTTCAGCGCCGGCACGCCGGCGGACTTGGCGGCGCTCAGCACCTTGTCGGCGTTGCCTGCTGGCAGAGCCAGCACGTAGCGCGCCTGGTCCTCGCCGAACCAGAAGGCATGCGCCGGGATCGAATTGCCCGGATTGGAAAGGGACGCACCCAGGTTGCCCGCCATCGCCATCTCGGCGACCGCGACCAGCAGGCCGCCATCGGCGCAATCGTGACAGGCGGTCACCATCCCGGCGCCGATCTGTGCGCGGACGAAATCGCCGTTGCGCTTCTCTGCTGAAAGGTCGACCGGCGGCGGAGCGCCCTCTTCCTTGCCATGCAATTCGCGTACGTAAATCGACTGGCCGAGATGGCCCTTGGTCTCGCCCACCAGCAGGATGACCTCGCCCGCCTGACGAAAGGCGACCGGCACCGATTTCGCCGCATCGGCCAGCACGCCGACGCCGCCGATGACCGGCGTGGGCAGGATGCCCTTGCCATTGGTTTCGTTGTAGAGCGAGACGTTGCCGGAGATGACCGGGTAGTCGAGCGCCTTGCAGGCCTCGGCCATGCCCTCGATGCAGCCGACGAACTGACCCATGATCTCCGGGCGCTGCGGATTTCCGAAGTTCATATTATCTGTAATAGCCAAAGGCTTGGCGCCGACGGCTGTGAGATTACGCCAAGTCTCCGCCACCGCCTGCGCGCCGCCCCTTTTCGGGTCGGCATAGCAATAGCGCGGCGTGCAGTCGGAGGTGATGGCGAGGGCCTTGCCGTTCATATCGGGCAGCCGCACGACGGCCGCATCGCCGCCCGGGCGCTGCGCGGTGTGGCCCATGACCAGATGATCGTATTGCTCCCACACCCAGCGGCGCGAGGAGAGATCGGGCGAGCCGACCAGCTGCTTCAACGCCGCCAGCAGGTCTTTGGGCGCCGGAACGGAATTTGCGGCAAGCTCCGCCTGCGGCTTGGTCGGGACCCAGGGGCGCTCATAGACCGGCGACTTCTCGACCAGGGGTGCTACCGGCATGTCGGCTTCGACCCGGCCGTTCTTCTTCAGCACCAGATGGCCGGTATCGGTGAGGCGGCCGATCTCGGCGAAATCCAGCTCCCACTTCTCGAAGATGGCGCGGGCCTTGTCCATCGCCTGGGGCTTCAGGATCATCAGCATGCGCTCCTGGCTTTCGGAGAGCATGATCTCGTAGGCGGTCATGCCGGTCTCGCGCACCGGCACCTTGTCGAGGTCGAGTTCGATGCCGAGCCCGCCCTTGGACGACATCTCGACCGAGGAGGATGTGAGACCCGCGGCCCCCATGTCCTGGATGGCGACGATGGCGTCGGTCGCCATCAGCTCCAGGCAGGCTTCCAGCAGCAGCTTCTCGGTGAAGGGGTCGCCGACCTGCACGGTCGGGCGCTTCTCCTCCGAATCCTCGTTGAATTCGGCCGAGGCCATGGTGGCGCCGTGGATGCCGTCGCGGCCGGTCTTGGCGCCGACATAGATGACGGGGTTTCCGACGCCCGCGGCGGCCGAATAGAAGATCTTGTCCGCCGGCGCCAAGCCCACGGTCATCGCGTTGACCAGGATGTTGCCGTTGTAGCTGGCGTGGAAATTGACCTCGCCCGCCACGGTCGGCACGCCCATGCAATTGCCGTAGCCGCCGATGCCGGCGACGACGCCGGCGATCAGATGCCGGGTCTTCGGGTCGTTCGGCTCGCCGAAGCGGAGCGCGTTCACGTTGGCGATCGGCCGCGCGCCCATGGTGAAGACGTCGCGCATGATGCCGCCGACGCCGGTCGCCGCACCCTGGTAGGGTTCGATGAAGCTCGGGTGGTTGTGGCTCTCCATCTTGAAGATGGCGGCCTGGCCGTCGCCGATGTCGATGACGCCGGCATTCTCGCCGGGGCCGCAGATCACCCAGGGCGCCTTGGTCGGCAGCTTCTTCAGGTGCACGCGGGAGGATTTGTAGGAGCAATGCTCCGACCACATGACCGAGAAGATGCCGAGCTCGGTCATGCTCGGCTCGCGGCCCATGATCTCCAGGACCAGCTGGTATTCCTCGTTGGTCAGGCCGTGCTCGGCGACGATATTCGGGGTGATCTTCATCGCCGCGCTCACGACAGCGCCTCCACCATGCTCTGGAACAAGGCCTTGCCGTCGGTCGACCCCTGCAGGGTCTCGATGGCGTTCTCCGGATGCGGCATCATGCCGAGCACGTTCTTGGTGCGGTTGAAGATGCCGGCGATGTTGCGGGCGGAGCCGTTCGGATTGGCGCCATTGCCCATCTCGCCATTCGGACCGCAATAGCGGAACGCCACCTGCCCGTTCGCCTCCAGCTCGTCCAGCGTGCGCTCGTCGGCGAAATAATTGCCGTCGTGATGCGCGACGGGGATGCTCAGCACCTGGCCCTGCTCGTAGCGGCTGGTGAACAACGACTGCGAGGTCTCGACCTTCAGGCCAACATTACGGCAGACGAATTTCAGGCTGGCGTTGCGCAGCAGCACGCCCGGCAGCAACCCGGCTTCGGTGATGATCTGGAAGCCGTTGCAGATGCCAATGACGGCCATGCCCTTTTCCGACCGCGCTTTCACCTCGCGCAGGATGGGCGAATGGGCGGCGATGGCGCCGCAGCGCAGGTAGTCGCCATAGGAGAACCCGCCCGGCACCAGGACCAGATCGACGTCGGGCAGCTCGGTGTCGCGGTGCCAGACCATGATCGGCTTCTTGCCCATCACCTGGGTCAAGGCCGCTTCCGCATCCCGCTCTCGGTTGGAGCCGGGGAAGACGACGATGGCAGCTTTCATGGGGCCCTCGCTCAGTCGACGAGGTCGATGGCGTAGTTTTCGATGACCGTGTTGGCCAGCAGCTTGGCGCACATCTGGTCGACCGCCTGCCTGGCCTTGGCCTTGTCGGCTTCCTTAAGGTCGATCTCGATATACTTGCCCTGGCGCACGTCGTTGACCCCGGCGAAGCCCAGCGAGCCCAGCGCGTGGGCGATGGCGCGACCCTGCGGGTCCAGCACGCCGGATTTCAGGGTGATATGAACGCGCGCCTTCATCTGGGGTCCTTCTACGATGGAGTCAGTTGTTATTGCATGGTCGAGGGACCCTTCATGTCCCTCGGGCCGCCTTCGGGCAGGATGCCGAGCCGGCGGGCCACTTCCTGATAGGCTTCCTCGACATTGCCGAGGTCGCGGCGGAAGCGGTCCTTGTCCAGCTTCTCGTTGGTCTTCACGTCCCACAGGCGGCAATTGTCCGGGCTGATCTCGTCAGCGAGGACGATGCGCATCTCGTCATTCTCGTAGAGGCGGCCGAATTCCAGTTTGAAATCGACCAGCCGCAGGCCGACGCCGAGGAACAGCCCGAGCAGGAAGTCGTTCACCCGCAGCGAGAGCGACAGGATCTCGTCGATGTCCTGGGGGGTGGCCCAGCCGAAGGCGGTGATGTGCTCTTCCGAGACCATCGGATCGCCCAGCTCGTCGGACTTGTAATAGTATTCGACGATGGAGCGGGGCAAAGCGGTGCCCTCGGGGATGCCGAAGCGCTTGGAAAGCGAGCCGGCTACCACGTTGCGAACCACCAGCTCGATCGGGATGATCTCGACCTCGCGCACCAGCTGCTCGCGCATGTTGAGGCGGCGGACGAAATGCGTCGGAACGCCGATCTCGCCCAGCTTCAGCATCAGATATTCGGAGATGCGGTTGTTGAGGACGCCCTTCCCCGTGATCGTGCCCTTCTTCTGATTGTTGAAGGCGGTGGCGTCGTCCTTGAAATACTGCACCAGGGTGCCCGGCTCAGGCCCTTCGAACAAAACCTTGGCCTTGCCTTCGTAAATGCGCCGGCGACGGGACATCCGGGCTCTCCACTTCTCGAAAAATGCGCGGCGCGACGGGTCGGCGCGGGGCGGATCGTGAGTCGGCATCCTTCTAGCAGGCAGCCCCCGGAAACTCAAATGATCTCGCGGGTGCAGCGCGACTCGCTGTTTCGCGGATTTTTCCCGTAAATTCAGATTGTTGCCGAAATCACCACAACTGAAATCTCAGCCGCGCATAGCAGGGCCCCGATCAGCAGAATCAGCGCCGGCCCAAGCAACCCAAGCCAGCGCAGCGCGACCCCACCATGGCCGATCCGGGTCACGACCTGGCGATGCGCCACCATGCTGACGAGGCCGAGCCCCGCCAGCGTCGCCGCCATGCCGAGGGCGATGGCGCCCACCATCAGCAGCCCGCTCCCCAGGATGCCGTTGGCGAAGGCGAAGGTGAGGATCAGGATCGCCCCGGTGCATGGCACGAAGCCAGCCGCCACCGCCAGCAGGCGGCGGTGGCCGCGGCCGTGGTCGCCCTGGGCATGGTGGTGATGGCTGTGATCGTGGCCGCAGGCATGATCGCCGCCCTGCCCGCGCACCCGGCGGACCTCGCCCAGCAGCATCCCGCCGCCGATGAGCGCAATGGCGCCGAAGCTGACGATGCGGATCCAGTGGTTCTGCTCGATCGGCGACATGGTCATGCGCAGCACCAGCCAGTGGGCCAGGAAGGCCACCACGATGGCGCCCAGCACGTGGCTGATTGCAATCCAGGTCGCCATGCCGAGGCCGTGGACCGGCCGGGCCGCATTGCCGAGGAAATAGCCGACCACCACCGTCTTGCCGTGGCCGACAGCCAGGGTGTGGAAGATTCCGTAGAGAAAGGCGGCCAGGATTCCGCCGAGCAGGGCCGCATTGCCCTCGCCCCGGCGGATTGCGGCCAGGTGGCTGTTGAGCTCGCGGCTGAACTCCCGCTCCGCCCGGATCACCACGGCGCCGAGCTTCTGCCACATCCCGGGCGCCGCCGGGGACGCGGCCTCGGCAGCCGGGGGTGGAAACAACGGCGCCGGCTGCTCGGCATGGGTGGCGAGCGCGAACCAGACGGCGCAGCCGGCAACCAGCAGCAGGCAGAGGAAGCGGATCACCGGCATTGCAGCGCGATCTCCTGCGGATAGACGAAGCCGCCGAAATAGGCGTTCTCGTGGTCCTCGCGGATGCTGGCGCCGCAGGGTACGCCGTCGGCATTGGCGAGCATCACGGGGTCGCTCTCCGCCAGCTCGATTGCGACGTAGTATTCCCGGTCATTGACCTCGACCGCCAGGGCCTGGCCGCGCGGGTCGACCGGCGCCGGCAGCGGCACGGTCATCTGGAAGGTGACGACATTGTCCCGCGCGCTGGCGACGAAGGCCGAGGGCGGCACGGGATCGAGCAGCTGGCCATCGACATAGACATAGGTGAAGTAGTGGAACTGGGCGAGGTTGGGCAGGACGCCCTCGCCCACCGCCTTGCTTTCCAGCTCATCGAAGGTGCCGTCGCCATCGGCGTCGAATTGCATCAGCAAATCGCCGCTGAAGATCTCGTCGAACGCCCAGGTGACGCCGATCGCTTGCACCTTGCCATCGGCGAAGTCGAAGACGACCCGGTTCTCGACGAAGACGTGCGGATGCGCCGCCGCGGGCGCGGCACGGGCAAATCCGGCCATGCCGCAGGCAAGCAGGCCACATACAAGGAGGCGGGCGACCAGGCGGGCAGGTTTCAAAGCGCGCCGTCCGCCGTGACCGTAAAGCTGCAGCCGCAGGTCGGGCAGCCGACCTGCTCGCTGGCGCCGGCCGGCGACAGGCCCCTGGCGATGCGCGCCAGCAGGTCCTGGCGCGCGGCGGCGATCAGCCCGGCATGGTCGGTTGCCGGCCGGCAGGCGGCGTCGAAAGCCGCCGCCGCATCGGGCGGCAGGTCGTCAAAATAGAGGGCGCTGGCGCCGCGTGGCAGGATCGCCGATCCGGCCATCCCGGCCACCATGCCCAGCAAGGCCGCGCGACGCGTTCTCATCGTCAACTCCGTACCAGGAAAGGGCGCGGAGTGTAGGTCAGCGCAGCGCGTCGAGCAATTGCCCGGCATTGTGACGGAACAGCGCCAGATAGTCCGGCGCCGGCCCGTCCGCCGCGGACAGCGCGTCGGCATAGAGCCGGCCGCCGACGCGGATGCCGGATTCGGCCGAGACGGTCTCGGCCAGGTTCGCGTTGGCCATGTTCTCGGCGAAGATCGCGGTGATGCTTCCGGCGCGCGCCTGCGCGATGAGCTTGCCGAGATCCTGCGCCGAGGGTTCCGCCTCGGTGCTGACACCATGGATGGCCAGGAATTCGACGCCGTAGGCATGACTGAAATACCCGAACGCGTCGTGCGAGGTCAGCACCCGGCGGCGCTCGGCCGGGATGGCGCCGAAATCCGCCTTCAGCCGCGCATCGAGCTCGGCCATTTCCGCGGCGAGGCGCTGCGCGTTGGCCGCGAACTCCGCCGCATGCGCCGGATCGATCGCCGCCAGGCCCTTGGCGATGTTGGCGACATAGACTTGCCCGTTCGCGAGGTCCTGGAAGGCGTGCGGGTCGAAGGCGCCATGGCCGTGCCCCGCTTCGTCCGCATGCTCGTCCTGTTCGGCGGGCAGCGGGGTGATGCCCTCGCTGGCGATGACCAGCGTGCCCTTGAAGCCGGCCGCCTCGCTCAGCCGCTCCAGCCACGGCTCGAAACCAAGCCCGTTGGCCACCAGCAGGTCGGCCTCCGCCAGCGCGGCGGAATCCTTGGGCCCCGGCTCGAAGACATGCGCGTCGCCATCGGGCCCGACCAGCATCGCGACAATCGCGTGGTCGCCGGCCACCTGCGCGGTCAGATCCGCCAGGATCGAAAAGGTGGCGACCACTTTGGGCTTGTCCGCCGCAGCGCTTGGGACCGACCCCAGGGTGAAGAGAACAAGGCTGGGCAGCAACACCCCAAGAACCCCAATCACGCGCCGCAACCCGACCTCCATTGTCGCGTTATGTTATAATGTAACATACATGACCCGGTAACCTGCGCAAGCGGATTTCCGCGGCCTAGAGTTCCACGTCGACCCAGGTGCCGTTCTTGTCCGGCCGGCCGCCGAGAAAGCGCCAGACCGGCTTGCGGGCGGCGAATTGCGGCGCTGGGAGGGCGATCAGGGAAGAGGACACGGTGCCGAAGCCGGTATTGGAGACGATGTTCATGGCATCGAACACCGTGCCGCTCGGATCGTGGCCGCGGTCGCAGAGCAGTTCCTCCCAAGCGCCCCACGCACCGGCGGCCGGATCCGGCGCCGCAGCTTCCTGCCAGCGCGGCAGGAACCAGCCGATGCGGCGGGAATTGAGGTCGTTGCGATCGGAGGCGGTGACCATGGACAGGCCCGGCGGCAATGGCTCCGCCTCCACCTTCTGGCCCAGATTGCGCAGCCAGAAGGCGTCGCGATTGTCGGCCACCACCATGTTGAAGGGGCGGAAGGCGTGGGCGTCGAGTTGCACCAGCATCTCAACCGCGTCGGCCGCGTCGGGAAAATCCAGCGCGTCCAGCACCAGCTCGCCGCGGCTGCGCTTGCCGGGCTGCGGCCCCAGGGTATTGCGACGATTGAGCACACCCGCCACCACGCCCGCATCGTTCACCCCGAGCCAGGTGCCCCCGGCCAGATCGTCCCGCCCGGCGACGACGTCAGGCCGGTCGGGCCAATGGCGCCCGGGCGGGGTCCAGGGCCGATCCGCCATTTCGTCGCGGTTGCTGGCCCAGAGCAGCGGCCAGTCGTGGCCGGGTCTATGCAGGATGATGACGGAACACATGAATCCGGCGCGAGAATTAGGGAATGCGGTTGCCCTTGACGGGGCTGGGCCTGCCGACCATTTTAGGCCCCACATCCAGTACAGGGCTACAGGCATATGACCACGTTTGACGAGCGCGAAAGCAGCTTCGAGGCCAAGTTCAAGCACGACAAGGAATTGCAGTTCAAAGTCACCGCGCGGCGCAACAGGCTGCTGGGTCTTTGGGCCGCGAACCTGCTCGGCATCCACGGCGCCGAGGCCGAGGCCTATGCCAAGGACGTGGTGAAGGCGGATTTCGCGACGCCCGGCGATCACGACGTGCTGCACAAGGTCCTCGGCGACTTCCAGGCCAAGAGCGTCGAGATGAGCGAGCACCGCCTGCGCAAGCAGATGGACGACCTGATGCGCATCGCCCACGATCAGATCCGCGCGGAAGCCTAGGCGGATTTCCTTCGTCGCTGCGGCGGCCAGACATCTCCATCCGTCACGCCGGCACGGCTGGGCTGACGCCGGGGTACGTGCGTCCCTGTCGAGCCGGCTAAAGGCTCTTTCCGTCGCGCAACCTGCTCCAGATTTCCCGCAACGCCGCGGCATAGCCCGGCGCCGTTGTTCGCAGGCGCGCGCCGATCAGCGCGTTCGCCTGCGGCAAGGCGTGGAAGGGCACCGAGGGCCAGGCGTGATGCTCGGCGTGGAACGGCATGTTCCAGGCCAGCATCCGCACCAGCGCATTGGTGTAGGTGGTGCGCGAATTCTCCAGCATGTCGCCGCTGCGCGGGCAGCCCGAATGCTCGGCCAGCAGATAGAGGCGCAGCATCGGCTGGCCCAGTAGCGCCGGAATCACCCAATACCACAGTAGAAATGTACTGCCCGCCGCGACCGAAAGCAGCGCGGCCGCCGCATAGATCGCCAGCACGACACGCGATTCCAGAGTAACGCCGCGCCGCACACGCTCGGTCGCGTAGAACGGCTCCGGCAATCGGCCGGCGGCCCGGCTGAGGAGGCCCCGGAAGCCGGCGATCCAGTACGGCGCGCCGCTGGCATGCCACAGGAACTGCGCCGCATTCGCCGGCTTTGGCGCCGCCAGTTCGGGGTCATTGGCGGCATCCTGGGTGAAGCGGTGATGGGCGAAATGGAAGGCGCGGAAATACTCGCGCGGCAGCACCAGCAGCACGCCGATGACGAAAGCGAGCACATCGTTCAGCCAGCGGCTGCGGAACGCCGTGCGATGGATGGTCTCGTGCAAAGGCGCGAACAGGAACACCAAGGCGACGCCATGCGCCATCATGGCCGGCCAGACCAGCCAGGTCCCCACCCCGTTGGCGATGGCGGCGCCGGTCGCGCCGAGGATCGAGACATGCGCCGCCAGCTGCAGCAGGCCCGGCGCGTCGGCGCGGCGGGAAAGCTCCTTCAGCTCGGCCTTGCCGATGACGCCCGCCGCCTGGTGCGTCCAGTCGTTCATCGCATGATCCGCAGCTGCCAGGTCTCGACCTCCCCGGTCGGCACGAAACCGTTGCGCAGATAGAAGGCGTGTGCAACCCGGTTCTGCTTCACCACGCTGAGATGCAGCGGGCCGGGGCCCATCAGGCGGGCAGCTTCGTCGAGGCAGAGCGCTCCGAGCCCCCTGCCCTTCATCTCCGGGCAGCGCGCCAGCAGGTGGATGTAGCGCTTCTCGAGCTTGCAGCGTAGAACCGCCCGCGCCCGGCCCGTTTGGTCGAGGAGCACGCGCGTCCCGTCCGCAGTTGTCCGCATGGAGGCGATCGCCTCCGCTTCCGGCGGGATGTAGACGCCCGGCATCGGACCGAGGCTGCGTCGCAGCAGGTCGTAATATGCGGCCTCACGCGCGGGCACCACAGGCTCCCAGCGCCAGCCCGCAGGCAGCGGCATTGCCACGCGACGCGCTCCTTCCGGCCGCGTCATCTCTATATCCACATAACGGGCTTCCGCGCCCGCCGCCGTCAATTCGGCGCGCGCCGTCGCCCAGTGCCCGTGAAGCGTGAGGTCGATGGCGGTCAAGGCGAGGCCGCGGGCGGTGGCCATGACCTGCTCGATCAGCGCCGGCGCCACAGCGGGCGAGATCCGCGAGGTCGGTCCGCCGATCCATTCGAACGGCTTGGCGCCGTCGCTGGTCGCGAGCCGGTCCATGACGATGCCGAGCAGGCCATATTCCCGCGCGTCGACGATGCAGGCGGGCGTGCTGACGAAGATGCCGAGAAAGCGCTCCAGATCGACGCCCTCGACCGGATGCGTCCGGCAATAGGCGAAGGCCTCGGCGATGGTGATCGCGGCGCTAGCCGAAGACCCGGGCGAAGACGGTGTCGACATGCTTCGTATGATAGCCGAGATCGAAGCACTCCTCGATCTGTGCCGGCTTCAGGCGCGCGGTCACCTCGGGATCGGATTTGAGTTCGGTCAGGAAGTCCTTGCCCTCGAGCCAGACCTTCATCGCGTTGCGCTGGACCAGCTGGTAGGACTCCTCGCGCGCCACGCCGGCCTGGGTCAGCGCCAGCAGCACGCGCTGCGAATGCACCAGCCCGCCATAGGTGTCGAGGTTCCGCTTCATCGCCTCCGGATAGACGATCAGCTTGTCGACCACACCGGCCAGGCGGTTCAGCGCGAAATCGAGCGCGATGGTGGCGTCGGGCCCGAACACGCGCTCGACCGCCGAATGGGAGATATCGCGCTCATGCCACAGCGCCACGTTCTCCAGCGCCGGGTTGACTGCGGCGCGGACGATGCGCGCCAAGCCGGTGAGGTTCTCGGTCAGCACCGGATTGCGCTTGTGCGGCATGGCCGAGGAGCCCTTCTGGCCCGGCGAGAAATACTCCTCCGCCTCGCGCACCTCGGAGCGCTGCAAGTGGCGGATCTCGATGGCCAGGTTCTCGATCGAGGACGCGATGACACCGAGGACCGCGAAGAACATCGCGTGGCGGTCGCGCGGGATGATCTGGGTCGAGACCGGCTCGATCTTCAAGCCCAGCTTGGCAGCGACATGCGCCTCGACCCGCGGATCGATGTTGGCGAAGGTGCCGACCGCGCCGGAAATGGCGCAGGTGGCGATCTCGTCGCGCGCCGCCAGCAGGCGGCTCTTCGCCCGGTCGAAGGCGGCATAGTGGCCGGCGAGCTTCAGGCCGAAGGTGGTCGGCTCGGCATGGATGCCGTGGCTGCGGCCGATGGTCGGCGTCATCTTGTGCTCGAGCGCGCGCTTCTTCAGCGCCGCGAGCACCTTGTCGAGGTCCGTCAGGAGAATGTCGGCCGCCTGCTTCATCTGCACGGCCAGGCAGGTGTCGAGCACGTCGGAGGAGGTCATGCCCTGGTGCACGAAGCGCGCGGCGGGACCGACATGTTCGGCGAGGTTGGTGAGGAAGGCGATGACGTCGTGCTTGGTCTCGCGCTCGATCTCGTCGATGCGGGCGATCTCCCACTTGCCCTTGGCCCAGACCTCCTTGGCCGCCTCCTTGGGGATCACGCCCAGCTCGGCCTGCGCGTCGCAGGCATGGGCCTCGATCTCGAACCAGATGCGGAAGCGGTTCTCCGGCTCCCAGATCCGGGTCATTTCGGGGCGGGAATAGCGGGGAATCATCGTCTGCAGCCTCGGGAAGGGGAACGGGAGCGCCGGTAAACGACCCGGCGGGCCCGGACTTGTCAATGGGAAATCTGCCACGTTGCGGCGACCGGCGGGCCAGATACAGTGCGGCATGCAAGATGGCCGGGAGACTGGAACGTGAAGGTATTGCTGGTGCTTGCCCATCCCCGTCGGGATTCTCTCTCAGGCCGCGCCGCCGACGCTTTCGCCACGGCCGTCGCGGCCAACGGCCATACGGTCGAATGCGCCGATCTCGCGGCCGAGAAGTTCGATCCGGTCCTGCGCGAGGCCGACGAGCCGGATTGGAGCGATGACGACAAGGTCTACTCGGAGGCGGTGCGGCGCGAGATGGCGCGGATCGAGCGCAACGACGCCACCGTGATGGTCTTTCCGGTCTGGTGGTGGTCGATGCCCGCGCTGCTCAAGGGCTGGATCGACCGGATGTGGAACAACGGCTGGGCCTATGGCGCGCGCAAGTTTCCGCAGCGCCGCGTCTGGGCGATCGGCATCGCCGGCGCGACCGAAGAGGCCTTCGCCAAGCGCGGCTACGATTCCGCGATCCGGACGCAGATCGACATCGGCATCCTCGATTATTGCGGCGTCAGCGAACGGCGATTCGAGCTGCTCTACGGCTCGATCGAAGGCCAGCCTTATCCCGAGCGCATCCTGCGGCGGGCCGAAGAACTCGGCCGCGCGTTCTGAGCGCGGCGGCAATCAATCCCATTCGCGGCACTCGCGCCGCACGCCGCTGCCGGCTCGGCGTTGCGCGGCCACTTCCGTGTCGCTAGTTTGCGGACGCCGTTTCCCGGGAGATCAGCGATGAGCAGGCCGAACGTCATCCATTATCGCAAATCCGACATGAGCTTCGCGCCCTATGGTGGACCGCCCGGCACGGCGACCATCGCGCGGCTGGTAGGGCCCGATGTCAGCCGCAGCATGGGCGCCGGCATCGCCACCTTCGACGGCTGCTCGATCGAATGGACGGTGCTCTATGACGAGCTGATCGTGGTGCTGGAGGGCGCCTTCCGCCTGGTCGTGGGCGACGCGACCTTCAACTGCGCGCCGGGCGACGTGCTGTGGATCCCGGAGAACACGCCGCTCAAATACGAGGGCGACAAGGCCCAAGTGTTCTACGCGCTGTCGCCGGTCGACTGGCGCCAGAAGCACGGGCTGGCCTGAGCGGAGCGACGATCGTGACCAGCAAGCTGCCGCATCTCTTCTCTCCCATCCGCATCCGCGGGCTGGAGATCCGCAACCGCATCCTCTCCACCGGCCACGACACCACGCTGATCAGCGGCGGCGTGCCCAACGATGCGCTCGTCGCCTATCACGAGGCCCGCGCCAAGGGCGGCGCCGGATTGATCGTGGTGCAGGCGGCGGGCGTGCATGAGAGCGCCAAATACACCTCGCATGTGCTGATGGCATCGGAGGCGAGCGTGCCCGGCTATCGGCGCCTCGCCGAGGCGATCCACAGGCATGGCTGCAAGGTCTTCGGCCAGCTTTTCCACCCGGGCCGCGAGATCATGGAAAGCCAGGACGGCACCATGCCGGTCGCCTACGCGCCCTCAGCCGTGCCCAATGATCGCTTCCATGTCATGCCGCGGCCGATGACGAAGGCGATGATCGACGAGGTGGTGCGGGGCTATGGCGATAGCGCGGCCCGCCTGCGCGGCGCCGGACTCGACGGATTGGAGATCGTCGCCAGCCACGGCTACCTGCCGGCGCAGTTCCTCAATCCGCGCGTCAATCTGCGCACTGACGAATATGGCGGCAGCCTGGAGAACCGCCTGCGGTTCCTCAAGGAGGTGATCGCCGCGATCCGCGCCCAGGTGGACGATGCGACCGTCGTCGGCCTGCGCATCAGCGGCGACGAGAAGGACCCCGACGGCCTGCAGGAATCCGAGACCCTGCAGGCGATCGTCGCGCTCGACGGCCTGCTCGACTACGTCAACGTCATCGCCGGATCTTCCGCCAGTCTGGGCGCCGCCGTGCACATCGTCCCCCCGATGGCGATCGCGAACGCCTATGTGGCGCCCTTCGCCGCGGCGGTGAAGGCGAAGGTGAAGGCCGCCGTCTTCGTCGCCGGCCGCATCAACCAGCCGCAGGACGGCGAGAAGGTGATCGCCTCCGGCCAGGCCGACATGGTCGGCATGACGCGCGCGATGATCTGCGATCCGGAGATGCCCGAAAAGGCGCAGTCCGGCCGCCTCGACGACGTGCGCGCCTGCATCGCCTGCAACCAGGCCTGCATCGGCCATTTCCACATGGGCTATCCGATCTCCTGCATCCAGCATCCGGAGACGGGGCGCGAGCTGACCTACGGCACGCTCACCAAGGCGACCACGCGCAAGAAGGTGATGGTGGTGGGCGGCGGCCCCGGCGGCATGAAGGCGGCGGCGATTGCGGCTGAGCGTGGGCATGACGTGACGCTCTACGAAGCGAGCGAAAGGCTGGGCGGCCAGACCGTCCTGGCGCAGGCCCTGCCCGGCCGCGCCGAATTCGGCGGCATCGTCACCAATCTCAGCCGCGAGATGGAACTGGCCGGCGCCCGCGTGGTTCTGCGCCAGAAGGTGACGCGCGAGTTCATCGAGCGCGAAAAGCCGGATGCCGTGATCATCGCCACCGGCGCCAAGCCGCGGGCGGCGGAGATCGAGGGGCTGGAGACCGGCCACGTCGTCAATGCCTGGCAGGTGATCCGCAACGAGGTGAATGTCGGTCCGTCCGTCGTCATCGCCGATTGGCGCTGCGACTGGATCGGCCTGGGCGTCGCCGAGATGCTGGCGCGCCAGGGCTGCCGCGTGCGGCTCTGCGTCGACGGCTACATGGCCGGCCAGCGCATCCACCAATATGTGCGCGACCACTGGGTGGGCCAGCTGCACAAGCTGGGCGTCGAGATTGTGCCGTATGCGCGCATCTACGGCGTCGACGGCAACACGGTCTATTTCCAGCACGCCACCAGCGGCGAGCCGATCGTCTTCGAGGAGGTGGACACGCTGGTCGCTTCCCTTGGCCACCACCGCGCCACGGAACTGGAGGACGAACTCGCCGGCTGGGCGGGCGAGGTGCATCTGATCGGCGATTGCGTGACCCCGCGCACGGCGGAAGAGGCAGTTCTGGAGGGACTCAAAGTTGCGGCCGCACTGTGAGGTGCGGCCGCGAGTGTCGTGGGAGGTATGGGTGTTAGCGTCGGGACTTGAAACTCGTGCGGCGAAGCCAGATCGGTGATCACCCTCGCCATTCGTCCTACGCAGAATGGCGGGGATTTCTTTAAAGTTCCTTAAAATGCCGGGAAACGCGGGCGAGCGCCTGGCCGAGTTATTTTAACCAAGTCGCGCGCTGCGACTCAGGTCGATTTCCACCTGGCTTTTCGGTCACAGCGAGCATTGCCTTTGAGCAACACTCGACGAAAAACCATGCTATCCGCGCGTTGCAGGTTAACAGAAATTGCATGCATCGCCCCGCCATGCGGCGCAAAGCCGCGGCGCGCCTGGATTGTGACGGTTAACGCCGCCAACGTTCAAATTCGGCCCAAGTGTAACCTTGATCACCCAGTGTGGCCGGTGGAGTTGACGCCGGCCGGCCCGCACGGAACGATCACTCCAACAAAAGATTACCGGTTTCTTACCTTGGCAACTTGGGGAGCATGACATGCTTCAGTTCTACGTTAACTACAACGTCGGCAGCCTCACCATGCCCATGCGCCTGCAATCCGGGCCCTTCGCAACGGTCGAGCTTGCCAACCAGCATCGCCGCGGCATCGCCGGCGGCCACGATGTGACGCTCTGCTGGATCGGCGTCAGCCGCGACGAGACGCGCCAGCTGGTGAACGACGATTCCGCCAGCATGCGGCCGCTCTATGCCCCGGCGTTGATCTCGACCGCCGCTTAAGACGCAGACTCCTCCTCCCGACGGCGCCCGGCGGATGCGCGAGAGCACGTCCCCGGGCGTTTCCCTTTCCGGCGGTCAGGTGGCCGCGACGTAGCGCCGGTCGCCCAGCATCGGCGTGGCAAGCGCCGGCGAGTTGACCAGGATGCTGCGCATGGCCGCGGCCTCCTCCTGGGGCGTGCGGCCGAAGAAGCGTTTGAACTCCCGGCTGAACTGCGAAGCGCTTTCGTAGCCGACGCGGGACGCGGCATGCGCCGCGCTGGCGCCCTCCTGCACCATCAGCAGCCGCGCCCGGTGCAGCCGCGTCGCCTTCACGTATTGGATCGGCGAGGTCTGGGTCACCGCCTTGAAATGGGCGTGGAAGGCCGGGACGCTCATCCCCGCCTCGCGCGCCAGGCTGCCGACATCGATATCCGCGTCGATCTCGGCGTGGATGCGGCGCAGCGCCTTCGCCACCTTGCCGAACTGGCTCTGATGGGTAAGCGCGGCACGGATTGCCCCGCCCTGCTCGCCCGTCAGCACGCGGAAATAGATCTCGCGCAGGATCGAGGGGCCGATCAGCCGCGCCTCCAAGGGCGAGGCCAGCGCCTGCAGCAGCCGCAGCACCGCGTCGGCCAAGGGCGCGTCGAGGGGTGTGGCGCAGATCCCCGCCGGCGCCGGCACGGCGGGCCCGCCGGCCTCGTCGAGCGCCAGCACCAGCTCCGCCGCCACCGTCAGGTCGATCCGCAATGAGACGCCGAGGAACGGCTCCTCCGCGCTCGCCTCGGTCTCGCCTTCAAAGGGCAGCGGCACCGACAGCACGAGGTATTGCTGCGGGTCGTAGACAAAGACCTGGTCGCCGAGAAAGCCGCGCTTGCGGCCCTGGCAGACGATGCAGATCGACGGCTCGTAGAGGACCGGGTGGCGCGGCCAGGGCTGGTTCGAGCGCATGAGACGGACGCTCTCCAGGGCGGTCTGCGTCATGCCCTGGGTCGGCGCCAGGCGCAGGACCTGGGCCGTCATCTGCTGCTGTACGATCTGCTGCTGTATGGGGGTTTTCTCGACCATGGCGACCTCGTGAGACCAAGACGAACTGGATATAACCTGGGGCACACGGCGGTCAATGCAACGGCCGGCGATAGGATCAGGCAATAGATAGAGACCTTCGGGTATTCGGAATTCAGACCCGGACGCCCAGCTTTCTCCTCGTCCCGGCGCGGAATGATTTGGCGCCGGGAAAGTCAGGAGGCCAATTCATGGCAAGACGCAGCATTCCCGAAATCCGCGCCGGCCTGGCGCAGCAGGAGCGCCTGGTGCGCTCGCTCGCGCAACGCATGCGCAACGACCGTCAAACCGTCCAAGACAAGGAGAAGAAGCATGAGCAGAACCTGGTTCATCACGGGAGCTTCCCGTGGCATTGGCGCGGAACTCGCCAAGGCGGTCTTGGCGTCCGGTGACCGCGTCGTCGCCACCGGCCGCAACCAGGCCCAGGTCGCGCAGCTCTATGCGGCCGCCGGCGACCGCGTCCTCGCCTTGCCGCTCGACGTGGCGCAGGAGGACCAGGTGCGCGCGGCGGTCGACGCGGCAGTCGCCAAGTTCGGCTGCATCGACGTGCTGGTGAACAATGCCGGCTACGGCCAGCTCGGCCTGTTCGAGGAGATCGGCGCCGAGGAGATCGCGCGGCAATACGCCACCAACGTCTTCGGCCTGTTCAACGTGACCCGCGCGGTGCTGCCGGTCATGCGGCAGCAACGCGCCGGCCAAATCTTCAACGTGAGCTCGGTGGGCGGCCTGGTCGCCGCCGCCGGCGGCTCGGTCTATTGCTCGACCAAGTTCGCGGTCGAAGGCTATTCCGAAGCCCTGGCGCAGGAAGTGGCCCAGTTCGGCATCAAGGTGACGTTGATCGAGCCGGGCGCCTTCCGCACCGATTTCCTCAACGACAGCTCGGTGCGCTTCGGCGGCAACAGCATCGCGGATTACGGGGCATTCTCGGAGCGGACCAAGACCTCCTTCACCAGCCGCGCCAACAGACAGCCGGGCGATCCGGAGAAGCTGGCCAAGGCAATCCTGGTGCTGGCCGACACCGAGCATCCTCCCCTGCGCTATGCGGCGGGGTCGGACGCCCTCGGCCGCATCGAGACCAAGCTCACCCAGCGACGGGCGGAGATCGACCAGTGGCGCGATCTCACCCTGTCCACGGACTACCCGCAATAGGGGCGCCGCCGATGATTGCACGACCGCGCCTGAAGCTGCTGGTGCTGCTGGCGGGCGCGGTCGTGCTCATGGTCCCGCACACCGGCCCGCTGCTGTGCCCGGAGATCCTGTCCCTGGCATCGGACATCGCGCAGTCCAGGACGGCGATAGCCGCGGAGGCCCCTGGAAACGCCGGGGAAACCGTGTATGGTGCCCGCCTGTTCATTTGTATGACAAAGGCACCGCATGTCGAAGCGCAAGATCGCCATCATCGGTCTCGGCAAGATCTCTCTCGACCAGCATGTCCCGGTGATCGCGGCGAGTGAGGCCTTCGAGCTGGCGGCGGTCGTCAGCACGCGGGGACTGAGCAGCGGCGGCGTGCCGAGCTTCAAGAGCCCAGCGGAGCTCTACAAGGCGCTGCCGGAGGTGGGGATCGTCGCCGTCAATACGCCGCCCGGCGCGCGCCACGCCATCGCGCGTGAGGCGCTGGAGCGGGGCAAGGACGTGCTGCTGGAAAAGCCGCCGGCGACCACCTTGTCGGGACTCGTCGACCTCGAGGCGGTCGCGCGCGTGCATGACCGCGTGCTGTTTGCCACCTGGCATTCGATCTTCAACCCGGCGGTCGAGGAGGCGCGCGAACTCATTGCGAAAGCCGGACTCAGACACCTCGCCATCGAATGGCGCGAGGATGTGCGCAAGTGGCATCCGGGCCAGGACTGGGTGTGGGAGCCGGGCGGCTTCGGCGTGTTCGATCCCGGCATCAACGCGCTCTCCATCTTCGCCCGCATCCTGCCCTTCACGCCGCTGGTGAAGAGCGCGGAGCTCACCTATCCCGCCAATCGGCAGACGCCGATCGCGGCCAAGGTCGCCTTCGCCGCGCCGACCGGCAACGTCGCGCTCAGCGCCGATTTCGACTGGCGCGAGCAGGGCGACGAGAAATGGCACATGACGCTGACGCTGGGGGACGGGCGCCGGGCGCGGCTGTTCAAGGGCGGCGCCGCGCTCAGCGTCGAGGACCAGGCCGTCGTCGATGTGAAGATGGAGGAATACCAGCGCATCTACCGTCGCTTCGCCGAATTGCTGGACCGGCGGCAGAGCGATGTGGAGGCGACGCCGCTGCGGCTGGTCGCGGACGCGATGCTGATCGGCGCGCGCCGCACCACCGACGCGTTCAACTGGTAGCGGGGCCGCGCAGCATCCGCCATTCGCTCCACGCCACGCCGCCGATGACCAGCGCACCGCCGGCGATCTGGGTCCAGGTCGGGCGCTGGCCGCCCAGCGCCAGCAGGCCGATGGCGACGATCGGCGCCAGATTGAGATAGATCGAGGCCAGCACGATCCCCACCTTGCTGACGCCGAAATTCCACAGCAGCAGGCCGATGACAACGGACCCGGCGATCATCCAGACGAAGATGCCGATGTCCCAATCCTGCGGCACGGCCGGCGCCGCGTGGGCCCAGCCGAGCTGGCGCGCCAGCAGGTAGCCGAGGATCAGCGGCAGCGCGCCGTGCAGCATGGTGTTGGCGGCGATGCGCAATTGCGACCAGCCCTTGAGCCAGCGATGCACGGCGACCGAATACCAGGCCCACAGCGCGGAAGCGAGCAGGCAGAGCGGCTCGCCGCCGCGCAGCTGCAGGCTGAAAGTGCCGGCGCTCCAGTCGATGGTGGCGAGCGCGCAGCCGATGAAGGCCAGCAGCACCGCCGGCGCCAGGCGGCGGTCGAAGGCCTGGCGGAAGATGAGCCCGCCGACCAGCGCGCCGATCACCGGATTGGCGGCGCTCAGCACCGCGGCGATGACCGGGTTCGCATGCGCGACCCCGATCGTATAGACGAAGGCGAAGGTGGCGAGGCCGAGCCAGCCCGGCAGCATCGCCCGCCAGAGCGCTGGCCTGTAGGCAGGGCGCGCGAAGCCCTCCCGCAGCCATAGCGCGACATAGAGCAGCGGCACCCCGCCGACATAGCGCACCGCGCCCAGGAAGAACGGATCCCAGCCCTGCGCCAGATGGGTGATGACCGGAATCATCGTGCCCCAGGTACAGGCGACCGCCACCAGCGCGACGTTGCCGAGGGTGCGGTCAGACATTGAAGCACATTGCCGGAGCCAACTCGGTAAGCCCCTTCCCCCCCAAGCCGACGAACGTCGGCATGCGCCGACGGGCCGGGGGAAGGTTGGGAAGGGGGGTGTTGCAGCGCCAAGTATCGCAGGAAGGAACCATCGCTCAGTGTCGCCTCCGGCGATGCGCGCCCCTACGGCGCGCCACCCCCCATCCGGCTACGACTAGGCTCACTGCGTTCGCCACGTCTCCGCTGCCTTCCCCCGCCCCGCGGACGAATGTCCGCATTCGCGGACGGTGGGGGGAAGGAAAATGATAAAGGCCCGCCACAGCGTGTGACGGGCCTTCGTGCATTCCGAACTCCGCTTCGCTTAGCGCGAGTAGAACTCGACCACCAGGTGCGGTTCCATGGTCACCGGATACGGCACGTCGGCCAGGCCGGGTACGCGGACGAACTTCGCGGTCATCTTCTTGTGGTCGGCTTCGATGTAGTCCGGCACGTCGCGCTCGCCCAGCGCCACGGCGCCGAGCACCAGCGCGAGCTCGCGCGACTTGTCCTTCACCTCGACGACGTCGCCTTCCCGCAGGCGGTAGGAGCCGATATTGACCTTCTTGCCGTTGACCTTGATGTGGCCGTGATTGATGAACTGGCGGGCGGCGAAGACGGTCGGCACGAACTTGGCGCGATAGACCACGGTCTCCAGGCGGCGCTCCAAGAGGCCGATCATGTTCTCGGAGGTGTCGCCGCGGTAGCGCGAGGCCTCCTGGTACATCTTGCGGAACTGGCGCTCGCCGATATTGCCGTAGTAGCCCTTCAGGCGCTGCTTCGCCATCAGCTGCAGGCCGAAATCGGTCGGCTTCTTGCGGCGCTGGCCGTGCTGGCCCGGGCCATATTCGCGGTCGTTGACGGGGCTCTTGGCGCGGCCCCAGAGATTGACGCCCAGACGGCGGTCGATCTTGTGCTTAGCGGCAATGCGCTTTGACATAACGTGGTCCTTTCTCGCTCGATGGCGATGTTGTTGATGTCCCGGCTGTCCGATCCCGTCGAAACGGGTGGCTGGGCTAGCCCAAAAAGGGCCGTCCGGCACGAGAGCGGGCGGAATATAGAGGTTGAGCCGGGCAAGTCAAGAAACCGCGGCCGGCGCCCTTGAATAGAAGTATTTCTGTTTTATCTCAACTATTTAACCGGAAACGCCTGGGTCGAATTGCCAGCCCTTGGGGGGATCGGCTAGTGTGGCCCAGGGATCGCGAGCGCCCTTCCCGGCCGCCGGCGACCCGTCTCAAACACCAAATTGGTCATCATGAAATACCTCGAAGAATGGCTCGACGAGCGCAAGGTCGATGAGGTCGAGTGCCTTGTCCCCGATATGAACGGCATTCCGCGCGGCAAGATTCTGCCGGCGCTGAAATTCACCAAGAGCACGCGGGAATACGGCCTGCGCCTGCCCGAAAGCATTTTCCTGCAGACTGTCACCGGCGAATACCCGGACCTCGACGAAGATGACATCGGCTCGGACGAGGACCCCGACATCTATCTCCGCCCCGACCCGGACACCATCCGCATGGTGCCCTGGTATGCCGACCCGACCGCCCAGGTGATCCACGACGCCTTCCACGCCGACGACCGGCCGGTGGAGCATTCCTCGCGCTACGTGCTGAAGAAGGTGCTGGAGCTCTATGACGACAAGGGCTGGCGGCCGATCGTGGCGCCGGAACTCGAATTCTACCTGGTCAGCGTCAACACCGACCCGGACCTGCCGCTGGTGCCGCCCACGGGGCGCTCCGGCCGGCCGGAGACCGGCAGCCAGGCCTATGGCATCGACGCCACCAACGAGTTCGACCACATCTTCGAGGACGTCTACGATTTCTGCGAAAAATCGGAGATCGACGTCGACACGCTGACCCATGAATCGGGCGCGGCGCAGATGGAGATCAACTTCAACCACGGCAACCCGCTGGAACTGGCCGACCAGGCCTTCCTGTTCAAGCGCACGGTCCGCCAGGCGGCCATGAAGCACAACGTCTACGCCACCTTCATGGCGAAGCCGCTGGGCAACCAGCCCGGCAGCTCCATGCACATCCACCAGTCGATCGTGGAAAAGCGCAGCGGCAAGAACCTGTTCGCCGACAGCAAGGGGCGCGACACAGCCCTCTTCCGCAACCACGTCGCCGGGCTGCAGCGCTATCTGCCGCTGGTGGTGCCGATGCTGGCGCCGAACGTGAACTCCTATCGCCGGCTGCGGCCGCGCTTCGATGCGCCGATCAACGTGCAATGGGGCATCGACAACCGCTCCTGCGGCCTGCGCGTGCCGATCTCCGGCGCCTCGGCGCGCCGCATCGAGAACCGCCTGGCCGGCGCGGACGCCAATCCTTACCTGGCGATCGCGGCATCTTTGTTGTGCGGTTACATCGGCATGACCGAACGGCTGAAGCCGACCGAGCAGATCGAGGGCAGCGCCTATCGCATGGCGCACACCCTGCCCAAGACGGCGCACGAGGCTCTGTCGAAGTTCCTGGCCTGCAAGCCGGTCAAGGCCCTGCTGGGCGAACGCTTCGTGAAGGCGCTCTACATCGTGAAAATGGCGGAGCTGGAAGCTTACCAGAACGTCATCAGCTCGTGGGAGCGCGAGCACCTGTTGTTGAACGTGTGATCCTGCTAGACTGAATCATGCCTTCGAGGATCGACCTCTTGTTGGATTTCCCCATCGGCCGCCACAGGCGGCCGAGCAGGGGTCGATCCCGTTGGATTTCTGGGCGCGCCGAGATTCTGATCCTGACCGCGCGCATCAACTTCAATCCGTGATCTGACCTGGCGATCGAATCAGCCGCGGCGCCGCGCAGGAGCTTGTGCGGCGCTCGCATCCCTTTTCGTTTCGATACGAGGTTCAACATGACCGCTCTTCCCAAGCGCAATTCCACCACCGATTGGCAGGTGCAGGACCGCGCCCACATCCACCCGTTCACCGACCAGGCCGAGCTGAAGCGCGTCGGCAGCCGGGTCATCACCAAGGCCGAGGGCACCTATCTCTGGGATTCCGAGGGCAACAAGCTGCTCGACGCCTTCGCCGGCCTGTGGTGCGTCAATGTCGGCTATGGCCGCGAGAGCATCGCCAAGGCTGCCTACAAGCAGCTGCAGGAGCTGCCCTACTACAACACCTTCTTCAAGACCACGCATCCGGCGGTGGCGGAGCTTAGCGACATCCTGGTGAAGATGACGCCGAAGCAGTTCAACCACGTCTTCTACGGGCTTTCCGGCTCGGATGCGAACGACACCATCGTGCGCATGGTGCGCACCTATTGGAACCTGAAGAAGAAGCCCACGAAGAAGACCATCATCAGCCGTGTCTATGCCTATCACGGCTCGACCATGGCCTCGGCCTCGCTCGGCGGCATGGACTACATGCACAACCTGGCGGATCTTCCCCTGCCCGGCTTCGTGCATGTGCGCCGGCCTTACTGGTATGCCGAGGGCGGCGATCTCTCGCCCGAGGAATTCGGCAAGGTCTGCGCCAAGGCGATCGAGGACAAGATCCTCGAGCTCGGGCCCGACAACGTCGGCGCCTTCATCGGCGAGCCGATCATGGGGGCCGGCGGCGTCATCATCCCGCCCGCGACCTACTGGCCGGCGGTGCAGGAGATCTGCAAGAAATACGACCTGCTGCTGATCGCCGACGAGGTGATCTGCGGCTTCGGCCGTACCGGCGAGTGGTTCGGGTCGGAGTATTTCGGCATCGACAGCGCCGACTTCATGACCTGCGCCAAGGGTCTGAGCTCGGGCTATCTGCCGATCTCCGCGGTGATGATCTCCGACCGCGTGGCCGAGGTGCTGTCCAGCGGCATGGATTTCATGCACGGCTACACCTATTCCGGCCATCCGGCCTCCTGCGCCGTCGCCATCGAGAATTTGCGCATCCTGAAGGACGAGAAGCTCGTTGACCGGGTGAAGAACGAGACGGGCCCGTACCTGACCAAGCGGCTGCAGGAGCTGCTCGACCACCCGCTGGTGGGCGAGGTGCGCAATGTCGGCCTGATGGGCGCCATCGAGCTGGTCAAGGACAAGAAGACGCGGAAGACCTTCGAGCCGATCGGCGAGACCGGCACCAAGTGCCGCGACCATTGCTTCAATAACGGCCTGGTCATGCGCGCGACCAAGGACACCATGCTGATCTCCCCGCCGCTGACCTGGACGAAGGAGAACATCGACGAGTTCATGCGCCTGACCAAGCTCGCCCTCGACCTCACCGCGAAGGACGTGGGGAAGGCTTAGAGAGTTCCCACTCCGCTCGCTCGTCATCACCGGGCCGCCGCGCGAGCGGCGTGACCCGGTGATCCAAATCTGCGAGTTGTGGACTGGCTGGAAACTTGGGTTGCCGGGTCGAGCGCGGCAATGACGCTTCGGTTGGGCGGCTACGATTTCACCGGTGACAGCCGATACGCGCATCGGCGCGCGCCGGCGAGGATGTGCTCCTCGCGCTCGACGCGCACATCGGGGCCGAGCACGTCGCGGAACAAATCGAGCTCGGAGCGGCAGAAGCCCTGGCACGCCTTGGCGGCGACGCAGATCGGGCAGTGGTTCTCGACCAGCAGGACGTCGCCATTGGCCTGGCGCCTGGCCTCCGCCATGTAGCCTTCGTCGCTGCGTTGGGCGGCGAGCAGTTTCGCCCGTTCGGCCAGGGTGCGCGCCGGCTTCAACCGCGCGGCATAGAGCCGCCGCATCGTTGCCTCGCGCGCCGCAATGACGCGGTCCAGCGCCGCCGGGCCGAGCGCCGCCCTGATGCCGTCGATGAGGTCGAGCGCCATCGCTGCATGCGAATCGGGGAACAGCGCATTGCCCGCCTCGGTCAGCGACCAGACGCGCTTCGGCCGGCCGACCCCTTCGCGGCGGTCGGCATAGGCGACCTGACCCTTCTCGCGCAGGCGGCCGAGCTGCTGGCGCGCCGCCACCGCCGTCACCATCAGGCGGCGGGCAATCGCCTCGGCGGTCGCCGGGCCGCCGGATTTCAACGCGTGCAGGACACGCATGGCGCCACGATCTTCCATTGCCTCAAGCCTAGCACGGGCGGCCTAATAAAGAAATACATTGATTTCTTTATTTGCCCGCTCTAGAAAAGCCGAAACGGGGGAGAGCCGCGAAGCGGCGCGAAGATCGCATGGTTGCGGAGACCAAGACCACCTGGGGCGAACTGCTGCTCGGGCCGAAGCGGGCGGCGGTGTGGACCATCTGCCTCGGCGTCAGCCTGCACGCCTTCAACTGGTTCGTCATCAGCACCGTGACGCCGTCCGCCGTCCTGGAGCTCGACGGCGCCGAGCTGTTGAGCTGGGTCACCGCCTTCTTCCTCGTCTTCTCCATCGTCGGATCTTCGGGCGCCGCCTTCCTGAAGGCACGGCTCGGCCTGCGCAGCGTGCTGATCGGCGCCTCGCTGGCGGCCGCCGCGGGCAGCGTGATCATTGCCGCCGCGCCGACCATGGAGATCCTGCTCGCCGGTCGCATCGTGCAAGGCTTCGCCGAGGGGCTGGTGCTCGCGCTCTGCTACGTGATCGCCGCCGACGTGGTCGGCGAGAAGGCCCTGCCCTCCCTGTTCGGGCTGCTCGCCGTGGTCTGGGCAATCGCCACCATCGGCGGGCCGATCCTCGGCGGCACCTTCGCGCATCTATGGTCCTGGCGCATCGCGGCAGGGGCGCTGGCGCCGGTGGCGATCCTGTTCCTGGCCCTGGCGCTCGCCGTGCTGCCGGCGCGCGGCGCCAGTTCCAATGGCGGCCGAGGCTGGCCGCTGCTGCGCATGATCTTCCTGACCGGCGGATCGCTCGCCGTCTGTGTCGCCAGCGAATCGCGCACGCCGGCGCTGGCGGCGACGCTGGTGGTGGCTGCGCTGGCGGCGCTGTGGATCGGCCTGCATCTCGACCGCCGCGCCCATGCGCCGCTGTTTCCCGCGCAGCTGCTGTCGCCGCGCTCCGCTTCCGCGCTCGGCCTGTGGATCATCGGGCTGATGCCGCTGGCCGAGGCCAGCGTGTTCCTGTTCGTGCCCTATGTCGCCCAGGTTCATATGGGGATGAGCGTGCTGCATGCCGGTCAGATCGCCTCCCTGACCGCGCTCGGCTGGTCGTTCAGCGCCATGGCGGTGGCCCGGCTCGGCACGCGATCCGCCAACTGGCTGATCGTCATCGGCCCGGTCCTGCTCACCATGGGCATGTTCCTGCTCGCCTGGAGCGTCGACCGCCACGCCGTCATCGTCATGGCCGTCGCGCTCACCGCCTGCGGCATCGGCTTCGGCATTTCCAACGGCTTCCTGTGCCAGCGCACCATCGGCGCCAGCGACGCGCTGGAGCGCGATGTGACCTCCGGCGCCATTCCGACCTTCGAGGGACTGGGTGCCGCGCTGGGCGCGGCCTTTGCCGGGATCATCGCCGCCGGCGCCGGCTTCCCGGATCTCGACACAACTACCGCCCCGGTGACGCTGACCTTCCTGGTTGGCGGGCTGCTGGGCCTTCCCGCCATCCTCGCCGCCTTGCGCTTCGCCCGGCAGACCTCCACCCTCGCCGCGGTGCCGCGCGGCGAGTAAGCGCGAAGCGAAATTGTCCCCAGACATTGATATGCGCGCGGCGGCAGCAGCCCATGCCGGATCGCGACTAGGAGCGGCGGGCCGCGCGGGCTAACATGGCGACCGAGAGCATCGATACTCCTGGACTTCGATTTCCATGACCCGCAGGGCCTCCATTTTCATCCTCGCCATCGGCGCGCTGTCGATGATCCTGACCTTCGGCATCCGCCAGACCTTCGGCCTGTTCCTGCCGCCGCTGCACCAGGAGCTCGGCTGGAGCATCGCCGCCATGTCGCTCGCCTGGGCGGTGCAGAACCTGCTCTGGGGCGCCTTCCAGCCGATCGCCGGCGCCATCGCCGACACCAAGGGTCCGACCTGGGTCGCCTTCACCGGCGGCGTGCTCTATGTCGGCGGCGTCTGGCTGATGAGCGTCGCGGATACCGAGCTGCTGTTCGGCCTGGGCAGCGGCGTGTTGGTCGGCATCGCGCTCGCCTGCAGCGGCATGTCGGTGGTGCTGGGCGCCATCATGCGCGCGTCCCCGCCGGAGAAGCGCGGACTCTATGGCGGCATCGTCACCGCCGGCGGCTCGGTCGGGCAGCTCATCTTCATGCCGTCGACCCAGGCGCTGCTCGCCAATCACGGCTGGCAGCCGACGCTGCAGATCCTCACCTTCGTCGCGCTCGCCATCATCCTGTGCGCCTTCGCCCTGCCGCGCGGTCCGAAGCAGCAGGCCGCCAGCGCCGATGCCGGCACATCCACCAGCATCGGCGAAGCGCTGCGCGTCGCCTTCGCCGACCGTTCCTACCTGTTCCTGGTCGCCGGCTTCTTCGTCTGCGGCTTCCACCTCGCCTTCATCGGCTTCCACCTGCCGCAATTCGCCGCCTTGTGCGGCCTGACGCCGAGTGCCGCTTCGGACTCGCTGGCCCTGGTCGGCGGCTTCAACGCGGTGGGCTGCATCCTGATCGGCGTGCTGATGAAGAAGGCGCAGTCGAAATACCTGCTCAGCAGCATCTATTTCGCGCGCGCGATCGTCATCGCCGCCTTCTTCCTCTCGCCGGTGACGGAGCTCTCGATCCGCCTGTTCGGCGCCGCGCTCGGCCTGCTCTGGCTCTCGACCGTGCCGCCGACCAGCGGCTTGGTCGCGCGCATGTTCGGCACGCGCTATCTCACCATGCTGTTCGGCATCGCCTTTTTCAGCCACCAGGTCGGCGCCTTCATCGGCGCCTATTGGGCGGGCTGGCTCTACGATAGCGTCGGCAACTACGATGCGGTCTGGTACATCTCGATCCTGCTCGGCGTGTTCTCCGGCCTGATCCACCTGCCGATCCGCGAGCGGCGGCCGGCACTGGCGGCGGCTTCCGCATGATCCTCGCCGATCCGGCAGCACTGCGATCGGCGCTTGGGCGACACCAGCGTCTGCTGGGACTCGATCTCGGGGAAAAGACCATCGGCCTGGCGCTCAGCGATCCGGGCCTCAGCGTCGCCTCGCCGGTCACCACCATCCGCCGCACCAAGTTTACCGCCGACGCGCAGGAGCTGCTGAAGCTGGTCGAGGCGCGCCAGGTCGGCGGGCTGGTCATCGGCCTGCCGCTCAACATGGACGGGTCGGAGGGGCCGCGCTGCCAGTCGGTCCGGCAATTCGCGGCCAATCTGGTGAAGCTGAAGGAGCTGCCGATCCTGTTCTGGGACGAGCGGCTCTCCACCGTCGCGGTGGAACGCAACATGATCGCGGCCGACCTGAGCCGCGCCAAGCGCGCCAAGGTGGTGGACCAGGCGGCGGCGGCGTTCATCCTCCAGGGTGTGCTCGACGCGCTCGCCCGTGCGTGAATCGGGCCTCTTGATTTTGCCCCCTCGCCCCTAGAGAGTGCGCGCAATCGCGTCTTTCTGGGGATTTCCATGTCTGGCCCGCTCACCGGCATCCGCGTTTTCGACCTGACCCGAATCCTGGCCGGCCCGACCGGCACGCAGATGCTGGGCGATCTCGGCGCCGACGTGATCAAGATCGAGCGGCCGGGCCAGGGCGACGACACCCGCAAATGGGGCCCGCCCTTCGTCAAGGACGCCGCCGGCAACGACACCAGCGAGAGCGCCTACTACCTCGCGGTCAACCGCAACAAGCGCTCGGTGACGCTGGATGTCGCGCAGCCCGAGGGCCAGGAGATCGCCAAGCGCCTGATCGCCAAATGCGACATCTTCGTCGAGAACTTCAAGGTCGGCGACATGGCGCGCTACAACCTCTCCTATGAGCAGATCAAGTATGACTTCCCGCGCCTGATCTATTGCTCGATCACCGGCTTCGGCCAGACGGGGCCCTATGCGCCGCGCGCCGGCTACGACTTCCTGGCGCAAGGCATGGGTGGCATCATGTCGGTGACCGGCGACCCGTCGACGCCGCCGCAGAAGGTCGGCGTCGCCGTCACCGATGTCATCTGCGGCATCTATTCCGTGGTCGGCATCCTCGCCGCCCTGCAGCACCGGCATTTGACCGGGCGCGGGCAGCAGGTCGATCTCGGCCTCCTCGACGCGCAGGTCAGCTGGCTCGCCAATATCGGGTTGCAATACCTGACCTCCGGCAAGGTGCCGCAGCGCATGGGCAACGAGCATCCGAGCATCGTGCCCTATTCGGTGGTGCCTTGTTCCGACGGCTTCTTCATCCTCGCCGTTGGCAATGACGGGCAGTTCGCCAAGTTCGCCGAGTTCGCCGGCAGGAAGGAATGGGCCGAGGACGAACGCTTCAAGACCAACCCGGCGCGCGTGCGCAACCGCGAGGAATGCTATCGCCTGGTGCATGAGGTGACGTCGCAGAAGCCGCAGGCCTATTGGATCGAGGGGCTCACCGAAATGGGCGTGCCCTGCGGTCCGGTCAACAACATCGACCAGGTGTTCCAGGATCCGCAGGTGCTGGCCCGCGGCATGAAGGTGACCATGCCACACGCGCTCTCCGGCAAAGGCACGGTCGATCTGATCGGCAACCCGATCAAGCTCTCCGAGACCCCTGTCGACTACAAGCTGCCGCCGCCGGTCTGCGGCCAGCACACCGACGAGGTCCTGCGCGAGCTGATCTATCTCAGCGACGACGACCTGCGCGCGCTGCGGGCGAAGAAGGTGATTTGATAGTCCCCTCCCCATCATATTCTCCTTCCCCCCTTGCGGGGGAAGGCAGCGGAGGCTTAGCGAACGAAGTGACCCCCGGGTCGATAGAGCCCGGGGGCGGATGGGGGATGCGCGCCTGCGGGCGCGCATCGCCAGAGGCGATATTGAGCGACGATCCCGAGCGGACAAACCCAGCGCTGCAACACCCCCCTTCCCACCCTTGCCCCGCAAGGGGGGAAGGAGCAGATCGCGCATGCTGAAACAGTGCGCATCGCCATCATGACCATCCCCTGCCCCTTCGGCTCGCATCGCGCCATCGGCGGCGGGCTGCCGCAGCCGGCGGAGCGGCTCGATCCGTCGCTGCCGATCCGCGCCAATGAGCTGCTGATCGAGGTCGCGGCGCTGAACCTCGATTCCTCCTCCATGCGCCAGATCGCCGAGAGCTGCGGCCACGACCAAGGCCGCATGCGCGCGCGCATCGCCGAGATCGTCAGGGCGCGCGGCAAGATGCATAATCCGGTGACCGGCTCGGGCGGCGTTCTGATCGGCCGCGTGAAGCAGATCGGTCCGGACTTCCCCAACCGCGACCTTGCGGTCGGCGACACCATCTGCACATTGGTCTCGCTGTCGCTGACCCCGCTGGCGCTGAGCGACATCGGCACCATCGATGCGGAGGCCGCCACCGTCACCGCGCGCGGCCATGCCATCCTGTTCGCCAGCGGCCTCTACGCCAAGCTGCCCGCCGACATCCCGCAGCGCACCGCGATGGCGCTGTGCGACGTCGCCGGCGCGCCGGGGCATGTGCTCAAGATGGCGCAGCCGGGGATGACGATCTGCGTGCTCGGTACCGGCCGTGCCGGCCTGCTCTCGCTCTGCGCTGCGCGGCAGGCGATGGGACGGAACGGCACGCTTATCGGCCTCGATGCCAGCGCCACGTCGCTGGAACGCGCGCGTGACCTGAACGTCGCCGACCATCTCGCGATCGCCGATCTGCGCGATCCCGTCGCCACGCATGGCATCGTCGCCGATATGACCGGCGGCAAGCCCGCCGACCTCACCATCGCCACCACCAACGCGCCCGGCTGCGAAGGTGCCGCCATCCTGGCGACGCGGCCAAAGGGGCGCATCCTGTTCTTCAGCATGGCGACCTCTTTCACCGCCGCGGCATTGACCGCCGAGGGCGTCGGACGCGACGTCGAGATGATCATCGGCAATGGCTATACCGAGGGCTGGGTCGAGACGGCGTTCGCGCTGTATCGGGCATTCCCGAAGCTGGCACGCGCCTTTCACGGCACATGAGGATAGGACCATGAACGACGCCAAGCCCATCGCCGTGCGCGCTGCGGACGTGCCCCCGCGCACCAAGCCGTCGAACTACCCTGAGCCGTTCTTCAGCCGGATGCTCAAGCGCGAGAAGCGGCAGCTGGGCGACGCGTTCGGGCTGAAGAATTTCGGCGTCAACCTGACCCGCCTGCTGCCCGGCGGCGAATCCGCGCTGCTGCACCGGCACAGCCGGCAGGATGAGTTCATCTATATCCTGGAAGGCCATCCGACCCTGGTCACCGACCAAGGCGAGATCGATTTGGCGCCCGGCATGTGCGCCGGCTTTCCGGCGCAGGGCATCGCACATCAGCTCGTCAACCGCACCGACGCGGATGTGCTCGTGCTCGAAATCGGCGACCGCACGCCGGGCGACGAGGGCAGCTACCCGAGCGACGATCTCAAGGCGACGCTTGGCCCCGACGGCAAATGGCTGTTCACCCACAAGGACGGGCGGCCCTATTAAAGCCCCTTCTCCACCATCGCGATGACGCGCTCGCCGATCGCATCCAGTTGCGCGCGCGGCACCGGGCGCAAGGGGCCGTCGAGGATCAGCATGGCCAGCCCATGCACCGCCGACCAGGCCAGGAACTCCGCCCCCGGCCGGCGCTCGGCCGGCAGCAATCCGGCGGCGACGAACTTGTCGAGCGCCGAGCCCAGCAGCTCGAAGGGATTGAGGCCGCTTTCGCCCGCGCGCGCCGGGTTGGGGCCGAGGCCGATATCCTCCGGCGTGGTGAAGGCGGTGCGGAACAGGCCCGTTTCACCGAGGGCGAAGCGGAGATAGCCGCGCCCGACCGCGCGCAAGGCGGTGCGTGCGTCCTCCGCCACCGATTTGGCGCGCCGCAGCTTGGCCAGTTCGGCCTCGATCGCGCGCGCCATCTCGGCCAGCGCCGCCGAGCGCACCGCCTGCAGCAGGTCGCCGCGACTGGCGAAATGGCGATAGGCGGCGTTGGGCACCACGCCGGCGCGGCGCGTGGCCTCGCGCAGGACGATGGCCTCCGGCCCACCCTCGCGCGCCAGCGCGATCCCCGCCTCCAGCAGCGCGCGGCGCAGATCGCCGTGCCGGTAGGTGCCGCGACGCGCCGGTTTATCCGGTGCCCTTTTTTTCATCCCCGATCCGATTCCAAATGTGGACAGCGTCCAGTTGCTCTGCTAGCGTCTTGTGGACAGTGTATACATATTCGCCCTGCGCGTCCTGCGGGGATTTGGCCGGCAGCCCCGGACACGATGTCGCGGCCGCCGCCGACTGTCATGAGAGCAAATCGAATGTTGCGCGAGGAGATGTCATGCAGGTGAACCCTTATCTGTTTTTCGACGGCAAGTGCGAGGAAGCGCTGGAGTTCTACAAGAGCAAGGCCGGCGCCAAGGTGACCGCGCTAATGCGCTTCAGGGAGGCCCCCGACCAGACCAATATGAACCCGGACTCCAAGGACAAGGTGATGCACTCCGAATTCACGGTGGGCGAGACCAAGATTCTGGCTTCCGACGGCTACTGCAAAGGCGCGCCGAAATTCGACGGCTTCTCGCTCACCATCCAGTGCGCGAACGATGCCGAAGCGGCGAAGCTCTACAACGCGCTCGGCGAGGGCGGCCAGGTGACGATGCCGCTCGGCAAGACCTTCTTCGCCTCCAGCTTCGGCATGGTCACCGACAAGTTCGGCGTCGGCTGGATGGTGATCGCGGGGTAACCTAACCAAGCGGTCAGCATTCCACGCCGTTCCCTCCCCCCGGCACGGGGGAGGGCTAGGGAGGGGGCAGCCAAGTCTCCCAGCGAAGGAGACTTCGCGCGCTGCCCCCGCCCCGGCCCTCTCCTGGAACGGGGGAGGGAAAACCGCGCGACGACCTGTGACTCCATTGCCTCGAATCGATTGACCGGGGACGCATGCTGGATATGATGCGCCCCCGATGATCGGGTCCAGCGCCGCCAACGCCTTCTTCCCCCACCGGCACCTGCTCGGCATCGAAGCGCTTTCCCCCGCCGAAATCGAACGCCTCCTGGATTTGGCGGACAGCTACGCCAATCTGCCGAAGGATGATGAGCGCGCGCGCAAGCTGCTGCGCGGCCGCACCGTCATCAATTTGTTCTTCGAGACATCGACCCGCACCAGCACCTCCTTCGAACTGGCGGCCAAGCGGCTGGGCGGCGACGTCATCACCATGTCGGTGGGCACGTCGTCGATCAAGAAGGGCGAGACGCTGCTGGATACCGCGATGACGCTGAATGCCATGAAGCCGGACGTCATGGTGGTGCGGCATTCGGAATCCGGCGCGGTCAATTTGCTGTCGCAGAAGGTCGACGGCTCGGTCATCAATGCCGGCGACGGGCGGCACGAGCATCCGACCCAGGCCTTGCTCGACGCGCTCACCATCCGCCGGCGCCTCGGCAAGCTGGACGGCCTGCTGGTCGCCATCTGCGGCGACATCCTGCACAGCCGCGTGGCGCGCTCGAACATCCACCTCTTGACCAAGATGGGCGCGCGGGTGCGGGTGATCGCGCCGCTGACCCTGCTGCCCAGCAACATCGACCGCATGGGGGTGGAGGTCTTCACCGACATGCGCAAGGGGCTGAAGGACGTCGACATCGTCATGATGCTGCGGCTCCAGCTGGAGCGCATGCAGGGCGCCTACGTGCCCTCGACGCGCGAATATTTCCGCTTCTACGGCCTCGACTACGACAAGCTCGCCGCCGCCAAGCCGGACGCGCTCATCATGCATCCCGGCCCGATGAACCGCGGCGTGGAGATCGATTCCGAGGTCGCCGACGACATCAACCGCTCGGTGATCCGCGAGCAGGTGGAGATGGGCGTGGCCGTGCGCATGGCCTGCCTCGACGCGCTCACCCGCAACCTGACGGGGAACCAATGACCCCGCCGCCGTCGGCTCCCGCGAAGCCGCCGCGCCGGCAGGACAGGCCGCTGGCGCTGGTCAATGCGCGGATCGTCGACCCGGCCAGCAACCGCGACGAGCCCGGCGGCGTCCTGGTCGACAACGGCATCATCCAGGAGATCGGCGCCAGGGTGACCCGCGCCAGCGCGCCGGAGAATGCCGAGATCCTCGATTGCCGCGGCCAGGTGCTGGCGCCCGGCCTCATCGACATGCGCGTGCAGCTGCGCGAACCGGGCGAGGAGCACAAGGAGACGATCGCGACCGCCAGCCTTGCCGCCGCGGCGGGCGGCGTCACCTCCATGGTCTGCCTGCCCAACACCGAGCCGATCATCGACGACGTGGCCGGCGTCGAATTCATCGCCCGGCGCGCGCGCGAGACCAAGCGCGCCAAGATCTATTGCTACGGCGCCTTGACCCAGGGCCTCGAAGGCAAGGACCTGGTCGAGATGGCCCTGCTCGCCGATAGCGGCGCGCTCGGCTTCACCGACGGCATCAAGGCGACCGGCGACGTGCAGGTGATGCGCCGGGCCCTCACTTATGCGCGCAGCTTCGACCTGCTGGTGATCCAGCACCCGGAAGACCCGCGCCTTGCGGCCGGCGGCGCCATGAACAACGGCGAGCTGTCGACGCGCCTCGGCCTGCCCGGCATTCCGGCCTATGCCGAGGTGATGATGATCGAGCGCGACCTACACCTGGTGCGCGGCTCGGGTGCCCGCTACCACGCGGCGCATATCTCGACCGCCGCCGCGGTCGAGGCGATCCGCAAGGCGAAGCAGGAAGGCCTGCGCGTCACCTGCGACACCGCCCCGCCCTATTTCTCGCTGAACGAGAACGAGATCGGCGACTACCGCACCTTCGCCAAGCTCTCGCCGCCCTTGCGCGGCGAAAGCGACCGCCGCGCCATTGCGGCGGGTTTGGCGGACGGCGTCATCGATTGCATCGCCAGCGATCACGCGCCGCATGACGTGGAAAGCAAGCGCGTGCCCTTCGCCCAGGCGGAGGCCGGCATCGTCGGCCTGGAGACGCTGCTGCCGATCAGCCTGGAGCCGCATCACAAGGGCGCCATGTCGCTGCTCGCCGCCTTGCGCTGCCTGACGGCGCGGCCGGCCGACATCCTCGGCCTGCCGCAGGGTCGCTTGTCGAAAGGTGCGCCGGCCGACATGGTGCTGATCGACCTCGACCGGCCGCACAAGATCGACGTGGCGAAATTCCGCAGCAAGTCGAAGAACTCGCCCTATGACGGCCGCCCGGTGCAGGGTTGCGTGCTGAAGACCTTCGTCGACGGCCGCCTGGTCTACAGCCTGGAGGGAGAGCGCTGATGGAAGGGCTCGGCCTGCCGCATCTCGCCGCCGCCCTGCTCGGCTACCTGCTGGGCGCGATCCCCTTCGGCCTGGTGCTGACGAAGCTCGCCGGGCTCGGCGACATCCGCGCCATCGGCTCCGGCAATATCGGCGCCACCAACGTGCTGCGCACGGGCCGCAAGGATCTGGCGCTGGCGACTTTGCTGCTCGACGGCGGCAAGGGCGCGGTCGCGGTGCTGATCGCCCGGGCTTTCTCGGAAGACCTGACGGTGATCGCCGGCGGCGCGGCGATCCTCGGCCACCTGTTCCCGGTGTGGCTGAAGTTCAAGGGCGGCAAGGGTGTCGCCACCACCCTCGGCACGCTCATCGCCGTCAGCTGGATGGTCGGCATCGGCGCCTGCCTCACCTGGCTGATCGTGGCCCTGGTCTTCCGCTATTCCTCGCTCTCGGCGCTGATCGCGGTGGCGGCGGCTCCCTTCATCGCGCTCTGGGTCGGCAACGTCCCCCTCGCCTGGCTCGCCGGCTTCGCGGCCCTCCTGGTCTGGGTCCGCCACCACGAGAACATCAGGCGCCTGCTCAAGGGCACCGAGCCGAAGATCGGCAAAAAGAAAGAATCGGCGCCGGCAAATTGATTGCTCCGCCGGATTTGTTGATTAGGTCACAACAAGTGACCTGAGTCCGTCATTTTTGACTTGAGCCTGCCCGACAAAGCTGTTTTCTCTCCCGCCGCCCGGACACGGGCTATCTGCGCAAAGTCGATTCCAAGGGAGGAAATTTCATGGCTTCGATTATGGAACAGGTTGCCGCCGCCAAGGCCATTGTGCCGGCCATTTCACCGAAGGACGCCGCCGATCTGATCGCCAAGGGCGCGCTGGTGGTCGATGTGCGCGATGCCCCCGAACTGCAGGCCACCGGCAAGATCAAGGGCGCGATCCACGTGTCGCGCGGCATGCTGGAGTTCAAGGCCGATGCAAAATCGCCCTATCACGACCCGGCCTTCGACCAGGGCAAGACGATCATCCTCTATTGCGCCTCGGGCGGCCGCTCGGCCCTTTCGGGCAAGGCGCTGAAAGACCTCGGCTTCCGGGACGTCCGTAACCTCGGCGCCTTCAAGGATTGGGCCGAGACCGGCGGCGCGGTCGAGAAGATCTAGCGGCACAATCCTTCCGGTTGCGAATCCGGGGCGCTTTCTCTAGCGTCCCGGCATGCATCCGCGTCCCCTCACCGACCAGGAACGCTTCGACCGGCTGCGCCTGGCGCGCACCGAGCAGGTCGGCACGGCGACCTTTCGCCGGCTGCTGCAGCGCTTCGGCTCGGCCGGCGAGGCGCTGGCGCAGCTCCCCGAGTTGTCCCGCCGTGGCGGGCGCGCAAAGCCGCTCGCTCCGCCCCCGATCGCCGCCATCGACGCGGAACTGGAGGCCGCCGGAGCGATCGGCGCACGCTACCTGCACCTGGGCGAGGCGGAGTATCCGGCGCCACTCGCGGCGACCGAAGACGCACCGCCGGCGCTGATTGTCCTTGGCGAGGCGCCGCGCCTGCTCGGCCAGATCGTCGGCATCGTCGGCGCCCGCAACGCCTCGGCCAACGGCATGCGCCTTGCCCGTGATCTCGGCAACGGCCTCGCCGCGGCGGGCTGGTGCGTCGCCTCCGGCCTGGCGCGCGGCATCGACGGCGCGGCGCATCAGGGCGCCCTCTCCGCCGGGCCGGCCGGCGCCAACACGATCGCGGTGGTCGCGGGCGGCGTGGACAACGTCTATCCGCGCGAGAATGCGGCTTTGCGCGAGACGATCCTGGAGAAGGGCGGCGCCATCGTCTCGGAGATGCCGCCCGGCTTCGCGCCGCGCGACATTCACTTCCCGCGCCGTAACCGGATCATCTCGGGCGTCAGCCGCGGCGTGGTCGTGGTCGAGGCGGCCTTGCGCTCGGGCTCGCTCATCACCGCCCGGATGGCCAACGAGCAGGGCCGCGAAATCATGGCCGTACCGGGCTCGCCGCTCGACCCCAGATGCCGCGGCGCCAACCGGCTGATCCGCGAGGGCGCGGCCCTGGTCGAGGACGCCGAGCAGGTGCTGGAAATCCTGACCGGCCTGCGACATCGGGTCGAAAGCCCGGAAACCGAGCCGTTCGAGATCCATCAACCAATTGATAATACTCAGCTCTCTAACCTGGAGCGGGTGCGGGCGGAGGTCCTCGCCCGGCTCGGGCCGTCTCCGGTCGCGGTTGACGAACTGCTCCGGCAGTGTCAATCCTCACCGCCCGTTATCGGGCAGGTGCTGCTGGAACTGGACCTTGCCGGTCGGCTGGAGCGCCATCCCGGCAACCGGGTGTCATTGCTGGCCGCGCCGTAACGGTCTGATAACGCTGGGAAAAGGCGGGCCGATCCGGCCTCCGCGACTGCCCCGAAATGGATGAGAGCCGCTGAAAGCGCATGAAAGTCGTCGTCGTCGAATCTCCGGCCAAGGCCAAGACCATCAATAAATACCTAGGCAAGGATTATCGCGTCCTCGCCTCCTTCGGCCATGTCCGCGACCTGCCGTCCAAGGACGGCTCGGTGCAGCCGGAGCAGGACTTCGCCATGAACTGGGAAGTCGAGGGCCGCGGCCAGAAGCAGCTCAAGGAAATCGCCGACGCGGTGAAGGACGCCGACAAGCTGATCCTGGCGACCGACCCGGACCGCGAGGGCGAGGCGATCTCCTGGCACATCGTCGAGGCGCTGAAGGCGCGCCGGGCGCTGGCCAAGGTGCCGTTCGAGCGCGTCGCCTTCAACGAGATCACCAAGCGCGCCGTGCTCGACGCCATCAACAACCCGCGCAAGATCGACCAGGAACTGGTCGACGCCTATCTGGCGCGCCGCGCGCTGGACTACCTCGTCGGCTTTACCCTCTCGCCGGTGCTGTGGCGCAAGCTGCCGGGCAGCCGCTCGGCCGGCCGCGTGCAATCGGTCGCGCTGCGCCTGATCTGCGAGCGCGAGGCGGAGATCGAGGCCTTCAAGCCGCGCGAATACTGGTCGATCGAGGCGGAGTTCACCGCGCCGGACGGCTCGATCTTCACCGCGCGCCTGACGCATCTCGACGGCAAGAAGCTCGACAAGTTCGATATCGCCGACGAAGCGTCGGCCAAGGCGGCGGCGGAGAAAGTGCGCAACGGCGCACCGTTCAAGGTCGCCAGCGTCGAGCGCAAGCAGGTCAAGCGCCACCCCTACGCGCCCTTCACCACTTCGACCCTGCAGCAGGAGGCCTCGCGCAAGCTCGGCTACGGCGCGACGCACACCATGCGCATCGCCCAGCGCCTCTACGAAGGCATCGACATCGAGGGCGAGACGACCGGCATCATCACCTATATGCGCACCGACGGCGTGACCCTGTCGCAGGACGCCATCGAGGCCAGCCGCCGCCTCATCGTCGAGCAATACGGCAAGGAGTTCCTGCCCGACACGCCGCGCATCTACAAGAGCGCCGCCAAGAACGCGCAGGAGGCGCACGAGGCGATCCGCCCGACGGACCTGTTCCGCCGCCCCGACAAGCTCCGCCGCTATCTGCGCGAGGAGGAGGCGGCACTCTACGACCTGATCTGGAAGCGCACGGTGGCGAGCCAGATGGAAAGCGCCGAACTCGACCAGGTCGCCATCGACATCGCGGCGGCCGACGGCAAGTCGATGCTGCGCACGACCGGTTCGGTGGTGAAGTTCCCGGGCTTCCTCAGCGTCTATCAGGAAAGCTACGACGAGCCCCTGGAGGACGATGACAGCGGCCGCCGCCTGCCCAACCTCAACGCCCACGATGCCGTGAAGCCGGGCGAGGTGAAGCCGGAGCAGCATTTCACCCAGCCGCCGCCGCGCTACAGCGAAGCCAGCCTGATCAAGCGCCTGGAAGAGCTCGGCATCGGCCGGCCCTCGACCTATACCTCGATTCTGCAGACGCTGAACGACCGCAACTATGTGCGCACCGAGAAGAAGCGCCTGATCCCCGAGGATCGCGGCCGCATCGTCACCGCGTTCCTGACCAACTTCTTCGACCGCTATGTCGAATACGGCTTCACCGCCGACCTCGAGGAAAAGCTGGACGATATTTCGGGCGGTCGCGCGCAGTGGAAGGACGTGCTGCGCGACTTCTGGATGGATTTCAGCCGCCTGCACCAGCCAGCCAACGACGATGACGGCACGCTGCCCTCGATGGATGACGCGGTCAAATTCCTCGATTCCGGCATCGGCAAGCGCTCGGTGGTGATCGACGCGCTGAACGACATCCTCGGTCCGCATTTCTTCCCGCCGGCGCCGGACGGCCGCGACACGCGCATCTGCCCGGCCTGCGGCGGCACGCAGAACGGCCAGCTCGGCATCAAGCTCGGCAAGACCGGCGCCTTCATCGGCTGCTCGAATTATCCGGAATGCCGCTACACCCGCCCGCTCGCCGTCGCCAATGGTGAGGAATCCGAGCAGGTCGGCCCGCAGGAGCTGGGCCAGGACCCGAAGAGCGGCAAGAATGTCACCCTGCGCAAGGGTCCCTATGGCCACTATGTGCAGCTGGACGAGACTGGCGATGAGAAGCCGAAGCGCGTCTCGCTGCCCAAGGGCATCCCGCTCGACCAGGTGAGCCTGCCGCTGGCCCTCGGCCTGTTGTCGCTGCCGCGCGTGGTGGGCGAGCATCCGGAGACGAAGAAGCCGATCATGGCCGGCATCGGCCGCTTCGGCCCCTATCTGCAGCATGACGGCAAATACAAGTCGATCCCCAAGGACGACGACGTGCTGACCATCGGCCTCAACCGCGCCGTCGACCTGCTGGCGCAGGAGAGCAAGGGGCGCGGCCGCAATGCCCCGGCCCCCGGCAAGCCGATCGGCGAGCATCCCGAGGACAAGCAGCCCGTGACCCTGCACGAGGGCCGTTACGGCCCCTATGTGAAGTGGGGTAAGGTCAACGCCACCATTCCCAAGGGCATCGAGCCCAGCTCGCTCACCCTCGACCAGGCTGTCAGCCTGATCAGCGAGCGCGCCGCGAAGATGGGCGGCGGCAAGGCCCGCAAGGCGCCGAAGGCCAAGGCCGCGCCGAAGGTGAAGAAAGCGGCCAAGGAGAAGGCCGAAGCGGCAGAAGCTTCGGCCGCAAAGCCCGCAAAGAAACCCGCCGCCAAGAAGACGGTAAAGAAGGCGACCAAGAAGGCTGCTGCGGATTAACTCAGTCATTCGTCACCCCGGCCTTGAGCCGGGGTCCATCCCTCCACCGCTCCAGCGACTGACAAATGGGCCCCGGCTCAAGGCCGGGGTGACGAGAGAGTATGTGGCACCGGCCGGGATGACGGTTGGAGTACGGTCATACACCGTGCGATGATGCCTGCCACAACAACACGCGAATCGCCCCATGTCCCGCAGCCAAGCCGTTCCCAACGTCCAGGTCGACAACGATCGTGTCATCGTCACCGAATGGCGCTTTGCGCCGGGCGCGGAGACGACCTGGCACCGGCATTCCTATGATTATGTCGTGGTGCCGATGACCACCGGCCGCCTGCTGCTCGATGACGGCAAGGAGCACAAATACGCGGAACTGACCGCGGGTCGGTCCTATTATCGTCCGGTGGGGGTCGAGCACAACGTCATCAACGCCAACGATTACGAATTCGTCTTTGTCGAAATCGAATTCAAGACGCCGCAAGGCTGACGCGACCAACGGCGGTTCCTCGCAGGGGAACAAGCCGCGGCGCAAGGCCGTGCCCTTTCCCACCAAGAAACAGGTGCTGGCCTTCATCCGCGAGAGCGAGACGCCGGTCGGCAAGCGCGAGATCGCGCGCGCCTTCCACCTGAAGGGCAGCGACCGCATTCCGCTGAAGGCCCTGCTCAAGGAACTGGAGAAGGAAGGCGGGGTCGACCGCGGCCGCAAGCGCCAGCTCTCCGCCGCCGGCGCCCTGCCGGAAGTGACCGTGGTACAGGTCATCGGCCCGGATGCCGACGGCGATCTGTGGGCGCGGCCGGTGGACCTGCGCCCGGACGACGCCGAGCCCAGGATCGTCATCATCGGCGACCACAAGCTCGACCGGCCGCTCGGCGCGGGCGACCGCGTTCTAGTACAACTTCGGCGCACCGATGCCGACGTCTACGAGGCCCGCCCCATCCGCCGCCTGGAGAGCAGGGCGCAGCGCGTGGTCGGCCTGTTCGAGACTGACAAGGACGGCTTCGGACGCGTCACACCCACTGACAAGCGGATCAAGACGCAGTTCAGCGTCCATCCCAAGGATGTGGGCCAGGCGAAAAGCGGAGATCTGGTGATCATCGAGGCCGAGCCGGTGCGGCGCCTGGGCAGCCCCAAGGCCCGCGTCATCGAACGCGTCGGCCGCGCCGACGAGGCGCGCTCGATCAGCCTAATTTCCATCGCCGAGCACCAGATCCCGTTCCAGTTCCCGCCCGCCGCGCTGAAGCAGGCAGAGGAAGCCGGCCCGGCGACGCTCGGCACCCGCACCGATCTGCGGCAGGTGCCGCTGGTCACCATCGACGGCGACGACGCGCGCGATTTCGACGACGCGGTCTTCGCCGCGCCGGACGATGACGCGAAGAATCCCGGCGGCTGGCGCATCCTGGTGGCGATCGCCGACGTGGCGCATTACGTGCGCGATGGCGATGCGCTCGACCGGTCGGCGCGCGAGCGCGGCAACTCGGTCTATTTCCCCGACCGCGTGGTCCCGATGCTGCCCGAGGAACTCTCCAACGGCTGGTGCTCGCTGAAGCCGAAGGAAGATCGCCCCTGCCTGGCGGTCGAGATCACCCTCGATGCCAGCGGCAACAAGCTGCGCCATCATTTCATGCGCGGGCTGATGCGCTCCATCGCGCGGCTGACCTACGAGCAGGTGCAGGAGGCGGCCGACGGCCGGCCGAACGACCTGACCGCACCGCTGCTGAAAGACGTGATCGCGCCGCTCTACGGTGCCTTCCGCGCCCTGCTGAAGGCGCGCGAGGCGCGCGGCACGCTGGAACTCGACATCCCGGAGCGGCGCGTGTTCCTCGGCAGCGACGGGCATATCGACCGCATCGTGCCGCGCACGCGGCTGGATTCGCACCGCCTGATCGAGGAATTCATGATCGCCGCCAATGTCGCGGCGGCGGAAGCCCTCGAGAAGAAGCGCCAGCCCTGCATGTACCGCGTCCATGACGCGCCCGACCCGGCGCGGATCGAGGCGCTGGCCCAGTTCCTCGAAGGGCTGGACATGCGCCTGGCGCGCGGCCAGGTGATCCGGCCAAAGCATTTCACCCGCCTGCTCGAGATGGCGAAGGCTACGCCCTATGCGGCGACCATCCATGCCCTGGTGCTGCGCTCGCAGTCGCAGGCGGTCTATGCCCCGGACAACCTCGGGCATTTCGGCCTGGCGCTGGCCCGCTATGCCCATTTCACCTCGCCGATCCGGCGCTATTCGGATCTGCTGGTGCATCGCGCCATCATCTACGGCTACGGCTTCGGCGAAGATGGCCTGGCGGCGGAGACGGCAGCCAAGTTCGAGACCATCGGCCAGCACATCTCCGCCACCGAGCGCCGCGCCGCGGCGGCGGAGCGCGAGGCGATCGACCGCTATGTCGCCCATTTCATGGCCGAGCGGGTCGGCGAAATCTTCCCCGGGCGGGTCAGCGGCGTCGCCAAGTTCGGCCTGTTCGTCGCCCTGCAGGAGACCGGCGCCGACGGATTGCTGCCCATCGGGCTGCTGCCCAATGACTTCTACGACCATGACGATCGCCGCCATGCCCTGGTTGGCCGGCGCTGGGGCCGGGTCTTCGAACTCGGCGCGCCGATCGTGGTGAAGCTGGCGGCGGCGCAGCCGCTGACCGGCGGGCTGACCTTCGAATTCGTCGAGGGCGGCGTGGCGGAGACGCAGGGTGCCACGGGCGCGGCGCGCGGCAGGCCAGGAAAGAAGCCCGCCCGTGGCCAGCCTCGGATGCCGGGAAAATCATCTAAACGGTCGAAAAACCAGAAGAAAGATCGCAAGAAGCGGCCCCGGCGCTAGCTGGCAGAGATGCCACAGGGGGATGGCGGATATGCAACTGCCAGCGCGCAACGCCCTGGCGCGGCTTGGCGAATTTGATACTGTAGCTGTGGCATTAACCAGTTATTGGCGGCTACGGCTTAGCGTGGCGATCATCATGGACATGTCTCAGGTTCTCGGATTCTCCACCGCGCGCACCGCCAGGCTGACGCGCGGGGCGGGGCTGGCTGCCCTGTTCGCCCTCGCCGTCTCGGGCTGCGCCGGCACTTCCGGCACTGCCGGCGACGACGCCTCCCTCGCCCGCCAGATGTTCGTGGCCGGGTTCGAGGATATCGACGCGGTCTATATCGACCAGCCGAAGATCGGCGACCTGGCGCTGGCCGGGCTGCAGCAGCTTTCCAACATCGATTCCGACGTCACCGCCCGGCGCTCCGCCGACCGGATCGAGCTCATCCTCAAGAACCAGGTGGCCTACAGCGCCACGGTCGAGGACGATTTCGACGCCCAGGATTGGGGCGAGCTGACCAGCGAGGCGCTGGCCGAGGCGGCCGGCGAATCCGAGAAGATCAAGACCGCGCCGACCGAAAAGGTCTTCGAGACGATGTTCAGCGGCATCGTCGGCAAGCTCGACCAGTTCTCGCGCTATGCCAGCGCCAAGAACGCCAAGGAGAACCGCGCCGCGCGCGACGGCTTCGGCGGCATCGGCGTGCGCATCTCGGTGGAGGATGACCAGGTCCGCGTCATCTCCGTCATGCACTACACCCCGGCCGAGCGCATGGGACTGAAGACCGACGATCTGATCCTCGCCATCGACGGCGAGCCGACCAAGGGCCTGAACCAGCAGGATGTGGTCGACCGCCTGCGCGGCCCGGTGGACAGCAAGGTCGAAGTGACCGTGAAGCGGGCCGACAAGGCCGAGCCCTTCTCGCTCGCCATCACCCGCGCCCACGTGGTGCCGGAATCGGTCACCTACCGGCGCGAGGGCGACGTCGCCTATTTCCGCATCTACAGCTTCAACTCGGAAACCGCCGAGAGCCTGAAGCGCGCCATCAGCGACGCCGAGCAGGAAATCGGCCCGCGGCTCAAAGGCCTCGTCCTCGACCTGCGCGACAACCCGGGCGGACTGCTCAACCAGTCGGTCGCGGTCTCCAACCTGTTCCTGACCGAGGGCCGCGTGGTGTCGACCCACGGCCGCCATCCGGATTCACACCAATTCTTCGAGGCGAGCGGCGAAGACATCACCAACGGCAAGCCGATCGCGGTGCTGGTCGACGGCGATTCCGCCTCCGCCGCCGAGATCGTCGCCGCGGCCCTGCAGGACAACCGCCGCGCCGTGGTCGTCGGCTCCAACACCTACGGCAAGGGCACGGTGCAGACCGTGCTGCCAATGCCGAACCAGGGCGAGATCACCCTGACCTGGGCGCGCTTCCACGCGCCGTCGGGATATACGCTGCATCACCTGGGCGTGCTGCCCACCGTCTGCACCGCGAGCTATTCCAACGCCGATATGGTGCTGCGCGACCTGAACAGCGGAAAGCTGCCCGTCGTACCGACCGGCCTGCGCAACCAGACCAAGCCGGCCGACACCGCCGGGCTCGAATCCTTGCGCAAGACTTGCCCGGCGCGGGAGACGGAGAATCCGATCGACCTTGAGGTCGCGCTCAAGCTGGTGCGCGCGCCCGAGGTCTATGCCGAAGCGGTGCACCTCGCCGAGCCCCCGCAGCTCGGCCTCAACGACGCCAGCGACGATACCACCGCCCTCACCCAATGACATGCTCCGGGCGATGAGCGGCCCCAGATGCTGAAACGGGGGCCGGTTCGTCCGGTCGACGCCGCCGGGCTGATTCTGCTGCGCGGCAGCCGCGACGCACCGGAGATCCTGCTCGGCCGGCGCCATGCCAAGACCGCCTTCCTGCCCGACATCTACGTGGTGCCCGGCGGCCGGGTCGATGCCGAGGATCTGGCGCCGTCAGGCTTCGCCGAGGCCATGCATCCCACCGTGGCCGGCGACCTCGCCATCGGCTGCCGGACGCCGCCCATCGCCTTCCTGCGCGCCGCCTTGCGCGAGACCCATGAGGAGACCGGCCTGCTGGTGGGACAGCCCGGGGCCGCCGCCGGCAGCGCGGCCGGCGCCGCGTGGAGCGCCTATGCCGCGGCCGGCTGGGCGCCGGATTTCGCCGGGCTCGATTTCGTGCTGCGGGCGATCACGCCCAAGGACTCGCCCCGCCGCTACAACACCCGCTTTTTCCTGGGCGACGGATCGCGGGTGACCGGCAGCCTGACCGGCAATGGCGAGCTGCTGGACCTCGCTTGGCGGCCGTCGGGCGCGCTGGACGGGCTCAACATCGTCGACGTGACCTGGGAATTGATCCGGACAGCCCTGCGCCGCTGGCGCGACCGCGTCCCAATCGGGGCGGATCGGCCTAAACTATTGATTTACCGCAACGATGTACTGCATCTGCGGGCGCTGCCCAAGGCCGGAAGGCCGCCCCGGATGGGCCGCCGGGCTTGACTTTGCGCCTTTGCTGGCTATGGTGCGGCACCTTTTTGCCCCTATGGCACTGACGAGACTGGAAAATGGCTAAGTCCAACACGGTATTGATCAAATTGGTGAGCACGGCCGACACCGGCTATTACTACGTCACCAAGAAGAACCCGCGCACCTCGACCGAGAAGCTCGAGTTCAAGAAGTACGATCCGGTGGCGCGCAAGCACGTCGCCTTCAAGGAAGCGAAGATCAAGTAACCTGCGCGTTTCCGCGAGATCCGCTCGGGCGCCGGCCGCAAGGTCAGGCGCCCGAAGCTTTTTGGGGCTGCCTATTTGGGGCGCCGCCGGACTTCCTCGATCTTGTCGCAGGCGGCGATAAAGAGGTCGATCACCTCGACGGGCTGGCCCTGCTCGAGCCGCTGCGAGATCGCGCTGCGCGGATAGAGCATGCTGCCGGTCTGCGGGTCGCGCAGCGCGTAGGCACGGCCGCGCCTTTCCGCGACCGCCACCCATTCCAGCCCCATCTGCTGCACCAGCGCATCGCCGAAGGTGATGTCGAGGCATTGCAGCTTCTGGATCTCGTTCCGGGCAATCCAGTTGGAGCGGATGATGGTCGAGAGCAGGCGCAGCTTGCTTTCCAGCGTACCGTAGCGCTGGCGGGCGCCCACCTCCAGATGGTCGCGCACCCAGCTGCGCTGGCGTTCGACCTGGGCTGCGTCCTCGGCGGTGAACGCTTCGATCTTCTGGGGTCCGGGGGCGGCGGCCTGCTTCGCCGGACGACTTGGGGCGCGGCTCATGCCACCAGCAGCGCGCTGGGGTCGGCGCAGACCTGGTTGCGGCCGCCTTGCTTGGCGCGATAGAGGGCGGCGTCGGCGAGCTTGATCAATTCCTCGCCCGACATCGGCTTGCTGGTCGAGGCGACGCCGATGCTGACCGTGATGGTCAAGTTGCCGCCCGGCGCCTCGGGGATCAGCATGGGCGAGGTGGCGACCTTCTTGCACAGGCGCTCGGCCGCCTTGACCGCGTTGTCGCCGTCGGTGTCGGGCAGCAGGATGACGAATTCCTCGCCGCCGAAGCGCGCCACCATGTCGACGTTGCGCATGGATTGCGTGGCGCATTGGGCGAACTGCTTCAGCACCTCGTCGCCCGCGGCGTGGCCATAGGTGTCGTTGACCTGCTTGAAGCGGTCGAGATCGCAGACCAGCACCGACAGCGCCTTGCCCGTGTCGGCGACACGGCGCATCAAGCCTTCCATGTGGCGGAGCGCGTAGCGCCGGTTATAGACGCCGGTCAGCACATCGGTGAGCGCCATCGACAGGCTGCGCTCGTAGTTGGCGCGCAGGCGGTCCTGGTAGCGGCGGCGGCGCACCTGGATGCGCACGCGAGCCAGCAGTTCGTTGGCGTCGATCGGCTTCATCAAATAGTCGCTGACGCCTAGATCAAGGCCCTTGACCAGGCGCGGCATCTCGAACTCGTCGACGATCAGCAGGATCGGCACCTGCCGCGTCTCGTCATGCGAGCGCAGGTTGGAGCACAGGCGCAACCCGTCCTCCTCGCCGATCTGCAGCCCGGTGATCACCAGGTCGTATTGCCCTTTCGCCGCCCGCTGCAGCGCCTCGGCCGAGTTGGTGGCCACTTCGACCGTGTCGTGGTCGGCGGCGAGGATCGAGGCGACGCGCTGCGCCGCCGGGGCGAAGCTCTCCACCAGCAGGATCTTGGCACCCTGATGCTCCTCCTCGCTCGGCTCTGCCTCGGCGGAGAACACGTCGAACTGGCCTGACGTCTGCTCGCGCATGCGCCATTCGTCCATGATCATCTTCAGCCGCACGAGCGAGCGCACGCGGGCGAAGAGAGCGAGGTCGTTGACCGGCTTGGTGAGGAAGTCGTCGGCTCCGGCTTCGAGCCCGCGCACGCGGTCGGCCTGGTCGCTCAAGGCGGTGACCATGACGACGGGCAGGAAACGGGTACGCGGATTGGCGCGGATGCGGCGGCAGACCTCGAAGCCGTCCATCTCCGGCATCATCACGTCGAGCAGGACGATGTCCGGGGTCTGCTTGTCGATGAGGTCGAGGGCTTCCTGGCCGCTGTTGGCCGCCATCACCTCGAAATATTCGGCGGCGAGCTTGGCCTCCAGCAAGCGGACATTGGCGGCGATGTCGTCGACGACAAGTACGCGTGCCGACATGGAGAACTACTGCAGGAAGCGGTCGACGGTTTCCAGGAATTGGACGACGGAAATCGGTTTCGCGATATATGCCTCACAGCCGCCTTCGCGAATCTTCTCTTCATCGCCCTTCATCGCGAACGCCGTCACAGCAATGATGGGAATGGATTTCAGGTTGTCGTCTTCCTTGATCCATTTGGTGACTTCCAGCCCCGACACCTCGGGCAGCTGGATGTCCATGAGGATGAGGTCCGGCTTGTGCTGGCGCGCCAGCTTCAGCGCCTCCATGCCGTCCTTTGTCTGCAGGATGTTGTAGCCGTGCGCCTGGATCAGATCGTGGAAGAGCTTCATGTTGAGCTCATTGTCCTCGACGATCAGGATCGTCTTTTCGGACGCCCGGCGGCGTTTCTCCTCCGGTGTAAGCTGCGATTTATCTAGCATTGCTCCTCCGACCCGAGGTTCCCCCGCGCATGCAACTCAGTGGGCGACGATCGCATGGCACGCCTGAACCCAGCCACCCCTGCCCGCCCGATACGACTCGGCGGCATCCGGGGCAAGTTTCACCCAACTTATGCATAATTGGACATTGGTAAACAAATCGTTCAACGTTGTGTTAACTATTTTCGACCGACCGGCGGGGTACGCCACGCCGCCAGAAACCGGCCAGGAAAGCCGGCATCCTGTCCAACCCTTCGCAGCCGCCGCCATGCCAATGGATGAGGCCTCCACTCTGCCCGGTTTCTGCCGCGATTGCGGCCGGCGCCTCCCGGCACCTGCGGGCGGCCGCTGCCCAGATTGCCGCTCGCCGCGCCTCATCCGCCATGCGGAGCTTTACGACCTCGCCATTGGCCACATCGACTGTGACGCATTCTATGCGGCAATCGAGAAGCGTGACGACCCCCAGCTCCGTGACAAGCCGGTGATCATCGGCGGCGGCAAGCGCGGGGTCGTCTCAACAGCTTGTTATATCGCCAGAATTTCGGGCGTACGCTCGGCCATGCCGATGTTCAAGGCGCGCCGACTTTGCCCAGAGGCGGTCGTCATCAAGCCCAACATGGCGAAATACGCCGCCGCCGGGCGGGAGGTGCGCCGGCTGATGCTGGAACTGACGCCCCTGGTCGAGCCGCTCTCGATCGACGAGGCCTTCCTCGACCTCTCCGGCACCGAGAAGCTGCACAAGATGAGCCCGGCCGAAAGCCTGGCCCGGCTGGCGCTGAAGATCGAGGCGGAGATCGGCATCACCGTCTCGATCGGCCTAAGCCATAATAAGTTCCTGGCCAAGATCGCCTCCGACCTCAACAAGCCGCGCGGCTTCTCGGTGATCGGCCGGGGCGAGACCCTGAGCTTCCTGGCCGACAAGCCGGTGCGCTTCGTCTGGGGCATCGGCCAGGCAACCAGCGACCGCCTCGCCAAGGACGGCTTCACCACGCTCGGCCAGGTCCAGGCGGCGGCGGAGCGAGACCTGGTCGCACGTTACGGCCGGACCGGCGCCCATCTCTGGCACCTGGCGCGTGGCGTGGATGATCGCGAGGTGGAGCCGGATTCGCCGGCCAAGAGCATTTCGGCCGAAACCACCTTCGACATCGACATCGCCGATTTCGCGACGCTCGCCCATGAGCTGTGGCCGCTTTGCGAAAAGGTCTCCGAGCGGCTGAAACGGGCTGAACTGGCGGGCGGCAACGTGCATCTGAAGCTGAAGACCGCCGGCTTCAAGATCCTCTCGCGCCAGGTCACGCTGAACGCGCCGACGCGGCTGGCGGAGACACTCTATCGCCACGGCCGCGCGATGCTGGAGAAGGAGGCGACGGGCACGCCGTATCGCCTGATCGGCATCGGCGTCGGCGATCTGCGCGACGCGGCGGATGCCGACCCGCTCGACCTCGCCGACCCGCAGGCGGAGCAGCGCCGCAAGGTGGAGGCCGCCATCGACGCGGTGCGGGCGAAGCTCGGCAAGGGAAGCATCGCCAAGGGCCGCGGCTTCGACGCGAGGAAGAAGTAGCCGCGGCGGTCGCTTACTCGCAGCTCTGCGGGTCCAGCATCTCCAGCTTGCGCAGCGTGCCCTCGACCGCGAGGCCGGCGAACTCGAACTGCACCTCGGCGACGATGCCGTTGTCGAACAGCCGGATGCTCTGCTCGAAATCCGGCGAGCCGTCCGGCAGATCGGTGACGAAGAAGGCGAAATCCACGTGTCTGGAATTCACCTGCTCCAGCGGCGCGAATTTGCCGCCGGGCGAGGTCCATTGCCGGTTCGACGGGCCAAAACCGGCGCTGATCTGCACCGGCTCCTGGTCGACCGTGGCGTCGAACAGATCGGCGACGAAGACCTGGTCGCCGGCGACGGCATGCTCGATCAGGGCCACGGTGTGCTGCACGGGCAGCAGCGCCGGGGCGATGCGCGATTCCGAGCGTTGCGGCAGCTCGGTGGTCAGCGTGCCCGCCCCGCCCGGCTGGTCGAAGCGCAGCTCGCCGCGGCGCTGCTCGCTCTCGCCGCCGGCGGCGCCCTCGCGGATAACGTAGCGGTAGGAGCTGGAATCCTTCGCCTCCCAGGTCGCCTGGCTCCATTCGTAGCGGGTGACCTCGCCTTCCGGCGGGGAGAGGTCGATGCCGGCCTTCTGGGTGACGCTCCAGCCGTCGCAGCCATCGGCCAGCTCATAGGTCAGCAGGCCGCGCAGGGCGCCGCTGCTGCCGAAGCCGTTGCCGGGCTTCGCCGCCAGCTCATAGACCGCCCGGTGCGGCACCAGCTGCACCGCCGCGGCCGTCGCCGGCTGCACCGCCAGAACCGCGGCGGCCGCGCATATGACCCACGCCGCCGCCTGAGGCCGCCGGAGCTTGAAAAACCTCGATTCCACCTGTCGCCTCTTCACCAATCCGAGCCGCTTTCAGAAATTATCGCATGGCCCGCTGCGCCAAGATAGGCCCCGCCCGACCGGCCGCAGCCGGCATTTCGGGCCTAATCCAGCAGCGCACAGAGGGTTCCATGCCGAACAAGCCGGTCATTTTCGTCACCCGCAATCTGCCCGACGCGGTGACCCAGCGCCTGACCGCCAGCTACGAGACGCGGCTCAATCCGGGCGACGCGGTGCTGAGCCCGGACCAGGTGCTGAAAGGCGCCGAGGGCGCCGATGCGCTGCTGGTGACGCCGACCGACAAGCTGACCGCCGACCTCATCGCCAAACTGCCCAAGTCGGTGCGCATGATTGCCACCTTCTCGGTCGGCTACGAGCATATCGACGTCAATGCCGCCAAGGCGCGCGGCCTGCCGGTTTCCAACACGCCGGACGTACTGACCGACGCCACTGCCGACATCGCGCTGCTGCTGATGCTGGGCGCGGCGCGGCGGGCCTATGAGGGCGAGCGCGCGGTGCGCGAGGCGAGCTGGAAATCGTGGTCCACCACCTACATGCTGGGTACCCACATGACCGGCAAAAGGCTCGGCATCTTCGGCATGGGCCGCATCGGCCAGGCGGTGGCGAAGCGCGCGCGGGCCTTCGACATGCAGATCCACTATTTCAACCGCCGCCGCCTGCCGGCGCACCAGGAAATGGGTGCCGTCTATCATCCGAGCGCCGACGAGATGCTGCCCTATTGCGACTTCCTGTCCATCAACGCGCCGGGCGGGCCGGAGACGCTGCATTGGCTGAACGCGGCGCGGATCGCACGCCTGCCGGACAAGGCCATCGTGGTGAATACCGCGCGCGGCGGCCTGGTCGACGACACGGCGCTGATCGCCGCGCTGAGGTCGGGCAAGCTGTTCGCCGCCGGCCTCGACGTGTTCGAAGGCGAGCCCAACCTCAACCCGGAATACCGCAGCCTGCCGAACGCCTTCCTGCTGCCGCATCTCGGCAGCGCCACCATCGAGACCCGCAACGCCATGGGCTTCAAGGCGTTGGACAACCTCGACGCGTTCTTCGAGGGGCGGGAACTGCCGGACCGGGTGGTGTAGAGCACCGCCCTCCACGCAAACTCAGCCGTCATCCCAAGGCTTGGCCTTGGGATCCACGAATTTGCTGCGACGTGCTCAGTCTCGCGGAATGAAACTCGTGGATGGCAAGGCCAAGCCTTGCCATGACGAACGAGAGTGGAGTGAGAGCTGCGTTCCGCCTACCTCTTCGCCGCCGCGCCCACCGGCTGTGGCAGGGTGAAGGAGTGGATGCCGCCGCCGCCGTAGGCGAGCTCGAGCGCCGGGATCTGCACGATCTCGCGCTTGGGGAACAGGCGGGTCATGGTGTCGAAGGCCTTGCGGTCGCTGGCGCCGTCATCGAAGGCCGGCATGACGATGCCGTCATTCGGCATGTAGTAGTTGACGTAGGAAAGCGCCAGGCGCCGGCCCTCGGCATCGAACATCGGCCGCGGCTGTTCGATCTCGATCACCTCAAGCGGCTCGCCGCGCGCGGTTCGCGCCGCCTTGAGCCGCACCAGGTTGTCGCTCAGCACCTTGTGGTTCGGGTCGGCGGGATCGCTGCAGGTGAGTGCCACCACCACGCCGGGCCGCACGAAGCGCGCGAGGTTGGCGGTCTGGCCGCCGGTGATGTCGTCCTGCAGGCCGGCGCCGAGCCAGATCACCTGCTGCACGCCGAGATACTCGATCAGCGCCTCCTCGACCTGCTCGCGCGTCATGTTCGGATTGCGGTTCTGGTTGAGCAGCACGGCCTCCGAGGCGATCACCGCGCCCTCGCCGTCGACATCGACGGCGCCGCCCTCCAGCACCATGGCGTGGCTATAGGCGCGCATCTCGAGATGCTTCAGGATCTCTGCCGCCACCTTGGCGTCGCGCTCATGGTCCTCGTAGCGGAAACCCCAGGCGTTCCACTTCCAGGCGACGCCGGCGACGCGCTTCTTCTTGTCCACGATGAAGGTCGGGCCGTAATCGCGGATCCAGCAATCGTCGTGCGGCAGCGACACCTGCGCCACGCCGTTGGCGGTCAGCAGCGAAACCTCGGCCACGTTCTTCGGCTTGGTGACGATGGTCACCGGCTCGAAGCGCGCGATGGTGTTGGCGATCTCGGCGACGACATCGCGGGCGCCGTCCAGATGCTCACCCCAGGTTTCTCCCCGGCTCGGCCAAGCCATCCAGCAGCGCTCGTGGGGAGTCCATTCGGCCGGCATCTCGAAGCCGTCGGCCAACGGATTGGTCATGCGCGTCCCTGTCTCCAGCCTCACGGTTGGTGCCCCGGGTTGATCCCAGGTGAAGTTGTCTTGGGCATGAGTTGACCGCGCAAGTCTATCAGTTTGCAAGGCCCTGGCTAGGGGGGCTATTGCCCCGCCTTTTTCAGCGGCAGATCGAGGCGGATCGACAATTCCTTGAGGCGTGCTGCCGGAACTTCCGCCGGCGCCTGCATCAGCAGATCCTCCGCCCGCTGATTGAGCGGGAATGCAATGACTTCGCGGATGTTCTTCTCGTCCGCCAGAAGCATCACGATGCGATCGATGCCGGGCGCCGAACCGCCATGCGGCGGCGCGCCGAACTTGAAGGCGTTCAGCATGCCGCCGAAGCGCGCTTCGACCTCGGAGGCCGGATAGCCGGCAATCTCGAAGGCCTTGTACATGATCTCCGGCAGATGGTTACGGATGGCGCCAGAGGAGAGTTCCACGCCGTTGCAGACAATGTCGTACTGGTAGGCGTTGATGGTGAGCGGGTCTTTCGTGTTCAGCGCCTCCAGGCCGCCTTGCGGCATGGAGAACGGGTTGTGGCTGAACTCGACCTTGCCGGTCTCCTCGTTGAGCTCGTACATCGGGAAGTCGACGATCCAGCAGAACTCGAACCGCTTGGAATCGATCAGCTCCAGCTCGCCGCCCAGGCGCGTGCGCACGGTGCCGGCGAATTTCTCGGCGACCGCCTTCTTGTCGCAGGCGAAGAACACCGCGTCGCCGTCCTTGAGGTTGCAGGCGCTCTTGATCTGCGCCAGCCGCGCCTCGTCGAGGTTCTTGGCGATCGGGCCCTTGGGGCCGGCCGCGTCATAGACGATGTAGCCGAGGCCGCCAGCGCCTTCCGAGCGCGCCCATTCGTTCAGCTTGTCGAAGAAGCTGCGCGGCTTCGATGCGGCACCCGGCGCCGGGATGCCGCGCACGATTGCGCCGCCGTCAATCGCCTTTGCGAAGATGCCGAAACCGGAGCCGCGGAAGGAATCGGTCATGTCGGCGATCTCGATCGGGTTACGCAAATCCGGCTTGTCGGAGCCGTATTTCAGCATCGAGGTCGCATAGGGAATGCGCGGGAAGGGCAGCGCGGAGACCTTGCGGTCGCCGGCGAATTCCTCGAACACGCCATGCAGCACCGGCTCGATGGTGTTGAAGACGTCCTCCTGCGTCACGAAGGACATCTCGAAATCGAGCTGGTAGAACTCGCCCGGCGAACGGTCGGCGCGGCTGTCCTCGTCGCGGAAGCAGGGCGCGATCTGGAAATAGCGGTCGAAGCCGGCCACCATCAGCAGCTGCTTGAATTGCTGCGGCGCCTGGGGGAGCGCATAGAACTTGCCAGGATGCAGGCGCGCCGGGACCAGGAAGTCGCGGGCACCCTCGGGCGAGGAGGAGGTCAGGATCGGCGTCTGGAATTCGGTGAAGCCGGACTCGATCATGCGGCGGCGGATCGAGGAAATGACGCGCGAGCGCAGCAGGATGTTGGCGTGCACCTTCTCGCGCCGCAGATCGAGGAAGCGGTAGCGCAGGCGGACCTCCTCGCCGGCATCCTCGTCGCTGTTGACCTGGAGCGGCACCACCTCGGCGGTCGACTGGATCACGAAGTCGCGGATGCCGACCTCGATCTCGCCGGTCGGCAGCTTGGCATTGACGGTTTCCGGGGTGCGCTTGATCACCTCGCCGGTGATGGTCACCACGTATTCGACGCGGGTCGCCTCCACCGCCTTGAACAGCGGCGAGGAGATGTCGAGCACGCACTGGGTGATACCGTAATGGTCGCGCAGGTCGATGAAGACCAGGTTGCCGTGATCGCGCTTGCGATGGACCCAGCCGGACAGCCGGACGGTCTTGCCCACATCGGCCGATCGGAGCGCGCCGCAATGATGCGTGCGGTAGGCGTGCATGGTCAATTTCCCCATAGAATCCAGGATTTGGCCGCGACAAGCCACGGAAAGGCCGCCCTTGTCAAGTTTCCCCTCCGGGCGGCCAGAAGCCCTTTCGGGACCGGTTTCACCACCCTTTCCAGTCACTTTCCAGTCTCTTTCCAGTCTCTTTCCAGGCTGGGCCAAACCGGCTATAGCATCGGCCAATCATGGTCCGTCACCCCTCCTCCGCCCCCCTCCTGATCACGGAGACCAGCGCGCTCGCCGCCTTCTGCGAGGGGCTGGAGGGCGTGCCGTTCATCACCATCGACACCGAGTTCCTGCGCGAAAAGACCTATTGGCCGATCCTGTGCCTGATCCAGATCGCCGGTCCGGAGCCGGAGCAGGTAGCGGCCATCGACACCCTGGCGCCGGGCCTCGACCTCAGCCCGCTTTTCCCGCTGCTGAAATCGCCCAGGACGGTCAAGGTCTTCCATGCCGCCCGGCAGGATGTGGAGATCTTCTTCCGCCTCACCGGTTCGGTCCCGAAACCGATCGTCGATACCCAGGTGCTGGCCATGGTCTGCGGCTTCGGCGACGCGGCGAGCTACGAGACCCTGGCGGCGAAACTCGCCAATACGCGGCTCGACAAGCTGGCGCGCTTCACCGACTGGTCGCGCCGGCCGCTCTCAGCGCGGCAGCTCGATTACGCCCTCTCCGACGTCACGCATCTGCGCAGCGTCTATGAGAAGCTGCATGCCAAGGCGGAGAAGGCCGAGCGCCTCGACTGGATCGCCGAGGAGATGGCGCTGCTGACCGATCCGGCGACCTATGAGTTCAATCCGGAGAATGCCTGGAAGCGGTTGAAGACGCGCTCGGAGAAGCCGCGCTTCCTCGCCGTGCTGAAGGAAGTGGCCGCCTGGCGCGAGCGCGAGGCGCAGAACCGCGACGTGCCGCGCAACCGCGTGCTCAACGACGAAAACATCGTCGAGATCGCCGCCCATGTGCCGGAAACCGCCGAGGCCCTGGCGCAGAGCCGCGGCCTCTCCCGCGGCTTCGCCGACGGCCGCCATGGCGAGGCGATCCTGGCGGCCGTGCGCCGCGGCCTGGCAGTGCCGGAATCCGAGGCGCCGAAGCTGCCGCCGCGCCCGGACATTCCGCCGGGCCTGGGGCCGCTCATCGACCTGCTGCGCGTGCTGCTGAAGCTGCGCTGCGACGAATTCGAGGTGGCGCAGAAGCTGATCGCCAACTCCGCCGACCTCGAACGCATCGCCGCCGACGATCACGCCAAGGTCCCGGCCCTGCACGGCTGGCGCCGCAAGGTGTTCGGCGAGGAAGCCATCGCGCTGAAGCACGGCAAGCTGGCCCTGACCGCCAAGGGCAAGTCGATCAAGGTCATCGACCTGGAGTAGCGCTCCGCCATCGATACTCCCACGTCTGTCATCCCGGCCAAGCAGCGAAGCTGCGCGAGCCCGGACCCATACGATATGGCCACGACGTGGATGGGCCGCATGGGTTCCGGGTCATGCCGCTACGCGGCCAGCCCGGGATGACAGTTACAGACGGCCGTTAGAACTGGGTGCAGATCAAACGATCTGCACCGGCTTGTCGAAGGCGCGGCCGACGGCTTCGAGGCGGCGCTGCACCGCTTCGCCGAAGAGCTGTCGCGATTCCTCGGGCAGGTGCAGGCAGATCCTGCTCTCCTTGCGCAACAGGCGCGTCTGGTTGAGCATCGCTAGCGTGCCGCCGCTCAAGGCGTAGGCCAGGCGAATGACGGCGCCGACGCGCTGGGCGAACAGCACGTCCTCCTCCTTCACCAGGGAGAGGAACGGCTCGGCATAGGGCGCCTCGCCGCTGGCGCCGTAGCGGATCGCCAGCGTGAGGGCCAGAATGACCCGTTCGCTATGCTCGATGCCGGCGACCGGCAGGCGCAATACGCGCGTGAAGGTCTGTTCGGCACGGTAATCCGGATGCTCGCGCCAGCCGATGTCGGAGAGCAGGCAGGCGGCATCGATCAGCCGCTCCCGCCGTGCGTCCTCTTCCGCGAAGAGTGGCGCCACCCAGGAATCGAGCGCGTCGCTGACCGTGCCGAAGCGGCCGTCCATGCCGGCGAAATCGGCGCAGCCCACCAGCAGCGGATCGGCCGCCTGGTCGGCGGGACTGAGCTTGGCGAACAGGCTGCCCTCGCGCAGCCCGTAGGCGGAGAACAGGACGCGGTCCGGCTTCGCCGCGCGCAGCAGGCGCTCGAGAATCAGCGCGCCGATCGGCAGCGTCTCGACGCGCCGCTTGGAAACGCCGGTCACGCTGGCAAGGCTGCGCTTGCCGAGGCGGCTCACCACGCGCGCCAGATCCTCGGTCGGCCGGCGGCCGATGCGGTATTCGTGGATCACGTGCAGCGGATAGCGCGTCTGCTCCATGTGGATGCGCGCGAGCGTGCGCCAGGTGCCGCCGACCGGATAGAACGTGCGACCCTTGACCTGCGGCAGCCATTCGATTTCGTCCAGGTGGCGGTCGACGATCTTCTGCGCGGCGTCGAGGTCGCCGTCGGTCGCTTCCATGAGGCGCAACGGGCCGATCGGCAAGGTCACCTGGCTGCCGATGCGTCCCTTGTTGAGCAGCACCAGTTCCAGGCTGCCGCCGCCGAGATCGCCCATCAGGCCGTCGCCGTCGGGTACGCCGGCGAGCACGCCCATGGCCGACAGGCGCGCCTCTTCCTCGCCCGAGATGACGCGCACGGCGACGCCGGTGGCGCGCTCGATCTCCTTGGCGAAGTCCTTGCCGTCCTTGGCGTCGCGGACGGCTGCCGTCGCCAGCATCTCCACTTCGGTCACGTTCATGCCGCGGGTCAGCGCCACGAAGCGGCGGATGTTGACCAGCGCCTCCCTGCGGCCCTCGGCGTTGAGCTTGCCGCTGCGCTCGAGCCCCTTGCCGAGGCCGGGCAGCGCCTTCTCGTTGAAGATGGGAACGAGCGAGCGGGAGCGGCGGTCATAGACCACCAGGCGCACGGAATTCGAGCCGACGTCGATCACCGCGACGCGGCCGGGCCTGGCGGCCTTGGCTGCGGCGGCGGCTTGGCGCAATGTCGCCGTCAAGAGCTCAGGCCTTCTGCAGGTTGAGCTTCGGCGCCTTGGTCCGCTTCTTCAGCGCGGAGCCGCGTCCCGACAGGCTGGGATTGGTCATGAAGTAATGGTGCGCGCTGAACGGCGGGTCGTCGTTCGGCTGCACCCGGTGATAGATGCCGGCGCCGTCCAGCAGCCAGCTCTGCATGTTGTCCTTCAAATTGGCAATCATGATCTGGTCGAGGATCTGCTGGTGCACGGTGGGATTCTCAATCGGCAGCAGGATCTCCAACCGACGGTCCATGTTGCGCGGCATCCAGTCGGCCGAGGAGATGAACACCTTGGCCTGGCGCGAGGGCAGCGGCTGGCCGGCGCCGAAACAGACGATGCGCGAATGCTCGAGGAAGCGGCCGACGATGCTCTTCGCGCGGATGTTGTCGGAGAGGCCCGGCACGCCCGGCCTGAGACAGCAGACGCCGCGCACCACCAGCTCGATCTTCACGCCCGCCTGGCTGGCGCGGTACAGCGCGTCGATCAGCTCGCCGTCGACGAGCGAATTGACCTTGATCCAGATCGAACCGGGCTTGCCGGCCTTCACATGCTCGATCTCCTCCTCGATCAGGCGCAGCAGTGTCGGGCGCAGCGTGATCGGCGCGAAGGCGACCTTCTCGGTGCCTTCGGGCGTCGCGTAGCCGGTCATGTAGTTGAACAGCCGCGCCGCATCGTGGCAGAGGCCCGGATCGCAGGTGAAGAAGCTGAGGTCGGTATAGATCTTCGCGGTGATCGGGTGGTAGTTGCCGGTGCCGTAATGCACATAGGTGCGCAGGCCGTTGCCTTCGCGGCGCATCACCATCGAGACCTTGGCATGCGTCTTCAAGGCGACGAAGCCGTAGACCACTTGCACGCCGGCGCGCTCCAGGTCGCGCGCCCAGCGGATGTTGGCCGCCTCGTCGAAGCGCGCCTTCAGTTCGACCAGCGCGGTCACCGACTTGCCCGCCTCGGCCGCCTCGACCAGCGCCTTGACGATCGGGCTGTCCTCGCTGGTGCGATAGAGCGTCTGCTTGATGGCGACGACGTTGGGGTCGCGCGCCGCCTGCAGCACGAACTGCACCACCACGTCGAAACTCTCATAGGGATGGTGGACGACGATGTCCTTCTGGCGGATGGCGGCGAAGCAATCGCCGCCGCTGTCGCGGATGCGCTCCGGGAAGCGCGGGTTGAAGAGCTGGAACTTCAGGTCCGGCCGCTCATCGATGATCAGCTTCGACGTGCTGGCGAGGCCGATGAGGCCGTCCAGCGAGAAGACATCGGCGCGATCGGCGCCCAGTTCGTCGATGACGAAGGCGAGCAGGTCCTCCGGCATGTCCGCATTGGCCTTGAGGCGGATGACGGTGCCGCGGCGGCGCTGCTTCAGCGCGGATTCGAAATGCCGGACCAGGTCCTCCGCCTCTTCCATGATCTCGATCTCGCTGTCGCGGATCAGGCGGAAGTGGCCCTTGCTGATGACCTCGAAGGCCGGGAACAGGCGGTCGAGGTAGAGCCCGGCCATGTCCTCGAGGGTCAGGAAGCGTACATTCTTCGGATCATTGCCGGGCAGGCGGATGAAGCGCGGCAGCTGGGTGGGGAGCGGCAGCAGCGCGCGCAGCATCTTGCCGTCGGCGGCGCGGCGCAGCTCGAGCGCCAGGGCGAAGCCCTGGTTGGGCATGAAGGGGAAGGGATGCGCCGGGTCGACCGCCATCGGGGTCAGGACCGGGAAGATCTGGTCCAGGAAGAAGGTGTCGAGCCAGTTCTTCTCGGTGCCGGTGAGTTCGCCGGAATCGATGACGGCGATGCCGTTCTCGCGCAGCTCGCTGCGCAGCTGGCGCCAGCGCGCCTGCTGGTTGCGCATCAGCTCGCCGCTGCGGCGATTGATCGCGGCCAGCTGCTGGGCCGGGGTCAGGCCGTCATTGCTGGTGATGGAGACGCCGGCGCGGACCTGGCCGCGCAGGCCCGCCACCCGGACCATGAAGAACTCGTCGAGGTTGTTGGCCGAGATCGAGAGGAACCGCAGCCGCTCGAACAGCGGATGGGCGGGGTTGCCGGCCTCATCCAGGACGCGCTCGTTGAACGCCAGCCAGGACAGCTCGCGATTGATGAAGCGGTTGGGCGAGTTCATCTCGATCTTGATCGGCGCAAGGTCCGCCGCGGCGTCGTCCACGTGGTCGCTCCTCAATTGCTGGGCGCGCCGGCGCGAAGCCCGGCGGCAGGAAGCCCGCTTGCCGCATCATAGCCACGCTTGGCGGACGGACGGTAACGGGCCTTCATGACAGATATGTGACGCATTGATTGTTAATAACATATAGCACGAATTGGCCCCGGGTGGACCTTGTTCATAGGGCCCGCAATCCCCATTATGTCAGCGACATGCGGCCGCACCAATCCGGCCGCCAGCGGGGCTTCCGTGTCCAAGCGACTGATCCTTTTGCGCCACGCCAAATCCGCGTGGGAAGACCAGGATATTGCCGATTTCGAGCGGCCGCTTTCCGCCCGCGGCCGCAAGGCCGCACCGATCGTCGGCGCCTATCTGGCCCGGACCGGCTACCTGCCGGAGCTGGTGCTGTGCTCGTCGGCGCGGCGGGCGGTCGAGACGCTGGACCTGGTCGCCACCGGCTGGCCGCGCCAGCCGAACGTGCGCAAGCAGAAGAGCCTCTACCTCGCCATGCCGCGCGAGATGCTGAAGCGGCTGCAGGCCGCCGGCGGCAACCTGGGCACGGTCATGCTGGTCGGCCACAATCCGGGCATCGCCGATCTGGCGAACTGGCTGTGCCATGACGGCGACCCCGCCGCCCGCGCGGCGCTGGCGCGCAAGTTCCCGACCGGCGCGGTCGCGGTCATCGATTTCGATGTCGAGGACTGGCGCGAGGTGGATGCCGAGACCGGCCGGCTGGTGGCCTTCGCGACACCGCGCCAAATCGAGCAGGACCGCCGCTAGAGCCTTCCGCCTATTTCTGCGCGCGCCAGAACCGCTTGGCCCCGGCGAATGCCGTCCACAGCGCGCCAAACTCGCCGAGACGACTCTCGATTTTGTGCGCCTGCCAGCCGATCGCCATGCCTTGCACGCGCTGGGCGGAGACAGCGTCCAGCACGCCCTCCGCGCTTGCCCGCTCCACCAGCGCGCGGATCAGCTGCCGGCCCACGGCGCCGTCATTGACCGCACCCAGGCAATCCTGCAGGCCGGAGAGCGCGTCGATGAAACGCCGCGTCGACTTGGGCTTGAACAGACCGGCGAAGGCCTGGGCGACGTAGCGGAGTTTCTTGCCGAACAGGCGCAGGCGATGGAGCTCGGCATCGGGCAGTTCCGACCAGTGCTCGCCGAGGCGCATCACCCGCTTGTAGCGCGCCTGCAGCAGCCGCTCGGCGAAATCGCGCACCGGCAGGCTGAGTTGCGGACCGGCGAGGACATGGCGCCAAGCGCCGTCGTTCAGCCCCTGGAACAGCTGCAGCTGCATCGCCGCATAGCGCGGATTGTTGAGCGCCTGCACGGCCTGGCGGCGCGCCGCCGCACGCTCCGCCTCGGCAAAGGCGAGGAAGCCGCGGAACGCCTCGTCCGGCGGCACATGCGCCCCCATCGGGGTCAGCGTCTCCGTCACCAGCACGTCGAGATCGCGGGCCGGCCCGCATTCGCGCTGCGCCCAGCGCAGGTCGATGGACCAGATCGCATGCACGCTGTCGTCGATCAGTTCGCGGCAGGCGCCGACGATCGCGCGCAGGCGGCGCAAGGCGACGCGGAACTGGTGGATCGCCTCCGGATCCGGCTCGCCGTCATGGAGGATCGCCGCCTCGTTGGCCTGCATCTGGGCGATGCAATTGGCGACGATCTTCTCGAAGGCCACAGCGACGGTATCCTCGTCGTTGAGGCGGATTGGCGCCGCCTTCTGCGGCTTCGGCCGGCTCGCATCGGCGAGCGCGTAGCCGCGAGCGGCCTTGGTGGCATGGCCGAGGCGGACGGGCAGCACCTCCAGCAGCTCCTCCGCCGCGCCGAACAGCGCCCGGCTGTCGCCGTTCTTCAGCTCCAGCTCTAGCTCGTTCAGCACCTCGCGCCGGTCGCCGATGGCAATGCCGCCGCGGTCCCAGGACAGCTCGATCTGCGCGCCGCGAAACGGCAACAGCCAGGACGTGCGGTCGAACTCGGTCTGGAACACCGGCTGCAGGCGCGGCCAGATTTCCCGGCGCAGCTCGCGGGCCAGGACCCGGTCTCCCAGCCTGGCCAGATTCGGCTCGTTGCCGTCCACCTCTGCTTCCAGCTCGCGATAGGTTTGCAGACCGAGCGAACCGTTGGCCGGTGCCTTCAGGGTCTGGATGCGTTTGCGGCCGCTCTGCCGGATGCGCAAGGCGATGCCGCGCTTGGCGAGGTCGCGCTCGGCGGTGTCGAAATACACGGCGCGCAGCTTCTTGCTGACGCCGCGGCGGTGACCGCCCGGCGCAAGGCGCTGCAGCACCGCCTGCGCATCGAAATCGGAGAGCATCGGCGGCAGTTGCAGCTTCAGCTCCGTCTCGTTCGCCATGCTTCCCCGTCGTCCCCAGTTTGCGGCCGAAACATAATGTCCGGCCAGGGTGCAAGAAAGTTACAGAACGGCGTCACTTTGATGACATCGGCGCGACGACCTCACCCGCCGCTCCCGGTCACAAAGCCGTGAAAGCGGCTCTTGCGCCATCGAAATCCGGGCGACATCCCGATCGAGGGCTGTAGTGTAACGCCGCCAGTCACCATTGGGGCAATCCACCTAACCCCCGGATCGCCCTGCAAAAAGAGGGGAGCAAGCCAGATGAAGGGACGATTTGTTAAGCTCGGCGGCATCGCTTTCGCAACGGCCATCGGTTTCGCCACGCTCGCCACCATGGTCCAGGCGCAGACGGATGTCATCAAGGAACGCCAGGAACTTATGAAGTCGCAGGGCGCCGCGATGAAAGCGATCAACGGCATCCTGGAGGCCAATGGACCGGTGGCCGACATCGCCACCCATGCCGCCAAGCTGCAGGAAACCTCGCACAAGATCACCGACCTGTTCCCCGCCGGTTCCGATCAGGGCGACACCAAGGCCAAGGCGGAAATCTGGCAGAGCCCCGACGATTTCACCGCCAAGGCCAAGGCGCTGCAAAACGAATCTGCCATGCTTGCGACCGCTGTCGCCGGCGGCGACATGGCGGCGGTCAAAGCACAGTACGACAAGGTCGGCGGCGCCTGCGGCGGTTGCCACAAAATCTATAAGGCGAAGTAATCGCTCAATAGAAATAATGGATCGCCGCGGGCACCGCCGCGGCGAGGATGGCACAGACCAAGGCGCGCCCCAGTGGCGCGCCTTTCGTTTCGCCGCGCGCCGCGGCCACTTGCGCCACCGGTTCCGGCAGCCGGGCGCGGCCCAGCACCATGGCGCGGACCAGGTTCTCGCGCTTCACGAAGCGATAGACCAGGATCACCAGGATGTGGAGCAGCGCCAGCGCCAGCAGGATGTTGGCGAGCGGCTCATGCAGAATCTCCAGCGGTCGGCCGAGCCAATCCGGCAGGCGGCCGTAGAGCGGACCCTCGAAGATCACGTCATCGGTCGAGGACATGCCGGACACCACCTGCAGCCCGGCCAGGACGATCAGCGCCACCACCATCAGCCCGCCGGCGGCATTGTGGCCGAAGCTGTAGGACGGACCGCGATGGCGGAAGCTCTCCTTCAGATAGGCGATGGCCGCGCCCGGGCCGCGCAGGAAATGCGCGAAGCGCGCGGTCGGGCTGCCGACCAGGCCCCAGAGCAGACGGAAGATCACCAGGCCAAGCAGCACCAGGCCGCTGCCATAGTGCAGATCCAGATTCTCCGCCTGACCGGAGATCCAGGACACCGCGAAGCAGATCGCGAAGGACCAGTGGAACAACCGCACCGGCAGATCCCAGACCGGGGTTTCGACAAGTCTTTCGGAGGTTTCGCTCATCTGGAATCCTTGCGCTCGGGGGACGCGTCGCCTTCCAGCGCGCCGCGCAGATGCCGCGCCGCCACGTCGAGGAAGGCGCGCAGCTTCGGCGATTGATGGCGGTTGGCCGGAAAGACGACGTAGAGATCGTGATCCTCGACCGGATAGTCGGTCAGGATGCGGCGCAGCTTGCCGCGCGCCAGCGGCTCGCCGAGGGTGAAATCCGGCAGGCAGGCGATGCCCTGGCCGGCCAGCAGCGGCGCCATCAGGAACTGGCCGTTGTTGGACTGGATCGGGCCGTTGACGCGCACGGTCGCCAGCTTGTTCCCCACCTTGAAGCGCCAGTCGCGCGGCGCGGTCGACAGCGTGTAGATGAGGCAGTCATGGTCTTTCAGCTCCTCCGGGGTCGCCGGAACCCCCTTGCGCTTGAGGTAGGCGGGCGCGGCGCAGACCGAGCGCGCGATGCTGCACAACCGCCGCGCCATCAGGCTCGAATCCGGCAGGTTGGTTCTGATACGCAGGGCGGCATCGAATCCTTCTTCGATCAGATCGACGAAGCGGTCGGAGAGGTCGAATTGCAGCTCCAGCTTGGGAAAGCGGCGGGAGAGCTCGCAGACCACCGGCCCCAGCAGGCGGTTGCCGAAATTGACCGGGGCGCTGATCCTGAGCCGCCCGCTCGGCTCGGCCTGGGCATGGCGCAGCTCGGCCTCGACCTCGTTCAACTCGTCCAGCAGGCGGACGCAATGCTCGTAGTAGCGTCGCCCCGCCTCGGTGGCGTTGAGGCGCCGCGTCGTGCGATGCAGCAGCGCGGTGCCGAAATGCGCCTCCAGCTCGGCGACCTGCTTGGAGACCGCCGCCTTGGACAGGCCGAGGCGCCGCGCCGCGGCCGAGAAGCCCCCTGCCTCGACCACGCCGCGGAAGGTGCGCATCGCTGAGAACCGGTCCACCTTTCCTCCATTGTTCACATTCGGCGAACAATCCGATCATCAGCATGCGGATACACGGAACCGCCGGCAAGTGCCTATCTTCTGTTTCACAGACCGACACACCAGACCGAAAGCGGGAGACGCCCGACATGACCAAGATCCTCGTTCTCTATTATTCCAGCTATGGCCATCTCGAGATCATGGCGAATGCCGTGGCCGAGGGTGCCCGCGGCGTCGCCGGCACCAGCGTCGAAGTGAAGCGCGTGCCGGAACTGGTGCCGGAGGAGGTCGCCAAGAAGTCGGGCTTCAAGCTGGACCAGAAGGCGCCGATCGCCACGGTGGATGAGTTGCCGAACTACGACGCCATCATCTTCGGCGCACCGACCCGCTTCGGCGTGGCGGCGGCGCAGATGCGCAACTTCCTCGACCAGACAGGCGGGCTGTGGGCCAAGGGCGCCCTGATCGGCAAGGTCGGCAGCGTCTTCACCTCGACCGCCACACAGCATGGCGGCCAGGAGAGCACCATCCTCTCCTTCCACACCACGCTGCTGCATCAGGGCATGATCATCGTCGGCCTGCCCTATTCTTGCACCGCACAGACCACGCTGAAGGAGATCACCGGCGGCTCGCCCTATGGCGCCAGCACCATCGCCGGCGGCGACGGCAGCCGCATGCCGAGCGAGAACGAACTCGGCATGGCCCGCTTCCAGGGCGACCACGTGGCGAAGATCGCGAGCAAGCTGAAAGAGTGACGGCTTCGCGGCTACCGAAGCCGTAACGGGCGATCCCCAGACCAAGCCATAAATATATTTTATGGAAGTTAACCAATGCGCCCGGCGAGTTTCGTCGGCCGCTTCTTTCTTCAATCCATTGCTCCCCAACTCGGCGACAAGAGGGGTCCATCTGCAGTTTGACAGCAAGCCCAGACGGATCGAATGTCTGAACTTCTGCTATCATGCAGCGTTTCCTGTAACAGGGGGAGGAGCGCATGGGACTCAGGTGGTTCGGGATACCGCAGGCGTTTCTGGCCCTGTTCTTTCTGGCAGCCTGTGCATCGCCTCCTGAACGGGTACTCTCTTTGCATGCGCCGTTGTATGCCACTCTTCCGAATGGGCATGAACCGCTCAACCCGACTCAAACTTCGAGCATCTTTGCCGCGGCAACCGCCGTTCCTGGCGACAATCTCATACGCTACCTTGAGCGCAAACGCGGCCATGCGCTGAACCTGCTTTCGCTTTCCGGCGGCGGCCAGAACGGCGCCTTTGGCGCTGGGTTCCTCATAGGCTGGCGCGAGAGCGGACGGCGGCCGCGATTCGATGTCGTCGGCGGTGTCAGCACCGGTGCGTTGCTCGCCACGCACGCCTTTCTCGGCACTCCCGCGGACGATGCGACGCTGGAACAGATGTACACGCAAATCACCAGCGCCGACATCTACACGGACAGAGGGCTCTTCAGCCTTCTATCCGCTGACTCACTCAAGGACACGGCACCCTTGCGTGCAATGATTGCGAAATATGTGACAGCTGAGACGTTGAAGCGCGTGGCAGCGGAGTACGATGAAGATCGTATTTTGGTGGTCGGGACAACGAACATCGACTATGGCCAGACCTGGGTCTGGAACATGACGATGATCGCGAAGGCGGGTGATTTGGAGCTCTATCGCGATGTACTGCTGGCCTCGGCTTCGTTCCCCATCGTCTTTCCGCCGGTGGAGATAGATGGTCATTTGTTCGTCGACGGCGCCGCCCGTTCGAACCTTGTGATTCCGGGGATGGGGGGCATGCAGAAACCCAATCCTCCGCTTTATGGCCCCGGCAATCTATACCTCATTGACAACGGCAAGGTAACGCAGCCGCCTCAGGCCTTGATCAGGGCCCTTGGCCCAGTGGCGGCGACAACGATCAGCGTGATGATGGAACAGTCCATGCAAACAGCTCTGACCAGATCCTATTTCGGGGCGAGGGTGCTGGGGTACTCCTTCAATATGGTTGGAATTCCGGACGGCGTGAATATCGGCAATGACCCACTGGCATTCGACCCGGTTCAGATGCGCGCAGCTTTCGACGCGGGGCGCGCCCTCGGGGCGCAGGACGACCCATGGCAGGACACGCCAACCAATTCCGGCGATATTCCCGCATGGGCTTTCAAGGAAGTAATGGCACCCTAAGCTTTGGACAGCGCTCAACGGATGAGGCGAATGCTTCATCAGGCGGTCGATGATCACGACGGGTCGACAAGGTCCGCTTGGTGCCGGATGCGGGCATTGGCGCCGCACTTTCAGCCGTTGCGTCGCCTCGGCATGGCACAGAGACGCTACACCTCCGTCCTGGCGTCAGCCTTCCGACGCGCCTTGCGGTAGCCGGCACCGCGATTTGGCTCGGTCGCACGACCGCCCTTCCTCTGCGCCCGCCGCCTGCGACCAACGGCGGATTGACAAGCCACCCTTCCCTGTGCGATCCGAACCGTGGGCCACGCTCCCCCACCGGAGCGCTTACGTTCTGGAAGGGACGTCATGATCGCAAAACCAGCCTCACGGCCGGCTCGGCCGTTCTTTTCATCCGGACCCTGCGCCAAGCGCCCTGGATGGACCCCCGAAATCCTCGGCAATGCCGCGCTCGGCCGCTCCCACCGCTCCAAGGCGGGCAAGGACAGGCTCGCCGAAACCATCCGGCTCAGCCGCGAAATCCTCGGCATTCCGGCGGAGTATCGCCTCGGCATCGTGCCCGCCTCCGACACCGGCGCGGTGGAAATGGCGCTGTGGTCGCTGCTCGGCCCCCGCCCGGTCGACGTGCTGGTGTGGGAGAGCTTCAGCGCCGAATGGGCCGGCGACATCGCCAAGGAACTGAAGATCGAGAACCGCGCGGTCAAGACGCGCTACGGCGCCCTGCCCGATCTCTCCGTGGTCGACTGGACCCGCGACGTGGTCTTCGCCTGGAACGGCACCACCTCCGGCGTGAAGGTGCCGGACGGCGACTGGATACCGGACGACCGCCAGGGCCTCGCCATCTGCGACGCCACCTCCGCCGTCTTCGCCATGGACCTGCCCTGGCCGAAGCTCGATGTCGTCACCTGGTCCTGGCAGAAGGTGCTGGGCGGCGAGGCGGCGCATGGCATGATCGCGCTCAGCCCACGCGCGGTGGAGCGCCTGACCACGCACCAGCCGGCCTGGCCGCTGCCCAAGATCTTCCGCCTGGCCAAGGACGGCAAGCTGATCGAGGGCATCTTCAAGGGCGAGACCATCAACACGCCCTCCATGCTCTGCGTCGAGGATCAGATCGACGCGCTCAACTGGGCGCAATCGATCGGCGGACTCCCGGCACTGATCCAACGCTCCAACGCCAATCTGGCGGTGCTGGAAAAGTGGGTGGAACGCACGCCCTGGGCGGCCTTCCTGGCGCATGACCAGGCGATCCGCTCCAACACCAGCGTCTGCCTGAAGATCGTCGACCCGCGCGTGCTCGCCTTGCCGGACGCGGAGCAGGCGAGATTCGCGTCGGCGATCGCATCCCTGCTGGAGCAGGAAGGTACCGCCTTCGATATCGGCGCCTATCGCGATGCGCCGCCGGGGTTGCGCATCTGGTGTGGCGCGACGGTCGACACCGCCGACCTCGAAGCGATCACCCCGTGGCTGGACTGGGCCTTCGCCCAGGTCCAGCAGCAATTCGCCCTCTCCGCCGCCTGAGGAGCCAATCCATGCCCAAAGTCCTGATCGCGGACGAGTTGTCGCCCGCCGCCGTGCAGATCTTCCGCCAGCGCGGAATCGAGGTCGAGGAGAAGGTCGGCCTGAAGCCCAAGGAACTGCGCGAGATCATCGGCGAATATGACGGCCTCGCCGTGCGCTCCGCCACCAAGGTGACGCCGGAAGTCATCGCCGTCGCCAAGAAGCTCAAAGTGGTGGGCCGCGCCGGCATCGGCGTCGACAACATCGACGTGAAAGCCGCCACCGCCGCCGGCATCTGCGTCATGAACACGCCCTTCGGCAATTCCATCACCACGGCCGAGCACAGCATCGCCATGATGATGGCGTTGGCGCGGCACATCCCGCAGGCCGACCGCTCCACCCAGGACGGAAAGTGGGAGAAGTCGAAATTCGTCGGCGTCGAGCTCTACGCCAAGACGCTGGGCCTGATCGGCTGCGGCAACATCGGCTCCATCGTCGCCGACCGGGCGCAGGGGCTGAAGATGAAGGTCATCGCCTTCGACCCCTTCCTCTCGCCGGAGCGGGCGCTCGACCTCGGCGTCGAGAAGGTGGAACTGGAGGACCTGTTCCGCCGCGCCGATTTCATCTCGCTGCACACGCCGCTGACCGACCAGACGCGCGGCATCCTCAACGCGGACTCCATCGCCAAGTGCCGGCCCGGCGTGCGCATCATCAACTGCGCCCGCGGCGGCCTCGTCGTCGAGGAGGATCTGCGCGCCGCCCTCGACAGCGGCCAGGTGGCGGGCGCCGCCATCGACGTGTTCGTGGAGGAGCCGGCCAAGAGCAACCCGCTGTTCCACCATCCGCATGTCGTCACCACGCCGCATCTCGGCGCCTCCTCGACCGAGGCGCAGCTCAACGTGGCGCTGCAGGTGGCGGAGCAGATGTCGGATTTCCTGCTGCACGGTGCGGTCACCAATGCGCTCAACATGCCGTCGGTGACGGTGGAGGAAGCGCCGCGCCTCAGGCCCTATCTGAAGCTCGCCGAGCAGCTCGGCTCCTTCGCCGGCCAGGTGACCGAGGACCCGATCAAGCGCATCATCATCGAATACGAGGGCCACGTCACTCAGCTCAACACCAAGCCGCTGACCGGCACGATCCTGCAGGGCGTGCTGCGCGCCTCGCTCGACAACGTCAACATGGTCAACGCGTCGATCGTGGCCAAGGAGCGTAACATCGAGGTCTCCGAGGTGCGGCACGAGCGCGAGGGCGACTATCACACCCTGGTCCGCCTCACCGTCGTCACCGACAAGTTCACCCGCGACATCGCCGGAACCCTGTTCGCCGACCAGCGGCCGCGCCTGGTGCAGATCAAGGGCATCAACGTTGATGCCGAGCTCAGGCCGCACATGCTCTACGTCACCAACGAGGACAAGCCGGGCATGATCGGACGGCTCGGCACCCTGCTGGGCGACAGCCAGATCAACATCGCCACCTTCGCCCTCGGCCGCTCGGCGCCAGGAAAAGATGCCATCGCCCTGGTCGAGATCGACGGGCCGATGCCGACCGATGTCTTGGAGCGGGTGCGACGTTTGCCCAATGTCCGCCAGGCCAAGGCGCTGGTATTCTGATGTTTGTCTTATGACGACATGAGGGCGAAATGGCCACGGCTCGGAGCAAGACCAAATTGGGCTCGCTTCCTTCGCTGCCAAAGCGAACCGAAGCCCAGAACGAGAAGCTGACCGAGACGCACCAGGAGAAGCTGGTGCGCATCCAGCAGGCCTATCTCTTCACCGGCGAGCGCGCCGTGGTGGTGTTCGAGGGGATGGACGCCGCCGGCAAGGGCGGAACCATCCGCCGCATCGCCTGGGCCATGGACCCGCGCTCGCTGAAGGTATGGCCGATCGGCGCGCCGAACGAGATCGAGCGCCGCCAGCACTACCTGCAGCGTTTCTGGTCGCGCCTGCCCGAGCGCACGCAGATTTCCGTCTTCGACCGCTCCTGGTACGGCCGGGTGCTGGTTGAGCGCGTAGAGGGCTTTGCCAAGCCGGCGGAGTGGAAGCGCGCCTATGGCGAGATCAACGACTTCGAGCAGCAGCTGGTCGATGACGGCATCCGCGTGGTGAAGTTCTTCCTGCATGTCAGCAAGGACGAGCAGCTGCGCCGGCTGGAGGATCGGCTGCGCAATCCGCTGAAGCGCTGGAAGCTCAGCTACGAGGACTTCCGCAACCGCGACAAATGGAAGGAATATGTCGAGGCGGCGGAGGAGATGTTCGCGCGCACGTCGACCTCGGCAGCACCCTGGCACGTCATCACGTCCAACGACAAGGCGGCCGCCCGCGTCCAGGTGCTCAGCATCCTGGCGCAGCGCCTGGCGATCGGCCTCGACCTCAGTGACCCACCCCTGGACGCCCGAGTACTCAAGGCCGCGGCGCAGCTCCTGGGCAAGGAGGCGGTCAAGACCGGCCGGTCCGGCGGCCGCGCGGCCGGGAAAGGACAGCCGGCGAAGCGCCGCCGCATCAAGAGATCGGCGCCCACGCCGCCTTGACAAATTACCGCCAAGGCATGGAATCCTTGTATCGTTCGGCTGTGGATCGCATCGGGTGGGGGATTCGGGGATGATTCTGCGTTTCGGCACAATGGCCTCGGCCATCGGCATGGCCGCCGCTCTGGCGGCCTGCGTCCCGGCCTACCCGCATTACCCGGCGTCCTACACGCCATTGGCCGATTTGACCGGCACCACCTGGGTGCTGGAATCGGGCACGCCGATTCCGGCAGCCGCTCCCGCCGTCCAGCCCGCCCCGGCTCAAGGCACCGTGCAGACGGCTCCGGCCGCGGCGGTGCAGCCTGCGGCAACGCCTTGGCTGCTGCCCGATCGCGGTTCGCGCCCGACCTTGCGCTTCTCCGCCGACCAGGGCTCGGTCTCCGGGGCCACCGGCTGCAACACCTATTTCGGCAACGCCTATGCCAGCGGCAATACGCTGAGCTTCGGGGCGCTGGCGACAACCAAGATGATGTGCTTCGACGCCCTCGCGGTGCAGGAGATCCAGTATCTCGACCTGCTGTCGAAGGTGCGCGGCTATCAGAACAGCGGCACGCAGCTGGTGTTGAGCACCAGTGACGGGCGACAGCTGGTCTACACGCCGCTCGTCAACCCGATCGGCGCGCGGGCGCAGACCTACAACTACGTCTGCGACGACGGGCTCTATTTCAGCGCGGCCTACGATCCGAATGCGGGGACGGCGACCTTGAAGCTCTCGACCGGCGCCACCGACACCCTGACCCAGGAACCAGCGGGTTCCGGAACCGCATATGCCTCGCCGCGCCACAGCCTGCGCGGCAAGGGTAACGAGGCGCTGCTGACCACGCTCTATGACGGGGTCCAGCACCGGTGCAACGCGCCGCTGGCGCCGCAAGGGTGATCCATCGCCTTCAAAACCGTTGTGGCAAGGCTTGGCCTTGCCATCCACGAGTTTTGGTGGGCACGACCAGGTAGCTGCAGACAAACCCATGGATGCCAGGGCCAAGCCCTGGCATGACGAGCTGGATTACCTGGACATCTGACCTTACGCCGACTTCCGCGGCGGGTCATAGAACATGCGATTGGTGGCCCAGCAGCGCACCATGCTCCGCTCGATCTTGTGTTCCTTGCCGTACCAGATCTCGATCCACATCTCGGTGCCCGGCTTGGCATAGGCCTGCGGCACGCGGGCATAGGCGATGTTCTTCTTCAGCGTCGAGGACCAGGTGGCGGAGGTGGTGAGGCCAAGCTCGACCTTGCCCGGCTGGTCGGCATAGAGGAAGGAACCAGGCGCCGGCTTGCGGCCCTCGATCTCGATGCCGATGAGCACGTGACGCGACAGGCCCTGCTCCTTCTCCTTTTTCAGTGCGCGTTTGCCGACGAAATAACCGGGCTTGTTCAGGTTGACCGTCCAGCCGATGCCGAGCTCATAGGGCGACATGCGGTTGCTGGGACGGAGCGCGTGCAGCGCGCTGGTGTAGTCGACGTCGACCAGCAGGAAGCCCGCCTCGATGCGCGAGATCTCCAGCGCCTGGGCGCCGATCGGGGCGATCTTGTGGTCGCGCCCGGCGTCGAACATGCGGTCCCACAGCCACAGCGCGCTCTCCGGCTTGCACCAGATCTCGTAGCCGAGATCGCCGGTGAAACCTGCCCGGTCGATGCGCAGCCAATGGCCGTTCAGCTCCAGCTCCTGGATGCCGAAGCGCTTCAGATTGTCGATGCCGTTGATGCCCATGGCGCGCAGGACCTGGCGCGATTCCGGCCCCTGCAGCGACAGGCCGCAGAGGTCGTTCGAGGCCTCCTCGATCTGGACGTCGAAGCCGTAGGCGGTCTGCTCCAGCCAGTGCAGCTGGTCCTTGGCGGCATTGAGCAGGAAGTCGTTCTCGCCCAAGCGGAAGATCGTGCCCTCCTCCACCAGCATGCCGTCATCCTGGCACCAGGAGGTGTAGAAGGCCTGCATCGGCTTGATCTTGGAGAGGTCGCGGGTGATCAGGTGGTTGACGAAATCCGCCGCCTCGCGCCCGCGGATCGCATACTTGATCAGCGGCGAGACGTCGTAGACCGAGGCACCGTTGCGGATAGTGAAGTATTCCGACTGCACCGATTCGAAATTCGCCGGCGAGTAATGCCCGGTCCACCGCATCCAGTTGTTGGCGTGCATCAGCGCCTCGATGCGCGGATGGAAGGGCGTCTTCCGGAGGAAGGGTGTCAGGTGTTCGATGTAAGCGGTCATGCCGCCCCCCGCGTCTTCGCCGCCTCGGCATCCTTGAGGATCTCGCGCGCCGCATTGTAGCCGGGTGCACCCGAGACGTTGCCGCCAGGATGCGCGCCGGCGCCGCAGAGATAGATTCCCGGCACCGGCATCCTGTACTGCTGCCATTGCGCCGCCGGCCGCTGCAGCAGCACCTGGTCGAGGGTGATTTCGCCATGATGCCACTGGCCGCCGGTCAGGCCGAACTGCGTCTCCAGGTCGTGCGGCGTCAAGGTCTCCGAAGCCGTGATACGCTCGGACAAGCCGGGCGCGACGCTCTCCAGAACGGCAAGGCTGCGCTCGAAGACCTGCTGGCGCGCGTCATGCTCGGATGTGTCCTTGAGCTTGTAGGGCGCGTATTGCGCGACGATGGAGGCGACATGCTTGCCGGCCGGCGCCAGCGAGGGGTCGCTCAAGCTCGGGATCAGCAGCTCCAGCGCCGGCTTGTCGGAGACGCGGCCATATTTGGCGCAATCATAGGCGCGCTCGATGTCGTCCGGCTTCGCCGCCACGACCACGCGGCCGGCGGCATTCGCCAGCGCCGGCGGCAGGCTGTCCAGCGCAAGATGGATCTTCGCCGCGCAGCCGTTCATGCGCAGATGGCGGATGCGCGAGACAAACATGGTGTCGAGATGGCGCGGGCCGATCAGCTTCAGCGCCGTGCGCTGCGGATCGGCGCTGGAGACCACCTGCGCCGCGCGCAGTTCCTCGCCATTCGCCAGCACCACGCCGGCTGCGGCATCGTTCTCTATCAGGATGTGATCGACCGCGGCATTGGTACGGATCGTGGCCCCTGCCGCCTTGGCCGAAGCCGCGAGCGCCTGGGTCACGCTGCCCATGCCGCCCTTGGGCACGATGAACCCGCCCTGCCCATTGGCACCGAGATTGGACAGCCGATAGAGCAGGTTGAACACCGTGCTCGGCGAGCGCGGCCCCAGGAACACCCCGAGCGAACCCTCGAAGCAGAGCAGCGCCTTCACCGGCTCGCTCTCGAAGAAATCGTTGGCGAGGTCGTTGACATTGATGGTGAGGATGCGGGTCAGCTCCAGCATGTCCTTTTTGCCGAGCCGCCGCAGCGACAGGGCGAAGAGGCCGAGATTGAGCTGGTCCCGCCAGTCCATTTTGGTGACATCGGCGCGCGGGGGCGTGTGCAGGGCGTAGCCGGCCAACGCATCGGCGAGTTTGACGAGCCGCGCTATGACCGGGCCATAGGCGGCGGCATCCGCCTTGCTGATCGCGGCGATTGAGGTCGCGGTGGCGGCGACGTCCGGCCCGACCTCGAATCCGCCGCCGCCCGGCAGCAGCGACCTGGTCTTAGCCCGCGCGGCCTTGAGGTCGAGGCCGTGCCGGGCGAGGTTGAGGTCACGCGCCACGGTCGGATTGAGGCCATGCAGCAGATGCGCGACGCCGGAGACGCGGTAGCCGGGGGCGAACTCCCGCGTCACCGCCGCGCCGCCGACCTGCGCCGCGGATTCCAGCACGATCACCTTGAGCCCGGCCTTGGCGAGGTACGCGGCGGTCACCAGGCCGTTATGGCCGGCGCCGATGACGAGGACGTCGGCGGCGTTGGGCTTGCTCATTGCACCACTCCGCGCTTGAAGTCCTTCAGCATCTCATGCGCCGCATTGGCACCCGGCGCGCCCATCACGCCGCCGCCGGGGTGGGTGCCCGAGCCGCACATATAGAAGTTGTCGAACGGCCCGCGGAACTGCCCCATGCCGGGGAACGGCCGGTTGAACAGCAGCTGGTCCAAGGTCAACTCGCCATGGAAGATGTTGCCCTCGGTCATGCCGACTTCGTTCTCGATGTCCCAGGGTGTGCGGGTCTGCACATGCAGCACCAGCTTCTTGAAGCCGGGGGCGTGCAGTTCGATCGTGTCGAGCACGTCCTTGGTGTATTGCGCCTTCATCTCCTGGGTCCACGGCCCCTCCGCCAGCTTGTAGGGCACGTATTGCACGAAGACCGACATGAAATGCTTGCCGGGCGGGGCCATGGTGGGATCGACGGTGGTCGGGATGACGCAATCGAGGAACGGCCGCTTGGACCAGGAGCCGTATTTGAAATCGTCGAAGGCGCGCTCGATGTAGTCGAAATCGCCGCCGATATCGACCGTGCCGTAGGCCGCCTCTTTCGGTAGGCCAGCGAATTCCGGCAGCCCGTCGAGCGCGATGTTCAGCTTTCCCGACGAGCCGCGGATCTTGTAGTTCGTGGCGTAGCGGTGGATGTCGGGGTCGATGGCGTCGAGGTCGCCCTTCTCGATCAGCTTGAGGTAGGTGCGCTTCGGGTCGGCGTTGCTCACCACCGACTTGCCGAAGATCTCCTCGCCGGTTTTCAGCGCCACGCCGACGGCCTTGCCGTTCTTGACGATGATCTTGTCGACCTCGGCATTGACCCGGATCTCGACGCCGGCCTCCTCGGCCGCGGCGGCGATCGCCTTGCTGACCGAGCCCATGCCGCCGCGGGCGAAGCCCCAGGCGCCGATCTGGCCATCGACCTCGCCCATGTAGTGGTGCAGCAGCACATAGGCCGTGCCCGGCGAATATGGCCCGAGCGCCGTACCGATGATCGAGGAGGCGGCGGCCAGCCCCTTCCAGCGCGGCGTCTCGAAATACTGGTCGAGGAAATCGGCCACCGACATCGACCAGAAGCGGATCATGTCGTACATGTTCCGCTCGCCCATGCGGCCGAATTCGCGGCCGATCTTCAGCAGGCCGTCCAGGTCCTCGCGATGGCCCCAGGGGTTGATCCGGTTCTGCACGAAGGGATTGAGCTGGGTCGGGTCCGGCGGCGTCATCATCAGCGTGCGTTTGATGAAGCGGCAATGCCGGCTGATCTCCATGGCGTATTCGTCATAGGCCTCGGCGTCGCGGATCGAGTGCCGGCGCAGGGATTCGCGGGTGCGGTCGTGGTCGCTGTAATAGATGATCCCCTCGCCCTCCGGGTTGGGCGCCGAATTGATGTCGTAGGGGATCACCTGCAGGCCGTATTTCGGCAGATCGAGGAAGCGGAAGATTTCCGGCCGGAGCAGCGAGCAGACATAGGAGCAGGTCGAATAGGTGAAGCCGGGATAGATCTCCTCCGACATCGCCGCGCCGCCGACCTTCTCGCGGCGTTCCAGCACCAGGACCTTCAGCTTCTTCTTGCCGTGCTTCTCACCACCCTTGGCCAGATAGGCGGCGCAGGTCAGGCCGTTGTGGCCGCCGCCGATGATGATGGCGTCATAGGTCTCGGGCATGGGGGTATCGCCTGACTGAAATATCCGCGGCCGGCATCCTGCCCAAGCCGGGCGCGGGCGTCAATCTTAATGTATGATCGTTCATGAAACGTCGATTAATACGCTGATTGAGCGCACTATTTTAACCGCGCTCGCGGCGCGGCGGAAAAATACGTCGCGGGGTTGCGGGGCGCCTCGCCGCGTCGTCAAATGCCTGCCGCGAACCTGAGTCGTTGGGGAATCCATGCACAAGGCGAACGTGAAGCAGCGCGCGGCGAAGCTCTATGCCCAGGCGCTGGTCTGGGACGATCACTCCGGCTTCGATCCGCATGGCGGGGCGGACCTCAACAACCTCGACATCTGGCGCAAGGCCGGCATCCACTACCTCTCGGTCAATGTCGGCTACGACGTGTTCGACTGGCAGGCGACGATCAGGACCCTCGCCCGCTTCCGCGCCTTCCTGCAGACCCACCCGAAGAAGTTCGCTCTCATCCGCGGCGTCGCCGACATCAAGCGCGCGAGACGGGACGGCAAGCTCGCTATCGCCTTCGATCTGGAGGGCATGAACGCGCTGAACGGCGACGTCAACATGGTGAACGTCTATTACGAGCTCGGCGTCCGCCAGATGCTGTTCGCCTACAATCTCGACAACCTGGCCGGCGGCGGCTGCCACGACGGCGACAAGGGCCTCACCGATTTCGGCCGCGCGGTGATCAAGGAGATGAACCGCGTCGGCATGCTGGTGGATTGCTCGCACACCGCCTACCGCACCACCATGGAGGCGATGGAGGCATCGGAAGCGCCGGTGATCTTCTCCCATTCCTGCGCCAGGGCCATCCATGGCCACGGCCGCAACATCGTCGACGCGCAGATCAAGGCCTGCGCCAGGACCGGCGGCGTCATCGGCATCAACGGCGTCAGCATGTTCCTCGGCGAGAACGACACTACCAGCAAAACCTTCGTCGACCACATCGCCCATATGGCGGATCTCGTCGGGCCCGAGCATGTCGGCATCGCCCTCGACTACGCCTTCGACGCGGACAAGGTCGACGACCTGGTCGACGGCAACAGCGCCTATTGGCCGGAGAGCGCGGGGTACGGCCGCCATCCCACGTCCTATGTTCCGCCGAAGCAGTTGCGCGAGATCACCGAGACCATGGTGCGCCGCGGCTTCAAGGACCGGGAGATTCTCGGCATCCTCGGCGGCAACTTCCTGCGCGTCGCCTCGGAAGTCTGGAAATAGCCGCTTCCGTTCATCTCTGTTAATGGGCGCGGCGGGCGATTGTCCCCGCGCGCGCCTTAACCTGTATTGACGGCTGACCCCATCGCAGCCGCCGCCGAGCCGCATCCGCACATGCAAGTGTCAAAGCCGAGACATTTGCGGATTGGCCGGGGATTCCGCCCTGTCCGTGACGGATATCGCTGAGCCGCAGCAAACAGCTTCAAATTTCCGCGCGATTGGCGGAGTATACAAGTTGTTCTCATCCCCCTTGCCCGCCCTGAAGGCACGCGCACGCCGCCAACAGGAGACTCTATGTCTTCGATTGCAGCATCCACAGCAGCCGAGAGTCGCCCGGGCGGCGACGGCAGTGCGACGCGCCGGCTGGCCGCCATCCTGCTGATGGATGTCGCCGGCTACAGCCGGCTGATCTCGGAGGACGAGGCTGGCACGCTGGCGGCGTATAAGAGCCACCTGAAAGAGCTGATTCGCCCCGAGATCGCACGCCATGACGGGCGGGTGGTGAAGACGACGGGCGATGGGCTGCTGGCCGATTTCGCCAGTGCGGTCCAGGCGGTGACCTGTGCGCTTACCCTGCAAAGCGAGATGGAGCGACGCAACGCCGCCACACCGGAGCAGCGCCGCATCCGCTTCCGCATCGGCATCAACCTCGCCGAAGTGCTGTTCGAGGACGGCGACGTGTTTGGCGACGGCGTCAACGTGGCCGCGCGGCTGGAGAACCTGGCGGAGGCCGGCGGCATCTGCCTGTCGGATGACGTCTACCGCCATGTGCGCGGCAAGGTGAGCGGGGCGTTCGAACCGCTGGGGCCGCAGGTGCTGAAAGGCATCGGCGAGCCGATCCGCGTCTATCGCAGCATCGTCGCCTCCGCGCAGGGCGCGGCGCCGCTGCGCCAAAGCCCCGAGGTCGCGCGGTCGCTGTCGCAGATTCCCTGGGTCGCCGTGCTGCCCTTCGACAATCTGAGCGGCGATCCGGAACAGGGCTATTTCAGCGACGGCATCACCAACGACCTGATCACCGACCTGTCGAAATTCTCCGAGCTCGCGGTCATCGCCAGCCATTCGGTCTTCACCTACAAGGGCAAGGCGGCGCGCATCGACGCGGTCGCCCGCGAGCTCGGCGTGCGCTACGTCGTCGAGGGCAGCGTGCAGCGCAGCGGCCAGCATGTTCGCATCAACGTGCAGCTGATCGACGCGACCAGCAGCGTGCATCTGTGGAGCGAGCGCTACAAGCGCCCCCTCTCCGCCCTGTTCAGCTTGTATGACGAGATCATCGACCGGCTGGTCGCCACGCTGGTGGCGCGGATGGAGATGTCGGAGCGCGAGCGCGCTTTGCGCAAGCCGACCGACAGCCTGGAGGCCTATGATCATTGCCTGCGCGGCAAGGAGCTGTGGTATCGCTGGGAAAGAGAGGCGAACCTGGCGGCGCAGGACCATTTCCGCCAGGCCATGGCGCTCGACCCGAACTTCGCCCAGGCCTATCGCAACCTGTCCTACGTGCTGATCCAGGCTTGCTGCAGCGGCTGGGTCGACAATCCCGATGCCGTGCTGCGCCAGGCCCGCGGTCTGGCCGAGCAGGCCGTCGCGCTCGGGCCGGCCGATTTCGAGAATTACGGCCAGCTCGGCTTCGCCGCGCTCTACTGCCACGATTTCGACCGCAGCCTGGTCAACTACCGCAAGGCGATCGAGCTCAACCCGAACAGCCCCGATCTCCTGGCCGACATGGCCGACGCCCTGATCCACGTCGGCAAGACGGCGGAGGGTGTCGCCATGATCGAGCAGGCAAGGCAGCTCAACCCGCTTTGCTCCGACTGGTACGACTGGGTGCTCGGCATCGCCGCCTTTTTCGACGGCCGCTACGAGGAAGCGCTGGACGCCTTCAGGCGCGTCGGCAACACCTCCTCGTTCCTGCGCTGCGACCTGGTGGCGACCTATGTGCGGCTGAACCGGATGGAGGAGGCGCGCGCCGTCGTTCGCGACATCCTCGCCGACCAGCCGGATTTCCGCATCGGCCGGAGCACATTGACGCCATTCAAGGACCCACAGGTGCTGCAGCGTTTCGTCGCCGATCTGCGGCAAGCGGGGCTGCCGGATTAGTGTGGCCGGCGGATCGGGGAACGCGGAGGGGATGGGAACATGGACAAGCCAGCACAGCTGATCGCCAAGGCCGAGACCTTCTACTCGTATTTCCGGCGCGACGCCAATGCCGAAGCGCGCCGGCTGCTGCACCAGGCGATCAAGATGGATCCCAACCGGGCCCAGGCGTATGCCGAGCTGGCCTATGCCGACCTGACCGCCTGGCTCTACAACTGGGATCCGGCGATCACCGATCTTGGCGAAGCGCTGGCGCACGCCGAACGCGCCGTAGCCTGCGACGAACACGACTACTACAATCACTGGATCCTGGCCGACGTGCATCTCTATCGCCGCAACTTCGACAAGGCCGCCCAGCTGTTCGAGGTGGCGCGTGAGATGGCGGCCGACCAGGCCATCCCGGAGGAGCAGCGCGCCCTGCAGGTCGATTGGGCCGACATGCTGCTGCTGACCGGCAAGACCAAGCAGGCGGTCGACCTGGTCGAGGACGCCATCGCGAAGAGCCCGGTGCCGGAGCGCTGGTTCCACTGGGTGCTCGGCTGGGCCTATTACGCCGACGGGCAATATGAGCGCTCGCTCAAAGCCCTGGACAAGCTGGGCAATCCGCGCAACGCCATCCGCAAGAACGTCATCGCCAATCTTGTCGCGCTCAAGCGGTTCGACGAGGCGAAGGCCCATGCGGACAAATACATCGACGAGGAAGGCGACCACGGCATCCGCTTCGCCGCGGCCGACGCCATGGTCTGGCCGGCGCTGGAGCCCATCGAGGACCGCGTGCCGTTCAAGGACGGCAAGCAGCACTCCGACTGGAAGAGCCGGCTCTCCAAGGCCTTCGAGAAAACCGCCGGCAAATAGGGCGGCGTCGATCTAACCGGCAGCACCGCCCCTCGCCGACCGTCGCGCCATGGCCTCCGCCCGCAGGCCCACCTTGTCGATCTTGCCGATGGCCAGCATCGGCAGTGAATCCCGAATCTCGAAGGCCTTCGGGATCTTGTAGTTGGCCAGCCTCTCCCGGCAGAACTCTTGTATCTCCTCGGCGCTGACGCGAGCGTCGCCCCGACGCAACAGAAAGGCGTGGCCGACTTCGAAATACATATCGTCCGGCACCGCCACGACTACGGCCAGCGCCACCGCCGGATGCGCCTCCAGCACCAGCTCCACCTCGCGCGGATAGACGTTGTAGCCGCCGGACTTGAACATGTCCTTGATCCGGCCGGCGAGAAAGAGGCGGCCGCTCGCGTCGACACGTCCGAGATCGCCGCTGCGCAGCCAACCGTCGGCATCGATCGCCTGCGCGGTCTCCGCCGGCTTGCCGAAATAGCCGGCCATGACGCACGGACCGCGCACCAGCACCTCGCCCACGGCATCGACGGGCAGCGCGGTGCCGGCCTGGTCGGCGACCCTGATCGCGAAACCCGGCGCCGGGCGCCCGACGCTGTGGGCCAGGACATCGAGCCCGTCATCGGCGGCGGTCAGCGTCACCGAGGCGGTCGATTCCGTCAGGCCCCATCCGGTGACGACGACTCCGCCGAGCCGTCGCAGTTCCGCGATCATGGCGCGCGGCATCGGCGCGCCGAGGAAGAATATGAATTGCAGGCTCGAGGTATCGCGCGGCTGCCGCGCCTGGGCGGCGAGGATGTGGTGATACATTGCCGTCACCTGGAGCAGGAAGGTGACGCGATGCGCCTCGATCGCCGCCAGCAGGCCACGCGGATCGAAATGCTCCTGGAACACCAGCGTCCCGCCACCCAGCATGACATAGGAGATCACGTCGCAGGTGCAGGCCGTGTGATTGACCGGCAGGTTGCAGATCGCCCGCAATGGGTCGGGCGTGAACAGCGCCAGCTGCACGCCGGCGCAGGCGGCGAGATTGCCGTGGGTGATCATGGCGCCCTTCGGCCGGCCGGTGGAGCCGGAGGTGTGCACGATCAGCGCCGGGTCCGCGAGCGTCACCGCGTCGACCGCGGCCGCATAGGCGGCGGCCGGGACCGCCTCGCCCACGCGCAGGAAATCGGCATAGGCCAGGCCCAGCGGCTCCTCCGCGCCGCCCTCCAGATCGACGAGGCCACCGATCGAGTCGACTTCGTCCTTGAGCGCGAGCAGCGCCGGAACTTTGTCGCGCTCGCGCAGGCGCCGGAAGCCGAACAGCAGCTTCGGCCGGCAGTCGCCGAGGACGACCCGGTACTCGTCCAGCTGGTGCACCGGATTGAGGCCGACGACGATGGCGCCGACGCGCAGCGCCGCCAGCAGCACGACCAGGAACTCCGGCCGGGGCGTCGACAGCACGGCGACGCGGTCGCCCCTAGAGACGCCGTGCGCGAGCAGCGCGCGGGCGCAGGAATCCACCTCCGCCGCGAGTGCCCCATAGCTCATCCGCCGGTCGCCGAAGATGCAGGCCACCCGGGCCGGATCGCGCCCGGCGATCAAGGCGGGACAATCGCTGATCCTTACCTTCGAATCCGGCGGACCGTCCGGACTCATGGCCTTCCCCCTTCGGTCGCCGCGGACGCGGCCGGCCGTCAGAAATGCCGCGGAAACACGCTCTTCAAATGCGCGCGGAGCAATTCCAGCGCCTGGTCGCGGGTCAACGTCCCCAGCATGATGTTGAGCCACAGCCCGTCGCTCGCCGCCGAGAGGAAAAGCCCCGCCTTCTCGGCATTCAATTCCCGATAGCGCCCAGCCTTGGCCAAGCTGCGGCAGGCGGTGGTCAGCGCCTCCGCGAACTCGGTGTCGCTGTCGGCGCAGAGCTCCATGTATTTCGGGCGGAAACGCACCTCGCTCCAATAGGCGACCCAGACCGAGATCCGCTCGCGCCGGCAGACCTTGGGGTGGAACTGCGCCAGGACCAGCGCCTCCAGCGCGGCGGCCGGATCGCTCCCCGCCCCCGCCTTGGCGGCGTGCCAGATCTCGCGAAACTCCTCCGTCACCGCGCGCAGCGCCTCCAGCAGCAGCATGTCCTTGCTGGCGAAATACTGGTTCACCGCGCCGTTCGCCATGCCGGCTTCCTTGACCACGTCGGCGATGGTGGTTTCGCCGATGCCGTGCTGGCTGATGGCGCGGATCGCCGCCTCGATGAGCTGCTCGCGGCGGATGTCGCGCACCGCCTTGCGGGCGACTTTCAGCGTGTTGCGCGGCTTGCGGGGAACCTGGTCAGTCGTTCGATGCTGGGTCACGGTGTCGCGGCGGCTTCTCTGGCCTGGCTTGTCGTTGGCCGCATCATGACAGGCCAATGACCTGAATCAACGGCAAAATCCGCCGAGGACCGGTTCGCGCCCAGCGGCGTCGGCGACGGGCGGCCACGATAAGTTCACGCCGCATCGGGCGAAAAGGAGTCGCGAGTCCCGCTCGACTGGGTCTATGGTTATTTATTCGTACACGACTGGACCTTTGCCGGCAGAACTCCGGCTCGGATCACGGTCCCAACGTGGCGCACAAAGGACCGGGACCGGCGCGAACGGCGTCCAGGGACCGGCGCATGGCAACTGACAATGGGCCGCAACACGCCTCCGCATCGCGCGGAGCGGTGGCCATTTGCATTCCGGAGGACATCATGAAGCGCATCGACATTGATAAGCCCGGCACCAGCGGCACCCAAGCCGAAACCGCGCCGGCGATGGAACAGGCCGCCTGGCAGGAGGCCTGGACGCTGCAGCTTGGCCGCACGGCCGAAATCTACGGCAAGCTGTTCGCGGCGATGCGCGACGAGGCCGCCGGCTTCGTGCAGAAGCGCATCGAGGCCGACATGGAGACGGCAAAAGCCTGGAGCACCTGCCGCACCATGAACGATCTCCTCGACCTGCAGCAGAAATGGCTGCATTGCGCGGTCGAGCACTACACCGAGCAGGGCATGAAGATGGCGGAGCTCTGCCAGCGGACGATGAGCGAGCCGGCCGAAACCGTCGCCGCAGCCGCGCCGGCCGAAGCCGCGCAACCGAAACCGGCGGAGCGCAAGACCGCCGCACAGGCGGAGGCCGGCGTTTCCCGCGCGGCCTAGCCGAAGCTCCCGGTCGCGGATCGGACGGCGGCGGACCTCAAGGCCGCCACTCGAAGACGGCGAGGACGCAGCCGGTTTCGGTCCGCGACCAGTGACGCGTGTTCGGCGCGAAGGAGACGAAGTCGCCGGCCTTGAAGACGGCGCCGTCGGAATCGATCAGTTCGCCCTCGATCACCAGGAATTCCTCGTAACCGGGATGGTCGTGCTCGATGGTGACGGCGCCCGGCTGCATGCGCATGAGGTACGAGCCGCGCCCGCTTTCCCTGCTGTAGCTGACCGGCAGCCAGGACATCTCCGGCTGCACCGGGCCCTCGAGGTCATAGGTCTGGAACGGCGTCTCGGCGACGCTGACGACGCGGCGGTTCATCGCGGGCTCCCTTCAGGCTACCAGTCGCGAGGAAGGTAGCGCCACCGTCACGGTTGTGCCAGTCCCCGGGCTGCTGTCGACGTCGATGGTGCCGCCGTGCAACTCGGTCAGCCGCTTGGTGATGGCGAGGCCGAGCCCGGTGCCGCCGCGCCCGCGGGTCAGCGTGCTTTCCACCTGGTGGAAGGGCTGGAACAGCTGCCGCATGTTGGCCGCGGGAATGCCGATGCCGGTGTCGCTCACCACCAGGCGAACGCCGTCCTGGCGCGGATTGCTGACCTCGAGCTCGATGCGGCCGCCGCTCGGGGTGAACTTGATCGCGTTCGACAGCAGGTTGAGCAGGATCTGCTTCACGCACTTCTGGTCGACAAGCAGGCGCACCGGCTGGCGGGGCAGCTTGGGCACCAGGGCGATGCCGCCCTCCTGCGCCCGCACCGAGACCATGCGCAGGCAGCCATCGACGATGTCGCCGAGGTCGGTCACCTCCTCCACCAGCTGCATCTTGCCGGCTTCGAGCTTGGCCATGTCCAGCACGTCGCTGATCAGCGACAGCAGCCATTCGCCGCTGTCGTGGATATGCGCGGCATATTCGGAATAGCGGTCGAGATCGGGACCGAATTGCCGGTCGCGGATCACCTCGGAGAAGCCGAGGATGGCATTCAGCGGCGTGCGCAGCTCGTGACTCATGTTCGCCAGGAACTCGGATTTGGCGCGGTTCGCCGTTTCCGCCTCGTTCTTGGCCTTGATCAGGTTGATCTCGGTCTGGCGCTGCTCGGTGATGTCGAAGCCGATGCACACCAGGAGTGCGACGTCGCCGCGCGCATCCGGCAGCGCGACATTGGACCAGCGCAGCAGGCGCCGGGTGCCGTCCTTGTGCACCCACGGGTTGACATTGACGATGGGAAAATCCGCTGTCCGCCTGCCGGTGAGGATCTCGGTGACGCGCGCGAAGTCGGCGCCTGGGATGATGTGCCGCCAGGTTTCCGGGCGCTGCAGCTCGGCGAAGCTGAAGCCGGAGAGGCGCTCGGCCCCCTTGTTGGCGCTGATGAGCTTGCCCGCCGCGTCATAGACGGTGATCGCCGCGTCGACATGGTCGAGGATCAACTGGACCAATGCATCCTGGCTCACCCCGGCGTCTCCGGGCCGGCCGAACACGATTTCCCGCGCCATGCGCAGCCGCCGCCACAGGCCCGGCTTCTTGCCGCTCTCCAGCAGGGAGTCCATGCTCAGTTCAGGCCTCGATCCAAACCCGCACGTCACCGCACCACGGCGTGGCCGCGGCGAGGCTGGAATCCCAATAGCACTCCCAGGGTTAATAAAATGCCAGCGGCACGGACCACAATGGTTCGGATGCCGCCGCCCTACCCAGCCGCCTTCAGCGCCGCCGGCAGGACCTCTTCGAACACGTCGAGATCGGCCTTGGCGCCGGCGCTGACCCGGATGCAGCGGTCGAGCGGCGCCACGCCGGGCATGCGCACGAAGACGTCGCGCTCGATCAGCGCATTGAGCACGCGGCGGGCATAGGCGCCGTCGCGGCCGCAATCGAGGGTGACGAAATTCGCGGCCGAGGGCAGCGGCGCGAGGCCGTTGGCGCGGCCGATGGCGGCGATGCGGTCGCGCGCGCTGGCGACCTCTCCGATCACCCAGGCAAGATGCGCGTCGTCGCCAAGCGCCGCCAGCGCCGCGACCTGGGCCAGGCGGTTGACGCCGAAATGGTTGCGGATCTTGTCGAAGCCGGCGATCACCTCTGCCGCCCCGATGGCATAGGCGACGCGCGCGCCCGCCAGACCATAGGCCTTGGAGAAGGTGCGGAAGCGCAGCACGCGCGGATCGGCAACGTCGAGCGGCGGCAGGGTGCCGGCCGGCGCGAACTCGCCATAGGCTTCGTCCAGGCAAAGCAGGCAAGTCTCCGGCAGGCGGCGGATCAGCTCCTGCACGACCTCCGCCAGCCACCAGGAGCCCATCGGGTTATCGGGATTCGACAGATAGAGCAGCCGCGCGCCTTCCTTCTTCGCCAGCGCGAGGAGGGAGTCCGGGTCTTCGCAATCGTTCACGTAAGGCGTGGTGCAAAGCCGCCCGCCGCTGCCGGCAACCTGGTAGTTGAAGGTGGGATAGGCGCCGAGCGAGGTCGCGACCGGCGTGCCTGGCTCGACGAACAACCGCGCGACGGTGCCGAACAGCCCGTCGATGCCCTCGCCCACCGTGATGTTGGCGGGCGCGATGCCGAGCTTCGCCGCCAGCGCCTGTTTCAGATCATGGTTCTCCGGGTCGCAGTATTTCCAATTCTCCGCCGCCGCGTCGCGGATCGCGGCGAGCGCCTTGGGCGACGGGCCGAACACGCTCTCGTTGGCGCCGAGGCGGGCGCGGAACTTGCGGCCACGGTTGCGCTCCTGCGCCTCCGGCCCGACGAAAGGCACGGTCGAGGGCAGGCCCTGGACGATGGGGGTGAAGGGGATCGGCGGCATGGAGGACCCTGATCGCGATTCGGCTGCGCCGATCATAGGCATCAGCCCTGCGTTCCCGTCAATGAAGCGGACCTTGCGACCCGGTCCAGGCGATGTTAGCCCTCCCCTGCGGATAGTAAGGGAGGGACGAGGATGTCAAAAGTTCTGCTGGTGACCGGCGGCTCGCGCGGCATCGGGGCGGCGATCTGCCGGCTCGGCGCCCGCGACGGCTATGACGTGGCGATCAACTATGCCGGTCGCGCCGACGCGGCCGAGGCGGTCGCCGCCGACGTGCGCAAGGCGGGGCGCAAGGCCATCACCCTCCAGGGCGACATCCGCGACCCGGCCTCCGTCGCCGCCATGTTCGATCGTGCGGCCCGCGAGCTCGGCTACGTCTCCGCCTTCGTCAGCAATGCGGGCGTGATCCACAAGGGCGCGGCGCTCGCCGACATCCCGGCCAAGGAGATCAAGCGCGTCATCGACATTGATCTGACCGCGCACCTCATCTGCCTCGGCGAGGCGGTGCGCCGCATGGGCAAATCGCGCGGCGGCCAGGGCGGCGCCATCGTCACCATCTCCTCCATGGCCTCGCTGCTGTTCGGCGCCGGCGGCTTCCAGCCCTATGCCGCGGCCAAGGGCGGCATCGACGTGGTGACGCAAGGGCTGGGCAAGGAAGTGGCCGGCGACGGCATCCGCGTCAATGGCCTGCGCCCCGGTTTGATCGACACCGAGATGCAGGACGATACCGGCATGGAGAAGCGCATCGAGCGCCTCGCCGCGCAGATCCCCATCGGCCGCGGCGGCACCGCCGAGGAGGTGGCGGAGGCGGCGCTGTGGCTGCTCTCCGACAAGGCGAGCTACGTGGCGGCGACGCTGTTCAACGTGTCAGGCGGGCGGTAGATACCCACGCCCTCGTCACCCCGGGCTTGACCCGGGGTCCATTCCGACGTCGCAAGGACGGCCAAGGATGAAACGCGGTGCGGCGGCACGATGGATCCCGGCTCAAGGCCGGGATGACGAGCGAGAGGTGGTGAGGCCGCGCCTCACGTCTCGCCGAACAGGAACGACAGCAGCACGTAGCGCTTGCCGTCCGTCACGTGCATCGGCTCGTGCAGCAGCGAGCTGGAGAAGACGATCGCCGCGCCCGTCTCCGGCCGGTATTCCGTTGCGTTGAACTCGGGGAAGCGGATGCCGCCGCCCTCGAACTGCTCGCTGTTGAGATTGACCGAGCAGGCGAAGCGGCGATGCGCCACGTTGGGCTTGGTGTTGTCGCGATGGCCGTGCAGGTCGCCGCCGCGCTCGCCCTCGTAGCAGCCGATGCGATAGGCCTCGCGCCGGGTGATCTTGTACTGGAAGGCGCGGCGGATCTCCGGGAACACGCGCCGCTTCAGCCGGTCGTCGATGAAGCCGTTGGTCTCCGCGTTCACCACCCAATGGTCGATGCGGTCCTTCCGGCCGTATTCGGGAATCCGCATCTTGTAGTCGCCCATGCCCGGCGGATGCGCGCCGTGGCCGGGTTCCAGGAAGGTGTGGCCGGTCATGGTGTAGACGCCGATCAGCTTCTGGCAATCGGCGCGCGACAGCACGTCGGGAATGATCAGGATCGGCGGATGGCTGGCGGCCTGGGCGCGCCGCGCGGCGATCGTGTCCAGCGCGGCAAGCGCCGCCGCCGCATCCGCACCGATCGCGGCCACGTGGCGATTGGGCGCCAGGGTGACGATGCCCGCGGCCTTGCCCATGCCGTAGAGCGCGGCGACCTTGCCCTCGGCATCGGCCAGGAGCTCGAATCCGCGTGGGGCCTCCTTGGGCGCGGTCAGGCCGGCGGCGACCAGGAAGGCCCGTCCGCCCATCGCCCGCGCCCGCTCCGCCACCGCCTCCAGCCCCGCCGGCAGCGCGGCGCTCGCCGGCTGGAACGCCAGGATCAGCGGCCGGCCGGAGATGTGGTCGGCGCCGGGGTCGATCTCCTCACCCCCGGCGGAGAGGAGCTGGAATCCGGGCGCGATGTCGCCCGGCTCCAGCGGCCGCGCGACGGCGGATGGCGCGGCGGTCTTCGGAGCGGTGGTTGGGGCATTGGTCACGGGACGCGGCTTCCGGATCGGGTGGCGCGGCAGCGCGGCCGCGGGTTGCGCCGACTTTAGCCGTCCTCCGGACCGCCGAACAATGCTGCTAAACTATGCCGGCGAACAATGCCGCGCCGCGAGCCCGGCGGGCTCGGTCGAATGGCCTATGGGCGGCGTCCTATCACCCCCGGCGGCGATGGCGTAAGCTCCTAGGCGGGTTCGGCTGTCCGAGAGGCTCCATGTCCGGCACTCCTGGCCGCTTGCTGATCGTTGATGACGAGCCGGGTTTCACGCGGTTCGTCGAGTATGTCGCCGAAGGCATCGGGCTGGAGGTCCGCAGCCTGCACGATGGCAGCGAGGTCGAGGCGGTGCTGGCAACCTGGGCGCCCGGCATCATCCTGCTCGACATCAACATGCCCGGGCGCGACGCGCTGGGCCTGCTCGGCCTGCTCGCGGCCCGGAACTATGCCGGCCAGGTGGTGGTGATCAGCGGCGCGGCGCCGGAATACCTGCAGATGACCGGCGCCAGCGCCAGGATGCGCGGCCTCAACCTCGCCGCCGTGCGCACGAAGCCGATCCGGAAGCAGGAGCTGGAGGAGTTGCTCCTTCAGCTGAGATAGCTGCCGGAGGAGGCCCTGCCCGACGCGAAACCGTTTTGCTGCCGGAAAGACGGCGTCAGTTGCGATCCATTTCCATTCTGCACAACTTCTCGTATGATAATTCCCTGAGCAGGAGGCCTGGCATGGTCAGGATTCCCGGGTTGGCGATCGCCCTATGCTGCATCGGCGCGGGCTTGGCTTACGGCCAAGCCCTGGATCCTGCTCCGCCTCCACCGCCCGATGGCCCTTCGGGTTCTGTGGATCCTTGGCCCGGCATCGAGACAGACGCTGGGAGCGCCCCCGCCGGCGCGGCGGCCACCGCCATTTCCCAGCTCGAGCTGGAGGAGATCCAGGCCATGTGCTCGCAGCGCGCAGACTGGGAGGCCATCTCCGTCTGCGTCCGCTTGCGACCGCCGCGCTAGTTGCATCATGGCGGATGGCCGGCAGGAATACGCCGAGTACTATTACGGCACGTATCTGCGCGGCATGGCCGAGGCGCGGGTCGAGCTCTATCAGTGGCAGAACCACGCCAACGAGGTCCTGTTGTGGTTCGTTTGCGGCCTCGCGCTGTCCGGTGTGGCGTTGGCGGCTCTTCAATTGTGCTGGAGCTTCTGGCTGGAGCGCACACCGGAGCAGTCGACGGTCGAGACCTCAGCCACGGGCATCAAGATCACCTCGCCCTTCGTCGGCATCGCCATCCTGTTCCTGTCTTTCTCCTTCTTCCTGTTGTTCGTGCGCGAGGTCTACACCATCAGGGTCGAGGCGACGGCGACCTCCACGGCACAAGCGAAGGCGCCCGCGGCGCTTTCGGGCGGCGGCCAGAAGCCGGCGATCCAGCGTTCCGACGAACACGGCTACTGACCCAACGCTAGGCGCCGGCGCTTCCGCCGGTTTCCGCGCGCCACCTGGACTAGATGAAGCCGAGCAGGGCCGCGAGACGCGCGCCACGCGGCTCGACGGGCAGGCTCAACCAAGACCAGACGGAGCGGGACGACCCAGATGAGAGGAAATTGGTAGCGCCGGCCGGATTTGAACCAGCGACATAGGGATTATGATTTTTCTTAGTTACTAAAATATTCTCAATGGCTTAGAAGGCGCCTGGGCCGACGTCGGGCTAAATCCGTGGGCCTTGAAGAGACGGCCTCACTCCCGCGGCCGAGGCTGGTGTCAAATATAGGTATGGATAGAATGCTCGCAATGATGGCGTTCAATGACACTCGCTCTCGCTATAATGACGACCAGACGATCTTGCCGCTCACCGAGCACTAGCTTATTCGCGGCCGACACATAGTGGCGGATCACAGTGCCCAGACCTTTGCTGCGATACGAGAAGGAAATCAACGCGATACAAAGACAAGTGAGGGACACTTGGGGAACCGCTCGGAGCACCGCTCGCACGACGTGACGGCGCCGAAGCGTTACAGGCCTGTAGGCTGCTGCATCTATTGCGGAGCGACGAAAGATTTAACTGAAGAGCACATAGTGCCTTACGCGCTAAATGGTGCGTGGGTTCTTCCTGCATCGAGCTGTTCTAGCTGTCGAAGAGTTACGGGGGCATTTGAACAAGATGCCTTACGCATTGGCTTTACAGGCTATCGCATCCAAAAAAACTTTCGAACGCGGCGGCCAAAAGAGCGCAAGCAAATGAAGGTCCAAGTAACGCGCCATAAAGATGGCGCGGTGAAAGAAGTCTTCTACGACGAATATGAGAATTCCCCAAAGTGCTTAATGCACATGAGGCTTCAACCACCCGGCATACTCGTGGGCCGAGACAAATCGTATGGCATCCACCCCGCAATGAGCATGTTGATAAACTCAGATGTTCCAGATTGGGCCAATCGGCTACGTGTGGCATTTGCGACGGTAATTCAGCCCTATGATCACACCTCAGTTGCAAGAATGCTGGCAAAGATTGGTCACGCTTACGCGTGCGCTGAGTGTACAGGAACGGTAATTGGCTGACAGTTCCGCCTCTGCGATGGCGAGGTCAGGCGGCTTTCTTGGGCTGTTTTGTCTGGGCGCTGTTCTCCTTTCT
>Ga0268299_1000332_pt1 | contig 161131 bp, 157 predicted proteins | sample NOBtaG_FD_193484 | JGI IMG/M metagenome (GOLD analysis project Ga0268299, IMG submission 193484) | Activated sludge microbial communities from bioreactor in Nijmegen, Gelderland, Netherland - NOB reactor | ecosystem: Engineered > Bioreactor > Aerobic > Activated sludge | place: Netherlands... | reverse complement strand
GCACTCGGTGCGCGAGGCGCTGGACAGGCCGTGGGTACTGGACATCGACGCGAGCATCAAGCCGCTGTACGGGCGGCAGGAGGGAGCCGAGATCGGCTACAACCCGGCCAAGCCCATGCGGCCCAGCTGGCGACGCGCACGCTGGCCTTCGTCGCCATCCGGCATGGGGCGATCGAGTACGAGTACTACGCCCCCGGGCATGGCCCGACCGTGCCGTCGCAGTACTTCTCGGTCAGCAAGTCGATCCTCGCCACGCTGGTGGGCATGGCGATCGACGACGGTCTGATCCGCTCGCTGGACCAGCCGGTAACCGACTACGTGAATGAACTGGCCGGGCGCGGCTTTGCCGGCGTCACGCTGCGGCAGCTGATCGACATGCGCTCGGGGATGGACTACGACGAGAACGACAACCCGTTCGGGCTGCATGTGCTGATGAACTACACGCCGCAGGTCGAGCCGCTGCTGCTGCAGCTGCGTGCCAGCGCCGGCGGTGAGCGCCCATTCCGCTACAAGTCGGGGGAGACGGCGCTGCTGTCGCTGGCACTGGCCCGCGCGCTGCGGAAGGAGACGTTGACGGACTACGCGCAGCGCCGGCTTTGGGGGCCGCTGGGCATGGAGAGCGAGGCGTTGTGGTCGCTGGACCGCAGCGGTGGTTTCGAGAAGGCCTGGTGCTGCATCGCCGGCACGGCGCGCGATCTCGCCAAGCTGGGGCGCCTGTACCTTGCCGACGGCCAGGCCGGTGGCGCCCGGGTCCTGTCGGCCGGCTGGGTGTCGGACAGCCTGCCCAGGCCGGGTTCCGACGGCGTGCGGCCCTACACACGCGGCTGGTGGCCCGCATCGGCCCAGGGGCGTGACTTCGCCGCGGTGGGCAAGAACGGGCAGCTGCTGCATGTGTCCAGGGACTGCGACACCCTCATCGTGCGCCTCGGCGAGACGCCGGGCTACGCCTCCTGGCGCGACTGGATGTCGCTGTTCGGCGAGCTGGCGGCCAGTGGCTGTCGCTGACCGGCCAGGCCTTGGCCGGCGCAGTTGTCCCTTCCCACTTTGGGTGTCCCGCAGGCGGCACGCGGCACTTCGCTTCTGCAGTTCAATCACGCCGTCGATGCCCTGACCACCGCGCGCTGCCCATGACCTCGCCTGCATCCGCCACCACCGCCTCCCGCCTGCTCGTCGATCGCGGCGACCTCCGTCGCACGCGCCTCGTCGCCGACCCCGATGCGGCGCGCCCGCTCGGCGATGGCGAGGCGCGGCTGGCGATCGACACCTTCTCGCTCACCGCCAACAACATCACCTATGCCGCCTTCGGCGAGGCGATGAAGTACTGGCAGTTCTTCCCGGCGCCCGGAGGCGACCGCGCCGGCTGGGCCTGCCTGCCGGTGTGGGGCTTCGCCGAGGTGGCCGAGTCGCGCGCCGACGCTTTGCATCCCGGGCAGCGCGCCTACGGCTACTTCCCGGCCGGCACGCACCTCGTCGTGCAGCCGGTGCGCCTGGGGCGAGGCGGCTTCACCGATGGCGCCGCGCACCGCCAGGAGCTGGCCGCGGTCTACAACCAGTACATCTTCACTGCAGCGGACCCCGGCTGGTCGCCCGCGGTCGAAGGTCTGCAGGCGGTGCTGAAGCCGCTGTTCGTCACCTCGTTCCTGATCGACGACTTCCTGGCCGACAACGATCGGTTCGGCGCGCGGCAGCTGGTGCTCTCCAGCGCTTCCAGCAAGACGGCCTTCGGCACCGCGTTTTGCCTTGCCAGGCGCCGCGGCACGCCGGGGCTGCCGCGTGTCGTGGGGCTGACCTCGCCGGGCAACGTGGCCTTCACGCAGTCGCTCGGCTGTTACGACGAGGTGGTCGCCTACCAAGACGCGCTCACGTTGCCTGCGGCCGAGCCGGCGGTGTATGTCGACTTCTCCGGCGACGCCGCGCTGCGCCACACCGTGCACGGCCACTTCGGCGACGCCGCGCTGAAGCACAGCGCCTCGATCGGCGGCACGCACTGGCAGGCACTCGGTTCCGGCAGCGGGCTGCCGGGGCCGCGGCCGACCTTGTTCTTCGCCCCGGCGCAGATCAAGAAGCGCAGCGCCCCGCCGCCCGAAGGCTGGGGGCCGGCCGCGCTGCAGCAGCGAATCGGCGAAGCCTGGGCCGCGTTCCTGCAGCGCATCGCGCAGGCCGACCCGCCCTGGGTGCGCATCGAGAGCCGCGCCGGGCCGGCGGCGCTGCAGGCGACGTATCTCGAGCTGTTGGAAGGCCGCGCCGACCCGCGCGTCGGGCTGATGATCAAGCCGGCCTGATCGGGCCACCCGAGGGCATCGACGCCGCGACGAGCGGCCGCCTCCGTGCCCTGCGACGAGCGACGGTTCGCGCGCCCCGACCCCCGGGGGTGCTCAGCAGGCGTTGGGGATCTGCGCCGGGTCGATGAGCACCAGCTTGCCGCCGAAGTTGGTGGGGCTGACGCGATCGGTGTCTTCGCGGTAGGCCGCGAACTGGCGGTGCAGCAGGCAGCGGATGTGCCCGTTGATCACGCGCCCTTCGCCGTCGCCGGCCTCCATCGGCGCGTTGTTGTAGCCCCAGCCCCAGCCGTTGCCGTCGCTCACCATGAAGTGGCCGCCGGGCCGGCGGTCGGTGTAGAGCCGGCAGATCTGACCGCGCGGCACGCCGTTGAACGGGGTTCGCGGCATCGCGTCGGTGGCGCGGATGTACTCCTGGCCGGCGCCGAACTCGCTGTAGTCGAAGCCGCCCGGGCTGAGCTTGTTGATCCAGCGCAGCGAGACATAGCCGGCGGCCAGCAGCCAGTAAGAGACCTGGTCGTAGCAGCTGTTGCCCACCGGCGGGTTGGCGCTGTTGCGCTTGCAGGTGAAGAGGTCGGCAGCCACCTCGCTGCGCACCGCGGCGGCGTCGGCAAGCGCCTCGGCGGCGATGTTGGGCACCGGGATGTACATGCGGATGCCGTCGCGGATCTCGTTCTCCGACTTGAATCGCCAGTGGTCGACGGTGGTCTTCGGCCACGGCTTGTTGTTCTGGAAGGGCATGTCGCCGAGCCGGTTGGGCGCCCACAGGTTGGTGAGGTAGACGCGCTGGCACAGCAGCAGGGCCCGCAAGGCGTCGCGCTGGGTGTCGGTGTTGTTCGACATCACCCCCTTGTACCAGGGCCGCAACCCGGCCAGCGAGATCGCGGCGCCGACGTCGTCCATCACCTGGACACTGTTGGCGACGGTCTGCAGCAGGTGGGTCAGGTGCTGCTCGAGCGCGGCGCTGACGGTGCCGATGTAGGTCAGCGACTCCTGCAGGCGAGTGTCGTTGGTCTTGGCCAAGAGCGTTCCCGGTGGTGGCGGCCGCACGAGTGTAGGGCAGCGCTTCACGCGGCCTGCCCACTGCCGGCACCGCGCAATGGCGGTGTGTCGCTGCGATGGCCTGTCGCGAGTGCCTGTCGCTCGAGCGGCGACCCGAGTTCGGCCGCCAGTGGATCAGCTACCGTAACGCACGGCGTGGTCGCGACGCGCCGGAAGGCCGAAAGAGGGGGTTCAGATGCGCCAGGTCGTCAGAGGGCTCTTCGTATCGGCCGGCATCGGCTGCGCGGTTCTCGGTGTCGGGTACTTCGCTCAGCAACCCTGGGCGCTGGCGACCTGGCCCTGGACCGACGGCCGGCTCTCGAACATCTTCGTCGCGTCGATGCTTGCCGCCTTGGCCCTTCCGCTGGCCTGGATCGGCTGCAGCGCACAGTTCCGGGCCGCCGCGGGGGGCTTCGCCCATCTGGCGGTCATCCTCGGCGGCTCGGCCTCGGTGTTCTTCGGGGCGGGCATCGCGCAAGCGCCCGCAAGGTGGCCGGCATACGGCGCCGGCGCGCTGGCCGCCGCGCTGGCCTGTGCGGCGCTGGTGCACTGGTCGCTCCGGCAGCCCGTGGCCGACACGCGGTTGCTGCCGCGCTCGGCCCGCGCCTGGTTCGTGGCTTACATCGCCGTGCTGGTGCCGGCCGGCGGGGCGCTGCTGAGCGGGGTGCCGGGCATCATGCCGTGGCCGTTGAAGGCCGAGACTTCAGCGCTGTACGGCTGGATCTTCCTGGCCGCGGTCTGCTCCTTCGCCTACCCGCTGTGGCGGCCCCGGGTCGAGAACGCGGTGGTCGGCCTGCTGGGCTTCCTCGCCTACGACCTGGCGCTGATCCCGCCGTTCGTGGCGCACTTCGAGCGCGTCCGGCCCGAGTTCACGACCACGCTCGTCAGCTACACGACCGTGCTGGTGATGACCGCGCTGGTCTCGGTCTGGTACCTCTTCGTGAGCCCGCACACGCGGCTGCAATCGGCAGATGGCCACCTTGCCGGGCGCTGAGCGGCTGCCGGCAACGCGACGGTCCGGCGCCCCGGTCACTTGGGCAGCGGCGCCCCGGCCTGCCCGAAGAAGTACCGCCAGCCGGTGGGCGTGCGGACATAGGTGTCGCTGAACCAGACCTTGTAGTCGAACGCCTCGCCGCTGGGCCGCGTGCCCTTCAGCCACAGCTTGGCGGTGACGACGGCGGTGTCGTTCATCACCCGCACGGTGCGCGAATCGTCCACCACCACCTGCTGCTCGAAGTTCCAGTTCCGGTCGCGGGCGCGCTTCTCGATCTGCCTTCCCGGCACGACGGTGCCGTTGGAGAGCACGAGCGTCATCTCCGGGTGGTGGATGCGCTCGATCGTCGCGGCGTCGTTCTTCTCGACGGCCGCCTGGTACTGCACGTCCAGCTCGTAGACGGACCTGCGGTCGGTTTCGATATCTGCGGCCATGCCTGCTCCGGTTGCGATGCTTGCAGCGACCACGCCGCCAAGCACCTTCCATCGTTTCGCTGCCTTCATCCCTCGCCTCTCGATAAGGTGAGGCGACTCTAGGCGGCGGCGGCCATCCGCGCTGTCACGATCTTGCGCAGCGCGGCCGCCTGGCCGCCGCGCGCCGTCTTGCGCAGCGCATCGGGCGTGAGGCCGAAGAAGGCACGGAACCGGGCCGTGAAGTGGCTGTGGCTGGCAAAGCCGGCATCGAGCGCGATCGAGGTGAGGTCGAGGTTGGAGTCGAGCACCGCACCCAGCGCCTGGGCCAGCCGCGAACGGGTGGCATAACGATGGACCGATGTGCCCACCTGGCGGTGGAAGGCATGCGCCAGGTGGAAGGGCGAAACGCCGGCCAGCCCGGCCAGTTCGGCCAGCGTCCACTTGCGCTCGGGCTCGGTCGAGATCGCTTCCTTCACGCGCTCGACGTAGCAGGAGCCCGGTCGCGCCCGGTCGAGCGGGCGCACCGCGCCCAGCGTCGACTTCAGGAGGCCGAGGCCGAGCTCCTCGATCTCGAGCGCATCGACTTCACCGCGCGCCAACCGGCGCTCGAGCAGGCTGCGCGCCAGGATCGCCGCGGGGGAAAGAACGGCGCGGGCGAAGGGCGTGGCCTCGTCGAAGCCATCGCCGGACATGGCTTCGGGAGCCAGCCGATCGAGCCCCTCGGACGTCAGGCGCAGCGTGATGCACTCGTCGCCGATGCCGCCGGGAAAGGTCAGCCGGTAGGGCCTGCCGGAAGAGAGGAAGACGGCGTGGCTGGGGGTGGCGACAACCTGCTGGCGCGGCGCCGGGTGGAGCGCGAAGACGCCGGAGGTCGGCAGAGCGACGACGTTGACCGCCGCGTGCTCGACCGGATGGCGCTGGTCCGGCGTCGGGCGGCAGGCGATGTGGGTGATGCCGAAGAGCGAGCCTGTGAAGAGGTCGCGGCGCACGATCCAGGCATCCGGGGTTGGACTCGCGGTGGCCATGCCCGATTAGACACCGGGGTTGCGGCGACGGATCGGTGGCGCATCGAAGCTGACGCGGCCGGTCACGAGTTGCGGAGCGGTCCAAGGGTCGATCTGATCGGCAGCTTCCGGCGGGTTCCGAGGCAAACAGGTCACTTGCGCGGTCGGCCTGCGCATGGCGGGCTCCACGCACCGGAAGTGCCCCGAGGCCTCGCCGTGATGCGCGGCCAGGAAGGCGAAGTTGGCTGGGCGCGCCGGCGTTGCCATACCCGCGCGACTAGCCTTCGGGCTCGAGCAGGCGCAGCTTCAACTTCGTGTCCGAGCGGAAGCCACGGTCGAACGTCACCCTCTCGCACCCGTGCGCCTGGGCGAGTGCGACAAGCCAGGCGTCGGTCCACAGGTCCGGCGAAGGCTCGCGCCGAACGACGTTGTCGTACCGGAGCTTGCCGTGCGCTGCCGGTACCTGATTCAGCACCTCGACCCGTGGATCCTCGATCAGGCCTTGCACGGCACTCCACGCCTGCACCGGTCGCAGGACGGAGCTTCCCATGACGCGGCGGTTGGACAGCAGCCGCAACAAGGCCATGCGGACCGGAAGGCTCAGGCCGACGTCGCCGTCGTCGCACGCGTCCCACCATGCGGCCGCTGGCGCCTGGTGCGCATGCCCTTCCACGAGCACGGGCAGCAGGACGTTCGCGTCCGCGATGCAGCGCACGCGCCTTGACTTCTTCGGAACGCTGGAGGTCCTCGGTGTCGAGTCGCCTGACTGCCTTGGGGCTCAAGCGGCGCAGCGGCGCGTCAGCGGCGAGCTTGATCGGCGGCTTGGTGAGACGCTTGCGCGGTCGTTCGGTACCCGCCATCTCGCGCTGCAACGCATCGATGACCAGCTGGCGGAGCGTGGATCCCCTTTCGACGGCTTCGATCTTGGCGCGCCGGAGGACTTCGTCAGGGAGATCGAGTGTCGTTCGCATAGCAGTAGGTCACATCGATGCCTTTGTGGCTGACTTTGGCAGAGCGGGCCTGCTACGCGCACAGGGACGAACGGGGACTCGGCGTCAGCTGTCACCGGCAGCATCCTGGGTGCTCCATCGCCGCCTGCAGCCGGGCCATCTCGCGCAGCCCGATCGCGTGGATCTGCACGCCGCTGGGCGTGGTGGTGGTGTTGTCGCGGGCGAGGAAGTGGCAGTACGCCGCGCCGGTTGCGAGGCTCGAGTCGGTCCGATGCCGAGTGGGAAACGCCGGTTGCGCGACGAGCCCGAGACCGCCAGGGACTACGGCGACACCCGCTACGACGGGCGCTGGCTCGGGCACACTGACGACGTCGAGACGCTCGAGATCGTGCTGCCGGCGGGTCCTGCTACCCGAGAGGTCGGCACGGTCCATGGTCGGCAGGCTGCTGAGTCCCGGCGCGTACGCGCAGCACCCACGGAAGAGGACGACGTGACCCCACACATCGGCTCTTGCTGCTGCGGGCAAGTCCGCATCACCGCGCTGTGCGACCCGCAGACGGTGTCCATGTGCCATTGCCTGCTTTGCCAGAAGAGAACCGGCAGCACCTACAGCGTGCACGGCTACTTTCCGAGCGCGGAGGTCCAGGTCGAGGGGGCGACGAAGACCTACTCGCGCACCGGCGACTCGGGCGCCTACATCCACTTTCGCTTCTGCCCGGAGTGTGGGGCCACGGTCTGCTGGGAGGTCGAGGCCAGCCCGGGAAAGACCGGGATCCCGGCCGGCGTGTTTGCCGATCCGGCGTTCCCGGCACCGACGGTGGCGATCTTCGTGCCGCACAAACATCCGTGGGTCTTGATCCCTGAGGGCGTGCCGCAGAACGAAGGCCACAGCGCGGCATTTGCCGCTGCCGCCGCGGCGGCGGTTGCGCGCCGGGGTTGAACCGGGGGCGGGTCCCCGCCGGGCCTCCGGTTCAGTGGCGGGTGGCGGGCAGGCGGGCAAAGACGGCCGGCATCCGGAAGTCGCGGCCGATCACGCCGCGGGCGAAGAAGTAGTTGGTCCGCGCGCGTTCGCTCAGCGCGTCGAGGTCCACACGGCCCGAAGCATCGCAGGGGAAGGCCAGGCCGCGGCCCTCGTCGAAGAGCGAGACGAAGCGCAGCTCGTAGGACGCGCCTTGCGCTGCGGCGACGGGATGCGACATGGCGGGCCTCCTGAATGAGCCTCGAGCTTCGTGCTCGACGGTGGCATTTCGCCATGCCGTGGTTGCAGCGCCGTTTCGCCGCTCATGCCGGCCGATATCGAAATGAAACCCGCGTGTTGCAGCGCTCGGCTCGCTCGCCGCGGTCACGTGCGGCGGAACTCTCGGTGCTCAGCGCGTCGTCAAGGCGGCGCCAGCCGCGGCGCGCTGGCCAGCACCTTGGCCAGCTCTTCCTTCCAGAACTTCGCCTGCCCTGTGGTGCCGTGCCCGGCCGTGGCCTCGCTGCCCGGGATCAGGTGGATGCGGCCGCCCTTGACGCGCTTGATCTCGCGCTCCAGCACGCCCAGCTCGGGCGGGTTGCGCTCGTCGTCGGCGGAGTTGATGGCGACCAGCACGCCCTGGATCCTCTCCAGCCCGGCCGAGGGGTTGTAGTCGCGCGACGAGTCCCACTGGTAGAGCGCGTCGTTGGCGTCGGCGCTGAAGGGCGCGGCCAGGCGCGCGTCGAGCAGCGCGTCGGCCTTGGCGCGGGTGCCGGCGGCCTTGTACAGCGCCTGGTTGCCGCCGTTGGTGGCGAGCGCGAAGAACACCGACGCGAAGCGGGCGCTGGCCGGCTGCTTCGTGTAGTGGCCGTTGTTCCATTCGGGGTCGTTGCGGATCGAATCGGTGATCAGCCGCCGCAGCATCCAGTTGCGCCCGCTCATTTCCACCGGCAGCGACGCCATCGGCACTGCGATGTCGGCGAAGCCCGGATACAGCTGCGCGAAGATCCAGGTCTCCATGCCGCCCATCGAGTTGCCGATCACCAGCCGCAGGCGCTTCACGCCCAGGTGCTCGGTCAGCAGCCGGTGCTGCGCCACCACCATGTCCTCGTAGCTGTATTTCGGGAACGCGGTGCGCAGGCCGTCGCTGGGCTTGCTCGAGCGGCCGTGGCCGATGGCGTCGGGCAGGATGATGTGGTAGCGCGCCGCATCCAGCGGCTGCCCGGGCCCGAACAGCTCGCCGCCGAAGGCGGGCGACAGCATCGACGCGCCGGAGCCGGTGGTGCCGTGCATCACCAGCACCGGCTCCCCCGCGGGGTTGCCGAGCGTGCGGTAGTGCAGGCGCAGCTCGGGCAGCACTTCGCCGCTCTTGAAGCGGAAGTCGCGGACAGTCCAGCTGCCTTCCTTGACCGCCGCGCCGGCGCCCGTGCCGGCCGTCACCTGGGCCGGCACGGGCGCCGTGAAAGCAGCGAGGAAGAGGGCGGCGAGCAGCAAGCACGCCCGGCGTGCCGGCGCCATGAGGCCATCTGAGAGCATCGATGTCTCCGGGTTGTCGGTGGGGGCGCATTCTGCGCCTGCGCAGTCGTGTTGCAGCACCGCGAGCGATGCCCTCGAGCCGTTCACGAGCGGCCAAGCCGGCGCCGATGGTGGGCAACGCGGGCCACTCCGCCAGGCTCGACAAGTGGTGCATGAAGGTGCCCGACCTCGGCGAGGTCGACCCGCAGCCTGTGCCGGATCCTCAGGCTGCCGTGCCGGTCGAACCACCATTCCGCGCCGACCGACGTCGCTTCCGCCGAGACGATCGACCTGAAGGTGATGCCGATGGGCATTCCGATGGCGGCGTGGGATTGGGGATAACAGGAACGGCCAAAGCAAGGGCGCGCGGGCGGGCATGCCGCTGCAGCGGGGGCCGAGCGCCGGACCGGCCTACTGCCAGAACGGCCCGAGAAACAGGTACAGCGTCGCGTTGGCGCCGCGGGTGGCGCCGGCCGCCAGGTACAGCGGCCCGAAGCGGGTATCCACCGAGACGAAGGCGCTCGCCGCCTGGCGCAGCAGCGACACGCGCAGCGACTCTCCGGCGTCGGCCGCGCCGCCCAGTTCGAGCGAGAAGCCGCCGTGCACGAAGCCGCCCAGCCCGAGCGGCATCGACGCCAGCCGGCGCGCCATCACCCAGCGGCCGAGCACGACGCGCTGGCCTTCGACCGAGTTGGTCGCGGTGCCCGAGAGGCGCAGGAAACCACCCAGGTTCAACGGCGCCAGGCCGGAACTGGCGCGCGCCCACTCGGTGTAGATATGCCCGGCCCAGTTGCCGCCGCCGAAGGCGACGAGGCCGATGAAGTCGGACTGCGCCAGCCCCGGCGCCCCGGCATGCTGCGCGGCCGAGCGCTCCCACACCATCGAAACGAGGTGCCCGCGCCGCGGGAAGGCCAGCGTGTCCAGCGTGTCGATTCGCAGCTGCAGCACGCGGGTGGTGTCGTAAAGCCGCACCGGCGCACGGCTGCCGTCGTCGGGCACCAGCGCCCGCACGTCGGCGCGGCCGCGTCTGACGCCGACGCGGATGTCACCCCAGTCGGCGAGCCCACGGCCGAGCATCAGGCTCACGCTTCCGGTCTTGAAGTCGGCGCGAAGCACCTTGTGCCCGCGCTCGAAGAGGTCGCTGGCCTGGCCGCCGTACTGCGCGGTGGCCGCCACGTACCAGGGCGAGGCCAGCCCCAGCGGCTGCCACCACTGCAGCGCCAGCTGGCGCGTCGTGCCGATGCGTGCCAGCGTTCGCAGCTCGGCACCCCGCTCGTCCAGCGACGAGAGCACGTGCAGCAGGCCGAGGTTGAAGGCGCTGCCGTCGCCGAAATCGGTGGCCAGCTCGATCCCCAGCCGCACGCGGCTGCGCGCCCACTCGGCTTCGGTGACATGCAGCGTCACGCTGCGCCCTCGCGCGTCGTCGCGGGACTCGATCTCGATGCGCTCGAGGTCGCCGCGCCCGTAGAGGCGCCTCGCCGCCTCGTCGAGCTGCGCGCGCGTGGCCTCGCGGCCCTCCGCCAGGCCCGATTGCGCACGCAAGGCTTCGGGTGCGATGTGCACCGTGCCCTGCACGCGCAGCTGCGCGACGACGGCTGGCGGCTCCGCGGCGCCGGCGCCGGCCAGCCGCTGCCGTTCGTGCGCGGCGTACTCGGCCGCGGGCACCGCCAGCGCCTGCAGTTGCGCCGCCACGTGGCGCGCCGCGAGCAGGCCCTGCTGCATCGCCCGCTCGTGGGCGGCGAAGTCCATGAAGGCCACGCCGCGCAGATCCGGTGCGATCAGGATGTCGCGCGGGCCCAGTTCCTTCAGCGAGCGCTGCACGTTCTGTTCGGTCAGGATGCGCAGCATCTGCTGCGCCACGCCGACGGCGTCGCCGAGCTCGCTCTCGGGCGCGAGCGGGGTGCCGACGTTGACCGCGATCACGACCTCGGCGCCCATCGCGCGCGCGAGGTCGATCGGCAGGTTGCGAACCAGCCCGCCGTCGACCAGCAGCCGCTGGTCGAGCCGCACCGGCGCGAAGACCCCCGGCACCGCGAGCGACGCGCGCATCGCCAGGAAGAGCGGCGTCTCGGCCAGCTCGACCAGCTCGCCGCTGACCAGATCGGAAGCCACCGAGCGGAAGGGCACCGCGAGGCGGCTGACCGGCCGCGCGCGCGTGTCGCCGGGCATCAGGCGCGCCAGCGCGGCCTCGAGCGCCGCGTTGCCCGCGGCCGACGGCGGCAGCACGATGCCGCCGCGGGTGACGCCGAACTCGATGCGCGACGGCAGCAGCAGGTCATCTTCGCGGCGCCTGAAATTCAGCTGGTCGCGCGCCGGGCGGTCGGCCACCACGGCCGGCCAGTCGGTGCCGCGCACCACCTGCTCCATCGCCTCCACCGTGTTGCCGGCCGCGAACGCGCCGCCGACCACGCTGCCCATGCTGGTGCCGACCACGAGATCGATCGGCACCTGCAGCTCGCGCAGCACGCGCAGCACGCCGACATGGGCAAAACCACGCGCGCCGCCGCCCGAGAGCACGAGCGCAACGCGAGGGCGCCTCGATTCGGCCGCCGCCGGATCGGCCTGGGCGAACGACGGGCCGGGCCCGCCGAGCATCGCCACAACCCCCAGGGCGGCACCGGCCAAGCGCGAAGCGAGGGCGACGAAGGCGGCGCGCAAGGCGAGTGCGCGGAGCACTCTCATGGCCGCGGCACCGACACGCTCGATGGCCCGCCCGGCCCCGCGAAACCATCCATCGTGACCCTTCCGAGTGCCGCGCCCGCGTCCGCCGGATCGTGGGCCTTTCGCGCGGCGCCGTCAAACCGGCCGGGGGGCGTGCCCGCGGTGGTGCCCGCGGTCGCCGTCAGCCCCTCGACGCGCGTCATCTCGGCTTGAAGAGACTTCGCTTGTCGTCATGCCTGTCCACGCCGAAGATGCGCTCTGCGGACAGTGTGGACCAGCCGCAATGGCAAAGGGGGTGGTCCCGGTCAGCGGGCCGCGGCCCAAAGGTGCCGATGCGCCGCGCTGGTCCCGGCGTTCGATGCGAAAGCTCATTTCCCTTCGGAGACGACCGACATGCTGCTCGAGGACAAGGTTGCCGTGATCACCGGCGGTGCCGGCATCAACGGCCTGGGATTCGCCACCGCACGGCTGATGGCCTCTCAAGGCGCCAAGGTCGCGATCCTCGACCTGGCCCGTGCCGAGCCGGCCGCCGCGGCGGCACGCCTGGGCGCCGACCATCTCGGGCTGGTGGCCGACGTCACCGACAAGGCCGCTTGCGACGCCGCCACGGCGCAGGTGCTGCAGGCGTTCGGCCGCATCGACATCCTGGTCAACAACGCCGGCATCACGCAGGCGGTGAGGACGCTGGAGATCACCGGTGCCGACTACGACCGCATCCTCGACGTCAGCCTGCGCGGCACGCTGTACATGTCGCAGGCGGTGCTGCCGGCGATGCGCGGGCAGCGCAGCGGCTCGATCGTCTGCATCTCCTCGGTCTCCGCGCGGCGCGGCGGCGGCATCTTCGGCGGGCCGCACTACTCGGCCGCCAAGGCCGGCGTGCTGGGCCTGGCGCGCGCGATGGCGCGCGAGTTCGGCAGCGAAGGCATCCGGGTCAACTGCATCTGCCCGGGGCTGATCGAGACCGACATCACCCAGGGCAAGCTGAGCCCGCAGCGGAAGAAGGAGATCGAGTCCACGATCCCGCTCGCACGCCTGGGCCGCGCCGACGACGTCGCCGGCGCCTGCGTCTTCCTCGCCAGCGAGCTCTCGGGCTACTGCACCGGCATCACGCTCGACGTCAACGGCGGTATGTTGATTCACTGACCCTGCGCCGCCGCTCGAGCGGGTGTCCTGCATGCCCGCCAGATCCTGCGCCGAGCCGCGTTCGCGGCTTCCTCGAGGAGATACCCATGACCGACACCGCCACCACCCTCGCGATGCTGGCGCAAGCCGCGCACCGCATCCGCCGCTACGCCTTGCGCATGGGCGAGGTGCAGGGCCAGGGCTACATCGGCCAGGCGCTCGGCTGGGCCGACGTGCTGGCGGTGGCCTATCGCCACGCGCTGAACCTGCGGCCCGACGAGCCCGAGTGGGAGGGGCGCGACCGCTTCCTGCTCTCGCATGGGCACTACGCCATCGCCCACTACGCGGCGCTGATCGAGGCCGGCGTGATCCCCGAGAGCGAGCTCGAGACCTACGGCAGCGACGACAGCCGCCTGCCGATGTCGGGCATGGCGAGCTACACGCCCGGGATGGAGATCTCCGGCGGCTCGCTCGGCCAGGGTCTGGCGATCGGCGTCGGCATCGCGCTGGGCCTGCGCCTGAAGAACAACCCGGCCTTCGTCTACAACTCGATGTCCGACGGTGAGCTCGACGAGGGTTCCACCTGGGAGGCGGCGATGGCGGCCGCGCACCACCGCTTGAGCAAGCTGATCTGCCTCGTCGACATCAACAACCAGCAGGCCGACGGCCCGTCGGGCAAGGTGCTCGGATTCGAGCCGCTGTCCGACAAATGGGCGGCCTTCGGCTGGCATGTGCAGCGTGTCGACGGCAACCAACTGCCGGCCGTCGTGAAGGCCTTCGACGCCGCGCGGCAGCTCACCGAGCCCAGGCCGCGCGTGATCCTCTTCGATACCCTGATGGGCAAGGGCGTGCCGTTCCTCGAGCAACGCGAGAAGAACCACTTCATCCGCGTCGACCCGCCCGAGTGGCAGCAGGCGATCGAGATCCTCGACCGGTCGAACCCGTCCCTCGCGCATGAAGGAGCCCCGGCATGAACACCGTCGCCGACCAGAAGCCCCGCCTCACCACCTCGGCGATGATCGCCTCGATCGCGAGCGATGGGCAGCGCGCGAAGGCCGCGCCCTTCGGCAAGGCGCTGGTGGAACTGGGCGCGGCGCGCCCCGACATCGTCGGCCTGACGGCCGACCTCGCCAAGTACACCGACCTCCACCTGTTCGCGCAGGCCTACCCCGGGCGCTTCTTCCAGATGGGCATGGCCGAGCAACTGCTGATAGCGGCCGCCGGCGGCATGGCCAAGGAAGGGCTGGTCCCGTTCGCCACCACCTATGCCGTGTTCGGCACTCGCCGTGCCTACGACTTCATCCATCAGGTGATCGCCGAGGAGAACCTCAACGTCAAGATCTGCTGCGCGCTGCCCGGTCTGACCACGGGCTACGGGCCCAGCCACCAGGCCACCGAAGACATCGCGATGATGCGCGGCGTGCCCGGCATGACCATCGTCGACCCCTGCGACGCGCTGGACATCGAACAGGCCGTGCCCCAGATCGCCGCGCACCAGGGGCCGGTCTACATGCGCGTGCTGCGCGGCAACGTGCCGCTGGTGCTGGACGAGTACGACTACACCTTCGAGCTCGGCAAGGCCAAGCTGCTGCGCGACGGCGCCGACGTGTTGGTGATATCCAGCGGCTTCATGACCATGCGCGCGCTCGAGGCGGCGCAGGATCTCGCGGCCGACGAGATCGGCGTCGCAGTGCTGCACTGCCCGACGATCAAGCCGCTCGACGAAGCGGCCATCGTCGAGGCGGTGAAGGCCAGGCAACGTCTGGTCGTCGTGGCCGAGAACCACTCGGTCGTGGGCGGGCTCGGCGAGGCGGTGGCCAGTGCCCTGTTGCGCCATCGGGTCCAGCCGGCCGGCTTCCAGCTGGCGGGCCTGCCGGATGCCTTCCTCGACGCCGGGGCACTGCCGACGCTGCACGAGCGCTACGGCATCAGCCGGGAGGCTCTGGCCCGGCGCATCAAGAGGTGGCTGGCCTGAAGCGGCGGCACGCTGCGCAAGTCAGCGGGTGGCGCCCCGCGGTCAGGGACCTTCACTGACCAGGAGGCCGGCGCAGTGCCCAACATGCGCCGGTCCACGGATCCGCCGGATCCGGCCCCTCTTCAAGCCACTCGGGAGATTGCCATGAACGACACCGCCACCCTTGCTTGCCAATGCACCGCCTTCCCCGGCGCCGGCTGCCCATGCGCCTGCCAGGCCGAAACCGCGCCGGTAGCCGCGGCCCCAGAAGGCCGGAAACGGGCTGCCGCCGCCCGACTTTCTCGACCCTTCGCAGAACGTTGCACTGCACAGCTTCTCGCTGGCAGCGGGCGGCAACGTCAGGTTCCAGGCCGCGGGTTTTGCCGACGGCGGTATCGATCCCTACGTGTCGATCTTCGCGGGCACGGGCAACGGGGCGCCTTCCTTGCTTCGCACTTCGGCCCGGGGGATGGCTCTGCCTTCGACTTCATCGAATCACTCGGGGCGGGCGACTACACGGTCGCCATCAGCCTCTCCTCCAACATGTCGTTCGCCGAGAACCTCGGCACCGGGACGCTGGGCGATGGCTTCACCGGGCTGGGTGGCTCGTTCTTCGGCGACTGGACCTACTCTGTGCAGCTGACCGGTGCCGGCGATCCCCGCGTGCCCGAGCCGGCGCCGGTGGCACTGCTGCTCGCCGGGGCGGCGATGCTTGCAGCGTTTTCGCGCCGGCGCCCGCGCGGCTGCGGGCTCGCTGGCCGGCACTGAAGCTGCCGGCCGCCTCAACTCCCCGCGCGCCCCTTCGCGGCTTCCCGCGCGGCTCTGGGCGCCGTCCTCACGCTCAGCAGCATCGCCACCGCAAGGATCGCGACCACCACGCCCAGGCTCACCGCCACCGGGATCTTGACGACGTCGATCAGCAGCATCTTGGTGCCGATGAAGCCGAGGATCACCGCCAGGCCGTAGTTGAGCAGGTGGAACTTGGCCGCCACCGCGGCCAGCAGGAAGTACATCGCGCGCAAGCCGAGGATGGCGAAGACGTTGCTCGTCAGCACGATGAAAGGGTCGGTGGTGATCGCGAAGATGGCGGGGATGGAGTCCACCGCGAAGATCACGTCGGTGAAGCCGACGAGCGCGATCACCAGCAGCAGCGGCGTCGCGATGCGCTTGCCGTCCTGCAGGGTGAAGAATTTCTCGCCATCGAAGCCGCGGCTCACCGGCACCCAGCGGCGCAGCAGCTTCAGCGCGGGGTTGTCCTCGAGATCGGCCTCCTTGCCTGCCGCCCACCACATCTTCACGCCGGTGGCCACGAGGAAGGCGCCGAACAGGTACAGCACCCAGTGGAAGTGCGCGATCAGCCAGGCGCCGACGAGAATCATCACCGTGCGCAGCACGATGGCACCGACGATGCCGATCATCAGCACCCGCTTCTGGTACGCCGGCGGCACCGCGAAGTAGGTGAAGATCATCAGGAAGATGAAGATGTTGTCCACCGCCAGGCTCTTCTCGATGAGATAGCCGGTCAGGAACTCCATGCTCTTCTCGTTGGCCACCGCGGTACCCTGCTCGCGCTGCACCGCCCACCAGAAGAGCGCGTTGAACGCGAAGCTGAGCAGCACCCAGACGATGCTCCAGTTCAGCGCCTCCTTGACGCCGACGGCGTGCGCGCCCTGCTTCTTCAGCACGACGAAGTCGACAAACAGCGCCGCCAGCACGCTGGCGACGAAGAAGACCCACAGCCAGGTGGGCGCAACGGTTTCCATGACACGCTCTCCCGAGACGATCGAGGGGGTTGAAGGGCGTGCCGAAAAGTCTTGCCGACGGCTCTTGGTGAACCGCCGCGGGCCCGGAAGCGCCGCCCGGCGGGCAAGGCCCGTGGTCGGCACTCCGTATTGACGGGCCTCGCGTCGCCGCGGCGCGCCGGTGCAGGCTGCTGCCTTCCGGTGCTGGCGGCGAGGAGCTACTCCCCTCTCAGCGGCGCGGACTGTAGCGAAACACGCGCCGCAGCGTGATGCCCCCGCGGCCGGTCGGGGCTCGTGCCGGGCTGCTTCGCTCCGGCACTCCCTCGGCACGCCGGCGGCAGGTGCGGAGCAGCGTCAGGGTCTCGGCGGCCAAGCCACGCCCGGCACCGGACGGGGCCGCAAACCCCCGGGCGAAACCGGTCGCCGGGTCGCCCAACGCCCCGGGGCGGCTCACGGGCTCGCTCAGGGTGGCGGTTGCAGAGTCGTGCCGTTGTCGAGCGTCCACGGCGACCTCGCGAAGTCCTTGGTCACCAGCACCGCGGGGCAGCCGTGGGGGCAGGGCCTGCAGTTCTGCTTGCCGAACGCCTCGAGCCCGGCGGCGATCAGGTCCGACACCTTGGGCAGGAAGGCGAGCCCGATGCGCAGCCGCACGTCGAGCAGCGCGCACAGCTCGGCCGTGGTGGCGTTCGGGTTGGCGGTGATGGTGTCGGCGAGGTGGTTGCCGAACTGGTACGCGGCATTCGACCAGGTGGGGTCGTACGAGCCGCGCTGCCAGAAGTCCCAGGCCTGCGCGCCGGTGAGCTGCACCGACCAGGGCACGCCGAGCGAGCGCGAGACGAAGCCGTACTCGATGTCGTTGTCGACGTGCGAGACCATGCAGCGGCCGCAGAGCGTGATGGTCGAGGTGTGGCCGATGCCGCTGCAGGCGGGCGTGGGGCACACCGCCTGGTCCTGCGGGTTGCGGATGTCGCCGGTGACGAAGTCGATGTTGACGCCGTTGCGGGCCAGGAACAGCGTGCCGTCGAAGACCCCCTTCTCGCTGCCGGGCAGCGCCGCGAGGCGTTGCGCCATCAGGCGCAGGCGGTCGAAGAAGACGTTGGTGATGTCCGGTCCGCAGTAGTCGGTGCCCTGCGGCACTGGCGTTGTCACCACCGAGGTTGGCGAGCCGACCGCGATGGAGACGATGGCGCCATGGCCGCAGCCCGGCGGGTTGGGGTCGGGGTAGGGGCCGCTGCCGTCGATCGTGATGGCGCCGTGCAGGTGCTGGGCGGAGCAGCCGCTTTCGGGGTTGACCGTGCGCCCGCCCGCGATGCGCGCGAGCGGGATGCGGTCGCCGGCAGCGTAGGGCCCGGTGCGGTTGGCCAGTTGGACCGCCGGCTCGGTGGCCTCGGTTGCCGCCGCCGGACGAACACGTGGGGTGGTCGCGGGGGGCGCCGAAGGCTGGCCGGCGTTGAAGTCCCAGATGCGGGTGGCGGCGAGCAGGCCGCTGGCGGCATCGACCGTCAGCGTGACGTCGAACTTGCCGGCGACACCCTGCGCGCCGATGGCTTCGATCTCCGGGATGTAGACCTCGCCGCGGGCGGCGAGGAAGGTCGCCGGCGACGGATGCGCCTCGCAGCTGGGTGCCAGTTCGCGAACGCCGAAGTGGCCGGCAGGGCCGGCGGGCTGCAGCTTCGCGCGGTACCAGCCGTAGCCGGGCGCGAAGAGCAGAGGCAGGTCGATCTCGCCGGTGCGCAGATCGAAGCTCGGCAGGCGTGGCGCCGCGGGGGCAACACCGGCGTTGTCGCAAGCGTCGATGCCGGCGGTGAAGGGTGGGCGGGGCTGCGCGGCGGCCCCCGGCATCAAGCCGGCGAGCGCGGCGGCCAGCGCCAGTGCACGGAGGTTGGTTGTCGGCAGGGGGATCATCGGCATGCCCCTTCTCGGCGCATCGTGCGCCGGTGTGCGGACCTGGTGGCTCGTCAGCGCTTCGTGCCCGGATCCTGTTGGCTGACCTTAGCGGCCCACAGGCATTCCCGCAACCGCGGCCGCCCGGTGGTGCGTCTAGACTGGCGCCGGCGCGCGCGGTGGTGGCCGCATGCGGGACGCGCGGGGGGTGCGGACCATCGACAGGTGCAGCGTGATCGTGGTTCCGAAGCGGCCGCCCGCGCGGCCGGCGGTGGCGTGACCCCCCGGGCCGTACCCCGCGTGGTGGTGATCGGCGGCGGCCTCGGTGGCCTGGCCGTCGCGCTGGCCTTGCATCGCACTGGCCTCGACGTGGTGGTCTACGAGATGGCCGGTGCACGGCGCGAAGCCGGAGCCGGCATCGTCGTGCCGCCGAACATGGTTCGTGTGCTGGCCGCGCTGGGGCTCGACGGCGAGTTGCCGCGCTTCGCGGTGCGGCTGGACGCCGCGTGGGAGTTCCGCCGCTGGGCCGACGGGCGGGTGTTGTTCGTGCAGGAGATGGGCGAGGCCTGCGTGCGCCGCTACGGGCGGCCCTGCTACGTCGCGCACCGCGCCGACCTGCTGGCGCTGCTGCAGCAGGCGCTGCCGCCAGGCATGCTGCAGCTCGGCCGGCGCTGCACCGCGATGACGCAGGACGACCGCGGCGTCGAGCTCGTGCTCACCGACGCCGATGGCGGCGAGCGCCGTGTGCGCGCCGACGCGGTGGTCGGCGCCGACGGCATCCACTCGGCGCTGAACCCGCTCGTCGCGACGCCGGAGCCGCCGCGCTTCTCCGGGCTGTGCGCCTTCCGCTGCCTGGTGCCGGCAGAGGCCGCGCCGCCGCTCGCGCTGCGAGCGGTGCAGACGCTGTGGCTCGGGCCTGGGCGGCACTTCGTGCACTACCCGATCTCGTCGGGCCGCTTCGTCAACGTGGTGGCAATCGTCCCCGCCGGGGAGTGGCGGACCGAGTCGTGGACGGCGCCGGGCGACGTGGCCGACCTGCGGCGCGAGTTCGAAGGCTGGGACCCGCGGCTGCAGCAGCTGGCGGCGGCGGCAACCGAGACCCGGCGCTGGGCGCTCTACGACCGCACGCCCATCGCGAGCTGGGTGCGCGGCCGCGCGGCATTGCTCGGCGACGCGGCGCACGCGATGCTGCCGTTCTTCGCGCAGGGGGCGGCGCAGGCGCTCGAGGACGCACTCGTGCTTGCCGAGTGCCTTCGCGGCGCCGAGGCCGACACGCTGCCGGCGGCACTGGTTCGCTACGACACGATCCGCCGCCCGCGAGCCAGCCGCGTGCAGCGGATGAGCCGCGGGCGAGAGGTTCGCAACCACCTCGCCGACGGCCCCGAACAGCAGGCCCGCGACGCCGAGCTGGCACGCGGCAACCCGCTCGCCGACAGCGCCTGGCTGTATGGGCATGACCTCGATGCGGACCTGGCGGCCGCGAGGCTGTGAGTCCCTGCTCCCCGCCGCCGCAGCCAGCGCCTTCACTCCGGAACGACCACCGGATTCCATCCGCCGAGCACGAACTCGGGTCGGCGGTAGCTGGCGATCGTCTCGGCGTCTGTCTCCATCGTCAGCTGCCGGGCGACTGGATGGCGCTGCGAGAGGTCGATCGGGCGCCCCTGCAGGTCCGTCGTGTCGAACTCCCAGAACCGCACCTTCGAGCTGTCGAACGCCGGGGCCGGCTCGATCGGCCCCCAGCCTTCGGGCGCGATGCCCTGCGTACGGGTGTCGATCAGCACCATCTCGGCGTGCGGGTAGTTGCTTTGCGCGGCGGTCACCGCGGTGTTGCGGGGCAGCCGCGCAAACACCACCTTGACCTTGCGGCCGGGGTCGGTGGTGGTGACGGTCCACGGCAGCGGCTGGTCGACCGCGACGAAGGTGCAGCCGACGAAGACGTTGCCGTGCTGGCCCTCGGGGGTGCGGGTCCAGGTGAAGGGGCCGATCGAGTGCAGCTCGCAGCGCACGAAGAAGGCGGCGGCGTAGCCGAGCACGGTGTCGCCGTGGCCGGTGAGCTTGCAGTCGGCCACGTACAGCGTGCCGTAGGTCGTCAGCGCGTCGCCCGATCCGGCAAGCGTCACGCGGTCGAGCACGATTCGCTGGCCGCGCGTCATCAGCGCCTCGGCCTGGCCGATCGCGTGGTTGGTGATCGTGAAGGTGGAGAGCTGGATGTCGGCGCCGTCGACGATCGAGAAGGCCCAGCGCCGCCCGGGGTTGAAGGCGCTGTTGTTGGCATAGCCGACCTGCACGCCTTCGCGGCTCTCGCCCCTCAGCACGAGGTTGGACTTGCCCGCGAGCGACACGATCTCTTCGTAGCGGCCGTTGCGGATGAAGATCGTCACACGCTTCGCCGGGCGGTCGGGTACGAAGTCGACCGCACCCTGCACGGTCGCGAAGTCGCCGCTGCCGTCGGCGGCGACGACGACGCGCGTCGTGCCGGCCGGGGGCGGTGCAGCCTTGGTCGTGAAGCTCCAGGCCGTGTCGCCGTCGATGCCGGCAAACGACCCATCGGCCGGCTTCAGCGCCGCGGCGTCGACGTTCACGAGGTAGCGGCGGCCGTACGCCAGCGCGCCGTGGTGCGGCTGGATCGTCGCGACGTTGCCGTGCACTATGACCGGGCGGAAGTGGAAGTCGCGGCCGCCGATGCGGGTGGATTGGTAGACCGGCGGCGGGGCTCCCGGCGCCGCGGACGCTGCGCGCGGTGCCGGGAAGCGCCCGGATGGGTTCGGCGATGTCGGGATCGCGAGGTCGAGCGTGTCGACGACCTGCCGCGTGTCGGCATCGACGATGCGGATCAGTCCCGAGGTGCCGACCACCGGCGGGCTGCGGAAGGCGATGGCGAGCTGCGTGTCCGGGCTGACCCCGGTCGCGCGGTTGGCGGGGAGCAGCGTGACGCTCGCGTCTCGCGGTCGAGCAGCCGCCGGCAGCAGCGCGGCGGGCAGTGCGAGCACGTCGCGGCGATGGAGGGTCATGGCTGGGATGTTAGCCGCCGCGGCCTGGCCGCCACGGGGCGCCCGCGGCAAGCCGTCAGAACACCGACAGACCGGTGCGCGCGACGAACATCTCGAGCGCGCGCATGCCCAGCCACGAGTTGCCGCTGTCGCCGAGTGCCGGCGACCACACGCACAGCGTCAGCCGGTCCGGTACGACGGCGACGATGCCGCCGCCGACGCCGCTCTTGCACGGCAGGCCGATCAAGTAGGCGAACTCGCCCGCCATGTCGTAGGTGCCGCAGGTCAGCATCAGCGCGTTGATGCGGCGGGCCTGGCGGTCGCTGACCACCGGCGCGCCGCCGAGCGGATGGGCGCCGTCGCGGCACAGGTAGCCGGTGGCGCGGGCGAGCTGGCGGCAGCTCATGCGGATGGCGCACTGTCGGAAGTAGAGCTTCAGCACCGACGCGACGTCGTTCTCGATGTTGCCGAAGCTCTTCATGAAGTGCGCCAGCGCCTGGTTGCGAAAGCCGGTCTCGGCTTCCGACGCGGCGACCTCCTCGTCGATGTCGAGCGCTTCGCCGGCCAGGCCGGAGAGCATCGCCACCAGGTCGGCCTCGCTGCGGCCCGCGCTCACCAGCCGGTCGGCGACCGCGATCGCACCGGCATTGATGAACGGGTTGCGCGGCTTGCCGTGTTCATGCTCCAGCTGCACCAGCGAGTTGAAGGGGTCACCCGACGGTTCGCGGCCGACCCGCTGCCAGAGATCCTCGCCGGCCAGCTGCAGGCACAGCGTCAGCGAAAAGAGCTTCGAGACGCTCTGGATCGAGAACCGCGTGTCGCAGTCGCCGGCGGCGGCCTCGGTGCCATCGGCGGTGCGCAGCGCAATGCCGAACTGCCGCGGGTCGACCCGCGCCAGCGCCGGGATGTAGCTCGCCACGCGCCCCTGCTGCCCGGCCTGCGGTCCGAGCGCCGCGGCGATCTCGTCGAGCAACGGCTGCAAGTCCATCGGGCGATGATGGCACGCCCGTCAGCCGCAGCCGCGTGGCTCTATCACGAGGTCAAGGTCGCGATCCCGCCGCGCTTACAGTCGGCTCGGGATGTCCGAGGTGGCCGCGCGGTCTTCCACGACTCCCGATTGGGCGACAACCGGCACTATCGAGGAGGGCCTATGAGTTCGTTCATGGAGGTGGTTCTGACGCTCGCACCGCTGCTTCTGGTCGGTCTGGGCGTCTTCGTTCTGATCCCTTTCATGAGAGGGCGACACATCGCGCGGTTGAATCAGGTGGGACAAGAGATCGCAGGAGCGGGCAACTATGTCGTGGAAGACTCCCCCGCCAAGGTGTTCGGCTACAGCTTCTGGAAAGTGCTGCGGATCAAACGGCCTCGAGGGGACGTCATGTTCGTCGATCATGAAGGCAGCAAGAGCGACCCAACGTACACCCTGTTGTTCCTCCATCTACCGATCGTGTCTTCATTTGCCTTTTCTCGTGAGGGCGTCCTCAACCGACTTGGCAAGCAGTTGACGCTGGCTCGGGAAATCGAGATCGGCCGAAAGGACCTCGACGATGCGTACTTTCTCTCCGTCGAAGACGAAGTGCACGGACGCGACCTCCTGGCGCAGCCGAAGATGACCGAGGCGCTGGTTCAGCTGCTCGACTTCGCGAGTTTTGAACGCTTGCTCGGCGCAACAAGACAGCGCACCGACTCGAGAAGCATCGAACTCGTTGAACTGGAGTTTCGCGAGGGGTTGTCGTTGCGCTTTCGCGGCTTGCTCAGGCAGGAGCCCGGAAACCGGTTGGCCCAGGCCATCGAGATCCTCGACTCGGTCGCTGAAGCGGTGCGCAAGACGGGTTCCGCCAACACGGCCCGGGCATAGAGCTCGAAGCTTGGGCGAGCCCGCAAGATCTCAGGCCGGCTCAGCCAGCACGCGCAGCAGCCACTGCCGCAGCGCCTGCACCTCCTCGATGCAGACCGAGTGCTCCATCGGGTAGTCGTGCCACTCGACGGCGTAGCCGAGCTGCTGCAGCCGGTCGCGTGACGTGGTGCCGCGGCCGATGGCGACGACACCGTCGTCGCGGCCATGGGCCAGGAACACCGGCACGCCGCCGTTGGCGGCGTCGGCCTCGGCGGCGGTGGTCTGTTCGAGCGGCAGGTAACCCGAGAGGCCGGCCAGCCCGGCCAGCCGGTGCGGGCAGCGCAGCCCGGCCAGCAGCGTGACTGCGCAGCCCTGGCTGAAGCCGGCGAGCACGATGCGCCGCGCCGGCACGCCGCGTGCCACTTCGCGCTCGATCAGCGCATGCACCTCGGCCGCCGACGCGCGCAGCCCGGCTTCGTCCTCGCGGCGAACGAGGTCGGCGCCGAGGATGTCGTACCAGGCGCGCATCGGGTAGCCGCCGTTGATCGTCACCGGCCGCACCGGCGCGCGTGGCAGCACCCAGCGCACCGGGCCCACTGCCGAGAGGTCGATCTCGTCGGCGAAGGGCAGGAAGTCGGTGCCGTCGGCACCCAGACCGTGCAGCACGATGACCGTCGCCGCGGGGTCGCTGCCGGTGTGCTGGACCTCGATCGTTTGCAGCGCCATCAGTAGTTCAGCCCCATTGCGTCGCGAACGTCCTTCATCGTCTGGCGCGCCACCGTGCGCGCGCGCTCGGTGCCCATCTCGACGATCCAGTGCACCTTCTTCGGGTCGGCGAGCAGCGACTCGGCGCGCTCGCGCCACGGCTGCTGGCCGCGGACGATGCCGTCGATCACCGGCTGCTTGCACTCCAGGCAGCCGATGCCGGCTGTGGTGCAGCCCTTGACCACCCAGTCGCGCGTGGCGTCGTCGCTGTAGACCTTGTGGAACTGCCACACCGGGCATTTCTCGGGGTCGCCGGGGTCGGTGCGGCGCACGCGCGCGGGGTCCGTGGTCATGCCCTTGATCTTCTTCTCGACCTCGGCCGGCGCATCGCGCATCAGCACCGCGTTGCCGTAACTCTTGCTCATCTTGGTGCCGTCGAGCCCGGGCAGGCGCAGCACCTCGGTGTGCAGCGCCTGCGGCTCGACGAGGATGGTCTTGCCGCTGCCGCGAAGGTGGCCGAGCAGCAACTCGGTCTCGTCGCTGGTCCAGCCCTCGATCGCGACGGCGGCGCGCTTGACCAGCGACTCGCCCTTGCCCAGGGCCTCGGCCGAGCCGGTCTCGCCGAAGGCCTTGCGCTGTTTGTCGTAGTAACGCTGGTCGTCCTTCGGCAGCCGGGCCAGCGCCGCCGCCACCTTGGCTTCGAAGCCGCCCATGCGGCCGTAGAGGTGGTTGAAGCGGCGCGCGACCTCGCGCGTCAGCTCGACGTGCGAAGACTGGTCTTCGCCCACCGGCACGTAGGTGGCCTTGTAGATCAGGATGTCGGCCGCCTGCAGCAGCGGGTAACCGAGGAAGCCGTAGGTCGCGAGGTCGCGGTCCTTCAGCTTGTCCATCTGGTCCTTGTAGGTGGGCACACGTTCGAGCCAGCCGAGCGGCGTGCCCATCGCGAGCAGCGTGAACAGCTCGGCGTGCTCGGGCAGCCGGCTCTGGATGAAGATCGTGCTGCGGTCGGGGTCGAGGCCGGCGGCGATCCAGTCGACCACCATCTCGTACACCGTCTTCTCGATGACGTCGCGCTCCTCGTAGTGCGTGGTCAGCGCGTGCCAGTCGGCGACGAAGTAGAAGCAGTCGTGCTCGTCCTGCAGCCGCACCCAGTTCTTCAGGGCGCCGTGGTAGTGGCCGAGGTGCAGCGCGCCGGTGGGGCGCATGCCGGAGAGGACGCGGGTTCGCATGGGGCCGCGATTCTACGAGCCGGGTCTCGATGCACCGGGCGGCGGCGGGCTCGTGCGGCCGAGCTCCTGCGCCATGCGTTCGAAGACTCTCGTCCACTCTGCCGAGGCCACGCCGTAGTGGCGGCCGTTGCGTGCGATCACCACGCCATGAGCCGGCGCGACGAAGACGAACTGGCCGTACTTGCCGTGGGCGTGGAAGGTGTAAGGGCCTTGCGGCTCGCGTCGGCCCCACCAGAAGAGCTGGTAGTACTGGCCCGGCTGCCGGTGGTCGAGGTTGGCCGCGCCATCCGGGCCGGTGAGCTGCTGCACTGAGCGCTCGCTCAGCACGCGGCGGCCGTCGGTCGCGACGCCGCGGTCGAGCATCAGCTGCCCGAAGCGTGCGAAGTCGACCGTGCGCGCGTTGACCCCGCTCTCCATCTTCTCGAAGCCGGTGGCCTTGCTGTCGAGGCTCCAGCTTGCGCCGGCGGCGATGCCGGCGGGCTGCCACAGGCGCCGCTCGAGATAGGTCGCCACCGGCATGCCGGCCGCGCGCTCGAGCACGAGGCCCACCAGCAGCGGGTGGTAGTTGTTGTAGAGCCATCCCGGCCCCGGCTCGCCGACGATCGCCGCCTGCTGCAGCGCGAGCGAACGCAGGTCGGGCCAGTAGTAGGTCTTGGCGTCGTCGCCGTTCGGCAGGCCGGTCTCGCGGTAGCGGATGCCGACGCGCATGCCGAGCAGGTGGCGCAGGCTGAAGCGCTCGAAGCGCGGGTCGCGTTCGCGCAGTTCGGGCAGCCGCTTCGTCACCGGTTCGTCGAGGTCGAGCAGCCCGTCCTCGGCGGCAGCGACCACGAGCGTTGCGAGGACCGACTTGCCGGCCGAGAACGATGTCGCGCGGTCGTCGCGCCGGTGGCCGTGGTAGTAGCCCTCGAAGACCACGCGGCCATGCTGCAGCACGACGAAGCCCATCGTCTGCTGCGCCGCGAGCCAGCGGTCGAGGTCGGCGCCGGGCATTGCGGCGGCGAAGGCTGCACGCACCCGCGCGCCCTGGTCGTCGACCGGCAGATCCCTCGCGCCGGCGCGCGGCGCGACCTCGCGCGCCGGGAAGCGGAAGCGGTCGTCGACAGTCGGACTCCATCCACACGAACGTGCGGTAGACATACTCCGCCGGGTAGACGGCAAGCGCCACCGCGGCCGCCAGCAGGTACAGCGCGACGACCGCTGTGGTGAACATCAGAAGCCCAACGCGCAGCCTGCGCCCAAGAGAGGAGCGGCCGGTCGGGCGGGCAGCTGCGGGGGTCATCGGTGGAGGAGTTTCGCCGGTCCGTGGCGGGAAGTGCAGCATGCCCCGCGGCATGACGAACCGCGTCGACGAGGCTCTGCTGCCGACGACCGCCGCGCGCGAGCGAGATTGCTGCCTTCCTGGCGCGCGCCTGCGGGGTATGCGCTCCGGCGGCTGAGGCGGCGGCCATCGCGGGCGGCGGGGCAACTCGCCAGGGCAGCGCGGCCCCGCTGGGTACACTGCCGCCCCTTCGCGACATGAACAAGCGCATCGTCATCCTGATCTCCGGGCGCGGCTCGAACATGCAGGCCATCGCCGAGCGCTGCCGTGAGCAGGGCTGGCCGGCCGACATCGCAGCGGTGATCTCGAACTGCCCCGGTGCGGCCGGGCTGACATTCGCCGAACAGCAGGGCATCCCGACCGCGGTGGTCGATCACAAGGCCTTCGCATCGCGCGAGGCCTTCGACGCCGCGCTCGCCGAGGTGGTCGGGAGCTTCGCACCCGACCTGGTGCTGCTGGCGGGATTTATGCGCATCCTCGGCGGGAGCTTCGTGCGGCACTTCGAAGGCCGTCTGCTCAACATCCACCCCTCGCTGCTGCCGGCCTTCCCTGGACTGCACACGCACCAGCGTGCGCTCGACGCCGGCTGCAAGGTGGTGGGTGCGACGGTGCACTTCGTGACCCCGGAACTCGACCACGGACCGATCGTCATCCAGTCGGCGGTGCCGGTGCGGGACGGCGACGACGAGCACCTGCTGGCCGCGCGCGTGCTGCAGACCGAACACGTGATCTACCCGCTGGCGGTGCGCTGGTTCATCGAGGACCGGCTGCGGCTCGAGGGCGGCCTGGTCAGGCAGCTCGATGGCGCATCGCAGCTGCTGATGTAGGCGTCGCGCCATGCACCCGGGCGCCTTGCTCGACCTCGCCACCGAGCTGCTGCGCGTGGTGCTCGCTTTCGACACGCCGGCCGATCGCGTCGTCTCGGTGTTCTTCCGCCGCCACAAGGCGCTCGGGGCGCGCGAGCGTTCGACGCTCGCCGAGACCACCTACACCGTGCTGCGCCAGCGGCTGCTGCTGCAGCACCTGGCGCAGTCGGGCAGCGGCTCGCTCGAGCGGCGGCTCGCGATCCTCGGCTGGCATGGCAGCGACACCTTTCTGCGCGGCGCGTTGGGCCCGCGCGAGCAGCAGTGGCTGGAGCAGGTGAAGGCCATCGACCGCTCGGCGCTGCCCGAGAAGCTCCGCCACAACCTGCCCGACTGGCTGGCCGGCGCGCTGCGCGAGCAGGTGGGTGCCGAGGCCTTCTGGCCGCTGGTGGCGGCGCTGTCGGAGCCGGCGCCGCTCGACCTGCGGGTCAACGTGCTGAAGGCGAAGCGCGAGGAGGTGACGGCCCAGCTCGCCGAGGCCGGCATTGCTGCCGAGCCGACCCGCCATTCGCCCTGGGGCCTGCGTGTGCACGGCAAGCCGGCGCTGAACAAGTTGGCCCTCTTCACCGGCGGCGCGATCGAGGTGCAGGACGAGGGCAGCCAGCTGCTGGCACTGCTGACCGACGCCCACCGCGGGGAAATGGTGGTGGACTTCTGCGCGGGTGCCGGCGGCAAGACGCTCGCGCTCGGCGCCGCGATGCGCAACACCGGGCGTCTTTATGCCTTCGACGTCTCGGGTCACCGGCTCGACGCGCTGAAGCCGCGGCTCGCGCGAAGCGGGCTGTCCAACGTCTACCCGGCGCAGATCGCGCACGAGCGCGACGACCGCGTCAAGAGGCTGGCGGGCAAGATCGACCGCGTGCTCGTCGATGCGCCTTGTTCCGGGCTCGGCACGCTGCGCCGCAACCCCGACCTGAAGTGGCGCCAGTCGCCGGCTGCGGTGGCCGAGCTGCAGGCCAAGCAGCAGGCGATCCTTGCTGCCGCGTCGCGGCTGCCGAAGCCCGGCGGCCGGCTGGTCTACGCCACCTGCAGCCCGCTGGCGGCCGAGAACGAGCAGGTGGTGGCGGCCTTCGAGGCCGAGCATGGGCGCGACTTCGAGCCGCTGGACGCTGCCGCCGCGCTCGCCGCCGCCCATGTCGACGGCGCCGGCGAGCTGGCCGATGGGCGGTTCATGCGCCTGTGGCCGCACCGGCACGGCACCGACGGCTTCTTCGCGGCCGCCTGGCAGCGGCGGTAGGCGCGCCGATCCACCCCGGGTGACATGGGGGCAGCCTGTCCCTGGCCAAGGCCGGTGGCCGTCGATGGGTCTGGTGTGCCTTGTCTAGGCAATTCCCGCAGTTCTTGCGCCGGGGGGCCGCCTACAATGCGCGCTGCCTGTTTTCAGGGTAAGGAACAAGCGGATGGACTTCTGGACTGCGGTGCACGACATCGGCGTGAGTTGGCTGGCAGACGGACTGCTCGGCGCCACCTGGTGGCAGTTGGTGCTGGTCACACTGGCCTTGACGCACGTGACGATCGCCTCGGTGACGATCTTCCTGCACCGCGCGCAGGCGCACCGCGCGCTCGAGCTCGGGCCGGTGCCTTCGCACTTCTTCCGTTTTTGGCTGTGGCTCACCACCGGCATGGTCACGAAGGAGTGGGTGGCGATCCACCGCAAGCACCACGCCAAGTGCGAGACCGCCGACGACCCGCACAGCCCGGTCACGCGCGGCATCAAGACCGTGCTGCTGCAGGGCAGCGAGCTCTACCGTGCGGAGGCCAAGGTGGGCGAGACGCTCTCCAAGTACGGCCACAACACGCCCGACGACTGGCTCGAGCGCCAGGTCTACGGCCGCCATGTCTACCTCGGCATCGTGCTGATGATGGCAGTCGACCTGCTGTTGTTCGGCGCCGCCGGCCTCGCCGTCTGGGCGGTGCAGATGGCGTGGATCCCGGTCACCGCGGCCGGCATCATCAACGGCATCGGTCACTACTGGGGCTACCGCAACTTCGAGGCCCCCGACGCGTCGACCAACATCGTGCCCTGGGGCATCGTGATCGGCGGCGAGGAGCTGCACAACAACCACCACACCTACCCGACGTCGGCCAAGCTGTCGGTCAAGCCTTACGAGTTCGACATCGGCTGGGCGTACATCCGCGTGCTGGAGGCGGTGGGTTGGGCCAAGGTGCGCAAGACGCCGCCGAGGCTCGCGCTCGGCTCGGTGAAGCCGGTGGCAGACGGCAAGACGCTCGAGGCCGTGATCGCCAACCGCTACGAGGTGATGGCGCGCTACGCGAAGGCGCTGCGCCACGCTGTCGGCACCGAACTCGACCGCCTGCAGCGCGAAGGCGCCGAGCACAGCCACCGCTTCATGAACCTGAAGATCGCCAAGGCGTGGCTGCACCGCGACGACGACAAGATCCCGCATGGCGTGAAGCCGCAGCTCGCGAAGGCGCTCGAGAGCAGCCCGGCGCTGGCCAAGCTGGTGACGATGCGCGAGGAGCTGCGTCAGCTGTGGACGCGCACCAACGTCTCGGCCGAGCAGTTGGTGGCTGACCTGCAGGCCTGGTGCCGTCGCGCCGAGGACAGCGGCATCGCCGCGCTGCAGGAGTTTTCGTTCAAGCTCCGGGCCGCCCACGCCTGATCTCGCCCCCTACGGCCCTGCGGGCCGGTCCCCCCGATGGGGAGTGTTCGCGACCGGGAGACCCGGATCGCGAACTTCGCCCCCGCGGCCTCCAGGAAGAACAAACCCGCCGAAAGGCGGGCTTGTCTTTCCGGCGCCTCCCGGTGTCAACCCAGGATTGCCGCGGATCCGGCTCCGCCGGTCCGCTGGCAAAGCCCCTTCGGGGGGCACAGCGACCGGAGGGAGCGTGGGGGCCCTACTTCAGCTTCGTTTCCTTGTACAGCACGTGCTTGCGTGCCTTGGGGTCGAACTTCAGGAACTCGAGCTTCTCCGGCGTCGTCTTCTTGTTCTTGTTGGTGGTGTAGAAGTGGCCGGTGCCGGCCGTCGATTCGAGCTTGATCTTCTCGCGCCCGCCTTTGGTGGCCATCGCTCGTCTCCTTCAGGTCAGATTTCGCCGCGGGCTCGCAGGTCGGCGACGACCTTCTCGATGCCCACCTTGTCGATCAACCGCAGCGCCGCGTTGCTGATGCGCAGCCGCACCCAGCGGTTCTCGGTCTCGAGCCAGAAGCGGCGGTACTGCAGGTTGGGCAGGAACCGGCGCTTCGTTTTGTTGTTGGCGTGGGAGACATGGTTCCCCACCATCGGGCGCTTGCCCGTGACTTGACAGACGCGTGCCATGACGCTCTTCCTCGGGTATCGGCAAAGCCGGCGAGTATAACTGCAGTGGCCGGACTTCAGCCTTCCTGCTGCTCGAGGAAGCGCTGGGCGTCGAGCGCCGCCATGCAGCCGGTGCCGGCCGACGTGATTGCCTGGCGGTAGACATGGTCCTGCACGTCGCCGGCGGCGAAGACACCGGGCACGCTGGTCGCGGTGGCGAAGCCGTCCAGCCCGGTGCGGGTGACGATGTAGCCGTCCTTCATCTCGAGCTGGCCCTTGAAGATCTCGGTGTTGGGCTGGTGGCCGATGGCGATGAAGCAGCCCTGCAGTGCCAGCTCCTTCGTCGCGCCGTCCCGGGTGGACTGCAGGCGCACACCGGTGACGCCGCTTTGATCGCCCAGCACCTCCTGCAGCGTGTGCCAGAGATGCAGTTCGATCTTGCCGGCGGCCACCTTGGCCATCAGCTTGTCGACCAGCACCGCCTCGGCGCGGAACTTGTCGCGCCGATGGACCAAGTGGACCTTGCTCGCGATGTTGCTCAGGTACAGCGCCTCCTCGACCGCGGTGTTGCCGCCGCCGACCACGCTCACCGCCTGGTCGCGGTAGAAGAAGCCGTCGCAGGTGGCGCAGCCGCTGACGCCGCGGCCCATGAAGGCCTGCTCGCTCGGAAGTCCGAGGTACTTGGCGCTGGCGCCCGTGGCCACCACCAGCGTGTCGCAGGTGTAGTGGCCCGAGTCGCCTTCGAGGCGGAAGGGCCGCTGCGAGAGGTCGACCTTCGCGACGTGGTCGAAGACGATCTTCGTGTCGAAGCGCTCGGCGTGCTGCTGGAATCGCTGCATCAGGTCCGGTCCCAGCACGCCGGCGACATCGGCGGGCCAGTTGTCGACCTCGGTGGTGGTCATCAGCTGGCCGCCCTGGGCCAGCCCGGTGATCAGCAGCGGCTTCAGGTTGGCTCGCGCCGCGTACAGCGCAGCGGTGTAGCCGGCAGGGCCGGAGCCGAGGATCAGCACACGGGCGTGGGTGGTGGTGTCGGGCATGGTCGGGGGAAGGTCGGTCGGGCTGCGGGTGGGCCGGGCGTCGCGCCGGGCCCACGGATCCAATCGATGTGGGGCCGGCTCCAGGTGGCCGCAAGGCCATCCGTGGGCACAATAGCTGCATTCTTGCGCAACGCGCGGTGACAGGCCGGGCGTGCGGGCATGGCACGGGCCCGGCGGCGCAGAGCAGACATCTACACAACGAGGGGACCGCCGATGTCGATGTTGTCGAACCTGGACCTGATCCGCCGGGTGCCGCTGTTTTCGATGCTCACCGCCGACCAGGCGCAGGCGATCGCCGACAGTGTCGTCAAGCGGCGTTTCCGGCGCGGCGAGCTGGTGGTCGAGCAGGGGCGCAAGAGCAATGCCCTCTTCATCCTGCTCAACGGCCGCGCACGGGTGCTGACCTCCGACTCGCGCGGGCGCGAGGTCATCCTCGCGGTGCTCGAGGCCGGCGACTATGTCGGCGAGATGAGCCTGATCGACAACGAGCCCCACTCGGCCACCGTGCGTGCCGAGGTGCAGACCGACATGCTGGTGCTGGCGCGTGCCGACTTCGCACGCTGCCTGCCGGAGAACTCGACGCTTTCCTACGCCATCCTCCGCGGACTCGTGCGCCGGCTGCGCAACGCCGACCGCCAGATCGAGTCGCTGGCGCTGCTCGACGTCTACGGCCGCGTGGCCCGCACGCTGCTCGACATGGCCGACGAGGAGAACGGCGTCAAGATCATCCGCCACAAGGTTTCGCGCCAGGACATGGCCAAGGTGGTCGGCGCCTCACGCGAGATGGTCAGCCGGGTCATGAAGGATCTCGAGGACCGCGGCGTCATCGAGACGCAGGAGAACGGCTTCGTGATCATCAAGGAACGGCTGCAGAACGACTGACTGATGCCGGTTTCGCCTGCGCGCGGCCCGGCGCCCGGGCCGGCGCGGCGGGCGCTTCGCGCAGAATGCGCGTATGACCTTTCCGCTCGGTTCCCTGCTCTCGGGCGCAGGCGCCAACGCCGGCGCGGCCACGGCGGCTGCGGCAGCGCGCGCCGAGCCTGGCAGCGTGCGGGCGCGGCTGCGGTTGGCGGCGGGACTCGTCGGCTGCGCGCTGCTGCTGCTGGCGCTGGCCAGCCACCACGCCGGCGACGCCGCGTTCACCACCTCCGGCAGCGGGGAAGCGACGCGCAACCTGGCCGGTGTGCTCGGCGCCTGGGTCGCCGACATCGCGTACTTCCTGTTCGGCTATTCGGCCTGGTGGCTGGTGCCGGTGAGCCTGCGCGCCTGGCTGGCGGCGCTGGCCACCTGGCTGCGTGGCGACGCGGCAGCACCACGGCCGGCCCGCGGGGCCTTCTGGCTCGGCCTCGTGCTGCTGCTCGCGGCCAGCTGCGCGCTCGAGTGGACCCGGCTGTACCGCTTCGAGCCCGGGCTGCCCGGGCATGCCGGTGGCGTGGTCGGCTACCTGCTGGGGCCGTTGTCGATGCAGGGGCTCGGCTTCGCCGGCTCGGGTGTGGCGTGGATCACGATCGGTGTCGTCGGCAGCGCGCTCGCGCTGCGTTTTTCCTGGGCGAGCCTGGCCGACGCCATCGGCGAGCGGCTCGAGTCGCTGCTGCAGCGCCGCCAGGTGCGAATCGAGCGCGAGGAAGACCGCCGCATCGGCGAGCAGGCGCAGCGCGAGCGCGAGCAGCTCGTCGAGCAGGTGCGGCAGGAGGTGGCCGAGCACGCGCCGCTGGTGATCGAGCCGCCGGTGGTGCAGGTGCCGAAGTCGGAGCGGGTGGCGCGCGAGCGCCAGCAGCCGCTGTTCCAGGAGCTGGCCGACACCAAGCTGCCGCAGGTCGACCTGCTGGATGCGCCGCCCGGCCGGCAGGAGAGCGTGACACCCGAGTCGCTCGAGATGACGAGCCGGCTGATCGAGAAAAAGCTCAAAGACTTCGGCGTCGATGTGCGCGTCGTCGCGGCGCAACCGGGCCCGGTGATCACGCGCTACGAGATCGAACCCGCCACCGGCGTCAAGGGCGCGCAGATCGTCGCTCTGGCGAAGGATCTCGCGCGCTCGTTATCGCTGGTGAGCATCCGCGTCGTCGAGGTGGTTCCGGGCAAGAACTACATGGCGCTCGAGCTTCCCAACGCGAGGCGGCAGACGATCCGCCTGGCCGAGATCCTCGGCTCGCAGGTCTACAACGACGCCGCGTCGATGCTGACGCTGGGGCTCGGCAAGGACATCGTCGGCAACCCGGTGGTGGCCGATCTCGCGAAGATGCCGCACTGCCTGGTGGCCGGCACCACCGGCTCGGGCAAAAGCGTCGGCATCAACGCGATGATCCTCAGCCTGCTGTACAAGGCCGAGGCGCGCGATGTGCGGCTGATCCTGATCGACCCGAAGATGCTCGAGATGAGCGTCTACGAGGGCATCCCGCACCTGCTGGCGCCGGTGGTCACCGACATGAAGCAGGCGGCCAACGCGCTCGCCTGGTGCGTCGGCGAGATGGAGCGCCGCTACAAGCTGATGAGCAAGATCGGCGTGCGCAACCTCGCCGGCTACAACAAGCGCATCGCCGACGCCGCCGAGCGCGGCGAGAAGATCGGCAACCCGTTCAGCCTGACCCCCGAGGCGCCCGAGCCGCTCGAGCGGCTGCCGCACATCGTGGTCGTGATCGACGAGCTGGCCGACCTGATGATGGTGGTCGGCAAGAAGATCGAGGAGTTGATCGCGCGGCTGGCGCAGAAGGCCCGCGCCGCCGGCATCCACCTCATTCTGGCGACACAGCGCCCGAGCGTCGATGTCATCACCGGGCTGATCAAGGCCAACATCCCGACCCGGCTGTCGTTTCAGGTGTCGAGCAAGATCGACAGCCGCACGATCCTCGATCAGATGGGCGCCGAGGCGCTGCTCGGCCAGGGCGACATGCTGTACCTGCCGCCGGGCAGCGGCATGCCGGTGCGCGTGCACGGTGCCTTCGTCGGCGACGACGAGGTGCACCGCGTCGTCGACTACCTGCGCACGCAGGGCGAGCCGAACTACATCGAAGGCATCCTCGAAGGTGGCGTGCTCGACGGCGACGATGCTTCGGCCGCCGGCGACGAGGCCGCGGGGGGCGGCGAGGGTGACTCGCTCTACGACCAGGCGGTCGCGGTGGTGATGCAGCACCGCCGGGCGTCGATCTCGCTCGTGCAGCGGCATTTACGCATCGGATACAACCGCGCCGCGCGCTTGCTGGAACAAATGGAGAAGGCCGGGCTCGTAAGCGCGATGTCCAGCAACGGCAACCGTGACCTGCTGGTGCCCAAACGCGACGAATGATCCGCCGACTTCTGCCCCTGCTGCTGCTGGCCACGGCCGTGGCCGCCGCGCGCGCCGACGCCGTCGACAGCCTGCGCGACTTCGTTCGCGACGTGAAGAGCGGCCGCGCGACCTTCACGCAAACCGTCACCTCGCCCGACGGCGCGCGCAGAAAGGTCTCCGGCGGCAGCTTCGAGTTCCAGCGCCCGAACCGCTTCCGCTTCGCCTACACGAAGCCCTTCGAGCAACTGATCGTCGCCGACGGCGCGAAGGTCTGGATCTACGACGCCGACCTCAACCAAGCCAGCTCGCGCAGGATCGGGCAGGCGCTCGGCGCGACGCCGGCGGCGCTGCTCGCCGGCGGCAACCTCGAACAGGACTTCACGCTTGCGCGCGACGCCTCGTCGGGCGGCATCGACTGGGTGGCGGCGACGCCGAAGGTGAGCGATGGCACGATCAAGAACCTGCGCGTCGGCTTTCGCGGCAAGGAACTCGCGGCGGTCGAGATCACCGACAACTTCGGCCAGCGTTCGCTGCTGCAGTTTTCGGCCTTTGCCGCCAACGCGCCCGTGGCGGCAGAGAGTTTTCGCTTCGTGCCGCCACCGGGCGCCGACGTGATCGAGCAGTGAGCGCCCCCAGGGCCGGGCTGCGCCCAACCCGCCCCCCGCGGGGGTTGAAGGTGACCGGCCAAGCCGGATCAGCTTAAGAACCGGCAGCGGCGCCTTTCGCCGGCCTACTGGAACGAGACGATGCTCAGCAACTGGCTGTCGTTGCGGTCGACGAAGAGCAGCGTGTTCTCGAAGTAGCTCTTGCTCGCCTGGTCCGTGTGCCGCGGCGTCACCGGCCAGGATGGCTGCGCGGTCGCCGTCGACCCGGGGTGGTTGAAGGTCGTCGTGCGGTAGGCCGGGTACGCTGCCCCGCCGGTGTTGCCGACCTTCGGCCCTTGGTGGAAGTGGTAGCCCTGGTAGAGCCCGAAACGGCGGCCGTCGGGGAGCGCGGGCAGCGCATTCCAGGACACGCTCATCGCCGCAGGGGTTGCGCTCGCCGCGTTGGTGGCCACCTGGGCATAGCTCATCGATCCGAAGGCCAGCCGCGGCAGAAGGCCGCTGCTGCCCGACGTCATCTGGACGAAGGTGTACGGCAACGCCGGCAGCGTCGCCCAGTAGGTCGCAATCGGCGTGCGGCCGGCGTGGCCGTTGACCGTCTTCCAGCCGTCGTCGTCGTAGAGGTCGAAGCGGTAGAGGCCGCCGGCCACCCAGCCCTGGGCGGCGAAGTTGTCGTCGGCGGTGGCGCCGGGCGATCCGGTCGTGACGCCCCACTCGACCCCTGTGGCGCCCTCGCCGGCGCAATCGGCAATCGCCGCCACCGGCACGCCGCTGCCGGCGATGCGGCAGTAGCGCCAGATGTCGTCGTCGAGCCAGTTGAGGTAGTTGCCGGGCTTGCCGGCCAGTTCCGGCGCGCTGCGCAGCAGCCGGGGCGAGATCAGCTTCAGCGAGAACGGCACGGCAGTGCCGCCGACGCTGCCGGCCGGGCCGGGCCCGCTGACGATGGCGTAGCGGGCGTGGCCGAGCGGGTCGGTGACGAGGAGCCGCACCGAGCGGCGGTGGTTCACCGCCGGCGACAGCGCGGCGCCGGTGGTGATCGAGCGCCGCTCGTCGCGCGTGTTGCGCGGCTGCACGGCGACGTGGACGAACTGGCGGTTGCCGAAGAACCGCAGCGTGGTCGCGGTCTGCGGCGTCGAGCAGCTGCCGGCCGAGCTGCCGCCGATCAACGTCGTCTGCACGCCGGCGTTCGCGGTGCCGTCGCGGTAGACGACGTCGAACTGCACGTCGACCTCGCGCCGTGCGCTGCCGTCGGCATTGGTGGTCTCGCGCACCGCGAGCACCTGCACGTTGGTGACCGTGCGCCCGATCTGGTACGCCTCCCTGGCATGGAACGCGGCCAGGTCGGCGTCGGTGTCGGCGATGCGGTAGGCCCGGTCTTCACCGTTGTCGAGCCAGCAGGCATCGGTCAAGGCCATGCGTGTGGTGCCGTTGGCCGGCACCTGGGTGGCATAGAGCTGCTCGTGCGAGCGCATCAGCGCCGAGACCTCGTTCGTCAGCGATGCCGGGAGTTCACGCGCCGACTGCAGCAGGAACGCCAGGTTGCCGGTGTGCAGCAGCCGCACATCGAGGAATGTGGTGCCGCCGATTCGCACTGCGGGGATCGTGAGCACGCCGCTGGCGAAGTCGAAGTTGCCGACCAGCGGCGCGCCGAGGGGAAGCTCGGCGCCGCCGACGATGTCGAAGACGAAGTTGCCGCGGTGGAGCAGCCGGACGTCGCCATACACGGCGGCGCCGACACCGACCGTCGGCACGGTGAGCACGCCGGTCGCGGCGTCGAAGCTCGAGACGTCGGCCACGGCCGGGAGCGAGGCGGCGGCGCAGGCAAGCGCGAAGCATGCGGTTCGCAGGTCCTTCATGGCAGCTCCTGGTTTTCCCTGAGGAAGGCCATTCTCGAAGCTGCCTTCGCGAGCTTCTTGACGGTGCGCAACGCATTGCCGACGGCGAGCGGGGCGCCGGCGCGTGGGGACGCGGGGTGCTGGCGGACCCGGTCGCGGGGGTTGCTCTCGAGTTGATCCGGCTCCGCCGGGCAACTTGGCCCCCCGCGGTGGGCGGGCCGGGTTGGCCCGGCCCTGGGGCTGCTCAGAACTGCAGCTTCAGCCCGACGCTGATCTGCCGGCTGCGCACGCGGTCCAGTGGCTGAACGAAGCGGGCGCTGAAGCTCAGATGGTCGAGCAGCGCGGTGCCGACGCCGGCCGACACCCAGGCCGGCGAGCGCTCGTCGGCGAAGGTCAGGGGCAGTGGCTGGTGGCGGACGACCTCGAAGGTCCAGCCCATCGGCAGCCCGCCCGAGGCGCGCTTCGCGAGCTGGAGCCCGTTGCCATTGTCGAATGCTGTCAGCCCGGGCGGCGTCGCGCCTGCGGCGGCGGCCGCCGCCGCCAGCAGCAGCGCGGCGGCACGGGCGACCTGGCGGCGAAGGGTCATCGGCGTTCCCGGCGTCGCGGTCCTCAGACCAGGCCCATCTCGGCGCTGGCCATCAGACGCTCGATGTCCATCAGGATCAGCATGCGCTCGGTGTCGCCGGACTTCACCGATCCGATGCCGGTGATGTACGTGGCGTCGACCGCGCCGGCAAACTCCGGCGCCGGCTTGATCTGCTCGGCCGAGAGCTCGAGCACGTCGCTGACCGAGTCGACCACCATGCCGATGGTGCGGCTGCCGATGCTGAGGATGATGACGACCGTGAAGGCGTTGTATTCGACGTTGTCGAGGCCGAAGCGGACCCGCATGTCGACCACCGGGACGATCACACCGCGGAGGTTGGTCACACCCTTGATGAAGGCGGGCGAGTTGGCGATGCGAGTCGGCGCTTCGTAGCCGCGGATCTCCTGCACACGCAGGATGTCGATGCCGTACTCCTCGGCACCGAGCTTGAACGACAGCACTTCGTGGGCACGCGCCGTGGTGGCTGCAGTCGCCGCCGCGGCGGCGGCCGGGGTTTCGGCGGCGAGGCGGGTGGCGGCAGCGGGTTTCGTCGCGGTGGCGGTGGTCACGTCGGGGCTCCGGGGGCTGGACTTGGCGGCAGGACCTGTGCGTCCGGCCGTCGGTGGATGGGCAAAAGTGTCCGGCCGGCACCGCCGGCGCGCTCGCGGGAAAAGGGCCGGCTTTGGGGCGGCAAATCGGGCCCTCGCGGGGCTTGCGCGCCGAGCCCGAGGCGCTCCTGGACAATCGGCACCACCATGTCCGGCCAGGAATCGCTGTTCGACGCCGCCCCGGTGTACGTGCCGCTGGCCGAGAGGTTGCGGCCGAAGACGCTCGACGAGGTGGTCGGCCAGGCCAAGCTGCTCGGCCCCGGCCGGCCGCTGCGAACGGCCTTCGAGGGCGGCCGGCTGCACTCGATGATCCTCTGGGGGCCGCCCGGAGTCGGCAAGACGACGCTGGCGCGGTTGCTGGCAGGCGTCGCCGACGCACACTTCATCGTGCTCTCGGCGGTTCTGGCGGGGGTGAAGGACATCCGCGATGCGGTCGAGCAGGCGCAGCTGCAGCGCCAGCGCGGCCGCGCGACGGTGGTCTTCGTCGACGAGGTGCACCGCTTCAACAAGGCGCAGCAGGACGCCTTCCTGCCGCATGTCGAATCGGGGCTCTTCGTCTTCGTCGGCGCCACCACCGAGAACCCGGCCTTCGAGGTCAATTCGGCGCTGCTGTCACGCGCCAGCGTGCACCTGCTCGAGCCGCTGGCCGACGATGACCTTCGCTTGCTGCTCGCCCGTGCGCAGGCGCTGCTGCAGGCCCCGCCGCTCACCGCCGAGGCAAGCGCGCGGCTGATCGGCCATGCCGACGGCGATGCCCGCCGGCTGCTCAATGCCTACGAGAACCTCGTTCAGTCTTCCACCGGCGCACCGCTGCTCGACGAGCCGCTGCTCGAGCGTGCGCTCGGCGAGCTGCTGCGGCGCTACGACAAGGGCGGCGACCAGTTCTACGACACCATCTCGGCGCTGCACAAGGCGGTGCGAGGATCCGACCCCGACGCCTCGCTGTACTGGCTGGCGCGCATGCTCGACGGCGGTGTCGACCCGCGGTATGTCGCGCGGCGGCTGGTGCGAATCGCGAGCGAGGACATCGGCCTCGCCGACCCGCGTGCGCTGGGCGTCACGCTCGACGCCGCCGAGGTCTACGAGCGGCTCGGCTCCCCCGAGGGAGAACTCGCACTCGCTCAGGCGGTGGTCTTTCTCGCGGTGGCGCCGAAGTCGAACGCCGTCTATGCGGCATGGAGCGCGGCGCGGGCCTTCGTGCGGCAGGACGGCACGCGGCCGGTGCCGGAGCGGCTGCGCAACGCACCGACGAAGCTCGCGCGCCAGCTCGGCCACGGCGCCGGCTACCGCTACGCGCACGACGAGGAAGGCGGCTTTGCCGCCGGCGAGCGCTATCTGCCCGACCGGGTGAGCGACCAGCGTTTCTACGAGCCGGCACCGCGTGGGCTCGAGCTGCGGATCGGTGAAAGGCTGGCCGAGCTGCGCGCGCGGAACGCCGCGGCGCGCGACGCCGAGGCCAGCGCCGACGATCGCGAGACCTGAACGCATCCCTCCTGGCGACGATGCGCCGCATCCGCCGGGCCGGGGGCTTCCGCCGCACCGGCAAAGAGCGTAGAACCGGCATCCCACCCCGCGCACCTTTGCGGGGCCTGCTGCCGTGAGCCCGTCGCGCATCGAACTCCTGCAAGGCATGCCGATCTTCGGCGCGCTCGGCAGCGACGCTCTGGCCTTCCTGGTCGAGCAGACGCGCATCCGCCGCGTCGCTGCCGGCGAGTACTTCTTCCGCGAGGGCGACCCGGCGAGCAGCCTCTTCGTGCTCGAATCGGGCCGCGTCGAGGTGGTGCGTGTCTGGCAGGGGCACGAGCGTCTCGTCAACGCGCTCGCGACGGGTGACTGCTTCGGCGAAATGGCGCTGCTTGACCTCGGCCCGCGCAGCGCGTCGGTTCGTGCGGTCGAGGACTGTGCGGCGATCGAGCTCGACGTCGCCGACCTCTACCGGCTGTACGAGCACGACGTCGGCCAGTTCGCGCTGGTGCAGATGAACCTCGCCCGCGAGGTGAGCCGCCGGCTTCGCCGCACCGACGAGCTGCTGTTTCGCGCCTGGGCCGAGCAGGAGGCTCCGGCCTTGCCGGGCGCCGCCGGCGCGCGCGTGGTGTAGCCGCCACGCGCGGGCTCGCCAGCGGGGAAACTCCGGGCCCGGCCAGGCTCCGGCGGCCACCTAGAATGGCTCGGCCGCGCAGGGAGTCGGGCGCGGCGAGCTTCTTGCTCCGGCTGGCGAGGATCCTCGACGAACAACGCAAAGGCCATGGCCGAAGGCATGTCGCCGAGGCCATCCCGGAGAACGCCCGGATGGAGATCTTCTTCCAGCAGATCATCAATGGTCTGGTGCTCGGCAGCATGTACGCGCTGGTGGCACTGGGCTACACGATGGTCTACGGCATCATCAACCTGATCAACTTCGCGCACGGCGAAGTGCTGATGGCCGGCGCGCTGGTCAGCTGGACGGTGGTGACCCTGCTCGCGGGCTCGGGGCTGCCGGGCTGGCTGCTGCTGCTGCTGTCGATCGTGGTGGCGATCATCGTCTGCGCCACGCTCAACTTCACGATCGAGAAGCTGGCCTACCGTCCGCTTCGAAGCGCGCCGCGGCTGGCGCCGTTGATCACCGCGATGGGGATGAGCCTCTTCCTGCAGACGCTGGCGATGATCATCTGGAAGCCGAACCCGAAGCCCTACCCGCTGCTGCTGCCGACCGAGCCGATCAACCTCGGCGGCCCGGTGATCAGCGTCACGCAGTGCCTGATCCTCGGCCTCACCGCGGTGATGCTGGCGGCGCTGACCTGGCTGGTCAACCGCACGCGTCTCGGCCGGGCGATGCGCGCCACCGCCGAGAACCCGCGTGTCGCGGCGCTGATGGGTGTGCGGCCGGACATGGTGATCTCGGCCACCTTCGTGATCGGTGCCGCGCTGGCCGCGGTGGCGGGGGTGATGTGGGCCGCCAACTACGGCACCGTGCAGCACTCGATGGGCTTCCTGCCCGGGCTCAAGGCCTTCACCGCGGCGGTGCTCGGCGGCATCGGCAACCTCGCCGGTGCGGTGGTCGGCGGACTCGTGCTCGGGCTGGTGGAAGCGATCGGCGCCGGCTACCTCGGCGAGATCACCGGCGGCATCCTCGGCAGCCACTATGCCGACATCTTCGCCTTCGTCGCGCTGATCCTGGTGCTGACGCTGCGCCCCGCCGGCCTGCTCGGCGAGCGGGTCGCCGACCGAGCGTGAACATGGCCCTCACGCTCCTTCCCAGTCGCTGCCCCCCAAGGGGGCGTTGCCAGCGGCCCGGCAGAGCCGGATCCGCGGCAATCCTGGGTTGGCTTCGCGCGTAAGCACGGCGGCACCATGAAGAACAAGTACGTCCTCTTCACGATTTGCGCGCTGGCGCTGGTGGCGCTGCCGCTGGTCGTGCAGCAGTTCGGCCAAGGCTGGGTGCGCATCATGGCGCTGGCGCTGCTGTACGTGCTGCTCGCGCTCGGGCTCAACATCGTCGTCGGCTACGCCGGGCTGCTCGACCTCGGCTTCGTCGCCTTCTACGCGGTGGGCGCGTACATGTATGCGCTGCTTGCGTCGCCGCACCTGTTCGAGACCTTCGAGTGGATTGCGCAGATCTTCCCGAACGGCTTGCACACGCCGATCTGGATGGTGGTGCCTCTGGCGGCGCTGCTCGCCGGGCTGGCCGGGGTGCTGCTTGGCATGCCGGTGCTGAAGCTGCGAGGCGACTACCTGGCGATCGTCACGCTCGGCTTCGGCGAGATCATCCGCGTGTTCCTGAACAACCTCGAGCACCCGGTCAACATCACCAACGGCCCGCGCGGGCTCGACCGCATCGACTCGATGAACTGGTTCGGCTTCAGCTTCGGCAAGGCGGTCGAGATCGGTGACTTCCGCATCCCGTCGGTGACGCTGTACTTCTACCTCTTCCTGTCGCTGGTGGTCGTCAGTGTCGTCATCTGCCACCGGCTCGAGACCTCGCGCATCGGCCGCGCATGGATGGCCATCCGCGAGGACGAGGTGGCGGCCAAGGCGATGGGCATCAACACCCGCAACATGAAGCTGCTCGCCTTCGGCATGGGCGCCACTTTCGGGGGTGTCTCGGGGTCGATGTTCGCTTCGTTCCAGGGCTTCGTCTCGCCGGAGTCGTTCAGCCTGATGGAGAGCGTGATGATTGTCGCGATGGTCGTGCTCGGTGGGCTCGGCCACCTGCCGGGAGTGATCCTCGGCGCGCTAATGCTCGCCGCGTTGCCCGAAGTGCTGCGTTATGTCGCCGGTGACGTGCAGAACATGACCGGTGGCCGCATCGACGCCTCCATCCTGCGCCAGCTGCTGATCGCCGGCGCGATGATCACCATCATGCTGCTGCGGCCGCGCGGGCTGTGGCCGTCGCCGGAGCACGGCAAGGCCGCGCCCGCCCCGGCGCGCTGAACGCCGAACCGCAGGACCCGACGAATGAGCCACCCGGTGCTCGACGTGCAGTCGGTCAGCAAGCGCTTCGGGGGCCTGCAGGCGCTCTCCGACGTCGGCATCCGCATCGACGCCGGCCAGGTCTACGGTTTGATCGGCCCCAACGGCGCCGGAAAGACCACCTTCTTCAACGTGCTGACCGGGCTCTACTCGCCCGACAGCGGCACCTTCGCGCTCGACGGCCGCGCCTACAAGCCGAGCGCGGTGCACGAGGTGGCCAAGGCCGGCATCGCGCGCACCTTCCAGAACATCCGCCTGTTCCCGGAGATGACCGCGCTCGAGAACGTGATGGTCGGCCGCCACGTGCGCACACATTCGGGCCTGGTGGGCGCGGTCTTCCGCACGCGCGGCTTCCTGGCCGAGGAGAAGGCCATCCGGGAGAAGGCGCTCGAGTTGCTGGCCTACGTCGGCATCGACAAGTTCGCCGAATACAAGGCGCGCACGCTGTCGTACGGCGACCAGCGTCGGCTCGAGATCGCACGCGCGCTCGCCACCGAGCCGAAGCTGATCGCGCTCGACGAGCCGGCGGCCGGCATGAACGCGACCGAGAAGGTGGTGCTGCGCGAGCTGATCGATCGCATCCGCCGCGACGGTCGCACGATCCTGCTGATCGAGCACGATGTGAAGCTGGTGATGGGGTTGTGCGACCGCGTGACGGTGCTCGACTACGGCAAGCAAATCGCCGAGGGCACGCCGGCCGAGGTGCAGAGGGACCCGAAGGTGATCGAGGCCTACCTGGGCGCTGGAGGCCACAGCACGTGAGCCCCCACGCCCCCTCCGGTCGCTGCCCCCCAGGGGGGCTTTGGCGACGGACTGGCGGAGCCGGATCCGTGCCAATCCATGGAACCCGGCGGGAGCGGAGGGCATTCCCATGAACCCTTCGCCGGTGGTGCTGACGGTCAGCGGGCTCAAGGTTGCCTACGGCGGCATCCAGGCCGTCAAGGGGGTCAGCTTCGAGGTACGCGAAGGCGAGCTGGTGAGTCTGATCGGCGCCAACGGTGCCGGCAAGACGACGACGCTGAAGGCGATCACCGGCACCCAGCCGGTCGCCGACGGCAGCATCGAGTTCCTCGGCCGCGCGATCCGCGGACAGGGCGCGTGGCAGCTGGTCGAGCAGGGCTTGGTGATGGTCCCCGAGGGGCGCGGCGTCTTTGCCCGCATGACGATCACCGAGAACCTGCAGATGGGCGCCTTCGTCCGCCGCGACAGCGAGATCGGCGCCGACATCGACAAGGTGTTCGGCATCTTCCCTCGGCTGAAGGAGCGCCGCCACCAGCTGGCCGGCACGATGAGCGGCGGCGAGCAACAGATGCTGGCGATGGGCCGCGCGCTGATGGCGCGCCCGAAGGTGCTGCTGATGGACGAGCCATCGATGGGTCTGTCGCCGATCATGGTCGACAAGATCTTCGAGGTGGTGGCCGACATCCACTCGCGCGGCACGACGATCCTGCTCGTCGAGCAGAACGCCAGCCGTGCGCTCGGCCTGGCCGACCGCGGTTACGTGATGGACTCCGGCGAGATCACGATGAGCGGCAACGCGAAGGAACTGCTGGCCGATCCGCGCGTTCGCGCCGCCTACCTCGGCGAGTAGCTCCCGCGGCGCGCCGCCGGGGCGCGGTAACGTCGGGGTAACAAGCTCCCGGCTAGCCTTCGCCGATGCCACCCCGACCCGCGAACGCGAGCGACGTTCGGCTGCAGCTGCTGCACCACCCGCGGCTGGTAGCCGCGTCGGGCAGCGAGCTGCCGCTGGCCGACAAGGACGCCGCGATGCTGGCGATGCTCGCGCTCGACGGCCCGACGCCGCGCTCGCATGTCGCCGCGCTGCTGTGGCCCGGCCAGCCCGGCGACGACCCCGAGGCGGTGCCGAAGAAGGCGGCCAACAACCTGCGCCAGCGCGTCTTCCGCATCAACCGCTGGGCCGGCCGTGAAGTCATCGTCCAGGGGCGTCTGCTGTCGCTCGCCGAAGGGGTCGAGCACGACCTCGTGCTCGCCGACGCGGCGTTGCTCGACGACCGCTCGCCGGTGGGCGGCGACCTGCTCGGCCGCCACGAGTACGACGGCGAGGTCGCGGCCTGGGTCGACGCGGCGCGCCGTCGCTGGCGGTCACAGCGCGCCGACCGCGTGCTCGGGCTGGCCACCCGGCTCGAGGCCGACTCGCGGCTCTCCGACGCGGTGCGGCTGGTGGCGCGGCTGGTCGCCGAGGAGCCGCTGCTCGAACACGCCAGCCGCATCCTGATGCGGCTGCACCACCGTCGGGGCGACCGTGCCGCTGCGCAGGCCGAGTTCGAACGCTGCCGCCGTGCGCTCTACGAGCACAGCGGCGACCCGCCGTCCGACGAGACGGTCGAACTCGCGGTGGCGATCGCGCGCAGCGAGGTGCCCGGCGTGCGCCCGGCCGGTGCGTTGCCGCTGGCGCTTCGCCACCCGCCGCGCACCGTCGGCCGCGAGGCCGCGGTGGCCTCGGCCGAGCTGCGCTGGCAGCAGGGTGGGGCGGTGCTGCTGCTCGGGGCGCCGGGCATCGGCAAGACGAGGCTGCTGTCCGACCTCGCACGGCGTTGGTCGGTGCCGGTGCTGGTGCAGCTGGCGCCGCACTGTGCCGACTCGAGCTACGGCGCGCTCAGCCAGCTCGTGCTCGGCCTGCGGCCGCACCTCGGCGTGCTGCCGCCGTCGCTGGCCGACGCCGCGGCCTGGTTCGCGTGGCTTCTGGCGCCGTCGCAGCGCGAGAGCCCGGTGCACCCGGTGTCGCGAGCGAAGCTCGCGTCGGTGGTGGCGGCGCTGCTCGGCGCCGCTGCACGCGGTGGTTGCCAGGCGGTGGCGATCGAGGACCTGCACTTTGCCGACGTTGCCAGCCTCGAGGTGCTGTGCGACCTGCTGCCGGGCGCGGCAGCGGCCGCCGTGCCGACCCAGCGCTGGCTGCTCAGCTCGCGCGACACCGAGCTGCCCGATGCGGTCGGCCGCTGGCTCGACCGCCAGAGCACGGGTGCCGACCCGGCGCTGCGGCTGCAACCGCTGGCACCCGAGGCCACCCGCGAGCTGCTGTCGACCATTGGCCTCGCCGACCGCTGGCTCGACAGCGCCGCCGAGCGGCTGCACCGCCACTGCGGTGGCCACCCGCTGTTCATGCTGCAGGTGCTGCGCCAGCTGCAGATCGGCGGCGAGCTCGACCACTTCGACCGCGTGCCGCAGCTGCCGCTGCCCGAGGACGCGATGAGCAGCGCATCGCACCGCCTCACGCGCGCCGACCCGATGGCGCAGCAGATGGCCTTTCTTGCCGCGCTGTGCGGCGGTGACTTCACCGCGGCGCTGATGTGCCGGCTGCTGCGCTGCAACGCCACCTCGCTGCTGGCGCCGTGGCATCGCCTCGAGGACCTGCACATCTTCGGCGCCCAGGGCTTCGCGCACGACCTCATCCGTCAGGCGGTGATGGCCGCGGTGCCGCGCGCGCTGGTGCCGCTGCTGCACCGCGATGTCGCCGAGGCGCTGCACGAGCTGGGCGCCGATTCGCCGCGGCTGGCGGCTCACTGGGAGGCCGCCGGCGAAGCCGGACGCGCCGCCGAGCAGTACGACCTCGCGGCGCGCGCGGCCAGCGCCTGCGGGCTGCAAACCCGTGCGATCGAGCACCTCGAGCGTGCCGCGCGGCTGTACCGGCAGGTCGGCCGCATCGACCAGGCCTTCCGCTGCCGGTGGCGGGCCGGGCACCTGCGTGTCGGCTACGCGTCGGCGCGCGACGCGCTCGCGATCGCCGATGCGCTCGCGGCCGAGGCGGCGTTGCCGATGCAGCACGCGCTGGCCGCCGAGCTGCGCGCCAAGTCGCGCATCGAGCTCCACCAGGCCGAGGCGCTGCAGGATGCCGAGCGCGCGCTGCAGCTCGCCCGCGACGCCGGCGAGCCGGCGCTGCAGTCGCTGTGCCGCATGCGGCTGGGTGCGGCACGCGCGATGCTCGGCGAGCGGGAGCAGGCGCTGGCCGAGCTGCAGCAGGTGGCGGCCGAGCCGCAGCACCTGGACGACGACGCGCGCCACGAACTCGAGGGTGACCTGAGCTCGGTGCTGGCGTCGCTCGGGCGCCGCGAGGAGGCGCTCGCACGTTTCGGCGATGCCCTCGACCACGCACTGCAGTCGCGTGAGCTGGCGCGCGCCTCGTTCGTCGCCGGTTCGTGTGCGACGCAGCTGTCGTACCTGGGCCGGCTGTCGGAAGCGGTTCCGATGGCCGAACGCGCGGTGGCGCTGGCGCGCGAAGCCGGCGTCGAGAAGGGATCGATCCTCGTCGACGAGATGGGGCTCGCGGGCAACCTCGCCGACCTCGGCCGTTTCGACGAGGCGCTCGCGCTCGGCGAGCGTGTGCTGCGAGAACTCACCGATGCCGGCATGTCGGCCTGGGCGCTGAATGCCGCCAACGACCGCGCGGTGATCTACATGCGGCTCGGCCGTTTCGATCTCGCGCTGCACCTGCTCGACGAGCCGCCGGCCGACGCGCCGGCCTGGGTGCGCGGTGCGCGCAAGCTCGCCCGGGCTCGCGTCGAGCAGTGGCGCGGGCGCGCCTGCGGCGAGCTGATGGACGAGGCGGTGGCGCTGTTCGAGGAAGGCGGTGTCGTGCTCGACTCCTACCCCGGTCGCAAGGTCGCCTTGACGCGTGCGCGCACCCTGCCGGCCGGCGAGACGCTGGAGACCGCGCGTTCGACGGTGGCCTGGGCTGCCGCACACCAGCACGTGGCATTCGAGCGTTATGCGCAGATGGTCGAGATCGAGTCGCTGACCCGCCTCGGCCGCGGCGAAGAGGCCGGCGCGCTCGCCGACACCCTGTGGGCGGTGCCCGCGCTGCACGACCAGTGTTTCGGCCTCTACTGGCCCGAGCTGCTGGCGGCGCTGGCCGACGCCTGGGCGGCGGCCGGCCGCGCGCGGCAGGCGGGCGAAGCGGTGTCGCGCGCGGTCGAGTGGATCGAGCGCTGCGCCGCGGCACATGTGCCTCCGGTGCTGCGCGAGAGCTTCGTCGATCGCAACCCGGTGAACCTGCGGCTGCGGCAGCTGCGGCGGCCGCGTCGACGTGCGGCGGTGCAGTAACGGCCCGGTAACGCGGTCGGCCGTAGCCTTCTCTCGAGTCGCCCGCTGCGCGGAAGCGCCGGCGCGATCAGACCGGCGCGTCGCGAGAAACGAACGCCACCGACCCACCCCGCACCGAGAGGACTGCCGTGACGCCGAGCCCGACGACCCCGACCCCATCACCCGCGCCGCGTGCGCTGTTGGCCTGGCCCGTGCTGGCCGCGATCGGTCTGCTCACCGGGTGCGTGGCGACCGCGCCGACGATCGGCGGCGGCAGCGTCTCGCCGGTGACCGGCGCCGCCGGCGGCGCCACCGCGTCGGGTGCCAACAGCTCGCTCGAGCGCTGCGCCGAGACGCTGGGCACGCTGCGCATCGAGGAGAACACCAACGCCGCCTGGTACGGCTACTACAACGGCAACTACCGGCTCGGCTCGACGGTGCCGGTGCTGCGCACGATGATCCAGCAGTCCAACTGCTTCGTGGTCGTCGAGCGCGGCCGCACGATGCAGAGCCTGAACCAGGAGCGGGCGCTGATCCGCGGCGCCGAGGGCCGCGCCGGCAGCAACTTCGGTGAGGGCCAGATCGCCGCCGCCGACTACACGCTCAGCCCCGAGATCATGATGTCCAACCGCCAGCGCGACGGCACGCTCTCGACGGTGACCAGCCGCCTCGGCGGCCTGCTCGGCGCCGCCGCCACCGCGGCCACCGGGTCGATGTCCACCAACGAGGCCGGCACCGTGCTGCTGCTGATCGACAACCGCTCGTCGGTGCAGATCGCCGCCGCCGAGGGCTACTCGAAGAACACCGACTTCGGGCTGATGGGCTCGCTGTGGGGCAGCGGCACCGCGCTGTCGGGCAGCGCCTATGCCAACACGCCGCAGGGCAAGGTGGTGATGGCGGCCTTCGTCGACTCGTACAACAAGATGGTCGTCGCGCTGCGCAACTACAAGGCGCAGACGGTCAAGGGTGGCCTCGGCACCGGCGGGCGCCTGGGCGTCCAGGGCGGGCAGACCCCGGCCGGCCGGTGAACACAGGGCGTCGCGCCGCGGTCGCGGTGCTGCTGTTGGCGGCCGCCGGCGGCGTCTCGGCGCAGCAGTTCCATCTGTACCTGAAGTGCAGCGGCGACGTTCAGGTGGCCGGCGGCGCCCGGCCGGCCCACCTCGACCTCGCGCTGCGCGACAACAACATGACGGCGCTGATCCAGCGATCGAACGTGCTGCCGGTGGGCGAGCGGCTGCGCTACCAGGCCAGCCCTGCGCACTACTCGATGACCGCACACGCGCCGGCGCGCCACACCGCGGTCTACGTCGACTGGATCCGCGGCGAAGTCTTCGCCTGGCAGCCCGACCTGACGAAGCTGCAGACCGTGCGGCTGTCGATCGACCGCCAGACCGCGGTTCTCGAGGGCGAACTGCTCGACGGCAAGGCCGAGCTGCTCGGCAGGCTTCGCATGCATTGCGAGCCGAAGACCCACGAGGACATCGCGAAGCCGCGGTTCTGATCGTGGACCCCCGGGGCCGGGCGGCCCGGCGCCGCCCCGCGGCCGCCGCTCGCCCCTCCGGAACCGTCACCCGTCGCCAAGCCCTGGCAGCGCGGGCGCGCGCGGCCAACCATCGGGCCCGTACCGCCACTCCCGGAGGCACGAGGCGATGGCCCGGCTGCGCACCCGACTGACGATCAACGGCAAGCCCCGCGACTGGAGCGGCGACGCCGCCCAGCCGCTGCTGTGGGTGCTGCGCGACGACCTGCAGCTCACCGGCACCAAGTACGGCTGCGGCACCGGCGCCTGCGGCGCCTGCACCGTGCATGTCGACGGCGAGGCGGTTCGATCGTGCGTGACGCCGGTGGCCGGCGTCGCCGGCCGGCGCATCGTCACCATCGAGGGGCTGGCGCAAGGCGACCGGCTGCACGCGGTGCAACAGGCGTGGATCGAGCACGACGTGCCGCAGTGCGGCTACTGCCAGAGCGGCCAGATGATGTCCGCGGCGGCGCTGATCGCCCGGCAACCGAGGCCGAGCGAGACGCAGATCGACGACGCGATGCGCGGCAACCTCTGCCGGTGTGGCACCTACGAGCGCATCCGCAGGGCGGTGCACCGCGCGGCGGAGATCGTTGCCGGAGGCAGGGCATGAGCGCGCCGGGCCGCTCCCAGGCGCTGATCGCAGGAGCGCGCAGCATGGAGGGTCGTCCAGCCAGCCTGCCGGCCGACACCCTCTCGCGTCGCGCGCTGCTGCGCGCCGGTGCTGCCGGCCCGGTGGCGCTCGTCGTCGGGTTTTGCATCGGCGACGCCGATGCGCAGGCCACCGTGCCCGCAGGCCTGAGCCCGAACGCGCTGCTGCACATCGACACCACCGGCACCGTCGAAGTGCGCACCACCCAGACCGAGATGGGCCAGGGCACACTGACCGGCATCGCGATGATCGTCGCCGACGAGCTCGACGCCGAGTGGGCGCGCGTACGCGTGGTGACGATCCGGCCCGACGGCCGGCGGTTCATGATCACCGGCGGCTCGGGCAGCATCAGCGGCGCTTGGGACCCGGCTCGGCAAGCCGGCGCGCAGGCGCGGACGATGCTGCTCGAAGCGGGTGCCGCCGCGCTCGGCGCCGCCGCCGCCGACTGCCGCACCGAGCGGCACACGGTGGTTCATGGCGCCAGCGGCCGGCGGGTCGACTACAAGGACCTCGTTGCCGCCGCCGCCCGGCTGCCCGTTCCGGACAAGCCCGCGCTGAAGGCCGACAGCGCGCTCGGCCTCGTCGGCCGGCCGCTGCCGGCGAAGAACCTGCATGCGATCGTTCGCGCCGAAGAGCGCTACGGCATCGACCTGCGCGTGCCCGGCATGCTGGTCGCGGTGATCGAGCGCAGCCCGGTCGTCAACGGCCGGCTCGCCAGCTTCGACGCCCGGGAGGCGCGCAAGGTGCCGGGCGTCGTCGACGTGGTCGCCGTGCGCGGCAACCTGTTCCCGACCACGATCTACGTTCGCGACGGCGTCGCCGTGGTCGCCCGCAACACCTGGGCTGCGCTCGAGGGCCGAAAGGCCCTGAGGGTGCAGTGGAACGAGTCCAACAGCGAGCGCCCGGCGCGCGGCGGCGCGACGGCGTCGACAACGAAGCTGGTGCAGGACTTCGAGCGTGTGCTCGCCGACGGCTTCGGCGAGGACGGCCGCAACGGCCTGCATGCGCGTGTGGCGGCCACGCGTCGCGGCACCGAGGCCGGCATGAAGCAGGCCTTCGATGCGCCGGGCACGAAGACCGTCGATCTCACCTTCGAGGTGCCGCTCTTCGCCCATGCGCCGATGGAGCCGATGAACGCCATCGCGCACTGGCAGCCCGACCGGCTCGAGGTCTGGGCGCCCTGCCACTTCCAGAGCGGCCTGTTCGCGATGCTGCGGCACCTCACCGGGCTGCCGGCCGAGAAGGTGGTGCTGCACACGCCGACGCTCGGCGGCAGCTTCGGCCGCCGGCTCGAGGCCGACTACGCGATCGAGGCGGTGCTGGTCTCGCGCGAGCTGAGGCGTCCGGTGCAGGTGGTGTGGACCCGCGAGGACGACCTCCGCCACGGCTTTTTCGGCCCGCCGACGCGCCACCGCGTGCGCGCCGTCGTCGGCGGCGACGGCCGGCTGGCCGCGGTGGACCACGCGGTGGCCGCGCTGTCGGTGCGGCTGCAGACCGAGCCCGGCAGCGTGCCCGCGAACGGTCTCGACGAGACCATCACCTACGACGCGGTGAAGTTTCCGTACGCGGTCGACCAGGTCCATGTGTCGCACCGCATCGTCGAGCAGACGATCCGCGTGCTGTGGTGGCGCCGTGGCTTCACCCCGAACCACACCTTCGCCAACGAGGTGCTGCTCGATGCCTGCGCGCATGCCGCGGGCGCCGACCCGCTGGCCTTCCGGCAGCGGCTGCTGCTGCCGCCGCGCACGGTCGAGTACACGCTCGACGGCTACCCCGAGAAGGTCGACACCGGGCGGCTCGCGCAGGTGCAGCGGCTGGCCTGCGAGGCCGCCGGCTGGAGCCGGCCGCTGCCCAAAGGTGCTGGACGTGGCCTGGCGTCGACGGTGACGGAGACCTACTGCGCGCAGGTGGTCGAAGTCGTCCCGCGCCCGGCCGGCGGCGTGCGCGTCGCCCGCGTCGTGAGCGCGGTCGACTGCGGCCGAGTCGTCAACCCGCAGCTCGCGCGGGCGCAGATCGAAGGCTGCATCGTGTACGCGCTGACCGCGGCGCTGAAGAAGGCGATCACGGTCGAGAACGGACGCGTGCAGCAGGCCGGCTTCGACGACTACCCGTTGCTGCGAATCGACGAGATGCCGGTCATCGAGACCGTCTTCGTGCCGAGCAGCGCAAGCCCAACCGGCCTCGGCGAGCCGGCGTCGCATCCCACCTGGGCCGCGGTGTCCAACGCGGTGTTCGCGGCGACAGGAAGGCGGGAGACGAAGCTGCCCTTCACGCTCGGCGCGTGAAGACGAGTCGGCCGCGCGGATGCGGGGCCGGGTTCAGTCGGCCCTTGCGCCGGTGGCCTTGACCACCGACTCGTACTTGGCCAGCTCGGCTTTCACGAAGGCGGCGAACTGTTCCGGCGTGGTCGGCGACGGCTCGGCCATCAGCGTGGCCATGCGCTGGCGCACTTCGGGCGACTTGAGCGCGTCGGTGAAGGCGCGGTTCAGCCGCTGCAGCACGTCGGCGGGCAGCCTCGCGGGGCCGAAGAGGCCGAACCAGGTGTTGACGTCGAAGCCGGCGAAGCCGACGTCCGCGCCGGCCTCGGCCATCGTCGGCAGCTCCGGCATCGCCGTCGAGCGCTGCGCGGTGGTGACCGCCAGCGCCTTGAGCCTGCCGGCGCGGATGTTGGCCGCCGCGGTGGCGAGGTTGTCGATGTTGAAGTCCACCTGCCCCGACAGCAGCGCGAGCTGTGCCGCCGGCCCGCCGGCATACGGGATGTGCACGACGAAGACCTTTGCGCGGGCCTTGAACATCTCCCCCGCCAGATGGCCGGCGCTGCCATTGCCGCCCGAACCATAGTTGAGCCTGCCCGGGTTGGCTCGCGCGTAGTCGACGAGCGCGCGCAGCGAGTCGATCTTCAGCCGTGCGGCCGTCCCGGCGTTCATCACGACGACGTTGGGCACCTGGGCGACGAGCGTGACCGGCGTGAAGTCGCGCACGGCGTCGTAGGGCATCCGGCTGTACAGCCAGGGGTTGATCGCGTGCGTGGCGACGGCGCCCATCACGATCGTCTGGCCGTCGGGCGCGGCCTTCGCGACGAGGTCGGCGCCGAGGTTGCCGCCGGCGCCCGGGCGGTTCTCGACCACCACGCTGCCGAGCGTGTCCTTCGCCCGCTCTGCGAGCGCGCGTGCGACGACATCGAGCGGGCCGCCCGGCGGGTAGGGCACGACGAGGCGCGTGACCCGCGCCTGCGCCCACGCCGGCCGCGCGAAAGCTGCGGCGGTGCCGAGGGTGCCCTGGCAGAAGTGGCGGCGGCGCATCGTCATGCAGTGGCTCCGTGTTTGTCGGCTTCGGAGGTGAAGCTGTCGGCGTAGAACTCGTCGGCGGGGAGGCCGCAGCGTTGCGTGAAGTCGCGGCGGGCGGCGTCGACCATCACCGGCACGCCGCAGGCATAGACCTGGTGGCCCGAGAGGTCGGGGCAGTCGGCCATCACCGCCTGGTGGACGAAGCCGGTGCGGCCGCCCCAGGCGTCCTCCGCGGTGGCTTCCGACAGCACCGGCACGTAGCGCAGGTTGGGCATCTGCGCGGCGGCCTGCTCGCACCAGTCGTGGCGGTAGAGGTCGGCCCGGCGGCGGCAGCCCCAGTACAGCACCACCGGTCGCGTGATGCCCTTGTGCTGCAGTTGCTCGACGATGGCCTTGATCGGCGCGAAGCCGGTGCCGCTGGCCAGCAGCACGATCGGCTTGTCGCTGTCCTCGCGCAGGAAGAAGCTGCCGAAGGGGCCCTCCATGCGCAGGATGTCCTTCTCCTTCAGCGTCGAGAACGCCGCGTCGGTGAACTTGCCGCCCGGCATGTGGCGCAGGTGCAGCTCGAGCGCGGGCGGGTTGCCGAGCCGGTGCGGCGCGTTGGCCATGCTGTAGCTTCGCCGCGCACCGTCGCGCAGGATGAACTCGACGTACTGGCCGGCGCGGTACTGGAAGTTCTGGTTGGCCGGCAGCTGCACGCGCATCACCATCACGTCGGACGCCACGCGCTCGAGCGCCATCACGCGGCAGGGCATCTTCAGCACCGGGTGCTCGCCGGCGCCGGGCACCTGGCGCGCCTCGACGATGCAGTCGGTCTGCGGTGTCGCGCAGCAGGTGAGGATGAAGCCCGCCTCCTCCTCGGCCAGCGGCAGCGCCTTCAGCTGGTGCGCGCCGTGGATCACGCGGCCCTGCACCAGCTTGCTCTTGCACGAGCCGCAGGCGCCGTCGCGGCAGCCGTAGGGCAGGCCGATGCCCTGGCGGATGGCGGCGGCGAGGATCGGTTCGTCGGGTTCGACGGTGAAGCTGCGGCCGGCCGGCTGCAGCGTGACCTGGAAGCTCATGGTGTGTTGGAGGGGCCTGCGTAAACTCGAACGCGAGATTGTGCCCGCCCCCGTCCCGATGCCCTTGCCCCCCGTCAGAAGCCAACGTCCGGCGGTGCTGATCGTCGGCTGCGGCGACATCGGCCTGCGCGTGGTCCGCCTGTTGGTGCCACGCTGGCGGGTGCTGGCGCTGACCTCGTCGCCGCAGCGTGTACCGGCGTTGCGTGCCGCCGGTGCCGTGCCGCTGGTGGGCAACCTCGACGACGCGGCGAGCCTCGGCCGGCTGGGTGCGCTGGCCGCTCATGTGCTGCATCTCGCGCCACCTCCCGCAGAAGGTGAGGGCGACCCGCGCACCGCGCGGCTGGTGCGCGCGCTGGCACGCGGCGGCCGGGTGCAGCGGCTCGTCTACGCCAGCACGAGCGGCGTCTACGGCGACTGCGGCGGCGAGCGAATCGACGAGACTCGCGCGGCCCGCCCGCAGACCGCGCGCGCACGCCGGCGTTGCGACGCCGAGGCCAGGCTGCGCTGGTTCGGCCGCGCTGTCGGCGTTGCGGTGACGATCCTGCGCGTGCCCGGCATCTACGCCGCCGACCGCGACGGCGGGCACCCGCGCGACCGGCTGCTGCGCGGCACGCCGGTGCTGGCGGCAGCCGACGACGTCTACACCAACCACATCCATGCCGACGATCTCGCCCGTGCCTGTGTCGCCGCGCTGCTGCGCGGCGCACCGCAGCGTGTGGTTCACGCCAGCGACGACACCGAGCTGAAGATGGGCGACTACTTCGATCTTGCCGCCGACCTCGAGGGCCTGCCCCGCCCGCCCCGGGTTGCTCGCGCCGACGCATCGGACCGGCTGTCACCGCTGCAGCTGAGCTTCATGGGCGAGTCGCGGCGGCTCGACAACCGGCGGCTGAAGCAGGAACTGCGGCTGAAGCTGCGCCACCCCACCGTGCGTGAAGGGCTCGGCGCGGTCAAACCCCCGCAGGGCGCTTGAGCGTCATCGCGCGGTCCACCGTGTGCACGGTGATTCGCTGCGCCTTGCCGTCGCGCTCGATGTCGACGTCGACGGCCCGTCCCGGTACCTTGCCCGCCCACAGCGCCTTCCACAGCTGTTCGAGCCCCTCGACCTTGTGGCCGTCGATGCCGGTGATGCGGTCGCCGACCTCGATGCCGGCGACGTCGGCCGGGCTGTCCTCGTTGACGCGAACGACGCGCACCTGCGAGCCGGATTCGATGCAGTTGATGCCGATCCACGGCCGCACGCTCTGCCGCGAACGCCCATCGGCGATCAGCTCGGACAGGATCGGCAGCAGCAGGTCGGTCGGCACGAACATGTTGCCGGGCAGGCGTGAGCCGCCGCCGGCGGCGTCGTTGACGATCAGCGAGCCGATGCCGACCAGTTCGCCCCGGCCGTTGAACAGCCCGGCCCCGCTGTGGTCCGGCCGTGGCGGTGACGTGAACAGCGCGCCCTCGATGTGGTACTCCCAGTAGCCCGAGAAGCCGCGACGCGAGACCATGCGTGCCATGCTCAGCGCGCCGGCGTCGCCGCCGCTGGCGATCATCAGCTCGTCGTCGCGCGTGAGGCCACCGCCGCGACCGAGCGGTGCCGGCACGATGCCGAGCGGCGTCAACGCCTTCACGAGGCCGAAGCCGGTGGCGAGGTCGTATGCGACGACGCGCGCCGGCACCCGCTTGCCGTCGTCGGTGAGGATCAGCACCTGGTCGGCTTCGAGGATCAGGTAGCCGATTGTCAGCACCAGCCCCTCGGCATCGATCACCACCCCGGACCCCTGCCGGGCGCGGCCGAGCGTTGCGGCGCTGCGCGCGCCGCTGACCGCCAGCGCCTGCAAGCCCACCACCGAGGCCGAGGCGCGCTCGAGCGCGCGTGAGCGAGCCTCGAGGGCGGAGGCTGTCTCCGCGGCGTGACCGATGGCCGCCATCAGCAGCCACCACACGACAACGATCGCACGCAGCACGGTGAAGCGGGACATGGCGGCCTCCGGCAGTCGACGATCCCCGAGCATCATCCGCCTGCGCGGGTCTTGCCGTCAAAGGGCTATCGCCCCCCGGATGCGTGATCGCCGCCGGTGACGCGCCCTCAGCGTCGTCGCGACCGGAACGGCGGCTGGCCGCGCCAGTAGCGGATCATCAGGAAGCCGCCGACCATGCCGCCGAGGTGTGCGAAGTGCGCGACGCCGCTGCCGCCGAACAGCCCGAGCAGCAGCTCGAGCCCGCCGAAGACCATCACGAAGGTCTTGGCCTTCATCGGGATCGGCGGGATCAGCGGCACGATCGTTCGGTTGGGGAACAGCATGCCGAAGGCGAGCAGCATCGCGAACAGCCCGCCCGACGCGCCCACCGTCGGCACCGGCGATCTCGTGAGGTAGGTGATGACGAGCTGCGCCGCCGCCGCAGCGAGCACGCCGGCGAGCAGGAACTGCAGGTAGCGCTTCTGCCCCCACAGCCGCTCGAGTTCGGCGCCGAACATCCAGAAGCCGAGCATGTTGAACACGAGGTGCGTGAAGTCACCGTGCAGGAAGGCGTAACTCACCACCTGCCAGGGCTGGAAGTGACCGGTGGCCGGCGGCCACAGCGCGAACCAGTTGCTCAGCGGGGCCAGGTAGCCGAGGAAGTACACCGCGGTGCAGACCAGCATCAACGCCTGGGTGACCGGTGGAAGCGGGGGCATGGCGGCGCTGAGTGTCGCGTCTGGGGGGTGATGGTGCCCGGGGCCGGACTCGAACCGGCACGCCTTGCGGCGGGGGATTTTGAGTCCCCTGCGTCTACCGATTTCGCCACCCGGGCTGGTGGGTCTTGCTGCCGGTTGGCACGCAGTGGGCGCAGATTATGGCACCAGCTTCGGCGGGGCCGGCCCGGACTGCGACAATGCGACGCTGGAGGAAAGACCCGATGTCGAGTGCCGACGCGCCCGTGTACCCCACCGTCGAAGACACCATCGGCCGCACGCCGCTGGTGCGGCTGCAGCGACTGCCCGGGCGCGAGATCGCGGCGCGAGGCAACGTCATCCTCGGCAAGCTCGAAGGCAACAACCCGGCCGGCTCGGTGAAGGACCGGCCCGCGATCAGCATGATCCGCCGCGCCGAGGAGCGCGGCGACATCCGGCCCGGGGACACGCTGATCGAGGCCACCAGCGGCAACACCGGCATCGCGCTGGCGATGGCGGCCGCGATCCGCGGCTACCGCATGGTGCTGATCATGCCGGAGGACTCGTCGCTCGAACGTGCGCAGACGATGAAGGCCTTCGGCGCCGAGCTGATCCTGACGCCGCGCTCGGGCGGCATGGAGTACGCGCGAGACCTCGCCGAGCAGATGCACCGGGATGGCAAGGGCCGCGTGCTCGACCAGTTCGCGAACCCCGACAACCCGCGTGTGCACTACGAGACCACCGGCCCCGAGATCTGGGACGACACGCGCGGCCGCGTCACCCACTTCGTCAGCGCGATGGGCACCACCGGCACCATCACCGGTGTCTCGCGCTACCTGAAGGAGAAGAACCCGGCGGTGCAAATCGTCGGCGCCCAGCCGAGCGAAGGCTCGCGCATCCCCGGCATCCGCAAGTGGCCCGAGGCCTACCTGCCGAAGATCTACGACCCGAAGACGGTCGACCAGCTCGTCCTCGTCTCGCAGGCCGACGCCGAGGAGATGGCACGCCGCCTCGGCCGCGAGGAAGGGCTCTTCGCCGGCATCTCCGCCGCCGGTGCCTGCTGGGTGGCGCTGCAGATCGCTGCGCGGGTCGAGAACGCGACCATCGTCTTCGTCGTCTGCGACCGCGGCGACCGTTATCTCTCGACCGGCGTCTTCCCCGCCTGACGATGCCCCGCTACGAACACCGTTTCTGCCCCAGCTGCGCGACGCCGCTCGAGCTGCTGCCGTCGCTCGAGGATGGTGGCGCGAAGGAGCGGCTGCGCTGCCCGGCCTGCGGCTGGACGCACTGGAACAACCCGACGCCGGTGCTGGCGGCGGTGATCGAATGTGCCGACCGCGAAGGCCGGCTGCTGCTGGCGCGCAACGCAATGTGGACAGCGCGCATGTTCGGCCTCGTCACCGGCTTCATGGAGGCCGGCGAGACACCCGAAGAGGGCATCCGCCGCGAGGTGGGCGAGGAGACCTCGCTCGAGGTCGAACGCCTGTCGCTGATCGGCGTCTACGACTTCCAGCGCATGAATCAGCTGATCGTCGCCTACCACGCGCTGGCGCGTGGCGAGATCCGGCTCTCGCCCGAACTCGCCGAGTACAAGCTCTTCGCCCCCGCCGAGGTGCGCTGCTGGCGCGCCGGCACCGGCGTCGCGCTCGCCGACTGGCTGCGCTCGCGCGGGCACGAGCCGCAGTTTCTCGACCTCCCCCGTTCGTAGACAATGCGCGCCGCCATGGACATCCACCGCGAACTCGATACCCGGGGCCTGAACTGCCCGCTGCCGATCCTGAAGGCCAAGAAGGCGCTTGCGGAGATGGTCTCGGGCGAGGTGCTCCGTGTCACCTCCACCGACCCCGGATCGGTTCGCGACTTCCAGGCCTTCGCGCGCCAGACCGGCAACGAGCTGGTCGAGCAGATCACCGGCGGCGCCGAGTTCGTCCACGTCCTTCGGCGACGATAAGGCCCCCACGCTCCCTACCGGTCGCTGCCCCCCGAGGGGGCTTTGCCAGCGGACCGGCGGAGCCGGATCCGCGGCAAGCCTCGGTTGAAATCCCCGCGGGGCCTCGTCATCCGCTGCGCTTGACGCGCAGCAGCTCGTCGGCGATCAGGCAGATGGCGCCGAGCGTGATCGCGCTGTCGGCGACGTTGAAGCTCGGGAAGTAGCCGCCGGGGAACACCGGCGCCAGGAAGCCGAAGCGGAACTGCAGGAAGTCGACGACGTAGCCGTGCAGCAGGCGGTCGACGACGTTGCCGAGTGCGCCGCCCATGATCATGCTGACCGCGAAGCAGAAGAGCTTCTGCGTCGCGTAGCGCCGCAGCATCCAGACGATCAGCACCGAGGCGGCGAGGCCGAGCCCGACGAAGAACCAGCGCTGCCAGCCCGACGCGCCGGCGAGGAAGGAGAACGCGGCGCCGGTGTTGTGCGCGCGAACGAGGTTGAACCAGGGCGTCAACGCGACGCTGTCGCCGAGCGTGAAGCTCCCGATCACGAGCGTCTTCGTCACCTGGTCGGCGAGGATCACGATCGCCGCAAGACCCAGCCAGAGCGCCAGGCCCGGGTTGTTGCCGCCGCTTCGGGATGCCATCAAGCCACCTGCCGCGGCTCGCCGGTGCCGAAGAGGTTGCTCGTGCAGCGTCCGCACAGCGACGGGTGCGCGGCGTCGTGGCCGACGTCGGCGCGCCAGTGCCAGCAGCGCTCGCACTTGCGGTGCGGCGACGGCGTCACCGCCACCCGCAGTTCGGCACCTTCGCCACCTTCGTTCACCTCGGCGCGGGAGGTGATGAAGACGAAGCGCAGGTCGTCGCCGAGCGAGCGCAGCAGCGCCGCGTCGGCCGCCGGCGCCGTCACCACGACCTCGGCCTGCAGCGACGAGCCGACCGCGCCGGTGGTGCGCACCGCCTCGATCTCGCGGTTCACCGCGTCGCGCACCTCGCGCAGCCTTGCCCAGCGCGCCAGCAACGCGGCGTCGGGGTCGCTGCCGAAGTTCCAGTAGGTCTCGACGAAGATCGACTCGCTGCGCCCGTACAGCGCCCAGGCCTCCTCGGCGGTGAAGCTGAGGAAGGGCGCCATCCAGCGCAGCATCGCGTGCGTGATCTGCCAGAGCGCGGTCTGCGCACTGCGCCGCGCGAGCGAGCCGGCGGCGGTGGTGTAGAGCCGGTCCTTCAGCACGTCGAGGTAGAAGGCGCCGAGGTCCTCGGAGCAGTAGACCTGCAGCTTCGCGACCACCGGGTGGAACTCGTAGACCTCGTAGTGGGCGAGGATCTCGCGCTGCAGCTCGGCCGCGCGCGCGAGCGCCCAGCGGTCGATCTCGAGCATCTGCGCCGGCGGCACCGCGTGCAACGCGGGGTCGAAGTCGGCGACGTTGGCAAGCAGGAAGCGCAGCGTGTTGCGGATGCGGCGGTAGGCGTCGACGACGCGGGCCAGGATCTTGTCGTCGCCGGCGATGTCGCCCGAGTAGTCGCTCGCCGCCACCCACAGCCGGATGATGTCGGCGCCGAGCTTGGCGCTCACCACCTGCGGCTCGATGCCGTTGCCCAGGCTCTTGCTCATCTTGCGACCCTGCGCGTCGACGGTGAAGCCATGGGTCAGCAGCCCGCGGTAGGGCGCGCGGTCGAACAGCGCGCAGGCCAGCAGCAGCGAGCTGTGGAACCAGCCGCGGTGCTGGTCGTGCCCCTCGAGGTAGAGGTCGGCCTCCGGGCCCTGCTCGTGGTGGCTCGGTGAGTCGCCCGCGCTGTGGGCATGCGTGCCGCGCAGCACATGCCAGAAGGTCGAACCGGAGTCGAACCAGACTTCGAGGATGTCGCTGCTCTTCGTGTAGTGCGCGGCGTCTTCGGCGCCGAGGATCTGCTCGGCGGTGGCGCGGCTCCAGGCCTCGATGCCGCCTTCTTCGACAATCTTCGCGGCGCGGTCGAGGATCTCCATCGTGCGCGGGTGCAGATCGCCGCTCTCCTTGTGCAGGAAGAAGGGCAGCGGCACGCCCCAGCTGCGCTGGCGGCTGATGCACCAGTCCGGGCGGTTGGCGATCATGTCGCGCAGCCGTGCGCGGCCGTTCTCGGGGAAAAACGCGGTGCGGTCGATCGCTTCCAGCGCGAGCTGGCGCAGCGTCTTCGCCGCCTTGTCCTTCGTGAACGCGCCCTCGCCCTCGTCCATGCGGATGAACCACTGCGACGCGGCACGGTAGATCACCGGCGACTTGTGGCGCCAGCAATGCGGGTAGCTGTGTTCGAGCGGCGCCTCGGCGAGCAGGCGGCCGGCGTCGGCGAGCGCAGCGATGATGTGCGGCACCGCCTTCCAGATCGGCTGGCCGCCGAAGAGCGGGAAGTCGGCCGCGTACACCCCCTGCGGCCCGACCGGATTGAGGATCTCGTCGACCTTCATGCCGTGCGCGGTGCAGGAGTTGAAGTCGTCGAGGCCGTAGGCCGGCGAGCTGTGCACGATGCCGGTGCCGTCTTCGGCGGTGGCGTAGTCGGCCAGGAACACCGGCGAGAAGCGGTCGTAGCCCTCGTGAACATGTGCCAACGGGTGGCGGAAGCGGATGCCGGCGAGCGTCTCGCCCTTGGTCGTGGCGACCACGCTGCCCTGCAGCCCGTAGCGCTGCAGGCAATGCTCGACCAGCGATGCCGCCAGCACGAGCTGCCCCTTCGCGGTGTGGACGAGCGCGTAGTCGAGCCCCGGATTCAGGTTTAGCGCCTGGTTGGCCGGGATCGTCCACGCAGTGGTCGTCCAGACCACCGCGAAGCTCTCGCCGACGATCTCCGGCAGCCCGAAGGCGGCGGCCAGACGGTCGGGCTCGGCACAAAGGAAGGCGACGTCGATCGCGCGGCTCTGGCGCTCGGCGTACTCGATCTCGAACTCGGCGAGCGAGCTGCCGCAGTCGAAGCACCAGTACACCGGCTTCAGCCCGCGGTAGACGAAGCCGCGCTCGATGACGCGCTTGAAGGCGCGGATCTCGCCACCCTCGTTGTGCGGATCCATCGTCGCGTAGCGATGGTCCCAGTCGCCGAGGATGCCCAGCCGCTTGAAGTCGCCCATTTGCAGCGCGATCTGTTCGGCGGCGTAGGCGCGGCTCTTCGCCTGCATCTCGTCGCGGCTCAAGCCGCGGCCGAACTGTTTTTCGATCGCGTTCTCGATCGGCAAGCCATGGCAATCCCAGCCGGGGATGTACTGGGCGTCGAAGCCGGCGAGCTGCCGTGCCTTGACGATCATGTCCTTGAGCACCTTGTTGACCGCGTGCCCCATGTGAATGGCGCCGTTGGCATACGGCGGGCCGTCGTGCAGCACGAACAGCGCCGCGCCGCGCCGCGCCGCACGAAGGCGGCGGTACAGGCCCTGCTCGTCCCACTGCGTCACCCACGCGGGCTCGCGCTTGGCGAGGTCGCCGCGCATCGGGAACGGCGTGTCCGGCAGGTTCAGCGTGGCACGGTAGTCGGTGGGGGGGGCGGAGGTGTCGCTCATGGCGGTCGGGGCGCTGGCTCGGCGCCGGGGAATCTCGGTCCGGGAAGGCGCGGGCGCAAGGGGCGCCGGCGCAGGCGGCTACGGGCGGTGCGGACGCGGAATTCGGTCGCGCGTGGTCTGGCGGCGCGTGGCCGCCTGGAAGCGCAGCGGGTCGAGACAGACCGGGGAGGGCATGGGGGCGATTCTATGCGGCGCTGCAGCGCACCTGCCCGAACCCGCCGGCGAGCAAATCGACACGGGCGAGCGGCGCGGCGAGGGTGACAATGACCACCAACCGACCCCGCCGGAGACCCTGTCCGCATGACCGCGCGCCTCGCCCGCCGATGCCTCGCCGCCACCCTGGTGGGACTGTCTGCGCTCGCCCGTGCCGACTCGCACGAGATCGACGGGGCGATCAGCCTGATCGTCAACCACTCGCCGGAGTACCTCGGCGCCGAGCGCAGCGGCGCGTCGATGCGGCCGGGGTTCTTCTTCCGCTGGGGCCGGTTCACGGTCAGCAGCGGTGGCAGCTTCGCGGCGACGCGGCGTGAGGGCCAGTCGCGTGGCTTCGGCTACGACCTCAGGCACACCGACGACGTCGACCTCAGCCTCGGGCTGCGCATCGACAGCGGGCGCAACGCATCCGACAGCCCGGCGCTGGCCGGCATGGGCGATGTGCCGCGCACGCTGCGCGTGCGGCTGGCCGGCGAGTGGCGCTTCACGCATGGCTGGAAGGTCGCCGGCGGCTGGACGATCGACGCCTTCGCGCGCGGCGGCGGCACCTTCGGCGAGATCGGCGTCCGCCACGAGCGCGAGATCAGCCGCCGCACCACGTTCACGACCGGCGTCGTGTTGACGATCGCCGGCGACCGTTACCTGCAGACCTACTTCGGCGTCACGCCGGAGCAGTCCGCGCGCAGTGGCTACCGGGTGTTCTCGCCGCAGTTCGGGCTGCGCGATGTCGCCGGCTACCTGTCGCTGCGCAAGGAGATCGACCACCACTGGGTCGGGGTGGCCGGCATCGGCGCGATGCGGCTGCTCGGCGATGCCGCCGACAGCCCGCTGACGAAGCGCCGGGCGGCGCTGAGCTTCAACGCCGGTCTCGGGTACCGCTTCTGACCCGCCAACGGCACGTCATCCACTCGACGCCCTGACGGGCAACCCGACGCCCCCCACCGGGGCAGCCGGGCTGGCCCGGCATGGGGGAGCGCTCAGCGGCCCTGCTGCGCCCACCACCGGCGCGCCGCCGCGGTGTCGCGGGCGATGCCTTCGCGCAGCGCGTCGAGCGAGGGGTAGCGAAGCTCGTCGTGCAGCTTGTGCAGCAGCTCGACGCGCAGGCAGCGGCCGTATCCCGCCTCGGGGCCGAGCGAATCGGGCCACTCGAGGCAGTGGGCCTCGAGCAGCACACGGCGGGAATCGTCGACCGTCGGCCGAACGCCGAGGCTCGCGACGCCGGGCAGCGGCTGCGCGACGAGACCGTGTACACGCACGACGAAGATGCCCATCGCCGCCGGCCGCGGGTGCCGGAAGTGCAGGTTCAACGTTCGGAAGCCGAGCTCGCGGCCGAGCTTGCGGCCGTGGACGACGTGGCCGCTGACGGTGTACGGGCGGCCGAGCAGCGCCGCGGCGTCCGCCAAGCGCCCGCCGGCGAGCGCTTCGCGTACCGCCGAACTCGAGACTCGAAGGCCGTGAACCTCGTAGCTCATCATGCGGGCGACGTCGAAGCCGGCGCGCGTTCCGGCTTCGTCGAGCATCGTGTAGTTGCCCTGCCTCCGAGCGCCGTAGCGGAAGTCGTCGCCCACCAGCACGTAGCGAGCACCGAGCCCCCCCACCAGCACGTCGTCGACGAAGGCCTGCGGCGACTGCGCGGCGAAACGCTCGTCGAAGCGCGCGACGACGACATGGCCGATGCCGCAGCGCTCGAGCTCGCCGATCTTGTCGCGCAGCGTCGCGATGCGCCGCGGTGGATCGGCCGCGGCGGGGTTGCGCGCGGCGAAGAAGTCGCGCGGATGCGGCTCGAAGGTCAGCACGCACGACTGCAAGCCGCGGTGGCGCGCCTCGCTGGTGAGCAGCGCCAGCATCGCCTGGTGGCCGCGGTGAACGCCGTCGAAGTTGCCGATCGTCACCGCGAGCCCCGCGGCGCCGAACCGGTCTTTGCGCGGCAGCCCGCGTATCACCTGCATGCGGTGGATTATCGCGGTGGCGCCTCGAGCGCCCGGCGTTCGAGCCAGCACCACTGTCCCGGCGCCAGCGTCGACGGCAGCGTGACGCTGCCGAAGGCGCTGCGGTGCAGCCGCTCGACCCGGTTGCCCACCGCGGCGACCATGCGCTTGACCTGGTGGTAGCGGCCTTCGGTGATCACCAGCCGGAGCTCATGGCTGCCGGTGGCCTCGGCGCTGCGAGCGTGCACCGGCTGCGGGCCATCGTCGAGCACGACCCCTGCGACGAGGCGCTCGCACTGCGCTGCCGTCACCGGATGACGGGTCTGCACTTGGTAGACCTTGGCCACGCCGTGCTTCGGCGAGGTCAGCCGGTGCAGCAGCGGTCCATCGTCGGTGAGCAGCAGCACGCCTGTGGTGTCCTCGTCGAGCCGGCCTACCGGTTGCACACCGCGGCGGCGCAGCGGCGCCGGCAGCAGGCTCATCACGCTCGGGTGGTGGCGGGGGCGCTGCGAGCACTCGACGCCGGCAGGCTTGTTCAGCAGCACGAGCGCCTTTTCGTGCCAGGGCCAGCGCACGCCGTCGACCTCGAACTCGAGCCCCTCGGTCGTGAACTCGGCCTGCGGGTCGTCGACGACACGGCCGCAAACCACGACGCGCCCGGCGAGCACCAGCGCCGCACATTCCCGGCGGGTGCCGAAGCCCTGCGAGAAGAGCAGCGGCGCGAGGGGCATCGCGGCGCGCGGACGCTCAGTGGTGCAGCTCGATCAGCGTCACGCGGTTGTCCTTCACCGGCCACGCGGCGCCGACCACCCGCTCGTCGATGCCACCGGAGCGAAAGTGCGCCGTCACCGGCCTGCCGGGCGCGACGAGCAGCCGCATCCGCGAGCTGTCGACACCGGCGACGCCGGGCGGGATACCGGAGGCGGGCACGCGGCCGTCGAACTCGACATGGTCGCGCGGCACGCCGAAGTAGCCGCGCGGGCGCTTCAGGATCACCACCGCCTTGGCCGCGCGGTCGTCGGCCGAGAGCGCCTCGGGGCGGAAGTTGACGACGCTGCTCGATCGTGGGAACGGGCTGCGGTAGACATGCAGTGTCGGCTGACCGGCGGCGGTGACGACAAACTCGAGAGGCTGCGTCGGCGTCGTCGCCATCGGGCCCCAGCGGCCGTCGCTGCCAACCGTCTGCTTGTGGAGCGCGGCGCCGCGGCGTGCACCGGTGTCGGCGTCGACGGCGAAGACTTCGACGGTGGCGCCGGCCAGCGGCAGGTTGGTCGGCCCGCCCGGGCCGGGTGCTCCGACGAGGCCGTCGAGCACGACGCTGGTCTCGGGCTCGATGGACGTCGTGCGCGGCGGCTTGCCGGTGATGAACTCGTAGGTCTTCACGAAGGCCTCGGCGTGGTACGAGACCTCGCGGTGGTCGCGGCCGGGCAGCACGACGTTCAGCGCCCCTTTCAGCGCCGGGCCTTCGGCGGTGACGTTGGAGGGCACGCCGGGCTGGCCGATCCAGCGGCCGTCGGGCTGGGCGTACTTGTCGTTGTTGTCCGAACGCAGCGTCATCCAGCGGACACCGGGCGTCACCTCGTCGCCGTTCGGTCCCTTCGGCGCGTTAAGACCCTGCAGGAACGGGCCGGCACCGTTGAACTCGTTGTTCGGCGTGCGCGCCGGGTCGGCCCAGACGCCGTGGTTCGGTGTGCCTCCGAGCACCGCATGCGAGACCTTTGCCGCGCCGCCGAAGTTCTGGATGTAGTTGCGGACGGTGTTGCCGCCGCGCGAGTTGGCGACCAGCACCACCTTCGCGGCACCGGTGCTCGTCAGCATGCGCTCGACCGCGGCGGCGAGCACCTGCGCCTGCTCGGCAGCGCTGCTGCGCCCCGGCTGGGGCCGTGTGTCGTCGCTGCGCGCGGTGGGGTTGGGCATGTCGATCGCGAGCAGGCGGTCGCGCGGCCAGCCGTTGCTCTCGAAGCGCCACAGCGGCGTCTTCCACAGCGCCGCGTGGTCGCCGTTGCCGTGGACGAAGATCACGGGTGGCGTTGCGTCGGCGCGCGGCCCGACGCTGGCGCAGCCGGCGACGAGCCCCGCAGCAGCGGCGACAGCCGCGGCGAGCAGCGTGCGGCGGGCCAGGGTGGCCAGGAGTGAAGTCGGTTTCATGGGGCGGATGATGCAGCGAGATCGGCAGCCGACGGCAGATAGGGCAAGCCCGGTCGGTCGAGCGCGGCGGCGGTGAGCACCGCGTTGCGCACGGCGCGTGCCACCACCTCGGCAGCCATCGCGCCGAGCGCGGAGAGGTCGCCGGCCATCGCGGTGGCGCCGGTGGCCAGCGCAAAGAGCGTGTCACCGTCGTTGACGGTGATCGGGTCGACGGCACGTGACAGCCCGTGATGGGCCAGCGACGCCAGCTTGTTGGCCTGCGGCTTCGTGAGCGCGGCATCGGTGGCGACGACGCCGATCGTCGTCGACATGCCCTGCATCAGCCGAGCCGGCCCGGCGCCGGCGAAGAGCGCCTGGCTGGCGCGAACGAGCGTGCGGCCGTCGGCGCCGCGGGCGCCGGCGATCGGCTTCCCCTCCTCGGCGAGCACGTCGCCAATGGCATTGACGACCACCAGGGCGCCGACGGTGACGGCACCCACGCGCAGCGAAGCGGTGCCGACGCCGCCTTTCATCGCGCGGTCGATGCCGAACAGCTTGCCGACCGAGGCGCCGGCGCCGGCACCGACGCTGCCCTGCGGCGGGGGCGCTGCGGCCGCGGCCGAGCAGGCGGCGTAGCCGGCGTCGGCGCCGGGCCTGACCTGCTGGTCACCGAGCCAGAGGTCGAAGATCACCGCCGCCGGGACGATCGGCACCCGCGCCGACGGGCCTACCGCCAAGCCATGGCCTCGCTCCTCCAGCCAGCGCATCACGCCGCCGGCGGCGTCGAGCCCGAAGGCCGAACCACCGGTGAGCAGCACTGCGTGAACCTGCTGCACGGTGTTCTCGCTCTTCAGCAGGTCGGTCTCGCGGGTGCCGGGGGCGCTGCCGCGCACGTCGACGCCGCACACCGCGCCCTGCGGGCACAGCACGACGGTGCACCCGGTGGGCCGCGCGGCCAGCGTGTGGTGGCCGACCGCAAGGCCGGTGACGTCGGTCAGGCTGCCCGGGTAGATCAAGACGAGCCGCCGCCGGCAGGCGTCAGGCGAAGACGCCGGCAGTGTCCTGCATGCGGGCGCTGACCTCGCCCAGGTGGTGCAGGGTGTCGCCGAAGTCCATCTCGAGCATCGTCAGCCGCTTGAAGTAGTGGCTGCCGATGTACTCGTCGGTGACGCCGATGCCCCCATGCAGCTGGATGCACTGCTGGCCGACAAAGCGCATCGAGTGCCCCAGCTGAACACGAGCCTGCGAGATCGCGCGCCGCCGCTGCGCCGAAGGTTCGCCGAGCTTCAGGCTCGCGAAGTAGCTCATCGAGCGGCCGAGCTCGAGCTGCATCTTGACGTCGGCGATGCGGTGGCGCAGCGCCTGGAAGGTGGCGAGCGTCACGCCGAACTGCTTGCGCGTGTTCATGTACTCGACGGTGATCGCGGTCAGCTTGTCCATCAGCCCGACGCCCTCCGCGCACTGCGCGGCGATGCCGACGTCGACCGCCTGTTCGAGCAGCGTGTGGCCCTCGGCAGCGATCAGCGCTGCCGGCGCACCGTCGAATCGCACCTCGGCAGCGCGGGCGCCGTCCTGGGTGGGATAACCGCGTACCTGGGCGGCTGACCGCTCGACCAGGAAGAGGCCGATGCCGGCACTGTCACCGTCGGCTCCCGAGAGCCGCGCCGGCACGACGAAGGCATCGGCCTCGTCGCCGGCGGGCACCACGCTCTTCGTGCCGCTGACGGTGAAGCCGCCGGTGGTGGCGGCGGCGCGCGTCGTCACCTGGTTCAGCCGGTAGCGCGCCGCGCGCTCCTGGTGGGCGAGCACGACCAGCGCGGAGCCGTCGGCCACTCTGGGGAGCCAGGCGGCCTGCAGCGCTGCCGGCGCGGCGGCAAGCAGCGCCGGAGTGACGAGCGCACCCTGCGCATAGGGCGCGTTGACGAGCCCGCGGCCAAGCTCTTCCATCACCACCATCGCCTCGACGGCGCCGAAGCCCATGCCGCCATGGTCGGGGCCGACGGCAAGCCCGGTGAGGCCGAGTTCGGCCAGTTCGGCGTAGACCTCGCGTGTGGCGCCGCCGGCCTTGGCGATGCCGTGGCGGCGCTCGAAGGAAGAGCCCTTGTCGACCCAGCGCGCGACAGCGTCGCGCAGCGAGTTCTGGTCGTCGGTGAAATCGAAGTCCATGTCGTGTCGCCTTCGCTTACGAGCCCAGCACCGTCTGGGCGACGATGTTGCGCTGCACCTCGTTGCTGCCGCCGTAGATGGTCGTCTTGCGGAAGCTGAAGTAGTTGCCGGCAAGCGGCGCGATGTGCGCGCCACCGACGTATTCACCCTGCCAGCCGGCCTCCATCGCCTCGAAGACGAAGGCGCGTGCGAGCGGCCCGGCGGCGAGCATCATCAGCTCGGTGTAGCGCTGCTGGATCTCGCTGCCGCGGATCTTCAGCAGCCCGGCGATGTCCAGGCTCTGCTTGCCGCTCTTTTCGGCCGACAGCACGCGCAGCACCAGCATCTCGAGGGCGACGACGTCGACCTCGAGCAGCGCGATCTGGTCGCGGAAGCGCGGCTCGTCCCAGACGCCCTCGGCCTTGGCGATGCGCTTGAGCCGCTCGAGCTCACGCTTGGCGCGGTTGACGTCGGCGATGTTGGTGCGCTCGTGGCTGAGCAGGTGCTTGGCGTAGGTCCAGCCCTTGTTCTCCTCGCCGATCAGGTTCTCGGCCGGCACCTCGACGTTGTCGAAGAAGACTTCGTTGACCTCGTGTTCGCCGTCGAGCAGGATGATCGGGCGAATCGTGATGCCCGGGCTCTTCATGTCGATCAGCAGGAAGCTGATGCCGGTCTGCGGCTTGCCTTCGCTGCTGGTGCGCACCAGGCAGAAGATCCAGTCGCCGAACTGCGCCAGCGTCGTCCAGGCCTTCTGGCCGTTGACGATGTACTTGTCGCCGCGGCGCTCGGCGCGGGTCTTCAGGCTCGCCAGGTCGGAGCCGGCCCCGGGCTCGCTGTAACCCTGGCTCCACCAGACCTCGCCGCTGGCGATGCCGGGCAGGAAGCGCTGCTGCTGCTCCGGGCTGCCGAAGGCCATGATCACCGGCGCCACCATCACCGGGCCGAAGGGCACCACACGCGGCGCGCCGGCGAGCGCACATTCCTCCTCGAACAGGTGCTTCTGCACCGCGGTCCAGCCGGGTCCGCCGAACTGCTGCGGCCAGCCCCAGCCGAGCCAGCCCTTGGCGCCGAGGATCTTCGCCCAGCGCTGCATGTCGTCGCGCGAGAGGCGCATTGCACCGTGCACCTTGGTGCTGATGTCCTTCGGCAGGTTCTCCGCGACCCACTGTCGCACCTGCTGGCGGAAGGCCTGTTCTTCCGCGGTGAAGCTGAGATCCATCGTGTCTGCTCCTTCGGCGCCGGCGCAACGCTCGGCTGCCTCGGGGGCGATTATCCGCACGATCGTTCGATTCTCGCGGTCCCGGCGGCGACAGGGCGGCGCCATGGGGTGCGCCGACCGCCGGATCGACGCGGGGCCGGCGCGCGCCGGCCGCGCTCAGGGCTTGTGCTCGAGCCTCATCACGTCGCTGTCGCGGCGCATCGTGAAGCGGCCGAGAAAGCTGTTGCCGAGCAGCACGTGGGGCATCTGCGCCGGCATCACCGCCGCCGGCACGTTGAAGACCTCGACGCCGCCGACACGGACCGAGTTCAGCGTCACCACCATGATCGGCACCGTGCCATTGGCGGTGCTGCTCATCCCTCGGCGGGCGTTGCGCAGGTCGACGCCGAAGCGTGATGCCTCGCCCTGCGACAGCGCGACCAGCGTCGCGCCGGTGTCGACGAGGAAGCTGGTGACATGGCCGTTGATCGAACCCTCGGCGACGAAGTGGCCGCCGGGGCCGACCGGGATCACGATCTCGCGCGCGCCTGGGCCGCGCGGCGCGCCTTCGCCCACCGCCACCGGCGCGCCGCCGACGCGCAGCGTGCTGACGACGCCGTTGCGCTCGACCCGCACCTGGTCGCCATCGATCGCCAGCAGCCGCACGCCATGCGCCGTCTCGCCGACCGACAGCGTGCGCGGCTGGCCGTCGATGACGAGCAGCGCCTTCGAGCCCATGCGGCCGCCGAGCGCAACACTCTGCGCCGATGCCCAACCGGCAAGGCCACCGAGTGCGAGACCGAGCAACGGACGGCGTTTCATCGGCTAATCCCGGAAATTGGTGAACGACAGCGGCAGCTCGGAGACTTCCCTGCGCAGCAGCGCGATCACCGCCTGCAGCTCGTCGCGCTTGGCCCCGCTGACACGAACGACGTCGCCCTGCACGGTGGCCTGCACCTTCAGCTTGCTGGCCTTGACGAGCTGCTGCACCTTGCGCGCGGTGTCGGCATCGACGCCCTTCTTGACCGGCACCGCCAAGCTGAGCTTGTCGCCGCCGAGCCGGGCCGGCTTGGCCGACAGATCGAGGAAGCGGATGTCGACGCCGCGCTTCGCGAGCCGCGCGAGCAGCACGCCCTGTACCTGGTCGAGCTGGAACTCACTGTCGGCGAAGAGAAAGAGGTCGCGCTTGTCGCGCCACTCGACATGCGCGCTCGAACCCTTGAAGTCGAAGCGGGTGCCGATCTCCTTGTTGGCCTGGTCGACGGCGTTGTGCACCTCGACGAGGTTGGGTTCGAGCACGGTGTCGAAGCTGGGCATGGCGGCGATGTCGAGCGGCAAAAATTCTGCCACGCGGCGGCCATCTTCCATCGAGCAAAATGACCGCATGTCCACCCCCGCTGCGCTCGACGTCGAACACGATGTCAGCCTGCGCGCGTTCAACACCTTCGGGCTGCCCGCGACGGCACGCACGCTGGTTCACATCCGCAGCGATGCCGATGTGCGGCGGCTGCTCGCGCACCCGCAGCATGGCCGCGCAGACAAGCTCGTGCTCGGTGGTGGCAGCAACCTCATCCTCAGCCGCGACCCGCAGGCGGTGGTGCTTCGTGTCGAGGTCATGGGCCGCCGGCTGGTGGCCGATCGCGACGATGCCTTCGTGGTCGAGGTCGGCGCCGGCGAGAACTGGCACGAGGTGGTGGGCTGGACGCTCGATCAGGGCTGGCCCGGGCTCGAGAACCTGGCGCTGATCCCGGGCACGGTGGGTGCGGCGCCGGTGCAGAACATCGGCGCCTACGGGCTCGAGCTGAAGGACCGCTTCGAGTCGCTCGACGCGGTCGACCTCGTCACCGGACGCACGGTGACGCTCGACGCACGTGCCTGCGGCTTCGCCTACCGCGACAGCGTCTTCAAGCGCGGCGGTTTCGGCGGGCTGGCCGGCAAGAGCCTGATCACGCGCGTGCGGCTCGCGCTGCCGCGCCCGTGGGTGCCGGTGCTCGGCTACCTCGACCTCGAGCGCAAGATCGCCGAGACCGGCAACCGAACCCCCGACGCGCGGACGATCTTCGACTGGGTGTGCACGATCCGCCGCGCGAAGCTGCCCGACCCGGCCGAGATCGGAAACTGCGGGAGCTTCTTCAAGAACCCGGTGGTCAGCGCCGAGCAATGCCGCGACATCATCGGCCGCGACCCCGAGATCGTTCACTACCCGCTGCCCGACGGCAGCGTCAAGCTGGCGGCCGGTTGGCTGATCGACGCCTGCGGCTGGAAGGGCAAGAGCGTCGGCCGCGCCGGCGTCTACGAGCGGCAGGCGCTGGTGCTCGTCAATCGCGGCGGCGCCAGCGGTGCCGAGGTGGTGACGCTGGCACGTGCGATCCAGGAGAGCGTCTACGGCCGCTTCGGGATCCGGCTGGAGCCTGAACCCGTGATCGTCTGATGTGAGCCCCGGGCCGCCTGGCGGCCGCCAGCGCGCCAGTTTTCTGCTCGCCCCCGGTCGCCCGCAGCGACCGGTCCCCCCGGGACGGGGCACATGCCGCCCCTGGAGCTAGGGCGGCGCCATCTCCGGCAGCAAGCCGGCCTGCTGGGCGGCGGTGCGGGTGAGCGGGAGCAGATCCTCGAAGCGCTGCACGAGGCGTGCGATCTCGTGGGCGGGGAGATGGGTGGCGCCGTTCTGCAAGCCCTCGGCGGTGCTGGCCAGTGCGGTGAGGCCGAGGTTCAGCGCCGCGCCGCGTGCCGCATGCGCATGGACCCGCAGCTCCAGCGGCTGGGCGTCGCGGACCGCGGCCCGCAGCCTGGCCACGGTGGCCGGAGCCTGGTCGAGGAACTCGCGCACCAGCGAGCCGAAGCGTTCGGTGCTCAGCACCTGCAGCGCGCTGGCCACCGTGGCGGCATCGATCAGCGGCGCCGTGCGGCCCTCGGCGGGCTCGCCGAGAGGCGAGCGCAGCGGCTCGCCACCGCCGGCCGGCGCGGCACCGGACGCGGCACCGAAGAGCTGGCGCAGCACCGCGCCAAGGTTGTCGCGCCGCACCGGCTTGGTCAGGAAGTCGTTCATCCCCGCCACCAGGCAACGTTCGCGGGTGTCGGCGTAGGCGTCGGCGGTCAGCGCGACGATCGGCACCGTGGCCGCGCGCCGCTCGGGCAGCGCACGGATGGCACGCGTCGCCGCGATGCCGTCGCTGCCCGGCATGTGCAGGTCCATCAGCACGAGGTCGAAGCGTTGTGCGCGCACCGCGGCCACCGCCTCGTCGCCGTCGGCGACGAAGTGGGTGCGGTGGCCCATGCTCTCGAGCAGCGCGGCCAGCACCTGGCGGTTGGTGGCGTGGTCCTCGGCCACCAGCACGTGCAACGGCTGCGCCGCCGGGCCGGCACCGGGGGGCATCGGCGGCGGCGCAGGGGGCTTCTCGGCGCGCTGCAGCGGCATGCGGAAGGTGAAGCGGCTGCCTTCGCCGCGGCGGCTCGTGACCTCGATGTCGCCGCCCATCAGCCGCGCGAGGTTGCGCGAGATCTCGAGCCCGAGCCCGGTGCCGGGCGGCGGCGCCGCGCCGGCGTCCTCGTCGGCACGCGAGAAGCGCTGGAACAGCCGCTCGATCGTCGCCTCGCCCATGCCGACGCCGGTGTCGGTGACGACGAACTCGAGTTCGTCGCCGAGGTCGGCGTGGCGGGGGCGGATGTCGAGCACGACCGTGCCGCGCTCGGAGTACTTGATCGCGTTGCTGAGCAGGTTGAACAGGATCTGCTTGACGCGGGTCGGGTCGAGCACGACATGCTCGGGAACCGATGGGTCGGCGTCGAGGTGCAGCGCGAGCTGCTTGGCCGCAGCCTGCGGGCGCATCAGCGCCTCGACCTCCTGCAGCAGCGTGCGCAGCTCCACCGTCACCGGCATCAGCGTCAGCCGGCCGGCCTCGAGCTGCGAGATGTCGAGCAGGTCGTTGACGATCGCCAGCAGGTGGTCGGCCGACTCGGTCGCGGTGCGAAGCAGGTCGATCTGGCGCGCCGTGAGCCCGCTCTCGCGCAGCACCGAGAGCATGCCGAGCAGGCCCTGGAACGGCGTGCGGATCTCGTGGCTCATGTTGGCCAGGAAGGCGCTCTTGGCCTGGTTGGCCGCGTCGGCATCGGCGCGCGCCAGGCGCAGCTCCTCGGCCAGCGACTCGAGCGCCTGCCGGCGCTGGTCGAGCTGGCGCATCTGGCGCAGCGCCAGCGCGGCGAACACCAGCACCAGCAACGAGAGGAACGCGGTGAGCGCGATCGTCAGCTGTGTGTACTGGCGCAAGGTCAGGTGGCGCTGCGTCAGCTCGTTGCTCGAGCGGTGGGCCGCATTCAACGCGAGGTCGTTCATCGCCTCTTCGAGCGCCACCAGCTCGCCGTGCAGTGCCGAGAGCTCGGCCCGCGAAGGGGTGCGGCGGCCGGTGAACAGCGGGTCGGCGCGGGCGACGAAGGCATCGATCCGGCGCAGCGTCTCGGCCACTGCCGTCGCGTCGTCTCCGGAGACCAGCTGGCGCAGCGCGGAGTCCTCGCGCAGCATCGTCATGCGGCCGACCCAGATGTCGTAGCGCAGCGTCAGCATGCGGGCGTCGAGCGGCAGGCTGTCGTCGAGCGCGCGCTGCCACTGCTCGCGCAGCTGCAGGTACTCGATCTGCTGCCGGTGCACCTGCACCACCCGCTGTTCGCTGCCGTTGCGCAGCGAGGTGGTCAGCCGCAGCAGCTGCCGCCCCTCGAGCAGCACCACCCCGAGCAACGAGACACACAGCAGTGCGGCGATCAACACCAGCCACGGGAACCGCGGCCGGGCGGTGTCGCCGCCCGTCAACGAACTTCGATCGACCGGAGCTGCCATGCCGAACGGCTGTAGTAGACCGCGTTGCGCAGTTCGGGCTGCGAATCGAAGGGGTAGACGGCGAACAGCGGGCCCTTGTCGCGCACCGGCATCGGGGCGCCGTCGAGCAGCCGCGCGACGATCAGCTCGTAGCGCTGCGCGTCCTCGAACGGCATGTCGACGCGGTAGTCGTTCAGCGCCCGCAGCCGCAACGTCGCGCCCTGCGCGCCGGCGCGGCGCAGGACTTCCCGCAGCAGCGGGCCGGTGAAACGCCGGGGCTGCCCGTACCAGGGCGTGCGGGTGACGAAACTGACCTGCGGCATGCGCTCGATCATCGCCATGTCGAAGTTGGCCTGCTGGCCGTCGTTGGGCGTCATCACGCGGCCCGAGACCGTCAGCACCACCGGGCCGGTGGCCGGCTCCAGCGCGTGCGCGACGCCCGCGCAGGCGGGCCCCAGCGCGAGCCCGAACCGCAGGCAGTCGCGCCGGGTCGGCATCAGCGGGCTCCGGCCGCGGTTGCCGGCCGGCACCCGGGGTGCAGGATGGAGAGGGACGGCATCACGCGTGGCAGCGGTGGAGGTGGGCGCGATTCTAGGCGCGCGCCGCATGCCCCCGCGCAAACCCCGAAACAGTGTTTCGGAATCCTCGGATACGATGAACTGGTCAGGCCACTTGGCCGCCGAACCAGCCCGTTACCACCCATCCCCGCGCCGAAGCGTCCCGTGCCGCTACAGACCATCGAGCCCCGGCGGCTGTACCGCCAGATTGCCGACCAGTTGCGCGCACTCGTCGAGGGTGGCGAGTTCGCCCCCGGTGCGCGGCTGCCGGCCGAGCGCGAGCTGGCCTGGCAGCTCGGGGTCTCGCGCCCCTCGGTGCGCGAGGCACTGATTGCGCTCGAGGTCGAAGGGCTGGTCGAGGTGCGCATGGGCTCGGGAATCTACGTGCGCGAAGTCGCCACCGGCGGGGTGCGCCAGCCCGTCACCGCCGAGCCGCCGCTGGAGACGATTCGCGCGCGTGAAGTGATCGAGAGCGAACTGGCCGCCCGGGCCGCGTCAACGATGAAGGCGGCCCAGCTGCGAGGGCTGCGCGAGGCGATCCGTCTGATGGAGCAGGAAGCCGCCGCCGGGCAGCTGCCGACGCAGGGCGACCGGCTCTTCCACCTGCGCATCGCCGAGGCGAGCGGCAACACCGTGCTCACGCGAATCGTCGCCGAGCTGTTCGACGAGCGACACAACCCGCTCTTCGAACAGCTCGGCAGCCACTTCGAGAACAGCGACAGCTGGGCGCTGGCGGTCGCCGAGCACCGTGCGGTGGCCGAGGCGATCGCTGCCCGCTCGCCCGACGAGGCACGCGAGGCGATGAGCCTGCACCTCGCGCGGTCGCACGACCGCTTCACCGCCAGCTGGCACGAGCCGGCGCCGAAGGCACCACGCCGGCGCGACGCCCAGGGCGCCTCTCGGAGGGCCGGATGAGCCTGGTCTGCCGGATCCACGGCGCCCGCGACCTGCGCATCGAGCCCGAGCCGCCGGGCGAGCTGGGCGCGAACGACGTGCTGCTGCGCCTGGGCGCCGGCGGCATCTGCGGGTCGGACTTGCACTACTTCCAGCACGCCCGCGTCGGCACCTTTGCGATCCGCGAGCCGCTGATCCCGGGGCACGAGGTCGCCGGGGTCGTCGAACGTGTCGGCGCCGAGGTGACACGCGTGGCTGCGGGCGACAAGGTGGCCGTCAACCCCTCGCATGCCTGCGGGCAATGCGACGCCTGCCGCCGCGGCCGGCTGAACCTGTGCCGGCGCATGCGCTTCCTCGGCAGCGCCAGCGTCTTCCCGCATGTGCAGGGCATGTTCCGCGAGCGCTTCGTGATGCACGAGGCGCAGCTGACCGCGGTGCCCGAGGACGTCCCGCTGGGCGAGATCGCCTGCGCCGAGCCGCTGTCGGTGGGGCTGCATGCGGTGCACCGCGCGGGTGAGCTGCTCGGCGCGACGGTGCTCGTCGCCGGCGGCGGCACCATCGGTTGCATGTGCGTCATCGCGGCCCGGCTCGCCGGTGCCGCCGAGGTCATCGCCTGCGACATCGCCGAGCGGCCGCTCGCGGTGGCCCGCCAGGTCGGCGCCGACCGCACGCTGCGCTCCGACCTCGTGCCGCGCAGCGAACTGGCGGACCTGGCCGATGTCACGATCGAGGCCGCAGGCAGCCCGACCGCGCTGCTGACCTGCATCGGCGCCACCCGCCGCGGTGGCCGCATCGTCCAGGTGGGCACGCTGCCCGCCGACGGCGTGATGTTCCCGGCCGGCGAGGTGATGTCGCGCGAGCTCGACTATGTCGGCGCCTTCCGCGCCGCGCTGGCCTTCGACTGGGCGGTGGCGGCGATCCGCACGCGGCGGGTCGGCCTGCGGCCGCTGATCAGCGCGCAACTGCCGCTGGCCGACGCGATGCAGGCCTTCGAGCTGGCGCTCGACCGCTCTCGCAGCACCAAGGTGCAACTGGTGGCCGCCTGACCGCACCGGTCCGGCGGCTTGAACGACGACGACGAAGGAGACCGTCCCGATGATCCGCAAGATGCTCAAGACCCTGGTGGCGATCGCGGTCGCCACCGGCGCCGGCGCCGCGCTGGCGCAGACCAAGCTCAAGTGGGCGCATGTCTACGAGACCGCCGAGCCGTACCACACGCAGTCGGTGTGGGCCGCCGAGGAGATCAAGAAGCGCACCAACGGCAAGTTCGACATCCAGGTCTTCCCGGCCAGCTCGCTCGGCAAGGAGACCGACATCAACCAGGGCATGCAGCTCGGCACGGTCGACATGATCATCAGCGGCCCGAGCTTCGCGGCGCGCAGCTACCCGCGGCTGGGCATCGCGTACTACCCGTTCATCTTCCGCGACGCAGACCACCTGCTGGCCTATAGCAAGAGCGACGTCTTCAAGGAGATGGTCGAGGGCTTCCGCGCCAAGACGGGCATCCAGATCACCGCCTACACCTACTACGGCGCGCGCCACACGACGAGCCAGAAGGCCTTCACCGACTGCGCCGGCATGAAGGGCCTGAAGATCCGCGTGCCCGACGTGCCGACCTACACCGCGACCCCGCGCGCCTGCGGCGCCAACCCGGTGCCGATCGCCTTCGCCGAGGTTTACCTGGCGCTGCAGAACGGCACCGTCGACGCGCAGGAGAACCCGCTGACGACGATCGAGGCGAAGAAGTTCTACGAGGTGCAGAAGCACATCATGCTCACCGGCCACATCGTCGACGGACTGACGACGCAGGTCGCGCCGCATGTCTGGAACAAGCTCAGCGATGCCGAGAAGAAGATCTTCGCCGACGTCACGCAGGAGGCTGCCGCGCGTGCCACCGCGATGATCAAGAAGCGCGAGGCCGAGCTCGTCGACGAGTTCAAGAAGAAGGGCATCGGCATCCAGACCGTCAACCGCCAGAGCTTCATCGACGCGGTGGTCAAGAGCGTGACGCCGGCATCGCTCGGCTTCGACCCGAAGGACTACGAGCGCATCGTCGCGATCAAGTGACACCCGGGTGCCGTCCACGGGCCGGCAGCGCCGGTCCGCGGCGGCCGCCGGTTTCCGCCGACCCCGATCCTGGCCCTCCGGGCCGACCACGATGAGCATCGACATCGACGCCGCGCCCGCGGTGATGGGCGACGACGGCCAGTTCCACGCCACCGACGAGGCGGTCGACCTCTCCGGCACGCCGGTCGAGGGCTGGATCTCGCTGGTGATCTTCTGGGCTCTGGGCGCAACCGTGTTCACGCAGTTCTTCACCCGCTACGTGCTCAACGACTCGGCGGCGTGGACCGAGGAGGTCGCGCGTTACCTGCTGATCGCCACCGTCTTCGTCGGTGCCTCGATCGGCGTCGCGAAGAACAACCACATCCAGGTCGACCTGCTGTACCGCTACCTGCCGCCGGCGGCCGGGCGTGTGCTCGCGCTCGCGGTCGACGCGCTGCGCACCGCGTTCTTCGCGACGATGGTGGTGCTGACGGCGCAGATGATGGAGAAGATGGTCAACTACCGCATGACCGTGATCGATGCGCCGATGAACATCCTCTATGGCGTGTGCCTGTTCGGCTTCGCGGCGATGGCGGCGCGCTCGGTGTGGGTCACCTGGGTGCACTGGCGGCGCGGCTACAGCGTGCTCGAGCGGCCCGAATCGACGATGCAGGACCGCTGACACGTGCTGAAGTTCATCTTCTTGCTGATGATGGCCGGCGGCGTGCCGGTCGCGGTGGCGATGGCCGGTGCCTCGCTGCTCTACATCCTGATCAGCGGCGACCTGCCGCCGTTCGCGGTCGTGCACCGCATGATCGGCGGCATCGACAGCTTCCCGCTGCTGGCGGTGCCGTTCTTCATCCTCGCCGGCAACCTGATGAACAACGCCGGCATCACCAACCGCATCTACAACTTCGCGCTCGCGCTCGTCGGCTGGCTCAAAGGCGGGCTCGGCCACGTCAACGTCGTCGGCTCGGTGGTGTTCGCCGGCATGAGCGGCACCGCGATCGCCGACGCCGCCGGCCTCGGCACGATCGAGATCAAGGCGATGAAGGACCATGGCTACTCGGGCGAGTTCGCGGTCGGCGTCACCGCCGCGTCGGCGACGCTGGGGCCGATCATCCCGCCGAGCCTGCCGTTCGTGATTTACGCGATGATGGCCAACGTCTCGGTCGGCGCGCTCTTCCTCGCCGGGCTGCTGCCGGGGGTGCTGATGGCCTTCCTGATGATGGTCACGGTGGCCTGGTTCGCGCACCGCAACAACTGGGGTGGCGACATCAAGTTCTCGCGCACGCGCTTCGGCAAGGCGTTGATCGAGATGGCGGTGGTGGCCGCGTGGCCGCTTTCGGTGTACTGGCTGGTGAACGCCGGTACGCACCCGCAGCTGACGGTGGGCATCGCGCTCGTCGTGCTCTTCGCGGCCGACCGCTGGTTCAAATTCCAGGCCGTGCTGCCGATCATGACCCCGGTGCTGCTGATCGGCGGCATGACGACCGGGCTCTTCACGCCCACCGAAGGGGCCATCGCCGCCAGCGTGTGGGCGCTCTTCCTCGGCCTCTTCTGGTACCGCACGATGAGCTGGAAGATGTTCGTCAAGGTCAGCCTCGACACCGTCGAGACCACCGCGACCGTGATGATCATCGTCGCCGCGGCGTCGATCTTCGGCTGGATGCTCACCGCCACCGGCGTCACCAGCGCGATCGCGCAATGGGTGCTCGGCTTCACGAAGGAGGCCTGGGTCTTCCTGCTGCTGGCCAACCTGCTGATGCTCTTCGTCGGCTGCTTTCTCGAGCCCACCGCGGCGATCACGATCCTGGTGCCGATCCTGCTGCCGATCGCGCAGCAGCTCGGCGTCGACCCGGTGCACTTCGGCCTCGTGATGGTGCTCAACCTGATGATCGGGCTGCTGCACCCGCCGATGGGCATGGTGCTGTTCGTGCTGGCCCGCGTGGCCAAGCTCAGCGTCGAACGCACGACGATGGCCATCCTGCCGTGGCTGATCCCGCTGCTCGGCAGCCTGATCGTGCTCACCTACGTGCCGGCGATCGGACTCTGGCTGCCGCGCCTGATGGGGCTGTGAACGCGGTGCGCATCGAATCGGTGGAGCTGTGGCTGGTGGACCTGCCGCCGCCGGTGCCGCGCAGCGACGCGATCCAGAGCTTCGTCGTGCAGGAGACGCCGCTCGTGCGTCTGCGCTGCAGCGACGGCAGCGTTGGCACCGGCTACGCGTACACCATCGGCACCGGGGGCTCTTCGGTGTTCGCGCTGCTGCGCGACCACCTGGCGCCGCGGCTGGTCGGCCGCGACCCGCGCAACATCGAGCAGATCTGGCGCGAGCTGCTCTTCGCGACCCACGCCACCAGCGTCGGCGCGGTCACCAGCCTGGCGCTTGCCGCCGTCGACACCGCGCTGTGGGACCTTCGCTGCTGGGCCGCCGGGCTGCCGCTGTGGCGCGCGGCCGGTGGCGCGCAGTCTTCGGTGCCCGTGTACACCACCGAAGGCGGCTGGCTGCACCTGTCGCCCGCAGCGCTGGTGCAGGAGGCGCTCGCCGCGCGCGAGCAGGGCTTCAAAGGAGCCAAAGTCAAGGTCGGCAAACCGACCCTCGCCGAAGACCTGGCGCGCCTTTCGGCGGTTCGCAGCGCCGTCGGCGACGGCTTCGAGATCATGGTCGACGCCAACCAGTGCTTCACGCTGAGCGAGGCGCTGCGTCGCGCGCCGGCGTACGCCGCGCTCGGCATCGGCTGGTTTGAGGAGCCGCTGCCCGCCGACGACCTGGCCGGCCACGCGCGGCTGGCGGCGCAGGCGGCGCTGCCGGTGGCGGTGGGCGAGTCGCTGTACTCGCCGGGGCAGTTCGGCGACTACCTGCGTGCGTCGGCCTGCCACATCGTGCAGGTGGACGTGGCACGGGTCGGCGGCATCACGCCGTGGCTGAAGGTGGCGCACATGGCCGAGGCCTGCAACCTCGCGGTGGCGCCGCACTTCCTGATGGAACTGCATGTCTCGCTCGCCTGCGCGGTGCCCAATGGCGCCTGGCTCGAGTACATCCCGCAGCTCGACGCCGTCGCGTCGAGCCGGGTGGCGATCGACCAGGGCCGTGCGGCGCCTCCCGAGTCCCCCGGCCTCGGCATCGAATGGCAGTGGCCGGAGGTCGAGCGCCGCGCGCGGGCACACTGCAGCCTGTGCCGATGAAGAGGAAGCGACAAGCGTGAACCAGCGACTGGCCGGAAAGACAGCCTTCGTCACCGCCGCCGCGCAAGGCATCGGCCGCGCGACCGCGGAGGCATTTGCCCGCGAGGGCGCGCGCGTGATCGCCACCGACATCGACGAGAAGCTGCTCGCCCCTCTGACGGCGCTGTCCGGGGTTCAGGTGCAGCGGCTGGACGTGCTCGACGCCGACGCGATCGCCCGCGCTGCCGCTGCCGCCGGGCCGGTGGACGCGCTTTTCAACGGTGCCGGCTTCGTTCACGCCGGCACCGTGCTCGACTGCACCGAGGAGCAATGGGGCTTCGCCTTCGACCTCAACGTGCGCTCGATGTACCGCACGATCAAGGCTTTCCTGCCCGGCATGCTCGACCGCGGCCGCGGCTCGATCGTCAACATGGCCTCGGTGGCCGGCAGCGTGAAGGCGGCGCCGAACCGCTTCGTCTACGGTGCCACCAAGGCGGCCGTGATCGGGCTGACGAAGGCGGTGGCGGCCGACTTCGTCACCCGCGGCGTTCGCTGCAACGCGATCTGCCCCGGCACCGTCGAGTCGCCGAGCCTGCGCGAGCGAATCGCCGCGCAGGCGCAGGCCTCGGGCCAGACGGTGGCGCAAGTCGAGGCGGCCTTCGTCGCGCGGCAGCCGATGGGCCGGCTCGGCCGCGTCGACGAGATCGCTGCGCTCGCGGTCTACCTGGCGAGCGACGAGTCGGCCTTCACCACCGGCCAGGCGCATGTCATCGACGGCGGTTGGAGCAACTGATGGGCCCCCACGCTCCCTCCCGGTCGCTGCCCTTGCAGGGCGCGCCGGCCGCAAGCGGCCAGCCGTTCGCCAGGCGTCGACAGTCCCCCGGACTGTCGCCGTCCGGGCTCACCCCCTTGGGGGCTTTGCCAGCAGACCGGCGGAGCCGGATCCGCGGCAATCCTCGATCGAATTCCGGGCAACCTTCACTTGCACGCGAGAGACGATGAAACTGATGCGATATGGCGCCAAGGGTGCCGAGAAGCCGGCGCTGGTGGACGCGCAGGGCGGCGTGCGCGACCTCTCGGGCGAACTGCCCGACATCACCGCCGCGACGCTGTCGCCGAAGAGCCTGGCGCGGTTGCGCGCACTCGACCCGGCGCAGTTGCCGCGGGTGAGCAACCCCGGCCGTATCGCGCCGCCCTGGTCCGGCTGCGAGAAGTTCGTCGCCATCGGCCTGAACTACGCCGACCATGCCGCCGAGGCCGGCCAGCCGATCCCGAAGGAGCCGGTGGTCTTCATGAAGACCCCGGGCTGTCGCGTCGGCCCCAACGACGCGGTGGTGCTGCCGCAGGGCTCGGTGAAGGCCGACTGGGAGATCGAGCTCGGCATCGTGATCGGCAGCAGGGCGCGATACGTGAGCGAGGCCGACGCGATCGCCCATGTGGCCGGCTACTGCATCGTCAACGACGTTTCCGAGCGCGAATTCCAGCTCGAGCGCGGCGGCACCTGGGACAAAGGCAAGGGCTGCGACACCTTCGGCCCGGTGGGGCCGTGGCTCGTCACCACCGACGAGATCACCGACCCGCAGAACCTCGAGATGTGGCTCGACGTCAACGGCCACCGCTGGCAGAAGGGCAGCACGCGCACGATGATCTTCGGTGTCGCTCAGATCGTCAGCTACGTCAGCCGCTTCATGACGCTGGTGCCGGGCGACATCATCACCACCGGCACGCCACCTGGCGTCGGCCTCGGCGTCAAGCCGACCCCGGTGTTCCTGAAGCCGGGCGACCAGATGCACCTGTGGATCCAGGGGCTGGGTGAACAGCGTCAGACGGTGCACGCCTGGGACCCGGCGCTGATCGACGGTTGACATGAGGCCCCCACGCTCCCTCTGGTCGCTGCCCTTGCAGGGCGCGCTGGCCACAAGCGGCCAGCCGCTCGCCAGGCAGCGACAGTCCGCCGGACTGTCGCCGTCCGGGCTCGCCCCCGAGGGGGCTTTGCCAGCGGACCGGCAGAGCCGGATCCGCGGCAACGCTTGGGTGGACGGTGGCGGATACCTGCTGCGAGGACGAACATGATCAGCCCCGTGATCCGTATCCACGCGCGCGACAACGTCGTCATCGCGCGGCAGCAGCTGCTGGGCGGCACCGTGCTGGCCGGCGAGGGCATCACCGTCACCGGCCTCGTGCCGCCGGGCCACAAGGTGGCCACTGCGCACATCGCCGCCGGCGAGCCGGTGCGACGCTACGACCAAGTCATCGGCACCGCGACGCAGGAGATCCTGCCCGGCCAGCATGTGCACACGCACAACCTTGCCTTCGCGTCGTTCGCGCGGGCGCACGAGCCCGGCGCCGGCGCGCTGCCGACGCAGTATGTGGCCGCACCGGCCACCTTCGAAGGAATCGTTCGCGCCGACGGCCGCGTCGCGACGCGCAATTACATCGGCATCCTGACTTCGGTCAACTGCTCGGCGACTGCGGCGCGTGCGATCGCCGACCACTTCCGCCGCGACATCCGGCCCGAAGCGCTGGCTGCCTTCCCACACGTCGACGGCGTCGTTGCGCTGACCCATGGCATGGGCTGTGCCACCGCCGCCGACGGCGAGGAGCTGCGCGTGCTGCGGCGCACGCTCGGCGGCTACGCGAAGCACGCCAACTTCGCCGCGGTGCTGGTGGTGGGGCTGGGCTGCGAGACCAACCAGATCCAGGGGCTGGTGGCGCAGGAGGGGCTGGCCGAAGGGGCGCGGCTCGTCACCTTCAACATCCAGGACAGCGGCGGCACCGCGAAGACGGTGGCGCGTGGCATCGAGATCGTGAAGAGCCTGCTGCCCGAGGCCAACCGCGTGCAGCGCCGCCCGGTGCCGGCGGGCCACCTGACGGTGGGGCTGCAGTGCGGCGGCAGCGACGGCTACAGCGGCATCAGCGCCAACCCGGCGCTCGGCGCCGCGGTCGACCGCCTGGTGCAACACGGCGGCACCGCGATCCTCTCCGAGACACCCGAGATCTACGGTGGCGAACACCTGCTGACGCGGCGTGCCGCCAGCCGCGAGGTGGCCGACAAGCTGCTTGCGCGAATCGCCTGGTGGGAGCAGTACACCGCCCGCAACGGCATGCAGATGGACAACAACCCTTCGGCCGGCAACAAGGCCGGCGGGCTGACGACGATCCTCGAGAAGAGCCTCGGTGCGATCGCGAAGAGCGGCACCACCGCACTCGTCGACGTCGTCGAGTTCGCCGAGGCCGTGAAGGCCCGAGGTTTCGTCTACATGGACACCCCGGGTTACGACCCGGTGTCGGCCACCGGCCAGGTGGCCGGCGGCGCCAACCTGATCTGCTTCACCACGGGTCGCGGTTCAGCCTACGGCTGTGCGCCTTCGCCGTCGCTGAAGCTGTCGACCAACACCGCCCTGTGGCAGAAACAGCAGGACGACATCGACCTCGACTGCGGCGGCATCGTCGGGGGCAGCGAGACGGTCGACGAGGCCGGCGAACGCATCTTCCGGCTGATGCTCGACACCGCGTCGGGCCGGCGCACGAAGAGCGAACTGCACGGCTACGGGCAGAACGAGTTCGTGCCCTGGCAACTGGGTGCCGTGATGTAGCGGTGGCGCGCGTCAAGGCTTTCGGGCCGCGACGCCGAAGGCATGCCAGCGGGTCATCTCGCCGCCCGAGGGGCGCCAGCCGTTCTCGGTGTCGAAGGCCTCGACATCGAGCGCTGCGATCATCGCGCGCACCTCGTCCTCGGTGAAGGTGATCAGCCCGTCGGCGCCGGCCCAGGCATGGCGGGGACCGAAGAGGTCGCCGGCGACGCGGCCACCGGGCCGCAGCGCCGCCAGCAAGCTCTGCCACATTGCCGGCCAGTGCGAACGGGGGCAATAGGGCAGGCTCCAGCTGCTCCAGACGAGGTCGCAGCGCGGCCATTCGAAGTCCTCGAAGCGGCAGGCTCGCGTCTGCAGCCTCGGCTGAACGTCGGGCGGCACCTGCTCGCGAAGGCTGGCCAGCGCCTCGGCCGACTGGTCGACCGCGTGCACCGTCCAGCCGCGGCGCAGCAGCTCAAGCGTGTCGGGGCCGGCGCCGCAGCCGAGGTCGACCGCCACGCCGGGCGGGCGGCCTTCGATCTCGAAGCTGGCGATCACCCGTCGCAGCAGCTCACGCGGCGGGCGCAGCCGCGATGCAAAGTGGAAGGCCGTCCAGTCGGCCTCGCGGCTGCCATCGGGCCCGGCGTCGTTGTTCATTGGCGACTTCTTCGAACGCTGTTTCGCGGGAGAAGTGTGCACCGCGTCCGGCGGCGGTGGCATGCTCCGCGCGATGACCTCCCCCGAACGCTGGAACGTCGACGCCGGCGACCGTGCGCTCGCCAAGCTCGACATCCCGCCCCACGCCAGCCGCGAGCGCCGCTTCGAGATCGACGTGCGCTTCGTCGTTCGCGCGGGCGCCGGTGCGACGCCGATGCACGCGTTGAAGGTGCTGATCGACGGTGCACAGCAGTGGTCGCGGCAGGTGACCACCGTGCGCGAGGGCGACGATTCGCTCGAGTGGCGCCAGCGCCGCACGGTGCCTGCCGGGCAGCCGCTCCGGATCCAGGCGGTGACGGAGGTGCAGCACACGCTGCGGCGGCGGCTGGTGATCTCCGCGCACGAGGAGTAGGGGATCCGGGGCCACGAGGCAGCGGCGCGCTGCCGTCAGCTCCTGAGCGCCCCCAGGGCCGGGCCAGCCCGGCCCGCCCCCCGCGGGGGTTTAAGGTGACCGGCCAAGCCGGATCACCTTAAGAGCGTGCGCCCGAAGAACTCGAGCAGCCGGCTCCAGGCCAGCTTCGCGGCGGCCTCGTCGTAGCGCGGCGTGGTGTCGTTGTTGAAGCCGTGCTGGGTGCCCGGGTAGGTGTGTGCGGCGTAGCGAACGCCGGCCGCCTTCAGCGCCGCCTCGTAGGCCGGCCAGCCCTCGTTGATGCGCGGGTCCTGCGCCGCGAAGGTGATCATCAGCTCGGCCTTGATTCGTGGCACCAGCTCGAGCGGCGCCCCGCTGCCGTAGAACGGGGCCGACGCTGCCAGGTCCGGCAGCTGTGTCGCCAGCCAGTTGGCCATCGCGCCGCCGTAGCAGAAGCCGACCACGCCCATGCGGCCGTTGTGCCCGGCGACCGTGCGCAGCCAGCCGGCAGAGGCGACGAAGTCGGCGCGGGTCTTGGCTTGGTCGAGTGTCGCGAACAGGCTGCGCGCCTTGTCCTCGTCACCCGGGTAGCCGCCGAGCGGGGATAGCGCGTCGGGCGCGAAGGCGATGAACTGGTCGAGCGCCAGGCGGCGCGTGATGTCCTCGATGTGCGGGTTGAGGCCGCGGTTCTCGTGCACCACCAGCACCAGCGGCAGCGGGCTGCGCGCCTCGGCTGGCCGCACGAGGTAGCCGCGCCCCTTGCCGTAACCCTGGGGCGACGGGAAGTCGACGAACTCGGCCTTCAGCCGCGGGTCGCCCGGAGGCACCTTCTGCGCGGCGGCAAAGTCGGGCAGCAGCGCCGCCAGCACCGCCGACGCACCGGCGACACCCCCGGCGTGGCGCGCCGCGGCGTCAACGAAGCCGCGGCGGTCGATCGTGCCGTGCACGTAGTGGTCGAACAGGCGCATCACTTCCGGCGGGAAATCGGCCGCGGTCCGGCGCGTGGGCAGCGACATCGGTGAGGTCTCCTGGTTGCGGGTGCGGGCGGGACAGCCGGCCTTGTAGCGCGGCCGTGGTGGTTGCACGAGCCTCAGGGAGATTGCCGATGGCCCGCGGCGGGCCGTCGCCCAGAATCGGGTCCGCCCGAAGTGGTCTGGCCACTTGACCAGATCGCTCGACCCGCGCGATGACGCGCCCGTCCTCGACCATGCAACCGATCGGCCTGCTCGACTCCCCTCACGTCCGGCGAGTGGCGATCTCGTTGCGCCTGCTCGGGGTGCCGTTCGGTCGTCGGCCGTTGTCGGTGTTTCGTGCGGCGGAGGCCCTTTCCCATCTCGAGCGGCGCGCACCCTGGGTGGCGTGCCTCACCGCGCGGCGGGTGAAAGCCGGCGGCCAGACCGAGCCTGGGTGCGAGCCGGAGCCGCTCGCCGCCGATGCGGCCGCCCCCGACCGGGGCGTTGTCGCCGCTGCCTGCGCCTGACCCGAGCACCATGAAGATCACCGCCGCCCGCGTCATCGTCTGCAGCCCCGGGCGCAACTTCGTGACGCTGAAGGTCGAGACCGACCAGGGCCTCTCGGGAATCGGCGACGCCACCCTCAACGGCCGCGAGCTGGCGGTGGCGGCCTACCTGCAGGAGCATGTGGTGCCGCTGCTGATCGGCCGCGACGCGCGCCGCATCGAGGACACCTGGCAGCTGCTCTACCGCGGCAGCTACTGGCGGCGTGGCCCGGTGGCGATGAGTGCGATCGCAGCCGTCGACACCGCGCTGTGGGACATCCTGGCCAAGGCTGCGGGCATGCCGCTGTACCAGTTGCTCGGCGGTGCCAGCCGCGAGCGGCTGATGGTCTATGCGCACGCGCAGGGTCACGGCATCGACGACACCGTCGCCGAGGTGCAGCGCTTGCGCGAGCAGGGCTACCGCGCGGTGCGCGTGCAGAGCGGCGTGCCCGGGCTCGACAAGGTCTACGGCGTGGCCGCCGGCGGCGGGCCCTACGAGCCCGCCGACGCGTCGCTGCCGAATGAGCATGCCTGGGCGAGCGAAAACTACCTGCGCCACGCGCCGCGGCTGTTCGACGCGGTGCGCGCCACGGTCGGCGACGAGCTGCACCTGCTGCACGACGCGCACCACCGGCTGACCCCGATCGAGGCGGCGCGGCTCGCGAAGGACCTCGAGCCGCACCGGCTGTTCTGGCTCGAGGACGCGACACCGGCCGACAACCCCGATGCCTTCGACCTTGTCCGCCGCCACAGCACGACGCCGCTTGCGGTGGGTGAGGTCTTCGCCGATGTCTGGGACTGCAAGGCGCTGATCGAGCGCCAGCTGGTCGACTTCATCCGCATGTCGGTGACGCACTCGGGCGGCATCACCGCGCTGCGCCGCATCGCGGCGCTGGCCTCGCTGTACCAGGTGCGCACCGGCTGCCACGGTGCCACCGACCTCTCGCCGGTGTGCCTGGGAACGGCGTTGCACTTCGGGCTGTGGGTGCCCAACTTCGGCATCCAGGAGCACATGCCGCACAGCGCCGAGACCGAGGCGGTGTTCCCGCATGCCTACCGTTTCGATCGCGGCTTCATGCACCCAGGTGATTCGCCGGGCCATGGTGTCGAGATCGACGAGGCGCTGGCTGCACGGCACCCCTACCGCCGCGCCTACCTGCCGGTGAACCGGCTGCTGCACGACGGCACGCTGTGGCCGTGGTAGCGCCTGCGCGGCCGCCGCTGTCGCCGACCACGCTCGACCGCCTGCCGGCGGCGGTTCAACGGCCGGCGTACCGGTGCGAGGCGCTCGCCACCGGCATCGTGCACCTGGGCATCGGCGCCTTCGCGCGCGCGCACCTGCTGCCCGCCACCGACGCGGCGATGGCCTTCGCAGGCGATCTTCGCTGGGGTGTCTGCGGCGTCTCGCTGCGTTCGGCCGAGGCGCGCGACGCGCTGGCGCCGCAGCAGGGTCTCTATGCGCTGGCGTTGCGCGACGGCAGCGGGCACCGGCTGCAGGTCGTCGGTGCGCTGCGCGAGCTGCTGGTGGCGCCTGAGAACCCGCCGGCCGTGCTGCAGCGCCTGGCCGACCCGGAAACGCGCATCTGCAGCCTGACGGTGACCGAGAAGGGCTACTGCCTGGCCGGCCCCGGCGGCGGGCTCGACTTCGGGCACGAAGGCATCGCACGGGACCTGGCGTCGGCGCAGCCGCACACCGCGCCGGGCGTGATCGTGCGCGGCCTGGCGCAGCGGCGCGCCGCCGGGCACGGTGGTCTGACGCTGCTCTCGCTCGACAACCTGGCCGGCAACGGCGAAGCGCTCGCGCGCGCCGTGCTCGGCTTCGCCGACCTTGTCGACAGCGGCCTCGCCGATTGGATCCGCCGCCGCTGCAGCTTCCCGAACTCGATGGTCGATCGCATCGTGCCGCGCACCACCGACAGCGACCGCGAGCAACTGGCCGAAGCCACCGGCCTCGCCGACGCCTGGCCAGTGGTGGCCGAACCGTACTTCGACTGGGTGGTCGAGGACCGCTTCGCCGCCGGCCGCCCGGGCTGGGAAGCTGCCGGCGCCCAGCTCGTCGCCGACGCGGCGCCCTATGAGGCGGCCAAGCTGCGGCTGGTCAACGGCAGCCATTCGGCGCTCGCCTACCTCGGCCTGCTCGCCGGCATCGGCAGCGTGCACGAGGCGATGTGCCGGCCGGCGCTGGCCGGATTCGTCGCCGCGCTGATGCGCGAAGAGGTGGAGCCGACGTTGCCGCTGCTGCCGGGGCGCGACCTCGACGAGTACCGGGCGCGCTTGCTCGACCGCTACGCCAACCCGGCGCTGCAGCACCGGCTGGCGCAGATCGCGATGGACGGCTCGCAGAAGATTCCCCAACGCTGGCTGGCGACGGTGCGCGACCGGCTCGCCGCCGGCGCGCCGTTTCCGCGGCTGGCGCTGGCCGTCGCGGCCTGGCTGCGCCATCTGCAGGGGTTCGACGAAGAGGGGCGGCCGATCGCCGTCGACGACCCGCTTGCCGCCGCGCTGGCCGCCGAGCACGCGCGCCACGGCACGATGCTCGGCTTCGCGCCGGTGTTCGGCGATCTCGGCCGCGAGCCGCGCTTCGTCCGGGCGGTCGAGAGTGCCGTTGCCGGCCTGCGGCAGCAGGGCGCGCTGGCACTGGCCGCTCGGATGGAGAGTTAGCGAACGACCCGTGGGTCGTGTGCGCCTGTGGTTACCATCGTCACGATGCCCGCCGTCGACCCCGCTCCGCACGAAGCCGCCGCCGACGGCAGCTTCGACATCGACGGCGTCGTCGTTCACGCCGAAGGCGAGGGCCCGGAGACGCTGCTCTTCGTCCACGGCTGGCCCGACACCTGGCGGCTGTGGGACGCGCAGGTCGCCACGCTGAAGAGCCGCTGGCGTTGCCTGCGCTTCACGCTGCCCGGCTTCGAAGCGGAGTCGGCCCGGCGCGCGGTGCCACTGGCGCAGATCGTCGAGCTGCTGCGCCGCATCGTCGAGCGTGCCGGTGGCCCGGTGACGCTGATCGTTCACGACTGGGGGGCCCTGTTCGGCTACCGCTTCGCGATGCAGCATCCGGCACGGGTGTCGCGGTTGGTGGGGATCGACGTCGGTGACGCCGGCTCGCGCGAGCACCGCGCCGCGTTGACCGCGAAACATGTCGCGATGATCGCCGCCTACCAGCTCTGGCTGGTGGCTGCATGGCGCATCGGCGGCTCGTTGGGCGACCGCATGTCGCGACGCATGGCGCGATGGTTGCGCGCGCCCGGCGCGCCGGCGACCATCCACGCCGGAATGGCCTACCCGTATGACATCGCGTGGACCGGCTCGCATGGCGGCTACCGTGGGGGCCCGCGGCTCGATCCGGCGATGCCGATGCTCTACGTGTACGGCGAGCGCAAGCCCTTCCTCTTCCACAGCCACGAATGGGCCGAACGAATCGCCGCGAAGCCGGGCAACCGCGTCGTCGGCTTGCGCACCGGGCACTGGGTGATGAGGCGCGCGGAGCTGTTCAACCCGCTGCTGGTCGACTGGCTCGAACGGACGCCGCCGGTGCGCTGAGCGGCCTTCGACCTGGCAGTGCTGGCGCACCAGCGCCGCGCATTGGCATCGGCAATCGCCGCAATCGATGCAATCAAAGCTATTGAATGCGTATAGACAATAGCATTCTGTACATCGATTCTCAACCGCTTTCCAGGAGCACTCGCGATGTCGCTGATCAACACCCCCGTCAAGCCGTTCAAGGCCACCGCCTTCCACAACGGCAAGTTCGTCCCCGTCACCGAAGCCGACCTGCGCGGCAAGTGGTCGGTGCTGTTCTTCTACCCGGCCGACTTCACCTTCGTCTGCCCGACCGAACTGGGCGACCTTGCCGACCACTACGACACCTTCAAGTCGCTCGGCGTCGAGGTCTACGGTGTCTCCACCGACACCCACTTCACGCACAAGGCCTGGCACGACAGCTCGGAGACCATCGCCAAGGTGCGTTACCCGCTGGTCGGCGACCCCACCGGCACGCTGTCGCGCCAGTTCGGGGTGATGGTCGAGGAAACCGGCCTTGCGCTGCGCGGCACCTTCGTGATCGACCCCGAAGGCCGCGTCAAGGTGATGGAAGTGCACGACGACGGCATCGGCCGCGACGCCAGCGAGCTGCTGCGCAAGGTGCAGGCCGCGCAATACGTGGCGGCGCACCCGGGCGAGGTCTGCCCGGCGAAGTGGACGCCGGGCGCGAAGACGCTGGCGCCGTCGCTCGACCTCGTCGGCAAGATCTGAGTGCCTGCCAGGCCCGCGCCGCCCGGCTCCCCCCTCATGCCATGAACCGGTCCCGCCTCCGCGGGGGCCGGTCGGTCACCAACGACCCAGGAGCCCCGAGATGCTCGACCCTTCACTGAAGACCCAGCTCACCGGCTACCTCGAAAGGCTGCAGCGGCCGATCGAGCTGATCGCGTCGGCCGACGCCAGCGCGGCGTCGGCCGAGATGATGACCTTGCTGCACGAGATCGCCGCCTGCTCGCCGAAGGTGGCAGTGGTCGAGCGCGACGACGGCGAGCGTTCGCCGTCGTTCGCGATTGCCGCCGCGGGCGAAGCGCCGCGCGTGCGCTTCGCCGGGCTGCCGCTGGGGCACGAGTTCACCTCGCTCGTGCTGGCGCTGCTGCAGGTGGGCGGCCACCCGCCGAAGATCGATGCGGCGGTGGTCGACCAGATCCGTGGGCTCGAAGGTGACTTCCGCTTCGAGACCTACATGTCGCTGTCCTGCCACAACTGCCCCGACGTCGTGCAGGCGCTCAACACGCTGGCGGCGCTGAATCCGCGCGTCCAGGCGGTGGCGATCGACGGTGCGCTGTTTCAGGACGAGGTGCAGGCGCGCAAGATCATGGCCGTGCCCTCGGTGTTTCTCAACGGCCAGCCCTTCGGCCAGGGCCGCATGGGCATCGAGGAGGTGCTGGCGAAGATCGACCGCGGGGCCGCGGCGCGGCAGGCGGTGGCGTTGTCGGCGAAGGCGCCGTTCGACATGCTCGTCGTCGGCGGCGGCCCGGCCGGCGCGGCGGCGGCGGTCTATGCAGCGCGCAAGGGCATCCGCACCGGCGTCGTCGCCGAACGCTTCGGCGGCCAGACGCTCGACACACTCGGCATCGACAACTTCGTCTCGGTGTCGCACACCGAAGGGCCGAAGTTCGCCGCGGCGCTCGAGGCGCATGTGCGCGACTACGAAGTGGACATGATCAACGCGCTGCGCGCCGAGCGGTTGGAGCGTCGCGACGACGGCGGCTTCGATGTCCGGCTGGCCGGCGGGGCGGTGCTGCGCAGCCGCACCGTGGTCGTCGCCACCGGTGCGCGCTGGCGCGAGGTCGGGGTGCCGGGCGAGCAGCCGTACCGCGGCAGGGGCGTGGCCTATTGCCCGCACTGCGACGGGCCGCTGTTCAAGGGCAAGCGCGTGGCGGTGATCGGCGGCGGCAACTCCGGCGTCGAGGCGGCGATCGACCTCGCCGGCGTCGCCGCCGAGGTCACGCTTCTCGAGTCCGCACCCGCGCTGCGCGCCGACGCGGTGCTGGTGGCCAAGGCCAGGAGCCTGCCCAACGTGCGCATCGTCACGCAGGCTCAGACCACCGAGATCGCCGGCGACGGCGAGAAGGTCACCGGCCTGCGCTACACCGACCGTGCCGGCGGCGGCGCGCACGAGGTCGCGCTCGAGGGCGTGTTCGTGCAGATCGGCCTGGTGCCGAACAGCGAGTGGCTGAAGGGCGTGGTGGAGATGAACCGCCACGGAGAGATCGTCGTCGACGCCCGCGGTCAGACCTCGGTGCCGGGCCTGTTCGCAGCCGGCGATGTGACGACGGTGCCGTTCAAGCAGATCGTGATCGCCGCCGGCGATGGGGCGAAGGCCGCGCTCGGCGCCTTCGACCACCTGATGCGCAGCGCGGCGCCGACCGAGACCTCACCCTTCGTGTAGCCGCCAGCGCTCCTGGACCGGCGCGCTCGCATCGTCGAAACGACAACGGGCCGCGAGTCGGCGGCCCGCCTCGATCAGCGAGAAGCTCGAGACCAGCCCTTCAGGCCCGCTTGCGCCAAGCGCCCAGAGCCAGCAGGCCGGCGCCCATCAACAGCAGCGTGCCCGGCAGCGGCACCTGATTGTTGCGTGAGTCGCGAACGAAGATCGTCTCGTAGACGCTGCCCGGATTGGTGTTGTTCACGCCGTCGGTGACCCGGCCGTCTGCGTAGTCGCCCATGTCGACGTGCGAGAAGGTGTCACTCCAGTAGGGCGTAGCCAGCAGATAGCAGGCCATGTTGCTGTAGCCGTTGAGCGGCGCGCCGATACCGCAGGGGTTGCCGGGAACGATGAAGTCGTCCCAATCAGGCCGAGCCGCCCATTCGTCGGCGGTGGCAGCCCGCCATCCCTCGGCCGCCCGGTAGGACACCGGTGCCAGGTTGAAGGGGCCGAACTCGCCGGGCGCGATCGGGCCGGCATACACCCAGTCCAAGCCGCTGCCGTTGAAGTTCAGCAGCACATTGGCGTCCGGGATCGGGGTTGCGTTCGTGATGATGGGTTCGGCGATGGCGCCGGTGGAGGCCGCGAGGGCCAACACAACCGCAGCAATCTTCTTCATCAGGAGCTCCATGCGAGTGAGGGCAATCGAGCCAAAGCGCCGCAAGAAGCGCGCCTGAGTCGAGGATCGCCATACAAATCAACGAGATGCGCGTGGATCCGGGAGGGTAGGCCAGGCAACTGTCAACTGCACCGACGTGCCACCCTGGCGACCCGAGATGCCGTCCACCGCCCCGGCTACCTCATCCCCAGCTTGAAAGCGATCATCGCGCGCAGCTTGTTCGGCAGAACCGGCTTGATCAGCAGGTGGTAGTCGTGACGCTCGGCGTCGACCTCGTGGCCGCCGAGGCTTGAGCCGGTGATCAGGATCGCCGGTACCTTGGCGTCGCGCCAATGCGCGCGGGCGGCGGTCAGTGCGTCGATGCCGGTGCGGCCCTCGGGCAGGCGGAAGTCGACCAGCATCAGGTCGGGCGGGCCGCTCGGGCCCTGCGCGAGCCATGCTTCGACCGCGGCGACGGTCTCGAACGAAGTCACGTCGGCGCCCCAGCCCTGCAGCAGCACCACCAGCCCCTCGCGCACCGCGGCCTCGTCCTCGACGACGACGATTTGGCGGTTGTCGAGCGTGAGGCCGAGCGGGGCTTTGGCGCCGCCCGGTGGCGACTCGGCCGTGCGCGGCGCCTTGCCTGGTGGCACCATCAGCGAGAACACGGTGCCGTGGCCGACCCGTGACCGCACGGTGACCTCGCTGCCCATCAGCGCCGTCAGCCGCTTGACGATCGCGAGCCCGAGCCCGAGCCCCTTGCGCTGATGCGCCTCGAGCGGGCGCGCGCTCGCAACCTGGAAGAACTCGTCCCAGATGCGGGGCAGGCTGGCCTCCGGGATGCCGATGCCCGAATCCCACACCTGCACCAGCAGCGCGCCGCCGCGGCGCCGGCAACTGACGAGCACGCCGCCGTCGTCGGTGTAGCGGATGGCGTTGCTGACCAGGTTGCGCAGGATGCGCTCCAGCAGCACCGGGTCGGCTTGTGCGACATGGGTCTCGCCGCGGAACGACAGCATCAGCCCCTTCTCGAACGCGATCGGCTCGAAGTGCAGCCGCAGGCGGCCGAAGAGTTCGCGCATGCGAACCGGCTGCGGCACCACGTCCACCCCGCCGGTGTCGATGCGGGTGATGTCGAGCAGCTCGCCGAACAGCCCTTCGAGCGCGTCGACCGACTCGTTGATGCTGTTGACGAGGCCGGCCACCTCGGGGTCGCGGCTGCGCTGGCGCAGCGCCTCGGCGAACAAGCCCATCGCATGCAGCGGCTGGCGCAGGTCGTGGCTGGCGGCGGCGAAGAACTGCGTCTTCGCGCGGCTGGCGGCCTCGGCGGCGCGGCGCGCGGTCTCGGTGGCGGCCATCTCGGTGCGCAGCTGCGCCGCCAACTCGTCGGTGCGCGCCTTCAGCGCGATCGCCTGGCCGAGTGCACTGCCGTAGGTGCGGCCCATCAGCACCGTCAGCGCGAACAGCGTCGCCAGCAGCCCGGTGAGCTGCCAGCTCCAGGGCTGGCTGGGGTCGGTGGCGATGCGCACCAGCATCGGCACCAGCACCAGGCTCATGAAGGCGAAAAACATCGGCGGCTGCGAGGCCAGCAGCTGCACCGACGCCAGGCAGTAGCTGTAGACGATGAAGATCAGCCCGAGCTGGTGGTAGGGCGTGCCGTGGCCCCAGAAAAGCCAGGCGGCGGTGCCCCACAGGCTGGCCTGCAGCATCACCAGTGCGTGCCAGCTGCGCCGCCAGGCGCGCAGCGTCGCCGGGTCGGCGTCCGGGCGGCGGCGGTAGCGCAGGTAGTGGGCGAGCCGCAGCCCCCACAGCGTGGCGCCGAACGAGAGCCAGGCCGCGAGGTGCGCCGGTGGTGCCAGCGTGCCGTAGATCGCGGCGATCAGCACCATGCCTGCGAGGTAGCCGGCCAGCGTCGCCGGCGTCTGCTGCATCAGCGCGCGCAGGTGATCGATGTCGCGCCACTGGCGGCGAAGCGTGGCGTCGCCCCCGGCCGGCTGCGGCGCCAAGGCGGGCGGCGCCGTGGCGCCGGCGGCCGGCGGAGTGGCGCCGGCACTCATTCGCGCGGGGTGCGGCGCTGCAGTTCCTGCGTGATCTGGCTCACCGCCAGCACCGCCTGCGTGCGCGTGTTGACACCGAGCGCGCGCAGCACCGCGGCGACATGGTCCTTGACGGTCTCGACCGAGAGCTTGAGCTCGCGCGCGATCAGCTTGTTGGGCAGCCCCTTCAGCAGCAGCGACAGCACCTCGGCCTGGCGCGGGGTGAGGCCGAGCGACTCGAGCGATGGCGCCGGCTGCTGGTGGCCCTCGGAGCGGGCCGCAGGGCCGAGCGGGGGCATCGACCGCGTCTGCATCACCTGCGGTTCGGTGTCGCCCTCGGTCTGCGCCTCCGGGCCGCCGATACCGAGCAGGATCGGCGGCACGTAGAGCCCGCCCGACATCACCATCCGCAGCGCCTCGGTGAGCACCGCGTTGGACGAGCGCTTCGGCACGAACCCCATCGCGCCGAGGTCGATTGCGCGGATGACGTCGCTCGCGCGTTCGGAGGCCGACACCACCACCACCGGCAGCGCCGGGTAGGTGGCGCGCAGTTCGGTCAGGACGTCGAAGCCGTCGGCGTCGCCGAGCGCGAGGTCGAGCAGCACGAGGTCGTAGTCGCTCTCCTTCTCGAGCGTCGAACGCGCTGCGGCGGCGTTGTCGACGCCGACCACGGTGACGTCGTCGCCGAGCCCGCGGATCACCGCCTGCAACGCGGCCAGGATCAACGGGTGGTCATCGACCAGCAAGACCTTCATCGCGCCCCCTCACGGTCCAGCCTGAGGCGGGCATGCTAAAGCAGCGCCGGAGTGCACTCCGGCCCCCGTTGGAGGGAAGGGCCGCGGAGACGACCGGTCGGGGTTCAGATCCCCACTTGGCCCCAGCGAGCATCGGCCCAGTTGAAGCGCGGCAGTGCCTCGCGCCGGCAGTGGGCCAGCGACGCATGCCGCCGCTGCTTGGCGGCGAGCACCGCGTCGGCGAGGAAGTCGGCATCGTAGGCGCGCAGGAGGTGCGGCTGCGCCGTCAGCAGGTACAGCCGCACGCGGGCGCGTTCGTTCGGCTCGGTGGCGAGCCGCTCGTAGGTCGTCTCGTCCCAGTGCCACGGCAGCCCGAGCTCGTAGAAGGCGGCGTTGAAGGCGCTGCAGTCGATCTCGGCATCGCTCGGGCAGTCGATCTTGCGGGGCGACAGCATCGCGGGCTCCTCGGTGGCTTCGTTGGCGACGCGGCCATCGTAGGTTCCGGCGTTCATCAACACCAATGAAAGTAAATGATCCAGTACATTCAGCAAACGTTATGGATCGAACCGAGCCGTGAGGCACGCGACGCTGCGACAGCTGAAGGTCTTCGAGGCGGTGGCCCGCCTGGCGAGCTACTCACGCGCGGCCGACGAGCTGCACCTCACGCAGCCGGCGGTGTCGACGCAGGTGCGCAAGCTCGAGGGCCACGCCGGGCTGCCGCTGTTCGAGCAGCTCGGCCGCAAGATCTTCCTCACCGCGGCCGGCACCGAGCTGCTGCACCACTGCCGGCTGATCATGCAGCAGTTCGATGCCGCCGAGGCCGCGATGACGCACTTCAAAGGCGTCGCGGGCGGGCGACTCAACGTCGCGGTGATCAGCGCCGGCGACTACTTCCTGCCCAGCCTGCTGGTCGAGTTCGCGCGCCGGCACCAGGGCGTGGAGATCAACCTCTCGGTTCACAACCGCGGCGAGCTGCTGGCCCACCTCGGCGACAACCGCACCGACCTGGCGGTGATGGTGCGCCCGCCGGAGGGTGACGACACCGTCGCCGAGGCCTTCGCGCCACACCCCTACCTGATCCTCGCGCCCCCGGGCCACCCGCTCGTCGGCGAGCGGCAGATCCCGCTTTCGCGGCTGGTGCGCGAGCCGTTCATCGTCCGCGAGCAGGGGTCCGACACCCGGCTCGCGATGGCCGAGGCGCTCGGTCGCCACCACGCCCGGCTCAACGTCGCGCTCGAGGTCAAGAGCACCGAGACGATCAAGCAGGCGGTGATCGCCGGGATGGGCGTGGCCTTTCTCTCCGGCCACACCGTCAGCCGCGAGCTGCGCGACGGCAGCCTGGTCGCGCTCGACGTGCAGGGCTTCCCGCTGCCACTGCACTGGTACCTGGTGCATCGGGCCGGCAAGCGGCTGCCGCCGGTGGCGCAAGCCTTTCGCGAGTTCCTGCTCGCCCAAGGGGAGGCGCTGATCGAACAGGTGGTGCCGGTGGCGGCGGCACCGCGGCGGCCGGCACGCGGCGCCACGCGTGCTACAAAGAGCCGGCCCGGCTGACCGGCGCCCGAAGGCGGGAACGCGGTCCGGGTGCCCACGGCCACCGACCCCGACCGATGCTGCTGCGCCCCTGCCTCGAAGACGACCTCGACGCCATCACCGCGATCTACGGCCACGCGGTGGCCACCGGCACCGCGAGCTTCGAGCTCGAGCCGCCCTCGCGCGACGAGATGGCGCGCCGCCGCAGCGCGCTCCTCGATGCCGGGTACCCGTACCTGGTGGCCGAAGTCGGCGGCCGCATCGCCGGGTACGCCTACGCCAGCGCCTACCGCGCGCGGCCGGCTTACCGAGGCACGGTCGAGAACTCGGTCTACGTCGACCAGGCCGTGCAGGGCCGCGGCATCGGCCGTGCGCTGCTCGGGCGGCTGGTCGACGAGTGTGCGGCGCGGGGCTTCCGCCAGATGGTGGCGGTGATCGGCGACTCGGCCAACCACGCGTCTCGGCGCCTGCACGAGGCGGCCGGCTTCACGCTCGTCGGCACGCTGCACTCGGTGGGATGGAAACACGGGCGCTGGCTCGACACCGTGCTGATGCAGCGCTCGCTCGGCACAGGGGACGACACGCCTCCGGGTTGCTGAGGTGCCACCAAGGATTGCCGCGGATCCGGCCCTCCCGGTCCGCCGGCAGCCAGCGCACCCTGCACGGGCATCGACCCGGAGGGAGCGCCGGCGCCGTCAGACGTAGCGTCGCGACAGCGACTCGGCGACGCAAACCGGCTTGTCGCCGCCTTCGACTTCCATCGTCACTTCCATCGTCAACTGCGCGCCGCCTTCGATCGGCTCGAAGGCCAACAGCTTGAAACGCCCGCGCAAGCGGGCGCCGGACTTCACCGGCGCCGGAAAACGCACACGGTTGAGCCCGTAGTTGATGCCCATCCGGGTGTCGAGGACCTTGAAGGCGTTCTGCGACAGCTCGGGCAGCAGAGACAGCGTCATGAAGCCGTGCGCCACCGTGGTGCCGTAAGGGCCCTTCGCGGCCCGTTCGGGGTCGACGTGGATCCACTGGTGGTCGCCGGTGGCGTCGGCGAAGAGGTCGATGCGCTGCTGCGTCACCGTCACCCAGTCGCCGACGGCGATTTCCTGCCCGACCAGCGGCCGGAGGTCTTCGAGCCTTGCGTATTCCTTCATCGGTCGAGCCACTTCGTCAACGGTTGCCATTGTTCGAGGTCACGTTCGACGCGGCTCGGCGCCACGTCCCACAGCGTCAGCCCATGGGCGGCGAGCTGCACGTAGTTCTGGGTGTCGCGCAGCCACGCCACCACCGCCACCGGCAGCGTCGCCAGGTAGTGGTGAAGCTGTTCGTTCGACAGCGTGTGTTCCTTGACCCGCATCGCCACCAGCGCGACGTCGATCTCGGCGTGCCGGCGGTGTTCGGCCAGTTCGGTCAGGAAGCCGTGGGTGGCCTGGATGTCGAACAGGCTCGGCTGCAGCGGCACCAGCAGCTTGTCGGCGATCTTCAGCACATCGTCGAGCCGTTTGCCGTGCAGGCCGGCCGGGGTGTCGAGAACCACATGCGTGGTGCCGCGCGGCGGGCGCACGACGGCGTCGCGCGCAACCTCCCAGTTGCGGATCGGCGGCAGCTGCGGTGGCCGCAGTGCCAGCCACTGGCGGGCCGACTGCTGGCGGTCGATGTCGCCCAGCATCACCGCGCGCCCGGTGCGGGCGTACCAGCCGGCCGCGTTGGTGGCCAGGGTGCTCTTGCCGACCCCTCCCTTGGGGTTGGCGACTACGACGACGGGCATCGCTGCCTCCTCCTCCGGGTTGCCGGGTTCGTGGCCGGCAATGGTAGCGGTGCAGCGCCGTGAGACCGACCGGGCCAACCCGCGCGTCGGGCCGGCGGTGTCATGCCAGCGCCGCGGGGTCGGTGTTGCCGCCGCACAGCACCACCGCCACCCGCTCGCCGGCTGCCGGCCGGATGACGCCGGCCCACAGCGCCGCCAGCCCGAGCGCCGCCGCCGGCTCGACGACGAGGCGCAGCTCGCTCCAGATGCGGCGCTGCGCGGCGGCGATGTCGGCATCGGCAAGCAGGTGGCTGGCGGCGACATGGCGGCTCGCCAGTTCCCAGGCGATGCCTCCGATCCGCCTCGCACCGAGCGAATCGGCGGCGATGCCGGCCACCGCCACATCCACCGGCCCGCCGGCGGCCAGCGCCGCGTGCAGCGTCGGCGCCAACTCCGGCTCCAGCGCCTCCACGCGCGCGCGGCCTGCGAACCAGGCCGCGACGCCGGCGATCAGCCCGCCACCGCCGACGCTGACCAGCACACGGTCCGGCAGGCCGCCGCACAGCTCGATCTCGCAGGCCAGCGTGCCTGCGCCGAGCACCACCTCGGGCTGGTCGTAGGCATGCATCAGCAACGCCCCACTGTTGTGCTGGCGCTCGAGGCAGGCGTCGAACGCCTCGGCGTAGTTGGCACCACCGACCTCGACCTGCGCGCCGAGCCCGGCCAGGACCGAGCGTTTCGCGGCGCTGGCCAACTCGGGCAGGAAGACCTCGCAGCGAACGCCGAGCGCGCGCGCTGCCGCGGCCACCGCGATGCCGGCGTTGCCGCCGGAAGCGATCACCACCCCGGCGGCCGGGATCGGCAGCGAGCGCATGCGGTTGAACATGCCGCGTGCCTTGAAGCTGCCGCCGAGCTGCATCTGCTCGAGCTTGAGCCACACCTCGGCCACCGGCAGCGCGAGATCGGCGCCCCGCAGCCGCACCAGCGGCGTCTGGCGGATGTCGGCGGCAATGCGGGCGGCGGCTTCCTGCACCGCCTCGCGCAGCGCACCGGGCGAGGCACAGGGCAGCGCCGCAACGGCGCCGCCCGCGGGGTTCAGCACCCCTGGATGCAGGCCTGCCTGCACTCCTGCGTCTTCTTCGCGACCTCGGCCTTCGGGGTCGAGGGTTCGTGCTTCTTCTTGTCGCAGGCGACGCGGCACTCGTTGACGGTGGCCGGCTTGCAGCGCGGGCTGTCGGCCTTCTCGCTGGCAGGGGTGACCGGCTGGCTCGGTGGCTTGCCGCCGACGTCGCTGGCGGTGGTCGCGGACGCGCTGGCGGCCAGCACCAGCGCGGCAAGGGTCTGGATCCACATCGGAAGGCTCCCGGGGAGGAACGGAACGCCAATGGTACGCGGCGCTCCCCGCGAGCCAGGGCCGCCACCCAGGCACGGGGTTGTCGCGGGACGGCGCCGGCCCCACGATGGATTCATCGACCCAGCCCGGCCGCCCGCGATGAACACCCCAGACGCCGCCCCGCCCGCCCTGCCAAAGCACCCGCGCCTGCCGCCGGGCCACCCGCTGGCGGCCAAGCTCGAGCACTGGACCAAGCTGCGCGACGAGCTGGCCCAGCTCAACGCCCACCTCGAATACCTGCGGCTGATGCTGCGCATCAACGGCGGGCGCTGAAGTCCACCGCCGCCCCGGCGGCGATCAACTCGTCTGCGTCACCTTGCTGAGGTGCGGCGGGCGGTCGGGGTTGCGCCGGCGCCGCCGCGCCAGCGCTTCGACCATCGGGTACAGGCTCTGCACCGCGGTGATCGGGTCCAGGTCGGGGTGCCCCGCCGGCACCAGCGGCAGCGTCGCGCCCACCGTGCCTTCCGGCGCCGCCAGCAGCACGAGAACACCCCGATCCCGCAGTTCGGCGGCCAACGCCAGCAGCCCGGCCTGCGCCGGCCCGCGCGGCGCGAACAGCAGCACGACGAACCCCGGCTCGACGAGCGCCATCGGGCCGTGGCGCAGCTCGGCCCCGGAGAACGCTTCGGCGTGGATGCCACACACCTCCTTGAGCTTCAACGCCGCTTCCTGCGCCAGCGGCAGCGAGGTGCCCCGGCCGACGACGTAGAGGCCGCTCACGTCGGCCAGCGCGTCGACGCCGGCGCCCCAGTCGGCCGCCGCCGCCTGCTGCAGCGCGCCCGGCAGCGCAGCCAGCGCGTTGAGCGACCCGGCGTCGGCCTGCCAGGCCGCCACCAGTGCGGCGCCGGCCGTCAACTGGGAAATGAAGCTCTTGGTCGCCGCGACGCTGGTCTCGTCACCGGCGTGCAGCGGCACCACCTGCCGGGCGGCACGCGCCAGCGGCGACCCGGCGTCGTTGACGATCGCCAGCGTGCAGGCGCCGCGCTCGCCGAGGGCGGCGATCGGCATCACCAAGTCCGGGCTGCGGCCGGATTGCGAGAACGCCAGCGCCACGAGGCCATCGCCGTCGAGCCGCGACTGGTGCAGTGTCAGCACCGACATCGGCAGCGAGGTCACGAGCCGCCCGAGCCGCGCCATCACCAGGTAGGCGAAGTAGTGCGCAGCGTGGTCCGAACTGCCCCTGGCGACCGTCAGCATCGCGCGAGGGGGATCCCGGCGCCAGTGGCTGCCGATCTCGGCCAGCCGGGGCGTCTCGGCGGCGAGCAAACGCTGCACGGCCTGTGGCGCTTGCAGCGCCTCCTGCAGCATCCGGGTCGTCGGCGTCGCGGTCACCGGCCGATGCTAAGGCGCGCCGCCACGGTGGACCGCCGCCTGCCGCCACCCGCGAGGTCGCTCTCGAGTTGATCCGGCTCCGCCGGGCAACTCGAACCCCCCGCGGGGGGCGGGCCGGGCTGACCCGGCCCTGGGGGTGCTCGTACGTTGATCCGGCTCCGCCGGGCAACTCGAACCCCCCGCGGGGGGCGGGCCGGGCTGACCCGGCCCTGGGGGTGCTCGTACGTTGATCCGGCTCCGCCGGGCAACTCGAACCCCCCGCGGTGGGCGGGCCGGGCTGGCCCGGCCCTGGGGGACTCAGAGCATGTGCCCGTAGCGATCCATCACCTGCGGCAGCGCGTGCCGCATGTGCAACGAGACACCGAGCGCCGCCAGGTGGTTGGCGTTGCGACCGAGCACGTCACGCGCCAGCGGCAGGAAGATCTGCTCTTCGTAGCGCGCGTGGGCGGCGTAACGCTCGACGAGGCGGGCCAGGCCCTCGGTGTCGAGTTGCACCTCCTGCCCCTTGGCCGCGCGGCGCAGCGCAGGCACCAGCCGCCGCCACGCCTCTTCGACCTCGCGGTGCTGCCCGGTCAGGCGGTCGATCTCGTGCTGCACGCGGTCGCGCTCGTCGCCTTCGGTGGCGCTCGCCAGCACCGCCGGGAAGAGCTCGCGCTCCTCGTCGCCGTGGTGTTCGTAGAGCACCTTGTTGAAAAAATCGAGCGCGTCGGCGGCGATCTTGCGTGCCCTTGCCGCGGGCTCCAGCAGCGACGGCAGCGTGCCCAGCGCCGACAGCCGCGTCAGCAGGCCGGCGTGGCAGTCGGAGAACTCGTCGATCGGAGAGGCGGGCTCTTCGGAGCGGGGCGGTTGGGACATCGGAGTCTCCTGGAGTCAATCACCGTCGGCGCCGAGCCGGCGCAAGCGGTCGAACCAGCGCAGCCGGGTGTCGGCGTCGGCGGCGTCGACGCCGCCGATCAGCGTCTCGTGCACCGGCGCGATGCCGACGAAGCCGAGGATGTTGCGCTCGAGCGAACGAACACTGTGCGCGCGGAAGACGAAACGATAGACGAGCGCCGGCATTCCCATCGTGACGACGACCCGTGCCGAGCGGCCGGTAAGCGCCTTCGCGCCGAGCGGCGACTTCGGATCGGGCTTGAACGCGAAGCCGGGCCGTGCCAGCTGTTCGATGAAGCCCTTCAGCAGCGCGGGCATGTCGCCCATCCACAGCGGGAAGAAGAACACCAGGTGTTCGGCCCACAACACGTCCTGCTGCACCGACGCCAGTGAGGGCGGCACCGGGGTCGAGGTCCACTCGGCTTGCGAGCGCAGCAGCGGGAAGTCGAGTCTCGCGACGTCGACGCGCCGCACCTCGTGGCCGGCAGCGAGCGCCGCCCCGGCATAGGCATCGGCAAGCGCATGCCCAAGATGACCACCGGCCGGGTCGGGGTGCCCCTGAACGACGAAGATGCGGCGCGACGCCGATGACATGCATCAATGCTGCGATGCGGCAGCGCCGGGGCGGTTGACCGGCGTCAACCGCCGCGCAAGCCTCAGGGCAGTTTGCCCGGTCCCCAAAGCTGCTGCAGGCGCGCGTCGCGACCGCAACTCGTCCGGTAGTACCGGTAGCGCAGCGGGTTATTCAGGTGGTAGTTCTGGTGGAATTCCTCGGCCTCGTAGAAGGCACCCGCGCGTTCGATCGGCGTCACGATCGGCTCCTTGAACGGCTTGGTCTTCTCCAGCGCCTTCAGCGAGGCCTGCGCGGCAGCGAATTGCGCATCGTCGTGCGCATAGATCGCGGTGCGGTACGGCGAGCCGATGTCGCAGAACTGGCGGTCCTTGACCGTCGGGTCGATGCTGCGCCAGAAGACGTCGAGCAGCTTCTCGTAGCTGACGCGGGCCGGGTCGTAGACCACGCGCACCGCTTCGGCGTGGCCGGTGGTCTTCGCGGCCACCTGCTCGTAGCGCGGGTTCGCGAGATGGCCGCCGGTGTAGCCCGAGGTGGTGGAGATCACGCCCGGCACCTTGTCGAAGTCGGCCTCGACGCACCAGAAGCAGCCGCCCGCGAAGGTCGCCGACGCGGTCTTCGCCGGGGCGGCGGCCTGGCCATGTGCGCCTGCGGCGGCCACCGCCGCCAGCGCAACCAGCGTGTGCACCGCCCTCATGCCGCGGCCTCGAAGCGCAGCGCGACCCCGTTGTTGCAGTAGCGCTTGCCCGTCGGGCGCGGGCCGTCGTCGAAGACATGGCCCTGGTGCCCACCGCAGCGCGCACAGTGGTACTCGGTGCGGGGCAGGATCAGCTTGAAGTCGGTCCGGGTGCCGAGTGCATCGGGCAGCGGCTGGAAGAAGCTCGGCCAGCCGGTTCCGCTTTCGTACTTCGCGTCGGAGCCGAACAGCGGCAGATCGCAGCCGGCGCAGCGGTAGATCCCGCGGCGCTTCTCGTGGTTCAGCGGGCTCGAACCCGGCGGCTCGGTGGCCTCCTTGCGCAGCACCGCATAGGCGTGGCCGGAGAGGCGCTGCCGCCACTCGGCGTCGGAGAGAACCACCGCATCGGCGCGGGTCGGCTTCGACGCCGCGTTGGCGGCGGCGGGTGCGCCGAGGCCCAGGCTCGAGAGGATGCCGAGGAACTGCTTGCGGGTCATCGTGGGGCTCCTTCTGGGAAGAACCGCTTCGTCGCGCCATCGTCGCCACCCTTACGGGGCGGGCGGTGGCAGACCGTGACGGTAGGCGCCTGCGCGACGACGCAGTGCCGGCCGCGCCGGATGACCCTTCGCGCGTCAGTCCGGCGCCGCCAGCACCACCGACTGCTTGCGCGTCTGGCCGGCACGCCACAGCGTCAGCGTCACGGTGTCGCCGGGTTGGTGGCGCTCGAGCTGCGACAGCATGTCGTCGAGGTCGGCGACGGGCTGGTCGTTGATCGCGGTGATGACGTCGCCCGCCACCACCTCGCCGCGGTTGCCGCGGCGGAACGGCTGCAGCCCGCCGCGCGCCGCCGGGCTGCCCGGTGCCACCTGCACCAGTGGCACCCCCTTGGGCAGGTTGAGCGCCTGGCGCAGCGCCGGCGGGCCGGAGGTGACACCGATCGCCGGCCGCACGAAACGGCCGTCGCGGATCAGCCGCGGCACGATGCGGTTCACTTCGTCGACCGGGATCGCGAAGCCGATGCCTGCACTGGCTCCGCTCGGGCTGGCGATCTGCGTGTTGACGCCGATCAGCCGGCCGGCCGAGTCGAGCAGCGGGCCGCCGGAGTTGCCGGGGTTGATCGCGGCGTCGGTCTGGATCACGCCGCGGATGGTGCGGCTGTTGAACGACTCGATCTCGCGGTTGAGCGCGCTGACGATGCCGGTGGTCAGCGTCTGGTCGAGCCCGAACGGGTTGCCGATCGCGTAGACGCGCTGGCCGACCACCAGGTCGCGGCTGGCGCCGATCGCGATCGGCGGCAGCTTCTCCTTCGGCGCCGCGATCTTCAGCACCGCGAGGTCGCGGTCCGGAAAGGCGCCAACCAGCTCGGCGTCGAAGCTGCTCTGGTCGGCCAGGGTCACGCGCGCGCTGCTGGCGCCCTGGATGACGTGGAAGTTCGTGACGATGTGGCCCGCCGCGTCCCAGACGAAGCCGGTGCCGGTGCCGCGTGGCACCTGCTGCACGTTCATCGAGAAGAGGTCGCGCTGCACGCCGATCGACGTGATGTGCACCACCGACGGCGAGGTCTTGCGGAAGAGATCGATGTTGGCCAGCTCGTCTGCGGCCAGCGGCCCTCTCGGCGCCACCGCGCGCGGCACGGCGTCGGGCCGGCTCTCGACGCAGGCCGGGATCGCAAGAAAGGCGAGCAGCAGCGCCAGGCTGGCCAGCGGCCACAGCCGGCCGGGGCGGCGGGCGGAAGAGGGCAGGGTGTTCATCCGGATCGATGGCTGGAGGACGCCGGGGCCCGGCGCGCGGCGATGCTATCTGCGGGCGGACGCCACCTTGTCAAGCGCCGTCGCGATACCAGCTGGCCACCGAGGTGAGGTCGTCGCTCCAGCCCGACAAGGGCGCCACCAGCCGCCGGCCGAGCCCGGCCACCGAGGGGCGGAACACCAGCGGGTGGATGTGGAAATCGTTGCAGACGAGGTCGTTCATGCGGATGAACATCGCCACGCGCTTCACCGCGTCGAGCTCGGTGTCGGCGGCGCGGTAGAGGCGGTCGTACTCGTCGCTGCGCCAGCGGCTGATGTTGCGGCCCTGCCACTTGTTGGCCTTGGTCGCGAACTCCCACGACACGTAGCGGTCCATCAGCCGCACCGGGTCCGGCGGGCCCATGTTCTGCGTGTACATCTGCAGGTCGGCCCAGAACTTCGAGTTGGTGTCCGGGTTGGCGACATCGGCGCCGAAGTACACCGCTGCCGTCACCGCCTTCAGCTCGATGTCGATGCCGGCCTTCGCGCAGGCCTGCTTGACGATCGTCTGCACCTTCTGCCGCGCGCCGTTGATCGAGGTCTGGTAGACGAAGCGCATCTTGCGCCCATCCTTCTCGCGGATGCCGTCGCCGCCACGCTTCCAGCCGGCGGCGTCGAGCAGCGCGTTGGCCTTGTCGATGTCGAACTCGAAGCGGGTGTTCGGGCTGCGGAAGCGCGCCGGGTTGTTGACGACGTTGGCGGTGGCGATGCCGCCGCGGCCGTAGACGAAGTCCTGCACGCTTCGGCGGTCGAGCAGCAGCGCCATCGCGCGGCGCGCCTCCTTGTCGCGCCACACCGGGTGGCGGGAGCTGGCGTGTCCGCGTTCGCCCTCGACCTCCGTCCAGGGGTCGTGCCAGGGCAGCTCGACGAACTCGAGTGCGCCGCCGGGGGAGTAGACGACGCGACCGCGGCCGCCGTTCTCGAGCCGCTTCAGCACATCGTCCTCGACCTGCAGGTTCCACGCGTAGTCGTACTCGCCGGTCTGCAGCACCGCGCGTGCGGCGCTGGTGGCATCGCCGCCGCCCTTGAGTTCGACGCTGTCGAAGTGCGGCTTGTTCGGCTGGTGGTACGCGGGGTTGATCTCGCCGCGAAGCTGGTCGCCGGGCTTGAAGTCGATGAAGCGGAAGGCGCCGGTGCCCACCGGCTTCAGGTTGTTCGGCGCCTCGCGCGAGCGCGAGCCGAGGTAAGGGGCGAACAGATGCTTCGGGATCAGCAACACGGTGCAGTACGGGCGCGACCAGAACGGCGTCGGCTTGTCGAAGACCAGCCGCACGGTGTGGCTGTCGATCTTCTCGGCCCTCATCTCGTTGAAGGCGCCGAGCGTGGTGGCCGCGGTTGCGGGGTCGGTGGCCCATTGCCAGTTGAAGACGAAGTCGTCGGCGGTGAACGGCGTGCCGTCGTGCCAGGCCACACCGCGCTTGAGCTTCCACACCACCGAGCGGCCGTCGGCGGCGACGGTGCCGGCCTCGCGGCTCGGGATCTCGGCGGCCAGGATCGGCTGCAGCACACCCTCGGCGTCCCAGCGCGCCAGCGGCTCGTAGAAGAGGCAGGCGCCGAGGTTGTCCTTGGTGCCGGTGGCGAAATGCGGGTTCAGCGACGTCGGGCCCTGCCACAGCAGCAACTTCAGCGGCCCGCCGCCGCCGCGGCGCGTGGGCCGGTACGGCGGGTCGGTCGAAGGCTGGGCGATGCCGGCGTCGGCCAGCAGCGCCCAGGCCGCCGGCGCGCCGATGCCGAAGGTGGCCAGCCGCTGCACGAAGGCGCGCCGCGGCAGCGTGCCGCGCCCTACCCGGGCGATCAGCGATCGCAACTGTCTTTCGTTCATGGCTGCTCCCCGTCGGCGCGCGTGCGCGGCCTGAAGATCGCGTAGTTGCCGTTGGCCTGCGCCACCAGCGTCTGTTCGAGCCAGATGCGCGACTCGAGGTTGGCCACCGTCTTGCCGCGGTTGACCAGCTCGGTGCGGCACACCAGGCGGCCCGAGGCCACCGGCTTGAAGTAGTTGATCTTGATCTCGATCGTCGCGCAGATCTCGCCCTCGGACAGCGTCGGGTACAGCGCCGCGCCCATGCCGGTGTCGGCCATCGCGTAGAGCACGGCGCCGTGCACCACCCGGTGCGGGTTCAGGTGCTCGGGCACGACGGTCAGGGACATCGTGCTCGCACCCGCGCTGCGGTCCTCGAGTTGCAGGTCGATCAGCTCGGCGAAGGGGTGGGCGCTCATCCCGACTTCCCTTCGCCCGGGGTCAGCACCGCCATCGTGATTCGCGAGACGCAGGTCAGCCGCCCGGCATCGTCGTGCAGGTCGATCTGCCAGACCTGCGTGCTGCGGCCGATGTGCACCGGCCGGGCGGTGCCGGTGACCCAGCCGTCGCGAACGCTGCGGATGTGGTTGGCGTTGATGTCCAGCCCCACCACCTGCTGCCCCGGCGGGCACGACCATGCGGCGCCGCAGGAGCCGAGCGACTCGGCCAGCAGCACCGAGATGCCGCCGTGCAGGATGCCCATCGGCTGGCGCGTGCGCGCATCGGCCGGCGCGCGGCCGCGGATGAAGTCGTCGCCGACCTCGACGAACTCGATCCCCAGGTGCTGAACCGTGGTGCCGAGATGCAGCGTGTTGAGGATCTCGACCGACAGCGGGCGTTTCCAGATCATCGCGGGCAGACCTTTCAATGGGGCCGCGGCGGGCGGCAGTGGAAGATCGCGCGGTCGACGCGGCCGTCGTTCATCAGCAGCACCACCGAGTCGCCGTCGCCGACGAGTTCGATCCAGCCGTCGAGCGGCGTGCGCTGCAGCGACTTCTCGCGCCCCCAGCGCCACGGCCGCTCCCCCACCGACAGGCGGCCGATGTTCCAACGACGGCTGAAGACCTCGGCGCGCACCAGCTGGTAGCGCGTGGGGTCGCGCGGCGATACCGCGACGTCGAGCTCGAGCCCGAAGTAGCGGATGCGGCGAACCGCGTGCAGGCTGCCGTCGGCGAGCCGCAGTTCGGCGTCGGCGACCTTGTGCTTGCCGATGTTGAACAGCGACGGGTAGTGCGTCGACAGCGTCACCGCGTACTTGCCGCCGCGGCAAGAGAACCAGTCGGCGTCGACCTTGACCGCAGTGGCCGCCGTCTGCTGCGCACCGGCCGTGGCGACGGCCAGCGCCATTAGCGCCGGCAGGCCGACCGGAGGGCGGGCAATGGGCATTGGGCAAGCCCTTTCGTCATCGGGCTCGGCACGGCATTCAGGTCGCCCCACCGGGCAGCCGGAAAGGCTCGACCTTGTCCTGCTCGGCGGCGTCGTTGCGCGCGACGATCGCTCGCGCCGGGGAGTCGGCGTCGAGGTTGACCGCCTCGTGCGGCACGCCGGGCGGCACGAAGAGGAAGTCGCCCGCCTCGCTGACCACCTCGTGCTGCAGCCGCGACCCCCAGCGCGTCAGCACACGGCCCTCGAGCACGTAGATGCCGGTCTCGTAGCCGAGGTGGCGGTGCGGCTCGGAGCGGCCACCGGGCGGGATCACGACGACATGCATCGACAGCCCCCGCGCACCGACCGTGCCGCCGGAGATGCCGATGAAGTACGGCAGCCGCTGTCGCGACATCACCTCGCGGTCGGGGCGGACCGCCTTCAGCTCGGCTTCGGTGTCCACGCGGCATGCTCCTCGGGTGGCAAACGGCAGCGGCAAGTTAGCACAGGCGCCGCAGCACCGACGGTCGGTGCCGCCGATTCCGGAGACTAACTGACGATGTAAGCGGCTGCGCCGGTGGCGATCAGCGTGCCTTCGTCGTTGACCAGCCGCATCTGCGTCGAGCCGACGCGCCCGCCGAGGCGCGTGGTCTCGGCGCTGGCGACGAAGTGCCTGCCGACCCCCTGGCGCAGGTAGTCGACGCGCAGGTCGATCGTCCCCAGCCGCGAGATGCGTTGCAGCACCTGCATCGTGTTGTCGCCGGGGTGGCGCGCGGCGATGCCGACCATCGCCGCCAGGCCTCCGGTGGCGTCGAGCACCGCCGAGATCACGCCGCCGTGCAGCCGGCCGGAGGCGACGTGGCCGACCAGTTCCTTGCGCATCGAGAAGCGCGCGCGCACGTCGCCCACCTTCAGCGACTCGACGGTGAGTCCGATCACCTGGTTGAAGGCGATGTGGTGTTCGAACAGCTCCACCAGCACCGACTCGAGCCGCGCCTGCTCGGTGGCGCTGCGGGGCTCGACGGTCGGTGGCGCGGTCACGTGGCGGCGGCCGTCGAAGGTGCGGCGGCGAGGCCGAGGATCTGCCGCGCCTGCGCCGGGCTGGCCACCGAGCGGCCGGCGTTGCGTGCGCAGCGCGCCAGCGCCTCGATCAGCACGCCGTTGCCCGACGCGCGCTCGCCGCCGGGCAGGTAGAAGGTGTCCTCGAGCCCGGTGCGCAGCATGCCGCCCAGTTCGGCCACCTTCTGGTGCACCGGCCAGATCTCGCCGCGGCCGATCAGCGTCGCCTGCCACACCGCGCCCGGCGGCGCGTAGCGCGGCAGCAGCGCCAGCAGCTCGGCGTCGCAGGGCATGCCGCTGGCGACACCCATCACGAAGTTCAGCTCCGGCACGCCGGTGAACATGCCGGCCTCGAGGTACATGCCGACGCTGCGGACGATGCCGACGTCGAAACACTCGAATTCCGGGTGGGTGCCGGTCTCGGCCATCACGTCGAGGAACTGCTTGACCTTGTCGACCGGGTTGTCGAAGACCATCGGCGGCCAGGCCCACTGGCCGTTGCTCTTGATCTTCAGGTAGTTCAGGCTGCCGGCGTTGCAGGCGGCGATCTCGGGGCGAACACGCCGCAGGCAGGCGGCGGGGCCGGAGATGTCCTTGCCGACAACGCCGGTGGTGAGGTTGACCACGATGCCCGGGCAGGCGTCGCGGATCGCGGCGACGACCTCGGCCACCACCTCGGGCTCCCAGCTCGGCAGGTGGCCCATGCCCGGCTCCTGCCGGCGCACGTGCACGTGAACGATGCTGGCGCCGGCGGCGAAGGCGTCGCGCGCCTCGGCGGCCATCTGCGCCGGCGTCACCGGCACCGGGTGCTGCTTGGGGTCGGTCAGCACGCCGGTCAGCGCGCAGGTCAGGATCGCCAGGTCAGCGCTCATCTTGCCTCCTTGGCCCTGCGGGCCTTCGTCCGAGGGGTGCAGACCCGACCGGGAGACCCGGATCGGGTTCACTCCTCGATCTCCAGTTCCACCAGCAGCGCGCCGGCGGCGACGGTCTGGCGCTCGGCCACCAGCACCTGCTTGACGGTGCCGGCGGCGCCGGCGTGAAGCCACATCTCCATCTTCATCGCCTCGACGCAGACCAGCGCCTGGCCGTGCACGACCGCATCGCCCTCGGCGACCGCGAGCTTCGCGACCACGCCAGCCACCGGCGCTCGGGCGCGCCGGGCGTCGGCGGTCGACTCGTTGCGCGGCACCGGCGAAGGCTCGCTGAAGGTGTGCACCGCGCCGTCGATCGCGATCTGCAGCCGCTCGCCGTCGTCGTTGTACAGCGCGCGGCGCTGAACGCCGCCCTCGGCGTAGCGGACGATGTCGGCGCTGCGCGAGACGATGCGCAAGCCCTCGGGCGGCGCCAGCATCCGCCGCACCTCGCCCTGGCACTGCAGCGCGACCTCGAACCGCGCGACGCTCGCCGGCCGAGGCGCCGGCGCGCCGGCGCGCAGCGCGGCGGCGAGCCGCCAGGCCGCTTCCGGCGGTGCCGGGCGCTGCAGCAGCGGCTCGCCGGTGGCCGACCACTCGTCGAGCAAGGTGGTCGTCATCGCCGCGCCTCTGAACCGCGGGTGGCACAGCAGGTCACGCAGGAAGCGGCCGTTGTTGGCGACGCCGAACAGCGGCACCTCCTCGAGCGCGTGCACCAGGCGGCGGATCGCATCGTCGCGGCTGCTGCCATGGGCGACGAACTTGGCGACCATCGCGTCGTAGAACGGCGTCACCTCGCTGCCGGCCCGGATGCCGTGGTCGATGCGGACTGCCGAGCGCCGGGGCGACCAGCCGGTGATGCGGCCGGCCTGCGGCTTCCAGCCGTCGTACGGGTCCTCGACGATCAGCCGCGCCTCGATGGCGTGGCCGGCGAACGTGATCTCGTGCTGCGCCAGCGGCAACGGCTCGCCCTGCGCGATGCGGAGCTGCCACTCGACGAGGTCGAGCCCGGTGACAAGCTCGGTGACCGGATGTTCGACCTGCAGCCGGGTGTTCATCTCGAGGAAGTAGTGCCGCTGCTCGCCGTCGACGATGAACTCGACCGTGCCGGCGCCGACATAACCAACCGCCTGGACGGCAGCGACGGCGTCGCGCCCCATCGCCTCGCGCATCGCCGGACCGACGATCGGCGAAGGCGCCTCCTCGAGCACCTTCTGCCGCCGGCGTTGTGCGGTGCAGTCACGCTCGCCCAGATGCACCGCGTGGCCATGGCGGTCGCAGAAGACCTGGATCTCGATGTGGCGGCCTCCCTCGACCAGCCGCTCGAGCATCAGCGTGCCGTCGCCGAAGGCGCTTTGCGCCTCGCGACGGGCGCCGGCCAGCGCCTCGGGCAGCTCGGCCATCGTTCGCACCAGCCGCATGCCACGGCCGCCGCCGCCCGCGACCGCCTTCACCAGCAGCGGCAGGCCGAGCTTTGCGGCCTCGGCAGCCAGCCGCTCGTCGCCCTGCTCGTCGCCGAGGTAGCCGGGCACACAGGGCACCCCTGCGTCGCGCATGCGGCGCTTGGCCTCGGCCTTGCTGCCCATCGCGCGCATCGCGGCCGCCGGCGGGCCGACGAAGACGAGGCCAGCGGCCTCGCAGGCGTCGACGAACTCGGCGCGTTCGGACAGGAAACCGTAGCCGGGGTGCACCGCGTCGGCACCGGTGCACGCGGCGGCGTCGATCAGCGCGGCGATGTTCAAGTAAGACTCGGCCGCCGGAGCGCCGCCGATCGCCACCGCCTCGTCGGCCAGCGACACATGCGGCGCCGGTGCGTCGGCGCTGCTGTACACCGCCACCGTGCGGTAGCCGAGCCGGCGCGCGGTGCGGATGACCCGGCAGGCGATCTCCCCGCGGTTGGCGACAAGCAGCTTGGTGAACATGCGGGATCGTCGGTCGGCGAGCAGATTCGCGGCAGGCGGTGCGCCGCCTACTCCGGGGCCCAGCTCGGCTTGCGCTTCTGGATGAAGGCGGCCGTGCCCTCGGCGGCCTCGGGGCCGGCGGCGGCGCGGGCGAAGACCTCCGCCGCCTCCTGCACCAGCGAGGCCGGGCTGTGCAGCCGGGCCTTCGCGAGCAGCGCCTTGGTGGCCGCCAGCGCGCCCGGCGCGCAGCGCAGGATGTCGGCCAGCACGCGCTTCAGGGCCCAGTCGAGCGACTCGGCGTCGATGTGCACCTCGTGCACCAGCCGCAGGCGCAAGGCCTCGGCGGCGTCGACCTTCGCTCCGGTGACGGCGAGCCGCCGCGCCTCGGCGTAGCCGAGCCGCTCGACGAGAAACGGCCCCACCTGCGCCGGAACCACGCCGAGCCCGGTCTCGGGCAGGCGGAACACCACCGTCTCGTCGGCCAGCGTGACATCGGCGACGCAGGCGAGCCCGAAGCCGCCGCCCATCACCGTGCCCTGCACCATTGCCACCACCGCCAGCGGGCTGGACGCGTAGGCCACGCACAGCTCGCCGAAGACGGCGTTGCTCTTTGCGATCGCGTTCGGGTCGTCGGCCGAACGCGCCCGCGCGGCGGCCATGTCCTTGATGTCGGCACCGGCGCAGAAGTGGCCACCGGCGCCTTGCAGCACCAGCACGCGCGTGGTGCCGTCTCGTTCGGCGTCGGCGAGCACGGTGCCCAGCTCGGCCACCATGCGCTGCGACATCGCGTTGCGCACTTGCGGGCGGTTCAGCGTCACGTGCAGCACCGGGCCCTCGGCGCGAACGAGCAGCGTCTCGAAGGCGGTGGTCATCGCTGCGCCCCCCGGCTCGCGCCAGGAAGGGGCCCCGTCGCGACGCGAGCCGGTCCCGCCCAGCAGGAAGGTGCCTCGACGCGTGGCCTTGCGCGGCTCATTCCCGGCGCCCCGGCAACGTGCCTTCGAGCTTGCAGATGATGCCGAGCATGATCTCGTCGGCACCGCCGCCGATCGACATCAGCCGCGAGTCGCGGTAGGCCTGTGAAACCGGATTGTCGGCGGTATAGCCCATGCCGCCCCAGTACTGCAGGCAGCTGTCGGCGACTTCGCGCACCAGGCGGCCTGCCTTCAGCTTGGCCATCGACGCGAGCTTGGTGACATCCTTGCCGCCGACATACATCTCCACCGCGCGGTAGGTCAGCGCACGCAGCGCCTCGAGCTCGGTGCGAAGCTCGGCGAGGCGGAAGTGGATGACCTGGTTGTCGAGAAGCGGCTTGCCGAAGGTGTGGCGCTGGCGCGTGTACTCGATCGTCTGGTCGATGATCTTGTCCATGCCGGTCAGCGCCGACGCCGCGCCCCACAGGCGTTCCTCCTGGAACTGCAGCATCTGGAAGGTGAAGCCCATTCCCTCGGCGCCGATCAGGTGACGCCGCGGCACACGAACGTTGTCGAAGAACAGCAGCGCGGTGTCGGAGCTGTGCATGCCGATCTTGTGGATCTTCTGCTTCGTGATGCCCGGGGCGTCCATCGGCACGACGATCAGGCTCTTGTTCTTGTGCACCGGGCCTTCGCCGGTGTTGGCCAGCAGGCAGCACCAGTCGGCCTTGAGGCCGTTGGTGATCCACATCTTCGAGCCGGTGATGACGTAGTCGCCGCCGTCGTGCTTCGCGGTCGTCTTCACCGCGGCGACATCGCTGCCGCCGCCGGGCTCGCTGACACCCAGGCAGGCCACGTAGTCGCCGGCGATCGTCGGCGCCAGGAACTCCTTGCGCAGCTCGTCGCTGCCGAAGCGCGCCAGCGCCGGCGTCGCCATGTCGGTCTGCACGCCGATCGCCATCGGCACGCCGCCGCAGGCGCAGTGGCCGAGCGCCTCGGCCATCACCATCGAGTAGCTGAAGTCGAGATTCGCGCCGCCGTAGGCCTCGGGGTACTTCAGGCCGAGCAGCCCGAGGTCGCCGAGCTTCTTGAAGACCTCGTGCGATGGGAACTCGCCGGCGGCCTCCCAGGCCGGCACATGCGGGTTGATCTCCTTCTCGACGAAGCGCTTGACGGTGTCGGCGATCTGCCGGTGTTCCTGCGTGAACTGCATGGGGTCTCCTAAAACCGGGCGATGCCGAAGGTGTTGGGCCGCAGCGTGCGGCGCGAGGCCTCGGCGACGATGTCGAGCACGAGGCCGAGGATCCGGCGCGTGTCGCGCGGGTCGATGATGCCGTCGTCCCACAGCCTCGCGGTGCCGTAGAGCGCGGCGCTCTCGGCGTCGAGGCGGCGGCGCAGCGCGTCGCTCATCGCCGCCAGCGCCTCGTCGTTGGCGCTCTGGCCCATGCGCTCGAGCTTGTTGCGGTTGACGATGTCCATCACCTTGGCCGCCTGCGCGCCGCCCATCACCGCGGTGCGTGCGCTCGGCCACGCGAAGATGAAGCGCGGGTCGAAGCCGCGCCCGCACATGCCGTAGTTGCCGGCGCCGAAGCTGCCGCCGAGCACGATCGTGAACTTCGGCACCCGGGCATTGGCCACCGCCTGGATCATCTTGCTGCCATGCTTGATGGCACCGGCCTGCTCGGCGGCGCGTCCGACCATGTAGCCGGTGGTGTTCTGCAGGAACAGCAGCGGCGTTCCCGACTGGTCGCACAGCTGGATGAACTGCGCCGCCTTGGTCGAACCCTCGGGCTGGATCGGCGCGTTGTTGCCGACGATGCCGACGCGGTGGCCTTGCAGCCGGGCGTGGCCGCAGATCGTGTCGGCGGCAAGCATGGCCTTGAACTCGAGGAAATCGCTGTCGTCCACCAGCCGCGCCACCACCTCGCGCATGTCGTAGGGTTCGCGGTCGTCGGCCGGCACCACGCCCATCAGCTCCTCGGCCGGGTAGCGCGGCTCCGGGGCGGGGTTGCGCGGGCCCTCGACGAGGTCCCACTCGAGCTTGTCGATCAGTTCCCGCGCGATCGCGATCGCGTGGGCGTCGTTCTCGGCCAGGTACTCGCCGAGCCCGGTGATGCTGGCATGCATCTCGGCGCCGCCGAGCTCCTCGTCGCTGGCGTCCTCGCCGATCGCCGCCTTCACCAGCGGCGGGCCGGCGAGGAAGATGCTCGAGCGCCCGCGCACCAGCACGACGTAGTCCGAGAGCCCGGGCAGATAGGCGCCGCCGGCGGTGGACGACCCGTGCACGACGGCGATCTGCGGGATCCCGGCCGCCGACAGCCGCGCCTGGTTGGCGAAGGTGCGGCCGCCGTCGACGAAGATCTCGGCCTGGTACATCAGGTTGGCGCCGCCCGACTCCACCAGGTGCACATGCGGCAGCTTGTTGTCGCGCGCCAGTTCCTGCGCGCGCAGCCCCTTCTTCAGCCCCATCGGCGCCACGGTGCCGCCCTTGACGGCGCTGTCGCTCGCCGACACCAGCACGCGCTTGCCGGCGACGATGCCGATGCCGACGATCGAACCACCGCCCTGCACGCTTTTCTTGCCGTCGTCGTCGTGCATGCCGAGGCCGGCGAGAGGGCTCAGCTCGAGGAACGGGGTGCCGCGGTCGAGCAGCCGCGCGACACGCTCGCGCGGCAACAGCTGACCACGCTGCTCGAAACGCTCGCGCTTGCTGGCCGATTCGGCCACCACCCGCGCCTGCAGCGCCAGCACCTCGGCCAGCCGTTCGTGCATGCGCCCGGCGTTGGCACGGAAGGCAGCCGACGCGGGGTCGAGGGCGCTCGTGAGGGCCGGCACGCTACCTCAGGACTTCCGGCGTCACCGCGCGGTGGAAGCCGTCGAACGGCACCGACTTCGCGCCGCCGCCGAGAGGAAAGACTTCGCTGCCGAGCGAGGCCGCACCGTCGATCTGCAGCGTCACGCCGCTGACGAAGGCCGCCGCCGGCGAGAGCAGGAAGACGATGGCGGCGCTGACCTCGGCCTCGAGCCCGAGGCGGCCCAGCGGCACATGCTGGCGCAGCTTCGGGATGATGCTGCGCATCGCGCCGCCGTAGGTGTCCATGCCGCTGGAGGCGATCCAGCCCGGTGCCACCGCGTTGACGCGCACGCCGGCATGTGCCCACTCGTAGGCGGCGGTCATCGTCAGGTTGCTCATGCCGGCGCGGGCGGCACCGCTGTGGCCCATGCCGGGCATGCCGTTGCGGAAGTCGGCCGTCATGTTGACGATGGCGCCGCCGTGCTGCTGCATGCTCTGCAGGAACACCTCGCGCATCATCAGAAAGCCGCCGGTGAGGTTGTTGGCGACGACGGCGTCGAAACCCCGCTTCGAGATCGCCATCAGCGGCGACGGGAACTGCCCGCCGGCGTTGTTGACGAGGCCGTCGACGCGGCCGTGTCGGGCGACGACTTGCGCGACGCCGGCCTTCACCGCCTCCTCGTCGCGGATGTCGAAGGCCACGGGGTCACAGCGGCCGCCGTCCTCGGCGATCTCGGCCGCCACCGCGGCCAGCCGCTCGGCCTTGCGGCCGCTGACCACCACCTGCGCGCCGAGCGCGGCCAGCTCGTGCGCGGTGCAGCGGCCGATGCCGCTGCCGCCACCGGTCACCCAGCAGACGCGGCCGGCGAACAGGCCGGGGCGAAAGACGCTGCGGTAGCCGGCCGGGACGGCAGGAGGCGGGGCTGGGCTCGGCATGCCGCTATTTGGACATCTGCATGACGTTAACGTCAATCAGCTGGCGCATAGGGTATTCCACGACCATCCAGTGCCGGTGCGCTGGCTACGATGCCGCCGAAGCGGACAACCCCACCTGCGAGGACTGACGAATGGACTTCCAAGCCTGCACGGAGGCGCTGCGCGCCAAGGTCGGCGAATCGAGCGGCCTGAACGCCACACTGAAGTTCGACTGCGGTGCCGACGGCGTCGTGATGATCGACGGCAAGTCCGTTCCCAACACCGTCAGCAACACCGACGGCGAGGCCGACTGCACGATCACGATCACCACCGAGAACCTGGCCGCGATGCTGAAGGGCGAGCTCGACCCCGCGGCCGGCTTCATGACCGGGCGCTTCAAGGTCGGCGGCGACCTGAGTGTCGCCCTCAAGCTGCAGCGCGTGGTGTGAGCGCCGTCGCGCCGCCGGTGTCGCGCCGCGGCAGCCAGGCAGCGCGCGAGGCCGTGGCCTCGCACCTGGACGAGGGCAGCGGCGTGCTGTTCGGCATTGCCGAGCTTTGCGCCGAGTTCGGCATCACGCTGCGCACGATCCGCTTCTACGAGGACAAGGGGCTGCTCGCGCCGCGGCGTGTCAACGGCGCCCGCGTCTACACCCGTCGCGACCGCGCCCGGCTCGGGCTGATCCTGCGTTCGAAGGCGATCGGCGCCTCGCTTGGCGAGATCAAGCATTTCCTCGACCTCTACGGTGCACATGGCGAAGGTCGCGTGCAGCAGGCACGCTGGGTGCGCGAGCGCACCGACGCCGCGATCCGCGAGCTGGAAGAGAAGCGCGACGCGATCGACGCCACGCTCGCCGAGCTGCGCCTGATCAACGCCGCGGTTCGCAAGCACCTGGAGGGGAGATGAGCCCCCACGTTCCCCCCGGTCTCTGCCGCCTTGGGGTGCATGGTCGACGGACCGGCGGAGCGGGGTCCGTGCCATTCCTTGGTTTTCGAGTCTTTCGATCGAGAGTGGAATGAGCCTGCCGAACTTCCCCTCGGCCTGGATGGACGAGGAGCACCGCACGCTGCAGCAGTCGGTGGCGCGCTTCTTCGCCGAGCGCTGGGTGCCGCAGGCGGCGGCCTGGCGCGAGGCCGGCCAGATGCCGATCGAGACCTGGCGCGAGGCGGGTGCGCAGGGGCTGCTGTGCCTGTCGACGCCGGCCGAGTACGGCGGTGCGGGCGGCAACTTCGGCCACGACGCGGTGGTCATCCTCGAGGCGGCGCGCGCCTGCCTGAACGGCTTCGGCGGCGGGCTGCACTCGGCGATCGTCGCGCCCTACCTCATCCACTGCGGCAGCGAGGAGCAGAAGCGCCGCTTCCTGCCGCGAATGGTCACCGGCGAGCTGGTGAGCGCGATCGCGATGACCGAGCCCGGCACCGGCTCCGACCTGCAGGCGGTGCGCACCAGCGCGCGGCGCGACGGCGACCACTACGTGATCGACGGCGCCAAGACCTTCATCACCAACGGCCAGAACGCCAACTTCGTCGTCGTCGTCTGCAAGACCGACCGCGGCGCCGGGGCCAAGGGCGTCTCGCTGCTGCTGGTCGAAACCGACCAGGCCGAAGGCTTCCGCCGCGGCCGCCGCCTCGACAAGGTGGGGCTGAAATCGCAGGACACCTCGGAGCTGTTCTTCGACGGCGTTCGCGTTCCGGCCGAGAACCTGCTCGGCGGTGTCGAGGGCCGGGGCTTCTTCCAGCTGATGGAGCAGCTGCCGCAGGAGCGGCTGATCATCGCGCTGCAGGGTGTGGCGGCGATGGAGCGTGCGCTCGACGAGACGCTCGCCTACGTCAAGCAGCGCCAGGCCTTCGGGCGCACGGTGTGGGACTTCCAGAACACCAAGTTCAAGCTCGCCGAGGTGCAGGCCACCGTGCTCGCGACACGTGCCTTCGTCGATGCCTGCATGGTGTCGCACCTGAAGGGCGAGCTCGACGCCGCGCGCGCGGCGCTGGCCAAGAGCTGGGTCAGCGAGCAGCAGGGCAAGGTGATGGACGAGTGCCTGCAGCTCTTCGGCGGCTACGGCTACATGATGGAGTACCCGATCGCCGAGCTGTACGTCGACGCGCGTGTGCAGCGCATCTATGGCGGCACCAACGAGATCATGAAGGAACTCGCTTCGCGGTTCATGTGACCACCGCGGTCCGCGCCATGCTCGCCCACTCGTCGCCCGAAGCCCCGCTGCCGGCGCTGCTCGATCGCCTGCACACCGACGGCTACGTGATCCTGCCCCGGCTGTTGCCGCCACCGCAGGTGCAGGCCATCCGCAACGCGCTGGCACCCTGGCTGCAGGGGCGCTTGACCGGGCGCAACGACTTCGAAGGCTACAAGAGCGAACGTGTTTACGCGCTGCTCGCCAAGAGTCCGGTGTTCGCCGAACTGGCCGCGCACCCGCTGGTGCTGGACCTCTGCGAACGGGTGCTGGGGCCGAACTTCCTGCTCTCGGCCTGCCTGGCGATCAACACCCACCCGGGCGAGACGGCGCAGGCGATGCACTTCGACGACAGCTTCTACCACCTGCCCCGGCCGCGGCCGGCCTGCGGCGTGAGCGCGTTCTGGGCGATCGACGACTTCACACCCGACAACGGCCCGACCGAGATCATCCCCGGCAGCCACCTCTGGGGCAACGAAGAGCCGGAGGGCGCCACCCACTTCGAAGAGAGCTTCCGCCCCGGCACCGTCGCGCCCGAAGCGGCACCCAAGGGCATCGAGCCGGTGCTGATGCCCGCCGGCTCGCTGATGCTTGCGATGGGCACGCTGTGGCACCGCGGCGGTGCCAACCGCAGCCAGGCGTCGCGGCTCGTCATCACACCGCAGTATTGCGTCGCCTGGGGCCGGCAGATGGAGAGCATGCTGCTCTCGGTGCCGCCCGAGGTCGTCGCCACCTACCCCGAGCGTGTTCAGCAGTTGCTCGGCTACAGCATCCACCCGCCCTTCATGGGGCACGTCAACGGCATGCACCCGAACCGGGTGCTTCGCAAGGAGCCGCAATGAGCGACGCATTCATTTACGACCATCTGCGCACGCCGCGCGGCAAGGGCAAGAAGGACGGCGGCCTGCACCAAGCCAGCCCGGTGTGGCTGCTGCGCACGCTGCTGCAGGCGATGCGCGAGCGCAACGCACTCGACACCTCGCTCGTCGACGATGTCGTGCTCGGCTGCGTGACCCCGGTCGGCGAGCAGGGCGCCGACATCGCCCGCACCGCGGTGCTCGACGCCGAATGGGTCGAGAGCGTGGCCGGCGTCACGCAGAGCCGCTTCTGTGCCAGCGGGCTCGAGTCGGTGAACCTGGCCGCCGCCAAGGTGAAGAGCGGTTGGGAAGACCTGGTGGTGGCGGGCGGCGTCGAGAGCATGAGCCGCTGGACGATGGGCAGCGACGGTGGCGCCTGGGTGATGGACCCGCGAATCAACCAGAAGCTCGGCTTCGTGCCGCAAGGTGTCGGCGCCGACCTGATCGCGACGATGGAAGGGTGGGGCCGCGCCGATGTCGACGCATTCGCGCTGCGATCGCACCAGAAGGCCGCGGCGGCGCGAGCCGAGGGGCGCTTCAAGAAGTCGGTGGTGCCGGTGCACGACATCGCCGGGCTGCTGCTGCTGGCCGAGGACGAAACGATCCGCGCCAACGCCAGCCTGGAGGCGATGGCCAAGCTCGAGCCGAGCTTCGCGATGATCGGCCAGATGGGCTTCGACGCCACCGCGCTTCGAAAGTACACCACCGTCGAGCGCATCACCCACGTGCACCACGCCGGCAACTCCTCGGGCATCGTCGACGGCGCGGCGCTGATGCTGGTCGGCAGCGCCGAGGGCGGGAAGAAGGCCGGGCTGAAGCCACGTGCGCGCATCCGCGCCGCGGCGGTGATCGGCTCCGAGCCGACGATCATGCTCACCGGCCCGACGCCGGCCTGCCGAAAGGCGCTGGCCAAGGCGGGAATGGCGGCCAAGGACATCGACCTCTGGGAGATCAACGAGGCCTTCGCGGTGGTGCCGATGAAGACCGCGCGCGACCTCGGCGTCGAGATGGACCGCGTCAACGTCAACGGCGGCGCGATCGCGATGGGCCACCCGCTCGGCGCCACTGGCTGCATCATCCTCGGCACGCTGCTCGACGAGCTCGAGCGCCGCAACCTCGCCACCGGTGCCGCCACGCTGTGCGTCGGCGCCGGCATGGGCATCTGCACGATCATCGAAAGGATCTGACATGGCCGACGCCATCCAACTCACCGTCGGCGACGACGGCATCGCGATCGCGACGATGGACCTCCCGGGCCGGCCGATGAACGTCGTCAACGAGACGCTGACACGCGCGCTCGCCGACATCGCCGACCGCGTCGCCGCCGATGCGGCGATCAAGGGCCTGGTGCTCACCTCCGCCAAGGCCGACTTCTGCGCCGGCGGCGACATCGACAACATGTCGAAGTGGACAAAGCCGGAGGAGCCCTTCGAAGGCTCGATGGCGCTGAAGGCGGTGCTGCGCAAGCTCGAGACCTGCGGCAAGCCGGTGGTCGCGGCGATCAACGGCCACGCGCTCGGTGGCGGGCTCGAGATGTCGCTCGCCTGCCACGCCCGCATCGTGCTCGACGACCCGCGGCTCAAGCTCGGCCAGCCCGAGGTCAAGCTCGGGCTGCTGCCGGGAGGCGGCGGCACGGTGCGGCTGCCGCGGCTCGTGGGCATGCAGCAGGCGCTGCAGATCTGCTGCGAGGGCAACGACATCGCGCCAAAGGCGGCGCTGGCGATGGGGCTGGTGACCGAACTGGCCGCCAACCGCGAGGAACTGCTGGCCAAGGCGCGGGCCTGGATCGCCGCCAACCCGAAGGCCAGGCAGCCTTGGGACCAGCCGAAGTTCCGCATGCCCGGCGGCGACTCGCGTTCGCCGGCGGTGGTGCAGATGCTGGCCATCGGCCCCTCGATCGCGGCCGCCAAGAGCTACGGCAACTACCCCGCCGTGACGCACATCATGAGCAGCATCTTCGAAGGCGGGTTGCTCGACTTCGACGCCGCCTGCGCGGTCGAGAGCCGCTACTTCGCGGCCTGCGTGCTGAGCCCGGAGTCGAAGAACATCATCCACACGCTCTGGTACCAGCTCAACGCGATCAAGAAGGGCGCGTCGCGGCCGCAGGGCATCGCGAAGGGGCAGGTGAAGAAACTCGGCGTGCTCGGCGCCGGCATGATGGGCGGTGGAATCGCCTATGTCTCGGCCAAGGCCGGCATCGACGTCGTGCTGCTCGACACCACGCAGCAGGCGGCCGAGAAGGGCAAGGCCTACTCGCAGGGGCTGCTGGACAAGGCGGTCAAGAAGGGCCGCAGCACGCCCGAGAAGCGAGACGCGCTGCTCGCGAAGATCACCGCCGGCACCGACTTCGCGCTGCTCGAAGGCTGCGATCTCGTCATCGAGGCGGTGTTCGAGGACCGCGCCGTGAAGGCCGAGGTCACCAAGCGCGCCGAGGCGCTTCTCGCGCCGACGGCGGTGTTCGCGTCCAACACCTCGACGCTGCCGATCAGCGGCCTGGCCAAGGCGAGCGTGCGGCCGGCCCACTTCATCGGGCTGCACTTCTTCAGCCCGGTGGACAAGATGCCGCTGGTCGAGATCATCGTCGGCAAGCAGACTTCCGACGAGACGCTGGCGCGCGCCTTCGACTACGTGATGCAGATCGGCAAGACGCCGATCGTCGTCAACGACAGCCGCGGCTTCTACACCAGCCGCGTCTTCGGCACCTACGTCAGCGAGGGGCTGGCGATGCTCGAGGAAGGTGTGCACCCGCGCAGCATCGAGGCCGCCGGGCTGCAGGCCGGCATGCCGATGCCGCCGCTGGCGCTGCAGGACGAAGTCTCGCTGTCGCTGAGCCTGGCGGTGATGGAGCAGACGAAGAAGGACCTCGCCGCCGAAGGCATCACGTTTCCCGAGCGGCCGGGTTCGAAGGTCGTTCGCCAGCTGTGCGAGATCGGCCGCGTCGGCAAGAAGGCGGGAAAGGGCTTCTACGACTGGCCGGCCGAGAAGGGTGGCGAGAAACGGCTGTGGCCCGAGCTGACGACGATGTTCCCGGTGGCCGCGGCGCAGCCGGCGCAGCGCGAGCTGATCGACCGCCTGATGTTCGTGCAGGCCAACGAGGCTGCGCGCTGCCTGCAGGAGGGGGTGCTGCGTTCGTCGGCCGACGGCAACATCGGCTCGATCTTCGGCTGGGGCTTCGCACCCTTCCACGGCGGCGCGCTGCAGTTCGTCAACGCGATCGGCGCCAAGGCCTTCGTCGCCCGGGCGCGCGAGCTGGCGGCGAAGTTCGGGCCGCGCTTCGAGCCGGCCGCGATCGTCGTCGAGATGGCTGCCGAGGGCGGGCGCTTCGACTGACCCGGAGCCGAGGGAGAGGTCTACTTCGGTGCGTGCTTGCGTCAACGCAAGCCGGGGAAAGGGTGCGCTCTCAGAATCAATTCGCACAGGCTTGGTTTGCCGGTGAGGAGATGACGAATGAAGCGCATCCTTGCAGCCACCGTCGCTGTGTTCGCCGCCACGGCATGGGCCCAGGACATGGTCGACCTCGGAAAGCGTGAGTACGCCACCAGCTGCGCCAGTTGCCACGGCGCCAGCGGCAAGGGCGATGGCGTGCTCGCCAAGCACCTGGTGAAGGCGCCAACCGACCTGACGACGCTGGCGCGTCGCAATACCCAGAACCCCGGCGTCTACCCGGCGCTGCGCGTGCTCGAGACGATCGACGGCAGAACCAGCACCGATATCGGCCCGCATGGCAGCCGCGAGATGCCGATCTGGGGCAACGTCTATCGCTCGCAGGCGATGGAGCCCGGCGCCGGTGAGCCGAACCCGAGCTGGTACGCGCGTGGGCGGCTGATCGCGCTGATGGAGTACATCGCGCGAATCCAGGTCAAGTAGCTGCCCCCCGGCGCGTGGGCGCCTAGAAGGTCACCTTGGCGCCCACCGTCACGAGCCGGGCACCGCCGCCCTGGCGGCCATAGGAGGCGTCGACGAAGAGGCGCTCGGGCACCAGCGTCGCGCGCAGCGCCAGGTTCCACCAGGCGCGGTGGCGGTCGTTGCCGAACCACTCGACCATCGGGGCGACGAGCACGCCGCCGAGCTCGGCGCCGACATGTTCGTAGGCCACGGCCCAACGCGTACGGCGCAGCCGCGCCGGCACGTCGCGAGCGTGGGCCAGGTTCAGGTGCACGGCGCCTGGGCCGGCAGGCAGCGTGGCGACGAGCGCGAGGTCGTCGCCGGCGTGCCGCCAGCGGCCATCGCCGCGGTCGGCAGACACCGCCCATGCGATCGTCAGCGCCGCCGCGTCGTCGCCGGCGCCCTGCCACAGCGAGGTCTTGCCGCCGAGTTGTACCTGGCGGGTGAGGCCTCCCTCCTCGCGGCCGCGCGCAAAGCCGATGCCGACCTGGCTGCGCGCGCCGAGGCCGCAGTTGAACACCAGCGACGACCCCTGGGCGCGCAGCCCGTCGGTGCGCTGCCGCTCGGCCACCGCCTCGATCTCGCACTCCGTGGCAGCGAGCACACCGGCGTCCTCGGTCTGCAGCGGACGGCCAGCCTGTGCGCCGAGGGAGGAGAGCAGGGCCGCGAGAGCGGCGGTACGGACGAGCGATCGGATCATTGGAGGATTCCACCACAGCCCGTCGGCGGCTCACGGTGCCGAGGCTCGACGCCCGGCGCCGCTACCATCGCCGCATGCCGATCGACGACGCGCTCCCGGCTGCCCGCGAAGCGCTTCGCCGTGCCGCGCGGCGGCCTCGTGGCTTGGCGGTGCTGACCGGCGCCGGCATGAGCGCCGAGAGCGGCATCCCGACCTTCCGCGACGCGATGACCGGGTTGTGGGCCCGCTTCGACCCGATGGAACTGGCCAGCGAGGAGGGCTTCCGCGCCGACCCGGGACGCGTCTGGGCGTGGTACGAAGAGCGCCGCGCGGGTGTGCGTCGCGCCGAGCCCAACGCCGGCCACCGCGCGCTCGCCGAGTTCGACACCCGCCACCCGGGGGTGCTGACGCTGATCACGCAGAACGTCGACGATCTGCACCAGCGCGCCGGTGTCACCGGCACCCTGCGGCTGCACGGCGACATCCTCGCGGACCGCTGGCTCGATGCGCGCTGCCAACGTGGCACGGTGTGCGACACCGCGTGGGCGGAGGCCGGCTCGCCGCCGCAGTGCGGGCCCTGCGGCAACCTCTTGCGGCCTGCGGTGGTGTGGTTCGGCGAGGCACTGCCGATCTCGGTGCTCGATGCCGCCGAGCGTGCGGTGGACGCCTGCGGTTTGCTGCTGGTGGTGGGCACCTCGGGTGCGGTGTGGCCGGCGGCCGGGCTGGCGGGCCGCGCACGGTGCCGCGGCGCGACGGTCGTGATCGTCAACCCCGAGCCGAGCGAGATCGACAACCAGGCCCATTGGCTGCTTCGCGGCACTGCGGCTGGCGTGCTGCCTGCGCTGCTGGCGCCGGAACCGTAGGGATGGCAAGGGTGTCCTGCGCCGCGCGGATGCCTTGCCGCCGAGTCCGGTTCTGGACTACAGTGAGGGCATCGTCCTGAATCGGACATCAACCACCCGCTGCACCTTCAGCGTCCGATGAGTGCCCTGCTCGCCTCCCGCCCAGCCGCTGCGCCGGCCGCCGCAACCGACCCGCGCCGCATGGCCGCCGCCGGCCTGCGCGCCTTCGCGCGCATCGCCGCCGCCTGGGGGCTGACGGTCGACGAACAACTGCGCCTGCTCGGCTCGCCGCCGCGCTCCACCTACTTCGCGTGGCGCAAGCACCCCGAGAAGGCGAGCCTGCCGCGCGACACGCTCGAGCGGCTGTCGAACCTGCTCGGCATCTACAAGAGCCTGCAGATCCTGCTGCCAGACGCTGCCGCGGCCGACGCCTGGGTGCGCCAGCCGAACCAGGCGCCGCCTTTCGGAGGCGGCACCGCACTCGCGCGAATGCTCGGCGGCAATGTCAGCGACCTGAACCTCGTGCGACGCTACCTCGACGGCGTTCGCGGCGGCGGCTGGTCTTGACGGCTGCAGCCTCGCCGGCGCTGCGCCGCGTTCGCTGGCCCGAGGCCAGCCGCATCGTGCCGACGCGCTACCCGGCGGTTTCGCTCTACGAGCGTGTCGCCGATGCCGAAGATTTCGACGCGCTCTACGCACTGGAAGCGATGAGCAACGAGAGGGTTCGCGACGAGGTCGGCGAGATCGAGCGCGTGCCGCGTGAGCAGCGGGTGTTCGGCCCCGGCAGCAGCCCGATCATGGCCGCTTTCACCCACGTCAACACCGACGGCAGCCGCTTCTCCGACGGCAGCTACGGTGTCTTCTACGCCGCCCGCGAGCGCGACACCGCGATCGCCGAGACACGCTATCACCACGCACGTTTTCTCGCCGCCACCCGCCAGGGGCCGATGCACCTGCCGATGCGGCTGTACCACGTTGCCGTCGACGCGAAGCTGCACGATCTTCGTCCGCTCGAACCGGCCTTCGAGACCTGCCACGACCCGGCCGACTACACCGCGGCGCGCCGGCTCGGGCGAACGCTTCGCAGCGCCGGGTCGGTGGGGGTGGTCTACCGCAGCGTGCGCCACCCGCGCGGGCAATGTGCCGGGCTCTTCGACCCGCGAGGGGCCAGCCGCTGCCTGCACGCCGCCTACCTGCTGTATGCCTGGGACGGCGAGCGCTTCGGCGACGTCTACGAGAGGCTCGCGTGAGCCCCGCCCGGCCGCCCGAAGGGGCTCAATCCCTCTCGGAGGGACAGGGCCGAAAGCCCAAGGGAGCACGATGAACGCCGCCGCGCCCGGCTTGCGCTACGACCGGCTCGACGCGCTGCGCGGCCTGGCGATGGTCTGGATGGCGGCCTACCACTTCGCCTTCGACCTCAACCACTTCGGCTGGCTGCAGCCGCGCCACAACTTCAACGCCGACACGCTGTGGGTGGTGCAGCGCAGTGGCATCCTCGGCCTCTTTCTCTTCTGCGCCGGCTTCGCGCTCGCCGCGGCGTTGCAGGCCGGTCAGGGCTGGCCGCGCTTCTGGCGCCGCTGGGCGCAGATCGCCGGCTGTGCGGTGCTGGTGAGTGCGGGCTCGGCGCTGATGTTCCCGAAGAGTTGGATCCACTTCGGCGTGCTGCACGGCATCGCGTTGATGCTGGTGCTGGCGCGGCTGGTGGCGCCGTGGCGTGGCGGGCTGTGGCTGGCCGGCGCGGTGGCGATCGTGCTGCCGCGGCTGGTGCAGCACCCGCTGTTCGACAACCCCTGGCTCGACTGGACCGGCCTCGTCACGCGCAAGCCGGTGACCGAGGACTACGTGCCGCTGTTCCCGTGGTTCGGCGTCATGCTGTGGGGGCTGGCCGCCGGGCAGGCGGTGATCGCCCACCGGCCGCGCTGGCTGCAGGGGGGTGCGCCGCGGCCGCTGGCGGTGCTCGGCCGCTGGAGCCTGACCTTCTACATGGTGCACCAGCCGGTGTTCTTCGGCCTGCTGATGGGCTGGCGCGCACTGCGCGCATAGCCGCAGGCCGCTACAGCGGCCGGTGCCGCGCCAGCGGCGGGTTGCGGGCGAAGTAGCGCTTGATGCCGCTGGCGATCGCGAGCACGAGGCGGCGCTGGTAGTCGGGGTCGCGCAGCCGATCCTCTTCCTGCGGGTTGGAGATGAACCCGGTCTCGACGAGGATGCTCGGGATGTCCGGCGCCTTCAGCACCGCGAAGCCGGCCTGCTCGACCTGGCGCTTGTGCAGCGTGCCGACACGGCCGATGCGGCCGAGCACCTGGCGGCCGAGTTCGAGGCTGTCCTTGATCTGCGCCGCGGTGCTCATCTCGAGCAGCGTGCGCATCACTTGCGCATCCTTCACCGCGACGTTGACGCCGCCGACCAGGTCGGCGGCGTTCTCGCGTTCGGCCATCCAGCGTGCGGCGGCGCTGGTGGCGCCACGATCGCTGAGCGCGAAGACGCTCGCGCCGCGGGCCTCCTGGCGGTAGAAGGCGTCGGCGTGGATCGAGACGAAGAGGTCGGCCTGGACGCGGCGTGCCTTGCGCACGCGCTCGTGCAGCGGCACGAAGAAGTCGGCGTCGCGGGTCAGCATCACGCGCATGCCGCGCACCGCGTTCAGCTCGTCGCGGAGCTGCCGGGCGAGCGCGAGCACGAGGTCCTTCTCGCGCAGCCCGCTGGGGCCGATCGCGCCCGGGTCCTCGCCGCCATGGCCGGGGTCGAGCACGACGATCACCAGCCGGTCGACACGCTGCCGCTCGGCCGCGGTGGGCGGGGGCTCGGCGGGCGGTGGCGCCGGTGTCTGCAGCGGCACCTGCGACGCTGCCGGTGCCGCAGAGGGTGGCACCGATGCGGCGGGTGCCGCGCGGTCGACGCGCGAGATCAGCTCGCCGAGCGCGTCGTCGACGGCGCGTGCCGCCTGCTCGCCGGCGCTGCGCTCGGCGGCGGCCTTCTCGCGCACCAGCGCCAGCAGCGGGTCTGCCTCGCGAACCGGGTGCAGGTCCAACACCAGCCGGTGCCGGTACGCGGCCACTGGCGCCAGCGTGAACTGCTGCGGCGCCACCGGCTGCTTGAGGTCGAACACCAGCCGCACGACTCGCGGCTGGTACTGGCCGATGCGAACGCCGCCGATGTAGGGGTCGTCGGGCCTCACCTTGCCGACCAGCTCGCGAAGCGGGCCGTCGAGCTCGAGCCCGTCGATCTCCACCACCAGCCGGTCGGGCTGCTCGGCGAGGTGGTGGCGAGCGGCGAGGGGCTCGGCACTCTCGATGGTCACCCGCGTGTACTCGTTGGCGGGCCACACGCGCACCGCGACGATGGTCGCGGCGCGGGCGATCCCGCTCGCCGACACCACCAACACCAGTGAGCCGATGTGCGCCAGCGCGCGGCGGCGCGTGGGGCCGATCGGGTCGATCCGGCCCTGCCGGTCGGCCTCGACACCCTCGGCGTGCGGGCCGGCGGCGGCCGGCCCCGGGGGTGGCGCTGTCAACGCAGCAACTCCAGGCCGCGCGTGGTGCAGGCGTCGGCACGCACGCGGCGCAGGTGCTCGTCCACCGGCTCGATCGTCAGCCGCAGGTCGGGCACCGGCAGCAGACCGGCCGCCTTCTCGGGCCACTCGGCGAGCTTGAGCCCGGGCGCGGCGAAGTGGTCTCGAAAGCCCGCGTCGGCCCATTCCTGCGGGCTCTCGAAGCGGTAGAAGTCGAAGTGCGAGATCTCGAGCCCGGGCAGCGAGTAGGGCTCGAGCACCGCGAACGTGGGGCTCTTGATCCGCCCCTGCACGCCGAGCGCACGCAGCAGGTGGCGAACGAAGGTGGTCTTGCCGGCGCCGAGCGGACCCCGCAGCTCGATGTAGGCGTCGCGCAACGCGGCATGCGTGGCGAGCCGTCGCGCGAAGGCCTCGCAGGCCGCCTCGTCGGGCCAGTTCTCGAGCACATGGGGCTCCGCCGCGTTGCTCGTTCCCCTCGGGGGCAGCCCGGCCGCGGCCGGCCCGGGGGTGATCATCGGGTGGCTTTCTAGAATCGGCTCATGCCAGGAGTCTTGCGTGAGGTGCTCTCCGTGCATCGGCTCGGCGGGCAGCGGCTCGTGCAGCAGCTGCGGCAGTGGGCGCATGAGCTGGGATTCTCCCAGATCGGCGTCGCCGGCATCGACCTCGCCGATGCAGAACCCGGCCTCGCCGCGTGGCTGCAAGCCGGCTTCCATGGCGGCATGGGCTACATGGCCACCCACGGCATGAAGCGCGCGCGCCCTGCCGAGCTGGTGCCCGGCACCGCCAGCGTGATCACCGTGCGGATGGACTACCTGCCGCAGCACACACCCGACGACTGGCAGCAGGTCGAGTGGCAGGCGCTGCGCACACCGTCCCGCGGCGTGGTCTCGATCTATGCCCGCGGCCGCGACTACCACAAGGTGCTGCGGGCGCGGCTGCAGCAGCTGGCCGAGCGGCTGCAGCAGGAGGTGGGGCCCTTCGGCCACCGCGTGTTCACCGACTCGGCGCCGGTGCTGGAGGTGGAACTCGCGGTGCGCAGCGGCATCGGCTGGCGCGGCAAGCACACGCTGGCGCTGCACCGCGACGCCGGGTCGATGTTCTTCCTCGGCGAGCTGTTTGTCGACCTCGAACTGCCGGCCACCGAGGCGATCTCGGCGCACTGCGGCGAGTGCCGCGCCTGCCTCGACATCTGCCCCACCGGCGCGATCGTCGCGCCCTACCGGCTCGACGCGCGGCGCTGCATCTCGTACCTGACGATCGAGCACCACGGGCCGATCCCGCCCGACCTGCGCCCGCTGGTCGGCAACCGCGTCTACGGCTGCGACGATTGCCAGCTCGCGTGCCCTTGGAACAAGTACGCGAAGCGCTCATCGCTGCCCGACTTCGAGCCCCGCCACGGGCTCGACACCGCGACGCTCGCGCAGCTGTGGGGCTGGACCGAGGCCGGCTTCCTGCAGCGCACCGAAGGCAGTGCGATCCGCCGCATCGGCTGGCTGCGGTGGCGGCGCAACCTTGCGGTGGCGGTCGGCAACCTGCTCGCCGTGCATGACGACGAGGCGCTGCGCGCCGCGCTGCAGGTCGCGCGCGACGGCGAGGACATGCTGGTTCGCGAGCACATCGACTGGGCGCTCGCGCAGCGCCCCGGTCAAGGCCCCGAGAGCCGCTTCAGCAACAGCAACGCCAGCGGCAGCCCCGCCATGCCGATCAGCGTCGACACCGTCACGAGCCCGGCGACGAAGCCGCCGTGACCGCCCAGGCGGGTCGCCAGCACATAAGCGCTCGACGCAGTGGGCATCGCCGCGAACGCCACCACCACCGCCGCCTGTGCCGGCGGCAGCGGCCACCCCAGCGCGAGCGCGATGCCGACGGCCGGCAGCGCCGCGTGGCGGATCGTCAGCAGTGCCGCCGCGAGACCGGGCGACTCGCGCAGCGCGCCGAGCCTCAGCCCGGCGCCCACCGCCATCAGACCGAGCGGCAATGCCGCGCTGCCGATGCGCGTCAGCGTGGTGCCGGCGATCTCCGGCAGCTTCAGCTGCAGCAGGTTGCACGCCAGGCCGGCCACCGTGGCGAGGATCAGCGGGTTGCGCGCCAGCTCACGCAGGTAGCCTTGGCCGCCGTGGCGCGCCAGCGGCCACACGGCGGCCACGTTGCACAGCGGCACGCACAGCGCGACGATCAACGCGATCCACGCCAGCCCCTGCGCGCCGGCCAGCCGCTCGGCGAGCGCAAACGCGACATAGGTGTTGAAGCGGAACGCCGTCTGCGCGCCCGATGCATGAAGCAGCGGGTCGACCCCCGGTGCGAGGCGCAGCGCGTAGGCCAGCACGATGCCGGCGGCCACCACCGCGACGCCGCTGGCGGCCAGCGGCAGCATCGATGCCGGCTGCAGCGGGGCACGCGTGATCGAGACGAACAGCAGCGCGGGGAACAGCAGGTAGTACACCAGCCGCTCGATGCCGTCCCACACCGGCCGGTCGAGCGGCGTGTGCCGGCACACCAGGTAGCCGCAGAGGATGAGCGCGAAGTCGGGCAGCAGCAGCAGGGCGTCGGGCATCGCGCCGGAGTGTGCCAGCGCGGTGTCGCGGCGCCGGCGTGTCGGCGGGCGCAGCGCCTCGCGCGTTGCAGCGGCTCGCCCTTACCATCCCTGCCACGATGACCCACTCGATCTCTTGGCTGCGCCTGCTCGCCACCCTGCTGGCGTGGGGGTGCCTGGCCGCCGGAGCCACCCCGGTGGTGCTGGAAGGCCAGCGCTTCGACACCCAGCTGCGGCTGGCCGGCAGCGAGCTGCAGCTCAACGGCGTCGGGCTGCGGGCGCGCGCCTGGGTGAAGGGTTATGCCGCCGGCCTGTACCTGCCGCGACGCGCCGACAGCGCCGTGCAGGCGCTGGCGATGAAGGGCCCGAAGCGGCTGCAGATGCGAATGCTGCTCGACGTGCCGGCCGAGGAGTTCGTGAAGGCGATCGAGAAGGGCATCGCCCGCAACACCGAATCCACCGAGCTGCCGCAGCTGCACGACCGTGTGCGGCGCTTCGCGCACCAGGTGGCGGCGCTCGGCAAGGTGCGCAAGGGCGACGTCGTCGACCTCGACTACCTGCCCACCGCCGGCCTCGTTCTCGCCGTCAACGGCCGCGCTCGCGGCGAGGCGATCCCGGGCGAAGACCTGTACGCGGCGGTGCTGCGGATCTTCGTCGGTGACAAGCCGGTCGACGCCGCGCTGAAGGCCGGCCTGCTCGGCGCCCGCGCTTCGTAGTGCTACGTATTCCGATCGCGCGGCGGCAGGCTATGTTCGCCCGGTGGCGGCCTCCTGCCGCCGCGTGTCCCGCCGCGCTGCCGGCACGTTGGGCCCTGACGGCCGCCTGGAGAAACCGACGATGACATCCCGACGCCACTTCCTCTCGACCGCCGCCTCCCCGCTGTGGCTGGCTCTGCCCGGTGCGGCCTGGGCTCAGGCCTACCCCACGAAGCCGGTGCGGCTGATCGTGCCCTTTGCGCCTGGCGGCACCACCGACATCGTCGCGCGCATCGTCAGCGAGCGCATGGCGGCCGCACTCGGCCAGCAGGTGCTGGTGGAGAACAAGGCCGGCGGCGGAGGTTCGATCGGCGCGCTCGAGATGATCAAGGCCGCGCCCGACGGCCATGTGCTCGGCATGGCGACGGTCTCCACGACGGCCGCCAACCCGGCGATCAATCCCCGCATTGGCTACGACCCGGTCAACGACATGGTGGCGGTGATCAACATCGCGGCCACGCCCAACGTGATCGCGGTGCATCCGTCGTTCCCGGCCAAAGACTACAAGGGCTTCATCGCCGAACTGAAGAGAGCCCCGGGCAAGCACAGCTACGCGAGCTCCGGCACGGGCGGCATCGGCCACCTGCAGACCGAGCTGTTCAAGAGCCTGGCCGGCGTCTTCATGACCCACATCCCGTACCGCGGCGCAGGGCCGGCGCTGAACGATGTCGTCGCCGGGCAGGTGCCGGTGATCTTCGACAACCTGCCTTCGGCGCTGCAGTTCATCAGGGACGGGCGGCTGGTGCCGATGGTCGTCGCAGCGCCGCAACGCCTGCCGGCGCTGCCCAACGTGCCGACCTTCAAGGAGGTGGGGCTCGAGCCGGTGAATCGCATGGCCTACTACGGCGTGCTCGCGCCCAAGGGCACGCCGCGCGACGTCGTCGACAAGGTGGCCGCGGCCGTGAGGAAGGCGCTCGAGGACGCCAACGTGCGCAAGCGCATCGAGGACACCGGCTCGCTGATCGTCGCCAACACCCCCGAACAGTTTGCGGCGCAGATGAAGGCCGAGCTCGAGGTCTACCGGCAGGTGGTGGCCAGGCAGGGGCTCAAGCTGGACTGACCCGCAAGGCGCCGGCATGAGGGCGAGCGCCGCGGAGGCGCCCTCCGCCAGCCAGGTGGCGATCGACCGCTTCATCGACGCGGTGTGGGTCGAGGACGGCCTGGCGCCGCAGACCCTGTCCACCTACAGGCGCGACCTCACGCTCTACGCCGCGTGGCTCGAGAAGGCCGGTGGCCGCGCGCTCGACGACAGCCGCGAGTCGGACCTGCTCGGCTACATCGCCGAGCGCCACGCGGCGACGCGGGCGACTACCGCCAACCGGCGCCTGAGCGTCTTCCGCCGCTACTTCCGCTGGGCGCTGCGCGAGCAGCGCATCGCCGCCGACCCGACGCTGCGCCTGCTGGCCGCGAAGCAGCCGCTGCGGGTGCCGAAGACGCTGTCGGAACCGCAGGTGGAGGCGCTGCTCGGCGCCCCCGACACCACCACGCCGCTCGGCCTGCGCGACCGCACGATGCTCGAGCTGATGTACGCCAGCGGCCTGCGTGTCAGCGAGCTGGTGTCGCTGAAGACGGTGCACGTCGGGCTCGACCAGGGTGTGCTGCACGTTCGCGGCAAGGGCAGCAAGGAGCGGCTGGTGCCCTTCGGCGCCGAGGCGCTGTCCTGGCTGCAGCGCTACCTGGCCGAGGCGCGGCCGCAGGTCCTGCAGCGGCGCACGTCGGAGGCGCTGTTCGTCACGGTGCGCGGCGCGGCGATGTCGCGCCAGATGTTCTGGCGGCTGGTCAAGCGCTATGCGCGCGACGCCGGTGTCACCGCGCCGCTGTCGCCGCACACGCTTCGCCACGCCTTCGCGACCCACCTGCTGAACCATGGCGCCGACCTGCGTGCGGTGCAGCTGCTGCTGGGCCATGCCGACATCGGCACGACGACGATCTACACCCATGTCGCGCGCGAACGGCTGCGCCAGCTGCATGCACGACACCACCCGCGCGGCTGACCGCAGCCTCGGCGCCCCTGGTGTAGCCTCGCGGCGATGAACCTCTCCACCTGGCGGCGTGCCGCCGCCTCCGTGCTGGTGCTGCTCTCGTCGGCCGCCGCCGCCTTCGATCTGCAGGGCCACCGTGGCGCCCGCGGGCTGGCGCCCGAGAACACGCTGAAGTCTTTCGAGGTCGCGCTCGCGCATGGCGTGACGACGCTCGAGCTCGACATCGCGATCACCCGCGACGGCGTGCTCGTGATCCACCACGACCTGGCGCTCAACCCGGCGGTCGCGCGCGACGAGTCCGGGCGCTGGCTCGAGGCGCCGAGCGCGCCGATCCACACGATGAGCTTCGCCGAGGTGCAGCGCTACGACGTCGGGCGGCTGAAGCCGGGAACCCGCTACGCGCAGACCCACCCGGACCAGGTGCCGGCCGACGGCACCCGCATCCCGCGGCTGGCCGACCTGTTCGCGATGGTCAAGGCCAGGGGCAACGAGCAGGTGCGCTTCGCGATCGAGACCAAGCTCAACCCGACGCTGCCCGAGCAGACGCTGCCGCCGGAGGCTTTTGCGAAGGCGCTGATCGACGAGATCGACAAGGCCGGCCTGCGCAAGCGGGTTCAGATCCTGTCGTTCGATTGGCGCACGCTGCAGGTGGTGCAGAAGCTCGCACCCGAGGTGGCGACGGTCTACCTGACCGCGCAGCAGAACTGGCTCGACAACGTCAAGGCCGACTCGCCGACGGCGTCGCCGTGGACCGCCGGCTTCTCTTACCTCGAGCACAAGTCGATCCCGCGCATGATCAAGGCCGCCGGCGGCCATGTCTGGTCGGTGTACTTCGGCGATGTCGACGCCGCGAAGGTGAAGGAGGCGCAGTCGCTCGGCCTGAAGGTGCTGGTGTGGACGGTCAACGACGCAGCGACGATGGGCCGCATGATCGACCTCGGCGTCGACGGGCTGATCACCGACCGCCCGGACATCGCGCGCAAGGTGCTGGCCGATCGCAACATCACGCCGCGCTGAGCCGCGAACCCCGGAGGAGCCCGACGATGAACGACCGCCGCACGAGCACGCCGCTGGGCGCCAGCGGGTTGAAGGTGGCCCCGCTGTGGCTGGGCACGATGACCTTCGGCGACACCACGCCCGAGGCCGAGGCGGCGAGCATCGTCGCCGCGGCGCGCGACGCCGGCGTCGACGGCATCGACACCGCCGACGTCTACGTCAAGGGCGAGTCGGAGCGCATCGTCGGCCGCCTGATCGCCGCCGACCGCAGCCGCTGGGTGCTGGCGAGCAAGGTCGCCAACCCGATGGGCGACGGCCCCAACCAGCGCGGGCTGTCGCGCCGCTGGATCATGCAGGCGGTCGACGCCAGCCTGCAGCGCCTCCGCACCGACTGGATCGACGTCTACTACATGCACCGCGAGGACGAATCGACCCCGATCGAGGAGACGCTCGCCGCGATGGCGCGGCTGATCGAGGTCGGCAAGATCCGCTACTACGGGGTCTCGAACTTCCGTGCCTGGCGAATCGTGCGGCTGGTCGAGACCGCGCGCCGCATGGGCGTGCCGCCGCCGGTGGCCTGCCAGCCACCGTACAACGCGATGTCGCGTGCGATCGAGACCGAGGTGCTGCCGGCCTGCGCGCACTATGGCCTCGGGGTCGTCGCCTACAGCCCGCTGGCGCGCGGCGTGCTCAGCGGCAAGTACGCGCCGGGTGCGGCGCCCGAGGCCGGCAGCCGCGCCGCACGCGCCGACCGCCGGCTGATGCAGACCGAGTTCCGCGACGAGTCGCGGGTGCTCGCGCAGCGGTTTGTCGAACATGCACGATCGCGCGGTGCCAGCCCGACCGCGATGGCAATGGCCTGGGTGCTGAACAACCGCCTGGTGTCGGGCGTGATCGGCGGCCCGCGAACGATGGCGCAATGGTCGGAGTACCTGCAGGTGCTGTCGCTGCCCTTCGGTGCCGACGACGAGGCGGCGATCAGCGGCCTCGTCGCCGCCGGGCATGCGTCGACGCCGGGTTACACCGATCCGGCGTACCCGGTCACCGGCCGTCAGCCTCGGGGTTGACAGCGCCCCGGGGACGGAGCGGCACGGCCTGCCCGCCGACGGGCGCCGCGGGCTGACGTGCGAGACGCGCGCTCAGCTCGCGATCGATCAGCGCCACGATCTCGTCGCGGCCGAGCCGCTGGCCGGGGCTCCGGGCGGCGTCGACCAGCCGCTCGGCCAACGCCTTCAGCACCCGCTCGCCCTCCCAGCGGGTACCGACGAGGTAACGCAACGCCGGCGCAGGGTCGAAGAGCACCTGCATCACGACTTCTGCCACCGCCGACGGCGGCGCGGCGCGGCGGTGGGTCGCCGATTCCGGCTCGTCGGGCCGCGGCGGCGAGGGCGGGCGGCGCAACGCTTGCAGCGCCGCGTCTGCTTCGGCCCCGAACGGCGGCGGCGTCGAAGCCAGCCGCGCCTCGTTGCCGGGTTGCGCGCTGGCGCCGATGCGCGTGCTCACCGCGCCGGGCTGCACGATCGACACCGCCACGCCATGCGGTGCCAGCTCCTGTCGCAGGCAATCGGCGTAGGCCTCGAGCGCGAACTTGCTCATCGTGTAAGGCCCGTAGAGCGGCATCGTGATGCTGCCGCCCATCGAGCCGATGATGACGATGCGGCCGCGCGCGCGCAGCAGTGCCGGCAGCAGCTGACGCGTCAGGCGCATCAGGCCGAAGACGTTGGTCTCGAAGAGGCGCAGCACATCGTCGTCGCCCCATGCCGCCAGGTGGCCCAGCCCCCCGATGCCGGCGCAGTGGACGAGGCCCTCGATCGCAGCGTCGGCTCCGAGCGCGGCCAAGGCTCCGTCGGCCTGGCAGACGTCGAGCCTTTGTGGCACCACGCCGGGCAGCGTGGCAAGGTGCGTGAGATCTCCGGCGCGGCGGGCGCCGGCCAGCACGGGGTGACCGGCGGCGGCGAGCTGCTCGACGACGGCCAGGCCGATGCCGCTGCCGGCCCCGGTGACGACAAAGCGGCACCTGGCGGCCGCTGCGGCAGACGGTTTGGGGTCCATACGGCCGATGCCCGTGTCCTGGGGACGGGACCCTAGGCCGCGGGCGGGTGGCCGGCCGGACGGGTCCTGTAGAACCGCAACGGCAAGTCCGCCGCCTGCTGCAGCACGTTCCGGCGGATGCGGCCGACGACATGCATCTCGCAGGGCTTGCAGTCGAAGCGCAGCGTCAATCGCTCGTCGCCGTTGACCAGCGTCAGCGGCTCGGCACGCACCGTGCCCTGCACGCCGACGACACCCTTGGCCTGCTTCGGGCACAGGCTGAGCGAATAGCGAACGCAGTGTTTGGTGATCATCAGGCTGACGTCGCCCAGCTGCTCGTGGCTCTCGTAGGCAGCGTCGATCACCTGCACGCCATGGCGGCGGTAGAAGGCCGCGGCACGCTGGTTGTAGACGTTGGCCAGGTAGCTCAGGCTGGTGTCCGGGTAGGGCACCGGCGGCTCGACGGGCTGCGCGCGCGGCAGCGGCTCGAAGGCAGCAGCGCGTGCTGCCTCGAGCTCGGCCACCGCATCGCGGCGCAGCGCGTTGAGGGCCGACATCGGCAGGAAGGGCGGCGGGTCGACCGCCAACTGCACCTCCCGTGCCTCGAACAGCGTGCCGCCGAGCCGGCCGAGCTGTTCGCGCAACGTCGCCAGCGCGCGCGCGGCGTCGCGGGCCGGCTCGTGGTCATGCAAGAGCGTGGCGTGCGCGCGGTGGCCGTCGTCGTCGACGAGTTCGAGCGTGAAGCCGCCGGCCGCGACGGCGAGCGTCGCGTGCACGCCGATGCGCCGCTCGGCCGATTTCTTCGCCAGCAGGCGCTCCCAGCCCATGTCGCGGTTGCGCGACACCTCGACTCCGCGCTTCAGGTCCTTCAACTGCGCCGGCGGCAGGTGCGGGCGAAGCCGCCAGCCGGCACCGCCGAGCGGCTCCGCGCCGTCGATTGCCACCCCCTGAAGCTCGCCCTGCAGGTCGACCCAGGTGATGGCGTCGCCGTTGTTCAGCGTGACCGAGGCGTCGAGCGCCTGCAACTCGAGATGCTGCTTGCCAACCGCGGTGACATGGCCGAGCAGTACGCCGGCATGCTTGGGGGTGTCGAAGGCGCCGATGTCGTCGCGGCGGCCGTTGACGAAGTAGTCGGTACCGCCGCGGTGGAAGCCCTGTTCGGGGGCGGGCACGAAGAAATGGCGCGTGCGGCCGCTCGACGCGGCACGCAACGCATCGTCGGCGTCGAGCAGCGCGTCGAACAACTGGCGGTAGTGCGCGGTGAGGTTCTTTACCGTCGCCAGGTCCTTGTAGCGGCCCTCGATCTTGAAGCTGCGGATGCCGGCGTCGACCAGCGCACGCAGGTTCGCGCTCTGGTCGTTGTCCTTCAGCGACAGCACATGCTGGTCGTGTGCGACGACGCGGCCTTGCGAATCGAGCACCGTGTACGGCAGCCGGCACTCCTGCGAGCAGCTGCCGCGGTTGGCGCTGCGGCCGGTGTGGGCATGGCTGATGTAGCAGTTGCCGCTGTAGGCGACGCACAGCGCGCCGTGGACGAAGAACTCGAGCGTCGCGTGCTGCACCTGTGAAGCGATGGCGCCGATCTGGTCGAGGTCGAGCTCGCGCGCCAGCACCATCTGCGAAAAGCCCGCGTCCTGCAGGAAGCGCGCCTTCTGCGGTGTGCGGATGTCGGTCTGGGTGCTGGCGTGGAGCTGGATCGGCGGCAGGTCCAGCTCGAGCAGCGCCATGTCCTGAACGATCAGCGCGTCGGCGCCGGCGCGCCACAGGTCCCAGGCGAGGGCGCGCGCCGTCTCGAGCTCGTCGTCGCGCAGGATGGTGTTCAGCGTGACGAAGATCCGCGCGTGGAAGCGGTGCGCGTGGCGGGCCAGGCGCTCGATGTCGGCCACCGTGTTGCCGGCCTTCACGCGCGCGCCGAAGTCGGGGCCCCCGATGTAGACGGCGTCGGCGCCATGGTCGATGGCGGCGATGCCGATCTCGGCGTCGCGTGCCGGGGCCAGCAGTTCGATCTGCGCGCGGGGCATCGGTGACTTGATGGAGTTCAAGACGATTGTCGCGCAGCCGCCACACCGGGTGGGGATGCTGTGTAGGGTATCCACGACCGAACCCGATTCATCGCCCGCGATGCCTCTTTTCCCCTCAATGCCGCACACGCCGGTGCCGATCATGGAGCGGCAGGGAGAACGACAACAAGCCCCCTACGGCGCGCACAGCCCCGTACCCCGAACGGAGAAACGATGACACCACGCTTCCATGCGATCGCGGCTGCCGCGATCGCGATCCTCGGCCTGCCCGCCGCGATGGCGCAGACCGGCCCCGAGTTCAAGTTCAGCGGCTACGGTACGGTGGGCGGCGCCTACTCGAACAACGACCACGGCGACTTCCTCAGCACGCGCTTCGCGCCCAACGGCGCCGGTGCCACGCGCTCGTGGTCGATGACCCCGCTGACCCGTCTCGGCGTGCAGGCCGACGCGAAGTTCGGCGACAAGATCTCCGCCGTCGTGCAGCTGCTGTCGCAGCATGCCTACGACAACAGCTTCACGCCGGCCGTCGAATGGGCCAACGTGAAGTTCCAGGTGACGCCCGAGCTCGCGGTCCGCGCCGGCCGCGTCGCGCTGCCCTCGTACCTGATCTCGGAGTCGCGCTTCGTCGGCTACACCAACCCGTGGACCTACGCGCCGACCGAGGTCTACAGCGCGCTCGCGCTGACCAACAGCGACGGCGTCGATGCCACCTGGCGGCGACGCATCGGCGGCGGCAACAACACGCTCGCGGCCTTCTACGGCAAGAGCAAGGCCAAGGTGCCGGGCGACGCGGTGGCGAAGACCAACCCTTCGTGGGGCATCAGCGACACCTTCGAGATCGGCTCGTGGACGCTGCGCGCCGGCTACCAGAACATGAAGCTCCAGCTCGACGCGGGCTCGCTCGCGCAGCTGCTCGGTGGCATCGACCAGGTGGCCGCCGGCGCGGCCGGGGTGCCGGTGCCGACCTTCCAGGCGCTGGCAGGCAAGCTGCGTGACCTGAGCGCGAAGTACTCGACCAAGGACATGGCGGTCTCGGGCATCAGCGCCGGCCTCGTCTACGACCCGGGCAGCTGGTTCGTGCAGGCGGAGGGCGTGCTGTTCAAGTCCGAAGGGCTGCTCAGCGACGCCAGTGCGGCCTATGTCACCGCGGGCTGGCGTTTCGGCAACCTGACGCCGTACGCGACGGTGGCGCGCGTGGTCTCGCATGTCGACCTCGAGCCGGCGATCGACACCAGCGGCACGCCGCCGCTGGCGACCCCGGTGGCCCAGCTGGTGGGCGGGATCAACAGCTCGCTCAGGCAGTTCAACGGCACCCAGACCAGCGTCGGCGCCGGTGTGCGCTGGGACTTCAGGCCCGGCATGGCGGCCAAGGCGCAGTTCGAGCGCGTCAGCATCCCGGCCGGGTCGCCCGGCCGCTTCAGGCCCGCGACGACGTCGGCGCTTCCGGGTGGCAGTTCGAGCCTGGTCACCGTCGCGCTCGAGTTCGTGTTCTGAGGGGCGCCGACATGACCCAACATCGTTTGCTCGCCGCCGCGCTGTGGCTGGCGGCCACCGCTGTCCAGGCGCAGATCGTCGTCGTCGCCAACCCGGCCGCCGGTGCGCTCAGCAAGGACCAGGTGGCCGACATCTTCCTCGGCAAGGACCCGTCGCACACGCCGGTGGACCAGAACGAAGGTGCACCGATCTACGCCGACTTCTACAAGAAGGCCACCGGCCGCGACACCGCGCAGGTGAAGTCGGTGTGGTCGCGAATCGTCTTCACCGGCAAGGGCCAGGCGCCGAAGCAGCTGCCCGACTCGGCCGCGGTTAAGAAGGCCGTCGCCGCCGACCCGAAGGCGGTGGGCTACATCGAGAAGGCTGCCGTCGACGGCAGCGTCAAGGTGGTCCTGACGCTCGACTGAGCGCCCCCGGGGCCGGCGGTTGCCGGCCCGCCCCCCGCGGGGGTTCAAGTTGCCCGGCGTGGCCGGACCAACTCGAGAGGAGCAGAAATGAAGTTTCGAACCAAGATCTGGATGCTGCCGGCAAGCGCCGCGCTGGTGTTCGTCGTCGGCGTCGCGGTGGCCTACTTCGCCGGTGCCCGCACGTCGTTGTCGCTGCAGCAGCTGTCCACCGTCGACGGCCCCGCGCTCGAGCAGCTGCGGCTGGTGGACCGCGGCATCGAGCAGTTTCGGCTGACGCTGCAGACCGCGGCCGCCGAAGGCGACATCGACCGCCTGAAGGACGTGCAAGCGGTGGTGACGAAGACGCACGAGGTGCTGGCCGCGTTCGCGGCGCTGGAGGGCAAGTCGGCCGACGCGCAGGAGCTGCGCGCCGCGTTCGATGCCTACCAGGCCGCCGGCCTCGGCGCCACGCGCGCGATGCTCACCAAGGGCGACCTCGGCGACCAGGTCAAGCGCATGCAGACGGCGCAGGCGACGCTCGAGAAGCTTGTCAAGTCGCGCATCGAACAGGGCGCAGAGGCCACCGCTGCGCGCACTGCCGAGGCGCAGCGCGGCGTGGGCACCGCGCTGTGGATCAACCTCGCGACCGGCCTCGTCGTGCTGTGCGTGCTGGGCGGGGCGTCGTGGCTGATCGTGACCTCGGTCTGGCGTGACCTCGGCGAGGAGCCGGCCGAGCTGCTGGCGCTGACGCGCCGCATCGCCGCTGGCGACCTGAAGGCCGACGCCGGTGGCGGCGCGATCGACGCGCGCTCGCTGCGCGGCGGGCTGCACCAGATGGCGACGCGCCTGCGCGAGATGGTGGGCACGATCCGCGAGGCCACCGACTCGATCGGCACCGCGTCGGCCGAAATCGCCACCGGCAACCAGGACCTGAGCCGCCGCACCGAGTCCACCGCCGCCAACCTGCAGTCCACCGCGTCGTCGGTGGAGCAGCTGACGAGCAGCGTGCGCCAGAGCGCCGATGCCGCACTGCAGGCCAACCAGATGGCCAACGCCGCGGCGACGTCGGCGGCGCGGGGCGGCGGGCTGGTCGAGCAGGTGGTGACGAGCATGAACGAGATCAACGTCGCGTCGCGCAAGATCGGCGAGATCATCGGCGTCATCGACGGCATCGCCTTCCAGACCAACATCCTGGCGCTGAACGCCGCGGTGGAAGCCGCTCGCGCCGGCGAGCAGGGCCGCGGTTTCGCGGTGGTGGCCTCGGAAGTGCGCACGCTGGCGCAGCGTTCTGCGCAGGCCGCGCGCGAGATCAAGACGCTGATCAACGCCTCGGGCGAGAAGGTCGAGAGCGGTGCCCGGCTGGTGCAGGACGCCGGCCAGGCGATGCAGGAGATCGTCTCCGGCGTGCGGCGTGTCACCGACATCATCGGCGAGATCAGCGCCGCCAGCAGCGAGCAGCGCGGCGGCATCGACCAGGTGAACGAGTCGGTCGGCAAGCTCGACCACATGACGCAGCAGAACGCGGCGCTGGTCGAGCAGTCGGCAGCGGCAGCCAACAGCATGCGCGAGCAGGCCGAGCGCCTGGCCGCGGCGGTGGCCGCGTTCCGGCTGCAGGGCGGCGAGGCGGTGGCCGCCGGCTGAGGCGCCCGCGGGCGCCTTCGGGCGTACGCGCATATCCATACGCCGCGCAGCCCCGCGGCGTTTGCCTTTCGGCCGCGGCGCCGCGGCCGCGCGGCTCAGCCGCCGCGCAGGCGCGCCGCGGCGTCGTCGATCGCGTCAGTCAGCGCCGCATAACTGTCCAGACAGGGGAACTGCGGAAACTGCGCCGCGATCGCTTCCGGCGCATGCATGAAGAAGCCGGCGTCGGCGGCGCCGAGCATCGCGGTGTCGTTGTACGAGTCGCCGGCGGCGATGACCTGGAAGTTCAGCGACTTCAGCGCGTTGACCGCGTGGCGCTTCTGGTCGGGCTGGCGCAAGCGGTAGTCGGTGACCCATCCTTCGGCGTCGCTCAGCAGCCGGTGGCAGAACAGCGTTGGCCGGCCGAGCTGCTGCATCAGCGGGTCGGCAAACTCGTAAAAGGTGTCGGACAGGATGATCACCTGATAGCGGGTGCGCAACGTGTCGAGGAAGTCCTTCGCGCCGGGCAGCGGGCTCATGCCGGCGATCACCGCCTGGATTTCGTCGAGCTTGCGGCCATGCCGGCGCAGCAGGTCGAGCCGCCAGCGCATCAGCTTGTCATAGTCGGGTTCGTCGCGCGTCGTGCGGCGGAAATCGGCGATGCCGGTGCGTTCGGCGAACGCGATCCAGATCTCGGGCACGAGCACGCCCTCGAGATCGAGGCAGACGACTTGCATGGGGGAAGGTGGCGCTGAAGGCCAGGGGCCGGGGCAGGGCCGAGATGGTAGCGCAGCGACCTTGCGGGCAACCTCGCGCACCGCGCAGATCAGCCGTCGGCGAGCGGCAGCTCGAGCAGCGGCCTTGCGCGCTCGGGCTGCCCTTCGGCGGGTGCCGGCGTCGCGCCGATGCGGCGCGCGCCGCAGTGCAGGTAGAAGGCCTCGGCATTCGGGTCGGCGTCGATCTCGATCAGGTTCGCGCCGCGCGCCCGGGCCTGCACCGCTGCCAGCGAGAGCAGCGCGCGCCCGACGCCGCGGCCGATGGCCCGAGGCGCCACCCACAGGTGCTCGAGCGACAGCCGCTCGCCTTCACCGCCGAGCGCCACCACGCCGGCAAGGCCGCGCCGACCCACCGCGGGGTCGTCGATGCGGCCGTCCGGCCACTCGGCCAGCCAGGTGCGGCCGCGCGCCAGCTCGTCGCTGCCGAAGCCGAGTTCGCCGCGCCAACGCTCGAGATCGGCCGCGGCGTAGCCCCAGTGTGCCTTGGCGGCCATTGCCAGCCGCGACAGCGCTGCAGCGTCGTCGGGGGCGGCACGGCGCAGCCGCAAGGCATTGCGATCGATCGAGAACACGGCGGTCCGGCTGCCGTCGTCGTTGACGCGGTCGTCGCCGCGCACCAGCCCGGCTTGCAGGAGCACCCGTTGCGAGACCGCGTGCGCCGGATCGACGGTGGCAACGATTCGCGGCAGCGCCAGCTGCTGCAGCCCGTAGCCGACGAGCGCACTGGCCACCTCGCCGGCGATGCCGCGGCCCCAGTGCTCGCGATGCAAGGCGTACTTGATCTCGGCGTCGGCCTGACCGCCCGGGTGCACGAGCCCGCAGCAGCCGATCACTTCGTCGCCGTCGGGTGGCATCACCGCGCACATGCCGTAGCCGCGGCGTTCGACGTTGGCCTGCGTCACCGCCACCCACTGCTCGCAGCGCGCCAGCGTCAGCGGCTGGCCGTCGCCGACGAATCGCATCGTGTCGGCATCGCCGTAGATGCGGTGCATCGCCGCGGCGTCGCCGCTGCGAAGCCGGCGCACGCGTGTGCACGCGGTGGTGAAGAGGATGTCGTCGTCGCCTGGCGGCCAACGGTAGCCGAGCACGGTGTCGGCGGCGTAGTCGTGTTCGCAGACGCTGTCCTGCTGGTTGCCGCCGAGCAAGCGGATGCGGTCGCCATCACGCGCGACGAAAAAGCCGACATGGCCGCGCCAGCCCGCAGGGTCGCCCCTCGTCAGCACGGCGATGCAGCCGAGGCGCGGTTCGGCCAGCGGCTGTCCCCACTCGAGCCAAGATCGCGCCAGCGCCGAGCCGGTGCCGGCGACGCCGCAGCGGGCCAGGCACCAATGCACGAACGACGAGCACCAGGCGGCCTTGTCGTCGTAGCCGGCGATGTTGGTGCCCTGGTGGTAGTCGGTGATGCGCGGGTTGCTCGCGCCCGGCGCAAACGTGCGCACGCCGGTCTCGGCCCGGGCGTGGCTCAGCCAGGGTGGTTCGGCCTGGGTCACGGTCCGGTCAGCGACTTCGGAGCCTTCGCGCGCCAGGCTTCGGAAAGCAGCCGTTTCACGACCCCAGGGCTGGCGCGCGCGAGCGTCACACGAAGCCCGACCACCTTGCGGCCCCAGGTGAGCGGTTCGAGGAACTCGGGGTCGATCGCGAGCGCAGGCTCCCGGACCTCTTCGCCGACGAACACATGCAGGTGCGTGCCTTCTGGCGGCATCGTCGCGAAGATCCTGCCGCGCACGCGGAACGAGGCGTAGTGGAAGTGCGGTGCTTCGCCCGACCCCGGCAGCGCCAATGCGGCGTGACGGACGTCGTTGGCGTTCATGTGCCGGGCACCGGGGGCGGCGGTGTGCCGCCCGGGCACTGGCCGCGGCGCTCGGCCCAGAAGGCGATGTTGCCGACGATCGCGACGCTGCCGGAGATCACCGCGCTGACGGTGGCGATGATGCCGGCGGCTGCCAGCATCGCGACACACTCGTCGCCGCGGCAATGGCCGATGGCGCCGATGACCTCGGTCTCGAGCACCACCTGCTTCACGTAGGCCCGGCACTGCTCGTCGTAGACATCGGCGGTGCGCGGCACCACCACGCAGCCCGCGAGCAGCGTGGTGGCGAGCGCGAGCGCAGCGGACTTCACGGCCGCACCATAGCGCAAGCCGGTGCCGCCGTCGCTGCGCCCGCGGCGCCGCACGTCGTCAGAGCCGCTGCAGCGCCTGCAGCGTGCCCAGGCAGGCGTGGGCGGCTTCGACCCCCTTCTTCTCGAAGTGGTCGAGGAAGAAGGAACGGTGGTCGACATGCTCGTGGAAGGCCTGCGGCGTCAGCACCACCGAGAACACCGGCAGGTCGCATTCGAGCTGCACGCGCATCAGCCCGTCGATCACCGCGTGGGCGACGAAGTCGTGGCGGTAGATGCCGCCGTCGACCACCAGCCCGCAGGCGACGATGGCGTCGTGGCGGCCGGCGCGCGCCAGCCGCTTGGCGTGCAGCGGGATCTCGAAGGCCCCGGGCACCTCGAAGTGCTCGATCTGCTCGGCGCCGACGCCGTGGCGGTCGAGCTCGGCGATCAGCGCGTCGCGCGCACGGTGGACGATCTCGCGGTGCCACTGCGAGCAGACGACGGCGATGCGCGGCGGCGGGCTCGCCGAAGGCATCGCCCGCGCCGCGGCGGGGGAGGAGGGAGGGGTCTGGAAGGTCTGATTCATGGTTCTTTCCGGTCGAGGTTGGAAGGCCAGGAATCAGGGCGCGCGCCCACGCGGCGACGCCGCGGCTTCACGGGCCGCTGCCACCGAGGCGGGAGCGTTTTCTCTTTCATCCGGACTGTGACCGTCGGCCCTGGCTTCTCACCAGGTCTGCTGACCTCCGCGGCGGCCGAAAGCCGGCCACTGCGGAGCGCTCGCGGGCTGCTGCGGCAAGCCGCAGATACCGCCGGTGGGGACTTCCACCCCGCCCTGAGACAACGCTGCCACCCGTTGCCGGGTGGCGCGGCCATTCTAGGCAGCCGACATCGGTGCGCCGTCGCGCGCGCGACGCCGGCCGCCGGCGGCTTCAGTCCTGCCAGCGTCGGCGGGCGAGCGCGGCGAGGTCCACTGCCGGCGGCTGCGGTGATGGCGCCGCGGCGGCTTCAAGAGCCGCTGGCTCGGGGCCCACCGGGTGGTCGAACAGCACATCCAGCTCCTGCGGCAGGAATCGCGAGCGCAACGCATACAGGTGCCGCGAGCCGAGCGAACGTTGGTGGGTGACGTGGAACCGCTGCGGCATCAGCAGGTGCAGCCGTTCGCGGGCGCGGGTCATCGCGACGTAGAGCAGCCGCCGCTCTTCGTCGATGTCGGCGGCGCTGCCGGTTGCCATGTCCGACGGGATGCAGCCGTCGACGACGTTGAGCACATGCACCGCGGTCCATTCCTGGCCCTTGGCGGAGTGGATCGTCGACAGCACGAGGTAGTCCTCGTCGCGGTGCGGCACACCGGCCTCGTTGCCGCTGGCTTCCGGCGGGTCGAGCGTCAGCTCGGTCAGGAAGCGCTCGCGCGAGGCATAACCTCGTGCGATGCGCGCCAGCTGCTCGAGATCGGCCGCGCGGGCGGGCGCGTCGTCATAGCGGCGCGGCAGCTGCGCCGCCACCCAATGCACCGCGAGGTCGATGTCCGCCGGCCATGCACAACCGCCGGCGGCGAGCCGCTGCCAGGCCTCGCGAAGGCCCTGCCAGTCGGTCGCGGCGCGGCGGGGTGGCACCCAGCCGGCGAGCGCGGCCGCGGGGTCGGCGGCGGCGTCCATGGTGTCGGCCAGGTCCAGCGCGGCGGCGGGGCCGATGCCGCTGACCATGCGCACGACGCGTGAGGCAGCCAGCCGGCAGCGCGGGTTTGTGGTCCAGCGCAGCAGCGCAAGGGTGTCCTTCACATGGGCCGCTTCGATGAATCTCAGCCCACCGTACTTGACGAAGGGAATGCCGCGCCGCGTGAGTTCGAGCTCGAGAGCGGCGCTGTGGTGCGACGTGCGGAACAGCACCGCCTGGCGGACGAGGGGTGTGCCGCACTCGCGCTCGCGCAGCAGCTCGTCGGCCACCCAGGTGGCCTGCGCCGCGTCGTCGCCGACGCGCACCAGCTGAGGCTTGTGCGCCGAGGCGCGGTCGCTCCACAAGGTCTTGGCCAGCCGATGCGGCGCCTGCGCGATCACCGCGTTGGCAGCGGCCAGGATCGGCTGCGTGCTGCGGTAGTTGTGTTCGAGCACCAACACCCGTGCCGGCGGCGAGAAGCTGGTCGCGAAGCGCTGCATCTGCTCGGGATCGGCGGCGCGGAAGGAGTAGATCGACTGCGCGTCGTCGCCGACCACCGTCAATCCCTGGCCGTCGGGGCACAGCGCGCGGACGATCTCGGCCTGCAGCCGGTTGGTGTCTTGGTACTCGTCGACCAGCACATGGTCGAATCGCGAACGGGCGTCGCGCGCGAGTGGCTCGTGCTGCATCGCGAGCTGCCAGTACAGCAGCAAGTCGTCGAAGTCGAGCAACCGCTGTTGCTGTTTGGCGGTGGTGTAGGCAGCGAAGAGCTGGGTGAGCGACTGCTCGTGATCACGGCACCAGGGATACCGCGAGGCCAGCAGCTCGGGCAACGGGCTGGCACTGTTGACCGCACGCGAGAGCATCGCCAGGCAGGTGGCGGCCAGCGGGAAACGGTTGTCGCTCCGGTGCAGCCCAAGCTGCGTGCGTGTCTGCGACAGCAGCTCCTCCGCGTCGGCGCGGTCGATCACGGTGAAGTCGCCCGCGAGCCCGATGGCCGGTGCCCAATGCCGGAGCAGCCGGGCGGCGACCGAGTGGAAAGTGCCGCACCAAGGCAGCTCCGGGGGCGGGCTGTTCGCAGGCAAGCGAAGCGACTGGTGCAACAGCCGCCCCGCGCGGCGCGCCAACTCGCCCGCAGCGCGGCGCGAGAAGGTGACCAGCAGCACGTGGGAGGGATCGGTGCCGTCGGCAACCAGCCGCGCGACCCGCGACGCCAGTGTCATCGTTTTGCCCGAACCGGCGCCGGCTACCACCAGCAGCGGCGAGCGCCCATGACCGACGACAGCGGCCTGCTGCGGGTTGAGCGCCGTGGGCCAGGTCGCGGCCAGCGCTTCTGGCGCGCGCCGGCCGCTGGCGGCTGCGATCAGGGTTGATGGGTGGGGTCGGATGCCGGGAACTGTACAGGTGGCGTCGACCGCTCGGCGCACGACGCCAGCCGGCGCGGGGCGCGCAAAGCGCAGCGCTGCGCACCGCGTGCGACGCCACCAATGCCGCGGCTACCTGCTCGCCGCCTGCGCGCCACGATCGTGACGCGGGCTGCGAGCGACGGGCAGACTCGCCTGGCCTGCTTCAGCGTGCGCGGCGCCGCCGCAGACCGCCCGCAGCCAGCAGGCCGCCCAGTACCAGCGCGACGCTTGTCGGCTCCGGCACGAACATCGAGTCGCGAATGAAGTCCGAATGCAGCCAAGTCGGGACATATCCGCTGAACTCGCCGAAGCTGCTGTTCAGCCCCGACAGGATGTCGCCCCAGGCGGTGCCGAAGGTCAACCCGTAGGAGTTGACGCCGGAGATCAGGCCACCAATGAAGTTGGGGCCACCCGAGTCACCGCCGGCAACGCCCACTTCGTCGAGACCCAACCCCAGGTCGCAGTAGGCGGTGCCGGGCACGCCGCCGAAGTTGGAGGCCTGGGTCACCCTGCACGCGGTGTCGTTGACGGCCAGGCCGTTGTCGAAGTCGGAGAGCCAGGAGTGCGAGATCTGCGAGAACGGTTCGCCGAGAATACTGGCCCATGCCGTTCCGAAGTCCGGATCACCCAGACGGAAGTCGTAGGTGTTGTCGCCCTCGCGGAGCCGACCGGTGTTGCCTTGACCGGGAAGAGTAACGGTTCCTCCGGAGCCCGTTCCCAACAAGCCGTTCCCCGCGACGTTGAAATCCATTCCCTTGAGGTCGCCGGTGTAGATGCCGTGCGACGTTGCCCATGCCGGGGCCTCGCTCGCCATGCGCAGGACCGCGATGTCGTTGTGGTCGATCACGTGGCCGGTGTAGCTCGGGTGCACGAAGTACTGGGATACGCCGACCGTGGTCGCACCCACACCCGGGGTGTAGATTCGTGTGTCGGGCGCCAAGCCACCGGGGGGGTGGAAGAAGATCGTGGTGCTGATCGGGTTTGGCGTTCCAGCGCCATCGGACACGCAGTGGCCTGCGGTGAGGATCGAACGCCGGTCGTTGAGGAGGGTGCCGCTGCAGACGAATTGGCCACCGGCGCCAAAGTCCATCAGGATGCCCACGACGCCGCTGTACGCGGGGAAAGTGGGGTGGTAGCGGGGGTCACCCGGAATGTTGGCCAGCCCGGTCCCCGTCCCGGTCGGGGCTGCACCGGTGAGCAGGCTTTGTGCGGTCCAGTTGAGGCCCTCGTAGCTGCCCGACACCGAGCGCGACCCTGCGGTCAGCGGAGTGGCCTGGACGGCACCCAGCACGACCAAGAGTGATGCGGCGGGTACCACCTTCATCCAGTGCGACTTCATCTCAACGACCTCCAAGTGTTCGTGCGACATGCCACGGATTGGCTGGATTCCAACGAAGCAATTCACGAGCCAACCCCATCCGAGGTTGCCAAGTCATTGACTTGTAACGAAGTCCGTCGGTTGCGGTGGGCCGCGGTCGGAGCGGGTGTAAAGGGGATCGACGCGGGTTCGCGGCGCCGGGTGGCCTGCCCGGAGGGACTCGAACCCCCGACCTGCTGCTTAGAAGGCAGCTGCTCTATCCAGTTGAGCTACGGGCAGCGCAGCGGCATTGTCCCGCATGGCCGGGCGCTCGATGCAAGCAAGCCGAGGATGCCGCGGAGCCTGCTCCCTCGGTCCGCTGGCCAAGCCCCCGGGGGGGCGAGCGGCTGGCCGCTTGCGGCCGGCGCGCCCTTCAAAGGCGCAGACCGATAGCGAGTGGGGCTGGGTTCACCGCTGCCGGTACTGCTCGTGGCCGAACAGGACCTCGCGCGCACGGTCGTCGGTGACAGGGCGGCGAAGCGCGGCCAGCACCTCGACGCCGCGGGCGACCGCCGGCCGCGCGGCGATCTCGTCGAACCAGCCCTTCAAGTGCGGGTAGTCGGCCCAGTCGATGCCCTGGTTCTTCCACGAGCGCAGCCAGGGAAAGGTGGCGATGTCGGCGATGCTGTAGTCGGGGCCGCCAAGGTAGCGCGACTTCGCGAGCCGCCGGTTCATCACGCCATACAGGCGCCGGGCCTCGTTGGTGTAGCGGTCGATGGCGTAGGGCAGCTTTTCCGGCGCGTAGATGCGGAAGTGGTGTGCCTGCCCGAGCATCGGCCCGACATGGGCCATCTGGAACATCAGCCACTCGAGCACCTCGTACTTGCCGCGTGTGCTCTCGGGCAGGAAGCGGCCGGTCTTGCCGGCCAGGTAAAGCAGGATCGCACCCGACTCGAACATCGAGATCGGCCGCCCATCAGGGCCATCGGGGTCGACGATGGCGGGGATCTTGTTGTTGGGGCTGATCGCGAGGAACTCGGGCTTGAACTGATCGCCCGCACCGATGTCCACCGGGATCGCTCGGTACGGCAGGCCGCACTCTTCGAGCATGACGTGAACTTTGTGCCCGTTGGGCGTGGCCCACGAATACACTTCGATCATCGTTGTTCTCCGTGCGCCTCGGCACCCGGCGCTGGCGCCGCACTCTAAACCATGCTCGAAGGCATCAAGCGCTGGCTCTCGGGAAGTGGCACCGAGGGCAAGGCGGGCGGCGAAGAGGTCGGCGCCTGGGCCGCGCAGCGGCAGTGGCTGGTGCGCACCCCGCGCGACAGCGAGGGTCTGATCATCGACGGCAAGCAGGGCGATCACCCCTGGCGCCTGGAGTGGGGCCCGTCGCAGCGGCCTTACGTTCAAGGCAGCGAGCTGCGCATTCGCGCCGATATCGGCCTGCCCTCCGACCTGCAGATGCTGGTGCTGAACAAGCCGCTGCAGGAGGCGATGGAAAAGGCGGTGTTCGACCAGTATGTCGAGGGCGTGCAGACCCGCATCGACACCGAGACACCGCCCGAGATGCGCTGGCTGGTGATGTTCCCGAAGCTCAGCGGCTCGGAACTCGGCGCATTGCGTGAACGTTATGCCGCGGTGGCCAGCGCGAAACCGTGGCTGCAGCAGTGGCTGGAAGGGGGGCTCGCGCAGGCCTTGCTGGCGGTGAAGGCCGATGCAGCGACGCCGCTCGTGTTGATGGTCGGCCGCGGGCGCATCACGCTGCGCACGGAGATGCCCGACGCCGACCCGCACGAATTCGACGCGATGCTCAAGCTCTTCGACGCGGCGTTGAAGCAGCTTCGGCGGGTCGCGGCGCAGGCCGGGCCGCCGGCGGCCGCGTAGGCCCGCCGGCTGAGTCAGCCGGTGCGCGGGCGCCCGGGGCGCGTGGGCTCGCCGAACAGGCTGTCCGGCATCACCGGCTGCGTCAAGTCCAGGTCCACCGGCACCGTCGGCTGGTCGTCCAGTGGTGCAATGCCCGACGGCATCGCCTCCGGGCTCTCGTCGAGCGACATCGGCTGTGTGCGTACGGTGCCTTCGGAGATCGGCAGCAGCACGTCGACGTTGCCCGATTCGAGCGGCTCCCGGTCCAGCAGGTCGCGCGCCAGCGAGTACAGGAACAACACATCGCGGTAGGCCGGCATGTCGAACAGCTCGCCCCGGGTCTTGCGGAAGAGCAGCGACTCGAGTTCGGCCATCGCATCGAGCGGCGCCGGCCAGGCCATCTGCAGTCTCGCGATGATGGCCGGGTAGTCCTCGAGCGAGCGGCCGTGCAGGACGTCGGCTTCCCAGTCCGGAGCGTAGGCGTTGAAGCGGTGGTTGAACCGGGCCCGCGTGCGCTCGTAGGCCTCGCGGTCGCCGCGGCGGCGGTAGATCTCGAGCAGCTTCAGGTAGGGCATCGGGCTGCCGCCACCGGTACTGCGCAGGTGGTCGACCAGCAGGTCGATGGCCGCGTCCTCCTGTCCGAGCACGATGAAAAATTCTGCCTGCTGCTCGAGGTCGATCAGCTCCTCGATCGTGACGTCGCGGGTGTCTTGCGTCTCGTCTCGCCAGCCGGGTGGCAGCTGCTGCGTGCGCTGCGTTGCCGGTTCGGGCTCGGGGTCGGCAGCGCGGGGCGTCGGGGCCGACGGGGGGACGCGGGCAGCGGGCGACAGCACGCCGGGCCGCGTGCCGCCGCCGGAGAGTGTGGCCTCGGCGGTGGTCGTGGGCTCGGCGGACTGGCTGGGCGGAGGCGACGCCAAGGTCGTGCCGCCCTCGCCACTGGCCGCGGCGGCGTTCCACCAGACTTGCTGACGCTCGCGCTGCAGGGCACGCAACCGCAGCGCAAGCCAAAGCGACAAGACCGCGAGCAGCGTGACCGCCACCCAAAGATAGGGCGCCCAGCGTTCGGCCGAGTCGGACGTGGCGGCGCGCTGCCGAAGCGCACGCAGCGCGGCGCGGTCGGCCTGTGCCTCCGCCTGCAGCTTGGCGATCGCCTGCTCGAGCGCGGCGACACGGTCGGCAGCGGCGGAGGCGGCGGCCTCGGCGGCCGCCACCGCAGAGGCGGCCGAGGCTGCGGCGGCCGCCGCGCCGGGGGCGCTGTCGCTTGCCGAGGGCGGCGGTGCCGTGGCCGGCTCGACCGCGTCGAGCCTCAGCCGCGACGTTGCCGGCGGCGCCGATGCGGCCGCGGGTGGCTTGCGTACCGCTCGGCGCGAGGGTGAAGGTCTTGTCGACGACCCCACCCGCGAATCGACGCGGCGCGGGGGAGCGGTCTCGCCGGCAGCCGGGGCGGCCGGCTTGGCTTGTGGCGGCGCCGGAGTGGGCGGCAGCGGACGCGGCGGCTCCTGCAAGGGTGCCGCCGCCTCGACCGGCATCGTCACCGGAGCGCTGGGCGCCGTCGGCGCGGGGTCGGCAAGCAGCACGAACCGGCGCGACAGCCGCGTGGGGCACCCGAGCGCCACCGCCACCGTCACCACCGGTTCGTCGATGGCACCGAGAGTCACCACCCGCACCGTGGCAGCCCCTGCTTCGACCCCTTCGAGCTGCGCGCGCACCTGCGTCGACGGGAGCCGGGTGTCGCCGATGGCGACTTCGGCCGCGACACACTCGGGGGCCAGCGACTCCCCGCTGTCGAGCCGAACCGGGACCACGAAGTCGAGCCCCTGACCGAGCACCGCGGACTGCGGCGCAGCGCCGAAGCCGATCGCCGACGCGTCGGCTGCCAGGCATGCCAGCGCGAGCAGGGTCGAGACGATCCGGAGTCGCGTCTGGGGCATCAAAGGTGGGTACGGGCAGGCCGCGGGGACTCTAGCACGAAGGGTTTTGCGCGCCGGTGCGGCAGCGCGCTCCTCGACACCCCGCGCTCAGGTGTCGTAACCCGGCAGCCGGCGGTCGAGCCGCCGCAGCAGCCCCGGCCAGGTGAGAGCAGCCCCGAGACCGCGCGTGACCACCGAGGCCTGCTCTTTGGCCGTGGCGACGATGCGCGGGTCGACCTCGGTCAGCGCGCCGCCGCCGGCCAGCGCACGCACCTGGATGTTGCACACCGTCTCGAAGAGGTACATCGAGACCACCGCCTCGGCCACCGACGTGCCCACCGTCAGCAGCCCATGGTTGCGAAGCATCAGGAAGGTCTTGTCGCCGAGGTCGGCCACCAGCCGCGGCTTCTCGTCGTCGCGCAGAGCCACCCCCTCGTAGTCGTGGTAGGCAAGGCTTGCGAGCACGAAGATCGACTGCTGCGAGATCGGCAGCACACCCGCCTTCTGTGCCGAGACCGCGACACCGTTCAGCGAGTGGGTGTGCAGCACACAAGCCGCGTCGTGGCGCGCCCCGTGCACCGCGCTGTGGATCACGAAGCCCGCGGGGTTGATCTCGAAAGCGCTGTCGTCGAGCTTGTTTCCGCTGTCGTCGACCCTGACCAGGCTCGACGCGGTGATCTCCTCGAACATCAGCCCGTAGGGGTTGATCAGGAACTGACCGTCGGACCCCGGGATTCGGGCGCTGATGTGGGTGAACACGAGGTCGTCCCAGCCGAACATCGCCACCACACGGTAGGCGGCAGCGAGGTCGACCCGCACGCGCCACTCCTCGGCGGAGACCTGGTCGCGGCGGTTGGGGATGTTGAGCGCCTTGCTTGGCATGTTGGGGCCTCCTCGGATGGGCTGTCGTTGTTGGCGATGGGACAATGCAATGCTTGCGCGGGAGCCCCTTCGACGACAAGCCATGAATACCCCGGTCCTCACCCCCGAAGAGCGCCAGAACATCGAGTCCGGTCCGTGGTTCTCGAAGCTCTCGCCCGGGTTGCGCAACGCGATCCTCGCGCGTGCGGTCGTCAAGCGGCTGGCCGACGGTGCGCCGCTGGCGTCCCGCGGCACGCCCGCCGAGGCCTGGTGCGGCGTCGCGCGCGGCGCGGTTCGCGTCAGCTCGGTGTCGTTGTCGGGCAAACAGGTCACGCTCACCTATGCCGAGCCCGGCACCTGGTTCGGCGATATCGCGCTCTTCGACGGCCTGCCACGCACCCACGACGCACATGCCCACGGCGACACCACGCTGCTGATGGTGCGCAAGCCCGACTTCAAGGATCTGCTGGCCAAGCACATCGAGCTGTACGACGCGCTGCTCCGGCTGAACTGCCGCCGCCTGCGCCTGATGTACGCCCACTTCGAGGACCTGAACACACGCCACCTGCAGGCGCGGCTGGCCAAGCAGCTGCTGCTGCTGGTGAAGAGCTACGGCGTCGTGCAAGGCGATGAGGTCCGCATCGGCTTGCAACTGGCGCAGGAAGACCTCGCGCAGCTGCTCGGTGCGTCGCGGCAGCGGGTGAACCAAGAGCTGAAGGCGCTCGAGCGCGAGGGCGCGGTGCGCGTCGAGCCGACGCGGCTGGTGGTGCTCTCGCGCGACAAGCTGCTCGCCGCCGCCGACCGCTAGCCGGCCGCCGCCGGCCCCGAGGAGACACGATGGAGCAGTTCACCGGCACCAAGCCGCTCGCCGAGGGCGTGGCCTTCGACGTGGCCGCGCTCGAGCGGCACCTTTCGCAGCGGCTGCCCGGGTTCGCCGGCCGGCTGGCGGTGGAGCAGTTCAAGGGCGGGCAGTCGAACCCCACCTACCGGTTGATGACCCCGGGCGGCCACTACGTGATGCGATCGAAGCCCGGTCCGGCGGTCAAGCTGTTGCCGTCGGCGCACGCGATCGAGCGCGAGTTCCGCGTCATGTCGGCGCTGGCGCAGACGGCGGTGCCGGTGCCGCGCATGCATCTGCTGTGCGATGACGAGTCGGTGATCGGCCGTGCCTTCTATGTGATGCAGTGTGTCGAGGGCAGGGTTCTGTGGGACCAGTCGCTGCCGGGCATGGCACGCGAGCAGCGCGCCGAGATCTACGACGAGATGAACCGTGTCATCGCCGCGCTGCACAGTGTGGTGCCATCGGCGGTGGGGCTCGACGGTTTCGGCAAGCCGGGCAACTACTTCGAACGGCAGATCGGCCGCTGGAGCCGGCAGTACCTGGCCTCGGTGACTGAGGACATCGAGCCGATGAACCGCCTGATCGACTGGCTGCCACACCATCTGCCTGCGAGCGCACGCGACGAGAAGCAGGTCTCGGTGGTGCACGGCGACTACCGGCTCGACAACCTGATGTTCGCCGCCGACTCTGCGCAGATCGTCGCCGTGCTCGACTGGGAGCTGTCGACGCTTGGCCACCCGCTAGCCGACTTCAGCTACCACTGCATGGCGTGGCACATCGCGCCCGGCGTCTTCCGCGGCATCGGCGGGCTCGACCTCACGGCGCTCGGGATCCCGAGCGAGGCCGAGTACGTGCGCCGATATTGCGAGCGTACCGGCCGCACCGACCCCGCGGCGCTGATGGCGGACTGGAACTTCTACCTTGCGTACAACCTGTTCCGGCTGGCCTCGATCATGCAGGGCATCGCCAAGCGTGTCGTCGACGGCGTGGCCGCCAGCGCGCACGCCACGGCCACCGGCGCGGCGACGCGCGCGCTGGCCGAACAGGCCTGGGGCTATGCCCAACGTGCCTGAACCCGAGACCGGACGGAGAACGACGATGGACTTCAGCTATTCACCCCGCACCCAGCAACTGCAGGCCCGCGTGCAGGCCTTCATGGACGAACAGGTCTACCCGGCCGAGAAGCAGTTCTGGAAGGAGATTCAGGCCAACAGCGAGGCCGGCCGCCGCTGGACGCCGCTGCGCCTGATCGAGGACCTGAAGCCCAAGGCCCGCGCTGCCGGGCTGTGGAACCTCTTCCTCCCCGAGAGCGAGTACGGCGCGGGGCTGTCGAACCTCGAGTACGCGCCGCAGGCCGAGATCATGGGCGCCATCCCGTGGGCGAGCGAGATCTTCAACTGCTCGGCTCCCGACACCGGCAACATGGAGGTGCTGGTGCGCTACGGCTCGGCGGAACAGAAGAAGCGCTGGCTCGAACCGCTGCTGGCGGGCGAGATCCGCTCGGCGTTCGCGATGACCGAGCCTGCGGTGGCATCGTCGGATGCCACCAACATCGAGTCGCGTATCGAACGTCAGGGCGACGACTACGTCGTCAATGGGCGCAAGTGGTGGACCTCTGGCGCGGGCGACCCGCGCTGCAAGATCTTCATCTTCATGGGCAAGACCGACCCGCAGGCACCGCGGCACTCGCAGCAGTCGATGATTCTGGTGCCACGCGACGCCCCGGGCATCACGGTGTTGCGGCCGTTGTCGGTGTTCGGCTACGACGACGCGCCCCACGGCCACATGGAAGTGCTGTTCGAGAACGTGCGTGTGCCGGCGTCGAACATGCTGCTCGGCGAGGGGCGTGGCTTCGAGATCGCGCAAGGCCGCCTGGGGCCCGGACGAATCCACCACTGCATGCGCACGATCGGACTCGCCGAGCGGGCGCTGAGACTGATGTGCGAACGAGCCACCCAGCGTGTCGCCTTCGGCAAGACCATCGCGCAGCAGACCGTGACGCAGGAACGCATTGCCGAAGCGCGCTGCATGATCGACCAGGCACGCCTGCTGACCTTGAAGGCCGCGTGGATGATGGACGTGGCCGGCAACAAGGCGGCAAAGGCCGAGATCGCGATGATCAAGGTGGTGGCGCCACAGATGGCCGGTAAGGTGATCGACTGGGCGATGCAGGTGCATGGCGCTGCATCGATGAGCGAGGATTTCCCGCTCGCCTACTTCTTCACCCTCGTCCGCACGCTGCGGTTCGCCGACGGCCCCGACGAAGTGCATCGCAACGCGATCGCGAAGATGGAACTGGGAAAGGTGCAGCCGCGCTCGTGAGCGGTCTTGAACTCTGTGAACTCTGGTGTCCGCGCCAATTGAATTCTGGGCCACCGTGCCGACTCGACATTGAGCCAGGGGCTGAAGCCGGCAGCGGACTGGTCGGCTGTGGACAAATGTAGGGGCTTGGGTCCTTTCGTCGTGGTCGTGGTGGCAATGGATGCGCGCGGCAAGGCGCGAAAGGCGTAGCCCGAAGCGGCTTGCCACGCGCCGCGCTCGATCAGTCGGTGGTCGCAGCGGTTGCCTTGCCGGAAGTCTTGCGCGCGTTCTCACGTGCCTTCACGCGCCTGCCTGCCTCGGTACTCGAACGCTTGAAGCGGATCGACTCGTTGCCTGTCTCCACGATGTGCCAGTGATGCGTGAGCCGATCGAGCAGCGCACCTTGCTTCAGCGCGCACGTTAACTCTACGTTAGGCGGCGCAGGGCACGCCGGGAGTCATTCCATGCGTCACCAACCCGCGGTCTGGCACTTTGGCCTGATGTCCGAGTACTGGACGCTCTTCAAGCGAGAGACGCCGGAACTGCCGGCTCTATGCGCGTTGAGTAGTGATCGGCTCAGATGCCGATGGCCAGAGCCAGCAGCGCCGGTGGCGTGAGGTGAGCGGGTCGGAAGCGCTCGAGGGCGCGGAACCAGCCCAGGTAGTGATGCAGGTAGGAAGAGGCCACGCCGTTGAAGCGGCGTAGCCAGTTCTTGAGCCGAGCGTGATAGCCGTTGACGTTGTTGATGTGCCAGGGGCCGATAGCGAGCTGGCCGGCGCTGGCGTTGATAGCGTGGTGCTCGACTTGGAGAAGCCGCGCGGCAGCGGCCAGCGCAGCGGAACCGTCGGTGCACAGCACCGCGTCGGCGGCCAGCACCGGTTGCAGCGCGGCGGCCAGGTGCGCGGTGTCCAGCGTCGCGACGATCTGGTCGGTGCAGCCGCCGGAACGGTCACGTGCCACCAGCACGACGTCGTGCTCCTCGGACATGCCTCGGATCTTGGCGCGTCCGCCTCGGCCGCGTGCCTTGCGGCGCAGCGCGCGCCGCTGCCGTGGTTGCCCCTTGCAGGACTTGAGGATGCAGGTCTCGTCGGCCTCGACGATGCCGTCGAGGTGACCGGCCTTGACGCGCTGCGGCAGAGCCAGGAAACGGTGGCGCCAGCGAAATGCCGTGCTGCGGGCCACCTGCAAGCGCTGCGATGCCTTGGGGCGCGTCCGACGCTGCGAGGGCGGCAACATGCATCGGTTCTGTGGCCTAACGTAGAGCTAAGCTGCGCGCGCAGGCAGACAACGACTGGCCGCGGAAGGACAATGACCACGATGGCCTGGAGCGGCCAGGCATTGGCTGCCGTAGCGCGTCAGCTTGAGCGACAGGTTATTGAGCCGGCCGTATGAAGATTGAACTTCTTGTGCCCGATGGAGTCAGAGCGTTATGGATAAAGAAGACGCTCGATTTCAGAAGTTGGAGCAGTTGCACGAGAGGCGCAAGCAGGTCGTGCGA